>Ga0075163_10000304_pt1 | contig 61850 bp, 46 predicted proteins | sample JI1023141ADNA_FD_71478 | JGI IMG/M metagenome (GOLD analysis project Ga0075163, IMG submission 71478) | Wastewater effluent complex algal communities from Wisconsin, to seasonally profile nutrient transformation and Carbon sequestration -... | ecosystem: Engineered > WWTP > Effluent > Algae... | reverse complement strand
TAAAATTTGCGTTTGTAACGCAATAACTAAAATTACCGCTTCTCGTCCTCTACTCGTCCGCGTTTGCAACGCGGATGAATTAAATTTGCGTTTGCAACGCAATAACTAAAAATACCGCTTCTCGTCACTGGTATGGGCTAGTCGTAATTTTTTAATCGGAATTATTTGTTGCATGCGTTGCAAACGCATACTACAAGGCATCCGCGTTGCAAACGCGGACGAGTGGAGTTGCATGCGTTGCAAACGCATACTACAAGACATCCGCGTTGCAAACGCGGACGAGTGGAGTTTCATGCGTTGCAAACGCATAATTCAAGGCATCTGCGTTGCAAACGCGGACCAGTGGAGAGGTGAAATAGACTTTGTATTAAATGGAATTTCATTATACTTACATGGCAATATGTACTATTCGATAGTTAACTTCCTTATAAAACGAATTTTTCCATCCCTAGAATGGAATATTAAAACGCACGAAAAAATAATTTATTTAACTTTCGACGATGGGCCAATTCCTGAAGTTACGCCTTGGGTATTGCAGCAATTAAAAGGATATGATGCGAAAGCAACTTTTTTTTGTGTAGGAGAAAATGTAAAAAAACATCCCGAAATTTTTGCCCAAGTAAAATCCGAAAATCACCAACTAGGACACCATACTTTTTCGCACCTGAATGGTTGGAAAACAAAAAACGAATCCTATTTTTCGGATGTTGAAAAAGGAAACGCGGTTTGCCCCTCACCCTTGTTTCGCCCACCATACGGCAAATTAAAAAGAACGCAAATACAAGTGCTAAAAAAACACTACCGCATAATTATGTGGGATGTGTTGAGTTATGATTTTGACAAAAACTGTAGTCCGGAAAAGTGTTTTCAAAATGTACTTAAACATGCTACTAACGGCTCCATAATAGTGTTTCACGACAGTTTGAAAGCAGAACAAAATTTGCGCTATGCACTACCCAAAGTTCTCGATTATTTCAGCAAAAAAGGCTATCGCTTTGAAGCTATCGCCTAAATGTTTTTCCAAAAAAAAGCCGGAAATAATTCCGGCTTTTTTTTAGTGTGATGCAAAATCTTAGAATTAATATACAATCAGTTTAGTTTGTTTTGTTGTGTGAGCGCCTGTATTTATTCTAGCTATATAAATTCCCTTTGCTAAACCTGTAGTTGAAAAAAGATTTTTTCCAAGATTCAGATTGCTTTGAACTATAATTTTACCATAGATATCCATCAACACAAATTCTGAATTTGAAAAATTCTCCTTTGCCTTTTGATTCAATTCTACAGTTATTTGAGACGAAACTGCATCGTAAAAAGTACTACTAGTTGTGTTGCCTAAAGTAGTTTCTTCGGTCCCAACAGGTAAGGTGCAATATTTAATGGTTCCATTCCAAACTCGTGGAGTATACGTATTCCCAAAAGGATAAACCAAACCGATGCCTTGATAAAACGCCAAAGCTGAATCAGCCACAAATATTGTATTTACTGCAGTTCCATTTGTATAACGAATAGTTCCCGCGTTAGCCGTTGTTCCAACTCTGGTTATGTAAAATGCCAATGTATCGCCAACATTCATACTTAGATTAATTGGAACAGGAATTAAACGTGGTACATTTGTAGAATCTACGGCAACGTTTGCTGTTCCAATAAAACTCCATAAAGTACTATCCGCTTGGGATCCATCATAAGTGTCGGTTTTGTAATAAATACGAACATCACTGTTAATAATAGAAAAACTCGAATAAAAATATTCGATATTCAAAGCTTGTAAAGCAACAACATCAAACATAACGCCCGATTGACCGTTACCTCCGGCATAAGAAGTAAGCAGGCTATCGCAACCCACCATACTTGTTGTTCGAGCTAAATTTGTATTTAAGGATTTTGAATAGCCTTTAGTACTACTTGAATTGTGGGATACAACTGCAGGTAATCCTTGAGTGTACTCATCCGAATTCAAATCCTGTGCTTGCAGAAATTGATTTGCGAATAAACCTGATAAAATAAGCAGCGTGTAGATTTTTTTCATAGTTTTTGGTTTAGTGATACAAAGAAGAAAAATTGCCTTTTGTCAAAAATATTAGACAATCAAATATACATTATTTCCCAAAAAAAATATGTGAGCACAAACCAGTACCTAAGATATAAATACAGCCTTGGTATGCATAAAAAGCGTATCTTGCGCTAAAATTCATGCTGAATTTTTTTCATTTCATACCCCCCTATTTAAACTAATTTCATGTCATTTGAATCATTAAACCTTATTGCACCCATACTTAAAGCGGTGCAGGAAGAAGGTTATACACTTCCAACTCCTATACAGTCGCAAGCTATTCCCATTGTTTTACAAGGTACCGATTTGCTGGGCTGCGCTCAAACAGGAACCGGAAAAACAGCAGCTTTTGCCATTCCAATACTTCAATTGCTTTCAGCTAGTTCGCATGGCGAAAAAAAGAAAAAAGTAAGAAGCTTAATAGTTACACCAACGCGAGAATTAGCTATACAAATTGGCGAAAGCTTTACCGCCTATGGTCGTCATACAGGATTAAATAACACAGTTATATTTGGTGGAGTAACTCAGGGATCACAAACCAACGCTTTACAACGCGGAGTTGATATTTTAATAGCTACACCCGGGCGTTTACTCGACTTGATGAGTCAAGGATTTATTACTTTAAAAGATATTGAAATTTTTGTACTGGATGAAGCCGACCGCATGCTCGACATGGGCTTTATTCACGATGTAAAAAAACTATTAAATGCATTGCCTAAAAAAAGACAATCGCTTTTTTTCTCAGCAACCATGCCTCCCGAAATTGTGAAGCTTTCGCAAAACATTTTGGTACAACCTGTAAAGGTTGAAGTTACACCTGTTTCTTCAACTGCCGATACCATAAATCAATTCGTTTATTTTGTAGATAAAGGGAATAAAAATTCATTGTTGGTAGAGGTTTTAAAAGATACAAAAATTAAAACAGCATTAGTGTTTGCCCGCACCAAACACGGAGCTGATAAAGTGGTGAAAATTCTTGTAAAGAATCATATTAAAGCAGAAGCCATACATGGCAATAAAAGCCAAAATGCGCGCCAACGTGCTTTAGGGAATTTTAAAACACAAGCAACGCGAGTACTTGTAGCTACCGACATTGCCGCAAGAGGTATTGATGTGGATGATTTGCAGTTCGTAATAAACTACGAAATGCCCAATATTGCAGAAACTTACGTACATCGCATTGGCCGCACAGGAAGAGCAGGTGCTAAAGGAACAGCCTTTTCATTTTGTGATGCAGAAGAAAAGGAATACCTGCGCGATATTGAAAAATTAATTTCGAAAAAAATTCCGGTTATTGATGCACATCCTTTTCCACTAGTTGATCATAACCCGATTGCTAGCCCTAAACAACAGCATCAGCGTGCTCCTCGACCACATGGCAAAACCTTGCAAGCAAAACCTGCAGGACATAGCCGAGAAAAAAAATGGGGTTCACAACGAGGACCAAAGAAATAGCACTATTGCAACTATTTGTATAAGGTTACTTGTCCGGTAAAATCGTGACCTTTTCTTAAGTTATCTTCACAATGTAGCTTGTATACATAGGTATCAATTTGTGAATTACCTTTTAACATTAAGTTGGAGGTGCGTCCATCCCAGCCCTTTTGCGGATCTTCACTTTTAAAAAGAAGTAATCCCCAGCGATCAAAAATTTCGAATTGATAATTGTTATTTGAAATGCCAAATCCTCGTGGTAAAAACACTTCGTTGATTCCATCCCCATCTGGAGTAAAAGCATTGGGAATATACACCACAAAATCGCCATTGATGCAAACCAGGTGATAAGCTGTATCAATACATCCATAATCATTGTAGGTAATTAACTCAACAGGATAACAAGCTGTATCTAAATATGTATGTGCAGGATTCGCCTCCGTGCTTTTGCTTGCATCTCCAAAATCCCACTCATAATTGTTAGCATATAAACTCGTTTGCTCGAAAAAAATAGTTGAATTTAAAATCGTTGCAGGGTTTGGAGTGTAGGTAAAATCAGCCTTGGGTCGAGGGAGTACTGTTATTTTAAACGAAGCATCAGTTCCCGGACAGGAGGCAAATGAAGGACGAATAGTAATGACACCTACACTTGAACTACCAGTATTATTTTTAGCAATAAAACCCGGTATGTTTCCATTGCCTGATAGCGTTAAACCTATAGCAGAATTGGAGTTGGTCCAATTGATTGTAGCGGCCGAAGGTATAACCTGAGCCAACTGAGGAAGTATGGATTCATCGGCACAGGTACTAATATCAGCTGGTGCAATCACTTTTGCTTTGGGTTGTATAGTAATACTAAATGACTGTGCTTTACCTACACATCCATTCAAGGTTGGAATTGCAGTAATGTTGGCGAGCTGAACAATTGTATCGGTATTACCGCATAAAAAAATTGGAATGTTTCCTGTACCTGCTGCAGCCAATCCTATACTAGTATTTGTATTGCTCCAACTATAACTGGCTCCCAATGGCAAGCTGCTAAATACCGGTGTTGACAGCATGGTTGCATCACAAGCTATACTATTTTGTGGTACAAACACCTGAGGTAAAGGACGAACTTGGTAGGTAAAATTTTGAGCCAATCCGACGCATCCATTTAAAATTGGCGTTACCGTTAGATTTGAAGTAAGTGCAACTGTTGTTGAATTGTGCGCAGTAAAGCTTGCAATATTTCCAATTCCGCTTGAACCTAAACCAATGTTTGTGTTGCTATTGCTCCAGTTAAAAGTAGCACCGGCTGGAGTACTCGAAAAAATGGTTGCTGGCACAGAAGCACTGTCGCATACACTTTGATTCGCAACTGCTGTAACAACAGGTTTAGGATGAATCGTTAAAGCATAACCTTGTGCTATACCCTTGCATCCAGCCAAGGTTAAATCGATGGTAACTGCTGCAGCGATAGAATTACCCGTATTGTTAATTGCAGTAAATGACGGAATGTTACCTACTCCACTAGCAACTAAACCAATAGAGGTGTTGTTATTGAGCCAAGTAAAACTTGCACCCGGTGGATTACTAGTAAGTGGGATGGCCGCTGCTAAGGCACCTTCACAAATAGTTTGATTGGAAGGAGCCACAAAATCAGGTATTGGTTTCACTTGCAAAGTAAAATTTACGGCATTACCGGTACACGAATTAAGTTCAGGTAGCACACTAATAGTTGAAGAAATACCTGTATTTCCAGCATTTACTGCAACAAAAGAGGGGACAGCTCCTGTTCCATTAGAAGCAAGTCCGACAGTTGTATCGCTGTTGGTCCAACTGTATTGAATACCCAATGGAGAACTTGTAAAATTCAGTGTAGGGATTGTATCGCCCGAACACACACTTTTGTTTTGTAGAGCCGCTATTTGAGGGCTAGGTTTAACATCGATAGTGTAACTCACTCCATTTCCTATACATGAAGAAAGGTTGGGAATCAGTGTAATTGTAGCACCTAAAAGAGAGTTACTCGAATTTTGAGTAACAAACTGTGGAACATTTCCACTACCACAGGCAGCCAGACCTATTGTTGTTGCTGAATTATTCCATGTAAAAGCGGCACCTTGTGGAACGCTGATTAAATTACTTGCAGCCAATGTAGTTCCTGCGCAGACTAGTTCATTTAAAGGAGCTGAAATTATCGGAAGCGGTTTAACCGAAATACCATAAGATTGTGTTGCACCAATGCATGCATTTAAAACAGGTGTAACGGTTATGGTCGAAAAAACTGTTACTGTATCAGCATTGTTTGCTGTAAATGCAGGAACAGAGCCGGTGCCGGAACTAGCAAGTCCGATGAGGGTATCGCTATTGCTCCACAAAAAAGTTGCCCCAAGAGGTGAACTCGCAAAGCTAGTTATTGGTGCAATTGAGCCACTGCAGACTGAAATAGAAGATGGTGGTAAAACAGCAGGGCTCGGTTTTACTGAAATTGAAAAAATGCTGGCCTGACCAACACAACCAGCTAATACAGGACTTACCGAGATGCTAGAAGTTTGTAAAACAGTTGAAGTATTGGTGGCAGTAAACGCAGCAATAGCGCCGGTTCCATTGCCAGCAAGTCCAATTGAAGTTTGTGTATTGGTCCAGTTAAAGCTAGCGCCCGATGGTGTGCTGCTAAATGATATGGATGAAAGTGTATCACCATTGCAAACAGAAATTGCAGTTGGGACAGTAACCACAGGTGTAGGATTTACAGTTATTGTATAATTACCTGAAACTCCTAAGCAGCCATTTAAGGTTGGTATACTGCTAATTGTTGAAACAAGCACAGTCGCTGTAGAATTTGTTGCAATAAAGGACGGAACACTTGTATTTCCTGAAGCTGCAAGACCAATGTTAGAATTGCTGTTAGCCCATGTAAAGCTAGCACCTGCAGGAATACTGCTAAAGGTTGTTGCTGCAATTGAGGAACCTGCACAGGTAACTAAAGAGCTTGGTAAATTTAATAAGGGTGTTGGTTTAACTGTAATCGTATAGTTCACAGCTGTACTGTTGCAAAATGCAGTTTGTGCTTTTACCGATAGTGTTGATACTTGATTCTGGGAGCTACTATTTTGAGCAGTAAATGTTGCAAAATTACCGGTACCACTTAATGACAATCCAATAGAAGTATTGCTGTTTGTCCATGTAAAAGTACTGCCGGCAACATTACTTGTAAAATTAGAAGCAGCTATTTGCGCACCTTCACAAACAAGTATAGCACTTTGTGGATTAACTACTAAAGCCGGTTCAATAATAAGGGTGAGTTGTGCAGGTGATGACGAACAGGGTGTTGCACGGTAATTAATTTTAACTGTAATGGTTCCATTGGTTGAATTAACAGCAGTAAATGGAGGAATATTTCCTGTTCCACTAGCAGCCAATCCAATAGATGGTTTAGGGTTTAACCACGAAAAAGTTGCTCCGGGAATATTCGCTGAAAAAGCAGGAACGTGAACGGTATCGCCGGCACAAACGTGTATTGTAGAGATAGGATTGGGAATTGCATCAGGACTAACAGTGATAAGATAATTTACGGCAACTCCTGTACATCCGTTGGCGATTGGTGTTATAGTAAAGTTAGCTTGCACCGGAACATTTCCCGGGTTAAAAACATTGAGGTCGGGAATAAATCCGGTTCCATTGGCAGGCAAAGGATTTCCGGAGGCATTTAAGCTGGCGATAGAAGTATTAGAACAAGTCCAATTATATAAAGTTCCAGGAACATTCGCAGCAAAACTAGTAATTCCGGTATTGTCACCGTTGCAATAGGTAGCACCGGCTACTGTATTTGCTTGTGGTATTGGATTTACCGTAATTGTAAAAATAACAGGAACACCTGCACATCCAGCAAAATAAGGTACAACCGTTATAGTAGAAATTAACGGAACATTACCCGAATTATTTGCAGTAAAAGCAGCAATGTTTCCATTACCTGAAGCGCCCAAACCTACAGCGGTAGCTGAATTCGTCCAGGTATAAGTTGTGCCGGCAACCGGACTAGTAAACGCAGGTATCGCCACTGTTGCACCGGCACAAGCTGAAACATTGGCCATTGCATTCACAGATGTTAAAGCAGTCCCACCAATTGTAACCGTGCTAGCCGGACCCTGATTGCAAGTGGAAGCGTCGTTTACAGTTAAGGTATAAATTGCCCCACCTGACAATCCTGAAGCGGTTGCTGTTCCTTGTCCAACAGGCGGTGCAGGGTTCCACACATACGTGATTGGAGGTGTTGCATTTGAAACGATTGCTGTTGCTGTACCATTGGACGATCCACAGGTTGCTGTAGTAGCTGTCAATGCAAGTGTGGTGGCTGCAGTACATTCTAAAAAATCAATAAATACGCCAGAATCATAGGCACAATCGCCTGCATCGGCAATAGCTAATTAAAAATGATAGTTGAGGCAAGGAATTAAGTTTACAGTTGAATTAATTTGGGTAGTAAGTCCATCGTATTCAATAGTTGTGCTGTTTGCATTGTTTATATAGAAAGCGTTGTTCGTTACATTATTAATATTATCAATACTTGCAATGGTTCCATTGGGAAGCTTTGCAATATTTACACTATTATAATTACCCCCCAATGGGTTTGGACCTGTGATAAAAAAACCAAAGGCATCGTTATATCCTGAAGAAACATATTCGGGGTATTCTTCTGAACCAAAAACATAGCGAATCGTGAGTTGACTGCACTGGGGCACCATATCAAATTCAATGATGCAAGGATCAATGAATGCTAGTGGTTCAAGGGCTGACAAATCAACATCCACAAGGGTATCGTCCCAACAATCTGTTTGCCCGTTACTTGAATTGGTATCGGCTGCAAGCGTTGCCCCACCAGTAGTTAAAAGCAAACCATTGTTTAATCCAATACTGCTTGCGGCTCCGTTGGTAAATGTTCCGTAAGCAGCAGTATTGCAATGCATCGATATATTCGAAATTGAAATACCTTGTCCGGCTAAATTTGATATTAGTGCAGCATTACTAACACCGGGTGTTATAACAATTTGGCTCTGTGCCATCACTGTATACACTAGTGTAATTATCTGCAAAAAAACAAGCCTAATTCGCATTCGTAAATTCTTGAAAATCTGTAGAAAACTGAAATATAAAATTTTATTTCTACTGAAATGCGAATATATGTTACATTCCTTTTCTGTAAAATTATTACTAGATGAACAAGCTAAAAGCCTTGCCGAATGGAGTTAGGGGCAAATAGTGCCTAACAGTTTTGAAACCGAATTACCACCTTTTGTAATTCGCGTTTAATGATTAGTTCTGTTAGGTGAGAAGCATACTCCTTGTTTTGTGAATGCTGTAATGCGGAACTTATTTGACGCTCACTAATGTCAACTCGGTTGATGATGTAATTTAATTTAGAACGATTATTTTTTTCAAGGTTTTGCACTACAGGATAAATTGCTAGATACAGCTGATTAAATGCGGTTTCATTGGGAAGTATGCCGCTTAAATCAAAATTTTCTAATCCAAAATCTTTGGTAATTTGAGCACATAATGCAACAAGTAGGCGCTCATTCGCCAATTGTACTTGCACAGCATTCATCTTTAGCCTTTAATTGGTTTGCTTCGAAGTATCAATCGCTCTACAGGACGATTATTCATCAAATGTTCATCAATAATTTCATCCACGTCACTGAGTTGTACTCCTACGTAAAAAATCCCTTCAGGATATACAACTAGTGTTGGACCGAAATCACAAATATCCAAACAACCTGTTTTTTGAGTGCGTATAGTAATTTTACTTTCTCGTTTTGCAATTCCTGCTTTAAAAGCTGCAATCAGCTCTAAACCGTGCGCTTCGCCACAACTAAGACGAGGAGAGTTTTTTCGTTCGTTAGTACAAATAAAAATGTGTTTATCGTATATCATAAATTAGCGTGTAGTATTGAAACTGATTTAGTTTGCAAAAGTGCTGAAAAAAATGATGCATCTAGTTAAAGATTGATGTAAAGAGACTTATTCATTTTGTTAGGACATGTATTCCTTCTCATATTCGAAATAATAAACACTCTACAAATGCTGTTTTAAAAAACAAAAAATTATATTTGATTCACAAAAATTTTAACTCATGAAAAAACTTCTTCTCTCATTGCTTGGATTATCGTTGGTACTTTGTGCTGGCGCAGGTATACAAAAGAACAAAAAATCAGCTAAAAAATCTACTACCAGTGTGCACAAATCAAAAGGTAGCGGAGGAGGTGAAGAAGATTCAAAAAAGCGTGCTGAGTGGGAGTTTAACCGTTTAAAAGATCCGCTTAGTGGAAAAATTCCGGATAACATTCGCGAAAAAGAATTGGCCTATGGAGCAACGCTTCCTAATGATGCTGGCTTTGCGGATGCTAAAAGTGCCAATGCTGTGACTTGGGTTTCGCGTGGTCCTTACAATTACGGTGGCCGCACAAGAGCATTGGCTTATGATATTGACGATGAAAACGTGTTACTTGCCGGTGCTGTTTCTGGAGGTGTTTGGCGCTCTGTGAATGGAGGTAGTTCATGGACAAAAGTTTCTGCACCAACTACTAATCAAAGTGTTACTTGCATTGCACAAGATAAACGAAGTGGACATAGGAATGTTTGGTACTACGGTTCAGGAGAAGCGTATGGTGCATCTGCCAGCGGAGGATCGGCATTTCATTTAGGTAGCGGATTATTTAAATCAACAAATGGCGGCCAAAGTTGGAGCAAACTCACATCTACCGGCGCAAATACACCTCAAACTTTTGACAATGTATGGGATTTGGTTTGGAATGTTGCAACCGATTCGAGCAACGCTACACAAGAAGAAGTATATGCAGCTACCTATGGTGCAATATTTAGAAGTATTAACGGTGGCACTAGTTGGACATTAGCGAGAGGAGCTGCATCAGGTAGTTCATTTTCATATTTTACAGATGTAGCGGTAAGTCCGACCGGAGTGGTATATGCCACTTTGAGTACCGATGGAAATACACCGGGTGTATGGCGTTCAACAAATGGTACCACTTGGGTCGATATTTCTCCTTCGTTTATTGATACTGCCAACCGCATGGTTATTGGAATCAATCCAAACAATGAAAATGAAGTATATATTTTAGCAGAAACCCCTGGTTCTGGTAAAACAACTACAAATTATGCAGGTACTCCTGAACAAAATTCGTTGTGGAAATATACTTATGTAAGTGGCAATGGTGCAGGAGCGGGTGGTGTATGGACCGATTTATCTGCTAATTTACCTGACACTGGTGGAATTTTTGATAAGTTTAACTCACAGGGAGGCTACGATCTAGCAGTGAAGGTGCAACCCGGAAATTCAAATGTTGTTATAATTGGAGGTTCTAATTTATTTCGTTCGACCGATGGTTTTACTTCAAAAAATAATACCACACAAATTGGTGGATACGGCATAGGCGCAACAATTCCCTTTTATCCACTTTATCCTAACCATCATCCTGACCAGCATTCTATATTGTTTTCAGAAAGCAATCCAGGTGTAATGTATTCAACATGCGATGGAGGTATCTTTAAAACTACCGATATAAGCACTACTCCTATTACTTGGATTTCACTAAATCAGGGGTATCTTTCTACTCAATTTTACACACTTGCCGTTGACCCCGCCTCTCCTGGTGACAGTGTAATTATTGGTGGTACACAAGACAATGGTACACTGTTTACAAATTCCTTGAGCAGCTCATTTAACTGGACACATCCTTCTTCCGGAGATGGCTCCTATTGTGCAATTTCTGATGGTGGTACTAACTATTACTATTCCCGTCAGCAAGGTCAATTAATAAAAACTACCATGGATACAAGTGGTATGACAAGTGCTTTTGTGCGCATTGATCCTTTAATGGCCGATACTACAAAATATGGCTTTATTGCTCCTTTTGTGCTCGATCCCAATAACAATAATGCTGTAATGTATTTAACCTGCGGTGATATGATATACCGAAATAATGATCTTTCTCAAATTGCGGTTACAAATTCCTATTACAAAACCAATCAAAATTGGGATTCTTTAGCTTTAACCAGAGATTCAACTAGTGAAATCACAGCAATTGCAATTTCCAAATCAAGTCCGAATCGTTTATTTTATGGCAATAATAAAGGGAAAATTTATCGCGTTGATAATGCGAATGTAGGAAACCCATCACCAGTTGCTATTTCAGCAGTTACCTTCCCTTCTAATGCTTACACCAGTTGTATAGCGCTTGATCCAAGAGATGCTGATAAAATCTTGGCTGTATTTTCAAACTACAATATTTACAGTTTGTATTACACCGATAATGGTGGATTAACTTGGGCTAAAGTTGGAGGAAATTTGGAAGCTAACTCTGCAGGAAGTGGTGTTGGCCCTTCTTTGCGTTGGGCATCTATTTTACCGGTTGGAAATCACACCGTGTATTTGGTGGCAACTAGCATCGGGTTATTTGCAACCGATACACTTACTGCTTTAACTACAGTTTGGACACAACAAGCAACCAACACCATTGGAAGTGTGGTTTGCGATTACATAGTTTCGCGCGCATCCGATGGTTTGGTGGCAATTGGAACTCATGGTAATGGGGTGTATTCTGCTAACATCACCGACATAAATCAATTAGTAACCGGAGTTAAATTTAGCGCTTCTGCTAATGACAATACTTTTAAAAATTATCCAAATCCATTTTCACAAAACACAAGTTTGGAGTTTAGCTTAAAACAAAAGTCAACAGTTAAATTAGTGCTTCTGGATGAAACAGGTAAGGAGTTAAGAACTTTACTAAATACTACCTTGGATGCAGGAACTTACCGTGAAGAGTTATCCCGCAAAGGATTGCCATCAGGTATTTATTATTGCTTGCTTCAATTTAACGATTCAAAAATTACTCGCATGCTTGTTATTGAATAATTATCGCTAGTAGATTATTTAACCAAGCTTACTTTAATTGATTCGCTGTTTCTTTTGGTAGTCAATTTTAAGAAATACATTCCTGTACTCAATTCATCAGGAGTAGTAATTTGTTGCTGTTGAATTCCATTACCGGTTGATAGTATGGTTTCGCGATACACAATATCACCCGTTGCGTTAATGAGTTCGAGGTAACAATTTTGCTTTGAAGATGTGTAAAAACTAATTCCCAACTTAGTTTGAAAGGGATTAGGAACAGCGCTTAATGCAAGAATTTTAGATTGTTCAGCAGCTGACGAAACACTGCAAGTACCCGGCATACTAGCATCTAACCAATTAATGCGTGAATTTAAAAAGTTTTTCAACGTAGTTATTTCGGCTGCATAGGTTGCCGGAATTGGATTAGGATTCGGCCAAACATACACTCCTAAAATGGGATATAAATCGTAGTGGCGAGTTCTTGCTTCCGTAGTTAGCAGTGCGATTGAATCGATATAATTGTTTAAAAAAGTTGTGTTCAGTATAGTTGAACGCAATTCGAGCCAACGACATTTTAAATCGTTTTTAAAGCTTGCATCTTGCATAAATTTATTCCACCAAAAAGGAACTTGTTGATCGGCAGTACCACATAAGGCCCCAAAATCGAATGCCCATCCTGAAGTGGAAGTAGCTCCACAGTAATTTGCATTTTTATAGGCAATATTAAAATCCCATACAGGTCCGACATTTAGTTGGCCGCCTTTACTTTCCTTATTCTTATAGAGATAGGTGCTTAAGCGATAACCATCTACATTTTTACTAAGCTCATTAATGATGAAGAAATCAATAAAAGAATTTACATCCACAAAATGGCGGTAACCATTGATACTATCGGCAAAACTGATGCTATTTAAAGCATACTCAAAACTATCTACATAGCTTTGAATATAGGATTCTTGCTGCACTTCAATTTCATCGTCTTTAGGGTATTCATATTGATAAAAAATAGTTTGACCGTTTGGATGTGCTGCCGGTAAATAATTGGAAGTCCATCCTCCCCCACCACTGCCGGTGAACTTATCAATTTTAATAATATAGCCTCCGGTAAGTTCATCTCCCGTAACATCATTTGAATCTAACTCTGCAATGTTGATGCGGTGTTTATCGCGTTTCAATTTTTCCATCAATACATAAATTCCTTGATACTGGCCATTTACAACCAATTCGCAAAACTTTGTTCGGGCAGCATAATGACCCATGCGGCGGCTTAAATCGTAGGTTAATACATTGCGTGCAAAACTCTTATCGTTGTATGGAGGATACAAAATCCAATCGTGCTCTGAAGGCAAACCCAACAATGATGTATCTAACTCAGCGCCTGAAGAATCGCGTGTTTCCAACCCATATGGCTTTTGTGCAAAACCTTGCGAGGTGCTTCCACGGTATTCAATTCCAATTTTATTATTGTAGTTGTTGAAAGGATCACTGAGGTTATTTCTAACTCCAACACCATTATAAATAATGCCCATATCAGCAGTTATTTTGGGCTCATCCAAAATTGCCTGACCATTTGTATTAATTACAACTATCGGCAAATCGGAAGAGGTAAATATTTTTGCTTTCGCAGGATTGCTGCTAAAAACTATACGCCAATTTAATAAAATACCGGCATCGGGTGCTGAAGAATCGAGAATGAGCAATTTCCAGGCTCCATTTCCAACCTGACCATTGTTTACAATCCCTAACTGACCTTGTGGTTTAAAACTACCGCTGTAAGGTGGAGTTCCATTAATAATACTTGATGTAGTATTATTGTTAAAGCAAGTATTGGTATAATTATTCCCATTCCCACCATTGGCAATTGATAAATCTACCACAGTTCCATCCGGCGCCAACAAACGAATTGCTAAATCGCCAACATAGCCATGTGATATATTGAGGCAAACACTTTCAACACCGTATACTGTATCAATTGTGCTGATGGGTAAATTGCTGACATTAATGGTAAAACTTGCTTGCGGTCCGCCATCCGGAATGCTACCACCAATACCGTTATAGGTTTGAGCAAATGTGTATACCTGTAGAATGCAAAAAAGTAATGCTGTTGTAATTTTTTTAATCATGATGGTTGGCTGGGTTAATAGTAGTTCTTAATAAAACGATATAAATTAAAATCCGGTTTGTTCAGTTCTTGTTCCAGTATATTTGCAAGTGTTACTTTATTCACTTCTTTCATTCGGTAATTTTGAATGAGTTGAAAAGCTCTTTCTGCAAGCAACAGTGCTTTATTTTTATTTTTATTACTCAATTGATGTTCTTGGATATTAGTTACCAATTGCGCTATACCTTCGTTCTGGCTAGCCACGGCTTTTACAATTTTAGGAATCCAACTGTCGGCAGCATGTTCGTGTACCAATAATTGCAAGTTTTTTAGGAAAATGCTAGCACCCGGTCGGTCGGCTTTGTTTACCACATAAATATCGGCAATTTCCATAATTCCGGATTTAAGACTTTGCACTTCGTCGCCTGCTTCAGGCACCAGCACTAATACAGTGGTATCGGCAAGTCCAACAATTTCAATTTCCGATTGGCCCACTCCTACTGTTTCTACAATTATATAATCCACACCGGATGCTTTCATAACATCGGTTATTTCAATTGTCTTTGCCGATAATCCACCCAAGGAACCACGTGTTGCAAGCGAACGAATAAACACATTGGGATTCAGAAAATGCTCACTCATTCGCACCCTGTCGCCCAAGAGTGAACCATGATTAAAAGGAGAAGTTGGATCTATTGCTATAACACCTACTCGAAAATTTTGTTTCGTGAGATGCTCGATTAGCCTATTTATTAAAGTACTCTTACCTGCACCCGGAGGACCTGTAATACCAATAACCGGAACTGTTTTACGAGGATGTAATTTTACCAGTAAATCTTCATAGCCGGGTAAATCATTTTCAACTATGGTAATACAACGAGCCAGTGCACGCATATCGCCATTTTGCAAATTAATTAGTAAGGTGTCGGTTTGATTCATGGTAATGAAAAGCAAATATAATCGGAATTCTCAGAACAGTGTACATCTCAACAAATTAGGGATTAGAAGCAACTAGTTCAACTCAAGTAAATTGATACTTTTGCAAAGAAATTCAAAGCGCAAAATTGCATGACACAGCTCTCGGTTGTGATTATTACCTTTAATGAAGAACGCAACATTTCACGTTGTATTAACTCGGTAAAAGACATTGCTGATGACATTGTAGTGGTTGATTCTTTTTCGACTGACCAAACAAAAACTATTTGCACCCAACTTGGTGTACGTTTTATTGAACATGCTTTTGAAGGACATATTGAGCAAAAAAACTGGGCAATAACGCAGGCCTTGTACCCTCATGTATTATCACTTGATGCAGATGAAGCGATTGATGAAACATTAAAAAATGAATTGCTTTTTGTAAAAAAAAACTGGCAATTTGATGGTTATGAAATGAACCGGCTTACCAATTATTGCGGTAAATTTATTTATCATTCGGGCTGGTATCCCGATCGAAAACTTCGTTTTTGGGATAGTCGCAAAGGTCGCTGGGGCGGCACCAATCCGCACGATCGATACGAATTAATTTCACCAGCTTCAAGCAGCGGTTATTTAAAAGGAAATATATTGCATTATAGTTTTTATACTACCTCCGAGCATGATAAACAAGCAGCTAAATTTGCTTCAATTGCGGCATCCGCCATGCATCAACAAGGTAAAAAAGCGAGTAACGTGAGTATTCTTTTGTCGCCAATTGCCCGCTTCTTTTCTTCCTACATCTTGCAATTAGGATTTTTGGATGGAAAAGCAGGCTTTAGAATTGCATGGGTTTCGGCAAGGTATACTTTTCAAAAATACACCCAGCTTAAGCAATTACAAAAAGCAGCTAATTAGCGTTAATTAATTTTGAGAATAGCTCGGAATATTGCTTACTGATTACCTCCAAAGAATGCTTGTTGAGTGCAGCCTCATGTGCATTTTTTACCAACTTATTTTTCAATTCAGGTTCGTTAAGAATGCGGTTAATGTTTGCAGCCAAAGCATCGGCATCTTTTACTTTGCTTAACAAACCGTTGCCTTCAACTACATCGGCCAAACCTCCTGCATTGGTAGATACAACTGGTACTTTATACATAAATGCATCGAGCACACTGCTTCCTAACCCTTCTTCTTCTGAGCTCATCACAAACACATCTAACACACTAAACACATCTTCCACATTTTTGTGAAATCCACCAATAATATAAACATCATTCAGCTTGTGAGCCGCAATAGCTTGCTTGGTTTCATCCATTAAAATACCATTCCCAAAATGATAAAAAACAAAATCCTGGCGCAGTTGGTATAGCTTATGAATAGCTTTCACCATAGTAAGAGGGTCTTTGTGTTGCACGAAAGCAGCAGTAGTTCCAATTATTTTTTTGCCGTTGCTGTCTTGTTCGGAAATCAATTTTAAAGCTCTTTCCTTGTTCAGATTTTTTTGCTCAACTACTTCTGAAATCAGTGCAGTGTTGGTGATATTAGCAGCAGCAAGTATTTTTTGAATAGCAGGAGTTATAGCTACAATACAGTTGGTTAATTTGTATTTAGTGATAGATAAAAATCCTTTGGGAACGAAATCGAGCCTACGCGTGTATACCACCTTTTTACCGTGAAACCATTTGGTAAACACTGCCAATTGCTGAGTTTTGCTGGTTTGGCAATGTATAATATCAAAACTTCTTGACTTAAACATCAAAAAGTAAAGTAGTTGAAAATGGTTATTTATAGTTTTGAAAGGAAGGTTATTTCCTATGCAATGTTCTGCCAATGGGTAGCCGGCTCTACAAATGGTGAACGATTCGTTCCCTTGCATGCGGTATCCTAGCAGATCATAGATTGTTTGCCGTTCGCCTCCTCTCCAGGTTTTTTCGGTATTTAGTTCAAGTATACGCAAGCTTACAAATTGAGTTAAATTAAAGATCTAGTTCATTCGTTTAAATCGGCCAATACCTTTTTCACAGCTGCTAGGTTAGGTATTTCGCTTGCGTTTTCAAGTACTTCAGCGTATTGTATAATTCCTTTTGAGTCAATTACAAAAGCCGAACGTTTTGAAACACCTATCATATTTCCAAGTCCAAAGGTTGAGTAGAGCGAGCCATAGGCCTTTGAAGTTTCCTTATTGAAATCAGATAGTAAGGTAAAGTTGAGACCTTGTTCCTCCTTATATTTTGCTAGCGAAAACATTGAATCTACTGAAATTCCAATCACCTCTGCATCGAGGTTATTGTAATCGGAAATTTCATCGCGTACCGAACAAAGTTCTTTGGTACAAGTGCCGGTAAATGCAAAAGGAAAAAACAAGAGAACAACATTTTTACCCTGTAAATTTTGCAAACGAATCTCTTTTTTTTCGCTGCTGTAAAGAGTAAATTCAGGGGCCTCATCACCAATATTTAGCTGCATAACTGAAGTTGAATAGTTAAAAATTTTTTATCAATTAAAATTCACTTTCCGATTTGAATCAGGTGGACTAAAATACTATTTATTATTTAGCAAGCGATGTTGTTAGTAGGTATTTTAAGATTTGATAGTGCATGCAATATTCAATGCAAAAAAGAACGAATCTTTAACTTTTATGAAGGCATTAGTTTTATTTAAATGTGGCCAAAATGTTGTGTCACATTTACGCTAATAATGAGCAGCGTTTTTTAGAACTCACTATTTACACCGGTGTATAAAAAAGCAGCGCAAATTTTTAGTTTGCGCTGCTTTAATTTTTTAACCAATTATTTTGATTTGCGTTTACGTTCGTTTTCGTCTAGTATTATTTTACGCATACGAATGGAAGCCGGGGTTAATTCAACGTATTCATCTTCCTGTATGTACTCCATAGCTTCTTCCAATGAAAATTTAACAGCAGGTGCAATTTTCATTTTTTCATCAGTTCCGCTTGCGCGCATGTTTGTAAGCTTTTTTGTTTTAGTGATGTTTACTGCTAAATCATCTGGTCGAGTATGTTCACCAATAACTTGTCCGGCATAAATTTCTTCGGTAGGATCAATAAAAAAGAATCCTCTATCCTGTAATTTATCAATTGAATAAGCAATTGCAGTTCCCTGTTCCATCGAAATAAGTGAACCACTTATTCTTCCGTTAATTTCACCCTTCCATGGTTCATAAGCTTTAAAGCGATGTGCCATAATAGCTTCTCCGGCAGTTGCGGTCAAAACTTTGTTTCGCAATCCCATAATACCACGTGAAGGAATAGCAAACTCCAGGTGTATCATATCTCCTTTAGGCTCCATAATTAACATATCGCCTTTGCGCTGACTCACTAATTCAATTACTTTACCCGATACAGGTTCAGGCACATCAACGGTTAAAACTTCGATAGGTTCACATTTAACACCATCAATTTCTTTAATTAATACTTGAGGTTGTCCAACTTGTAGTTCGTAGCCTTCGCGACGCATGGTTTCAATTAAAATAGATAAGTGCAATATCCCTCTTCCAAATACAAGATAGGCATCTGCAGAATCAGTTTCCTCTACACGCAATGCAAGGTTTTTCTCGATTTCCTTAAATAAACGATCGCGTAAGTGACGGGAGGTAACAAATTTTCCTTCCTTACCAAAAAAGGGAGAATTGTTGATGGTAAACAACATGCTCATTGTTGGCTCATCGATGCTGATTGGAGGCAAGCCTTCAGGATTTTCAAAATCAGCAATGGTATCACCAATTTCAAAACCTTCAATACCGGTTACTGCACAAATATCGCCACAGGCAACTTCTGCCACCTTCATTTTACCTAAACCTTCAAACGAAAAAATTTCTTTAATTCTCGATTTTACAATGCTTCCATCGCGTTTTACCAAGGATACAGGCATATTTTCGCGCAATGATCCACGTTTAATTCGCCCAACAGCAATACGACCTACGAAAGAAGAATAATCGAGTGAGGTAATTTGCATTTGAGGTGTACCTTCATTAACGGGAGCTTCGGGAATATTTTCAATGATACAGTCTAACAATGCAGTTATATCAGTTGTTGGATTATTGTAATCGGTGCTCATCCAACCTTGTTTTGACGATCCAAAAATAGTTGGGAAATTCAGCTGCTCTTCTGTTGCATCCAAATTAAAGAACAAATCAAATACATTGTCATGCACCTCATCGGGGCGACAGTTTGGTTTATCTACTTTGTTGATAACAACAATTGCTTTTAGTCCAATTTGTAACGCTTTTTGTAATACAAAACGTGTTTGAGGCATGGGTCCTTCAAAAGCATCCACCAATAATATTACCCCATCGGCCATGTTCAATACTCGTTCAACTTCACCGCCAAAATCGCTGTGGCCGGGAGTATCAATGATATTAATTTTAACTCCATTGTATTTTACCGATACATTTTTAGATAAAATGGTAATTCCACGTTCACGCTCAAGGTCGTTATTGTCGAGAATCAATTCACCGGATTGTTGGTTTTCACGAAATAATTTTGATTGATGTAGAATTTTATCAACCAGGGTAGTTTTTCCGTGGTCAACGTGGGCTATAATCGCGATGTTTCTTAGGTTTTGCATAATGTATATGGCTCCTTTTTATTTTTTGAGGCTGCAAAAGTAGTCTTTTTAATCTTAATTAACTCTATCGAATAGTTTTATTTACATTTACTCAGATAAATAAAAGAATGAAAATCAATACATTTGACCCAAATTTCCGGCATGACTTATATATTTGTTATTTCTAAAATAAATGTTTTATATTTGGCTTTTGAATGAGAAACCACTAACTCTTTCAACTACATTATCAACTCTAGTAAAGTTGGGTTTAAATTAAGTAACACATAAAATACTTGTTGAGATACGAGGTTAGAAAGAAAAATTTCAGAAGGCAACTAAAACAAATTAACAACACATGAAAAAAATTATCTTATCAGCATTTATGATTTTAGCCGGTGTAGCCTACACGCAGGCAGGTGTAATTGTTATTGAGGGAAACTATCAAGGTAAAAACTTATACATACAAAATCCTTACGCAGGTTCAAATGTTGGTTTTTGTACATTTGAAGTTACAGTAAATGATGAAACAACAACCGATGAAATAAATACCAGTGCTTTTGAGGTAGATTTTACTGCTTACCAAATTAAATTTGGAGATAAAGTAGTGGTTAAAATCAAACACAAAGACGATTGCAAGCCGAAGGTATTAAATCCGGAAGTATTAAAACCACGCAGCACCTATGAAGTTGCACCTGGATCAATGAAAATTGACAAAGAAGGTAATTTATCATGGACTACCACCAACGAAACCAGCAAAATGCTTTACACTGTTGAGCAGTTTAAGTGGAATAAATGGGTAAAATGTGCCGAAATAATGGGTAAAGGAACTGTTCAGGAAAATAATTATTCTGTAAAAGTAACTCCGCATTCAGGTGAAAATAAATTCAGAGTGAAACAAACCGATTTTAGTGATAAACCACGTTTGAGTGAGCCAATGAAGTACCGCGCAGTATTGCCTGAAGTAACTTTTGACAAAACTAAAATCGACAAACAAATCACTTTCTCATCAGCTACTGCCTTTGAATTATATGACTCTTATGGCAATATCATAAAAAAAGGAACCGATTCAAAAGTAGATATCTCTACTTTGAAAAAAGGAACATACTACCTTAACTACGATTACAAAATGGATAGTTTTGTGAAGAAATAAGTAGTAAGATTTACTTTAAAAAACCGCTTCAGTTAATTCTGAAGCGGTTTTTTTTTGCAGCTCAACCTAGTTAATTAAATGAGCTAGCCGTTAACTCACACCAAACAGCAAAAAATGTTAAAATGAAAAATAATTTTTAGAGTTAATTTATTTATCGTAATATTGCAATATTAAAATTAACTATGGGAGCAACTAAAACAGATTACTATAGCGACACACAAAATGAAATTGCGATTTTAGCAAAAGCGCTTGGGCATCCTGCCAGGATTGCAATAATTGAATACATTTTAAAAAAAAATACTTGTATTTGCGGTGATATAGTAAATGAATTATCGCTGGCACAACCTACCATTTCGCAACATTTAAAAGAACTTAAAAATGCGGGACTCATCAAGGGAAGTGTTGAAGGTACTTCCATCTGTTATTGTGTTGACGAAAAAGGGTTTGAAAAAATCAGAAAATTTTTTGAGCGTATTAATTTGAACATCGAGAAAAAGAAAAACAATTGTTGTTAAACTAAAAAACAATAACATGAAACTATCACAGATTAAAAATTTATTAACTACTGTTGAATCAGTAAGTTTTCAATTACCTAACGGAACATTTGTTCCCCAGCATTTTCACGTTACTGAAGTGGGCTTAATAAGCAAAAACTTTATTGATTGTGGAGGAACAGTTCGTAAAGAAACACTTGTCAATTTCCAACTTTGGGATGCGAACGACTTTGATCATAGACTACAACCACAAAAACTTTTAAAAATAATTGAGTTATCCGAAAAAGTTTTGGGAATAGAGGATTATGAAATTGAAGTTGAATATCAAGATACAACTATAGGGAAATACGAGTTAGGATTTAACGGAAAAAATTTTCAATTAGTAAACAAACAAACAGCTTGTTTAGCCAGTGATCAGTGTGGCATTCCACCTGAAAAACAAAAAATTAAATTAGTTGAATTAGCAGGTGCATCAACTACCTGCAAACCGGGTGGCGGGTGTTGTTAAGTTACATATTCGGTAAAAAATGAGCGCAAAACATTCAATGCTTTATTCGGAAATAGAGGCAGTGCTGCAAAATTTAAAAACTGCTACTGTCACAATTGATCGTAAGGAACTATTAAAACCCTTAATTGATTACATTCAATCTAAAGTAACACAACAAAAAGAAATTCGCTTAAACTTTATTTGTACACACAATTCAAGAAGAAGTCATTTAGCCCAAGTATGGGCGCAAGTTGCTGCTACTTACTATCGCATACCAAATGTTTTTTGTTACTCAGGAGGTACCGAAGCAACTGCTTTGTATCCACAAGTAGCAAAAACTTTAGAAAATCAAGGTTTTAAAATACTGCCTATATCAGCTGGTAACAATCCAGTATATGCATTAAAATATGCTCAAAACGGGCATCCGGTAATAGCCTTTTCTAAAACCTATTTTGATAACTTTAATCCGGTAAGTGAATTTGCCGCAATAATGACCTGTACAAATGCTGATGGCGATTGCCCATTTATTCCCGGTGCAGAAAAAAGAATTCCCATTACGTTTAACGATCCAAAAGAATTTGACAATACTCCATCTCAAGAAGCAAAGTACGAAGAGCGAAGTTTGCAAATTGCACTAGAAATGTTTTATGTTTTTTCACAAATCAATTCCTAATTATGTCAGCTACTAATTGTGCGCCAACTTATCAAAGAAAAAAGTTAAGTTTCCTTGACCGTTTTTTAACCCTCTGGATTTTTCTGGCAATGGCTATTGGGGTTTTAATTGGTTACATAATACCCTCCAGTAGTGGTTTCATCAATTCGTTTTCAAGTGGAACAACCAATATACCTCTTGCAATTGGTTTAATTTTAATGATGTATCCACCGCTAGCAAAAGTAAAATACGAGCAAATGGGCGAAGTTTTTAAGAATGTTAAGGTGCTTGGGGCTTCTCTATTCCTCAATTGGATTGTTGGGCCAATTTTGATGTTCGCATTGGCACTGCTATTTTTAAAAGGATATCCGGAATACATGATTGGACTTATTTTAATTGGATTAGCGCGTTGTATTGCTATGGTAGTTGTATGGAACGATTTAGCCGAAGGAAACCGAGAATACGGTGCAGGTTTAATTGCACTTAATAGTATATTTCAAGTTTTACTTTACAGCGTTTATGCTTTTATTTTCATTACTATTTTACCTCCCTATTTTGGTTATACCGGCTTTAAAGTTTCAATTAGTATTGGTCAAATTGCACAAAGTGTTGGAATATATTTAGGAATTCCTTTTGCGCTAGGAATCATTAGCCGATATGCATTATTAAAACTGAAAGGCGAAGATTGGTTTCAAAACCGCTTTGTTCCACTGATTTCACCTATTACCTTAATTGCCTTACTGTTCACCATCTTAATTATGTTTAGTTTAAAAGGTGAATTAATTGTTCAAATTCCCATGGATGTTGTTCGTATTGCTATTCCATTGGTTATTTATTTTGTGATCATGTTTGTGATCAGTTTTTTTATTGGTAAATATTTTGGAGCCGACTATTCAAGATCAACAGCAATTGCCTTTACAGCAACCGGTAATAACTTTGAATTAGCAATAGCAGTGGCAATTGGGGTTTTTGGTATAAACAGCGGACAAGCATTTGCAGGAGTTATTGGCCCTTTAGTTGAAGTGCCTGCATTAATTGCATTGGTAAATGTTGCCTTTTGGTTTAGAAAAAAATATTTTGCCGGACAGTAAGTATTAGTTCTTTAAATTTCGAATCATTGACTTATTATTTGATTCAACTTAACAATTGATTCAGTAAGTTGATAACAAGTCAAAGCTGCAGTTACCATTCAGTATTCGGTTTAATTTACAGCATTCAAATTTTCATTTCGTATCAATAAAAAAGCCTGTGATTTCTCACAGGCTTTTTTATTATTTGAGTTTAGTGTTATTCAACAATAAACTTCTGTACTGAAAATTCGCCGGCAACAGTCATGCTTACGAAATAAATTCCTTTCGCTAAAGAATGAACATCGATAGCAAATTTATTTTCACCTACTTGCAAATCTTGAGTTTTTTCAACTACCACACGTCCAAGTGCATCAGTTACTTGAACAGTAGAGTTAATTTCTGAATCAGATGAATATAAAATATTCAAAGACTCTTTTACAGGATTTGGATATAAAGAGATTCCATCGCTACTAGCTTTACCAGATAAGTCAACATCTTCACCAGGTAAAATACGGAAATTAGTAGAGCTTGTGCTTACACGCAAGGTATAGCATTGGCTAGCATTAAATGCGCTTGAATATCCATACACTTTTAAGTAAAGCGTAGTTGCACTAGTTGAATTACGAATAATTTGTTCTGAAGTAGTTCCACCGTTTTGTGAAGTATACAACAAGGTTACTTTTGAATTGTACATCTTCATATCGTAATCTGCAGGCAAATTAGTAAGTGTTACTTTAACTTTTGTATTCGGAGCCACAGTAGTAAACTTAAACCAATCTGCATCTGTTGAAGTACCAATTAAGCCGGTAATATCTGTATTCATTGGAATTACTTTAGCTACCGAAGAAGTATTATTTGCTTCATAAGCATCGCTGCAAGTAACAACAATAGAAGAAGTAGTAAAGTTAGATGATGCTGAAAAAGCACTTGAAGCTCCAGTACAAACACTTTGTACTTGGAATTCATAATTTGTAGAAGCAGCTAAACCTGTAAGTGCTTTTGAATTAGTAGCACTGGTTGTAGAAGTCCAGGTAGCAGCACCAACAACACGGTATTGCACGTTGTAGCTAATAGCACCCGAAACAGCAGTCCATCCTAAAGTAGCACTGCTTGAAGTAATTGAAGAAGTAGTTAAACCTGATACTGCTCCACAAGTAACAACTGAAGATAATGTGGTAAATGTAGCAGAAGAAGAGTAAGCACTGCTTAAAGATGCACATACAGTTTGAACTTGGAATTCATAATTTGTAACTTCCGACAAACCACTTATTGCTAAAGAATTTGTTGTTACAGAAGCAGTAGTCCATGTTGCAGAACCAACCACTCGGTATCGAACACTGTAGCTAACAGCACCACTCACAGCGCCCCAATTAAGAGTAGCTGAAGTTGTTGTTACTGCAGAAGCTGATAAACTAGCAGCTACACCACAAGAAGCAGTTGGAGGCTGACATCCTAATGAGCTTACTAAACCAACACGAGCACCGCCTGTTGTGAACAATGCTTGCATACGAGCAGTTTGACCAGCTGTAAACATGTTCATGCAACCATCGTCGGTATAATCCATGTAGTTCATAAACATATCGCCATTAGCTCCATTGCTACAAGTTACATGTGGAAAAGTAGGGCAACCAAAATTTGATGTTGATTGAGTAGGAGTATCGTTTACTAAGTCGTTTCCGCAACTAGCATCACCCCAAATGTGACGTAAATTTAACCAGTGGCCAACTTCATGTGTCATGGTTCTTCCTAAATGGTAAGGAGTAGCAGTGCCCGGAGAAAGCACACTTCCAACAGATGAATACAACACTACAACACCGTCGGTAGAAGCAGTACCTCCTGGAAATTGAGCATACCCTAATAATCCACCACCTAAGTTACAAACCCAAATATTTAAATAGTTTGAAGAACTCCAAGCATCATCACCACCATTTGCACTTCGCTTAACATTGTCGTTTGAAGTAAAGGATGCAACTGTAGTTGATTTGTGAATAATACCGGTAGTTGCATTTCCTTGCGGATCTCTTTGAGCTAAGCAAAACTGAATTTGTGTATTTGAAGCTACCCCTGTAAAAGCAGAAGGAGTGCTTGATGCATCCGCATTTAATCGTGCATAATCAAGATTTAATTGACTCAGCTGAGCGATACATTTTGCATCAGAAATATTTTGAGAAGAAGTATTGTACAATACGTGAAAAACAACCGGAATAGTAACAATGGCAGCTGTTTTATTTGCCATATTTGAAACTATCTGTTGAGTTTGTTGCTCAATTTGTTGCATACGAGCAGCAAGGGTTGGATCAGCTGCTTCCATATCAGCAAGGTGCTGCATGGTTCCGCAATTACGTACTGCCGTATTCTGCGCCATCGCAGAAGTACTCATCAATGCACTAAGACCAAGTGCCCAAAGTAAATTCTTTTTCATGTGTTATAGTAGTTTAATTAGTTTAAGAAAATCAAACCTAATAAAATTAAGTTCAAAATTCAAACTTTGCTTACCCGAATATTCACAATTATTAGTTGAATAAGTAAAAAGTACAGGCGAACGGGAAATGTGATATAAATCACAGCATTAGCCCTTTTGCATAAAAGCTTTTGTTACTTTTGCCAGCTCCAAAAAATCGACAGCAATTACTGCTTCATTGCAAGCTAGTAGATTGGCTGATTTTACAAACATTGGTGTGCGGTTATGATAAAAATTGACAACGAAAATGGTTCTGTCTTGTTAGTGAACAAACCTTTAAAATGGACTTCGTTTGACGTAGTAAATTTTGTACGTGGTATTGTTAAAGTAAAGGTTGGACATGCAGGAACTTTGGATCCCCTTGCCAGTGGATTGCTTATTTTGTGTACCGGTAAAATGACAAAACAAATTGACAATTACCAGGCACAAGAAAAGGAATATACCGGCATTATTACACTTGGCGCTACTACCCCATCGTTTGATTTAGAAACTGAAATTGATGCAAGTTTTTCGATTGACAATTTAAACGAAACAATAATCAAAGAGGCTGCAGCTCAGCTAACCGGAGTTTTACAACAAATGCCGCCTGCACATTCTGCTAAGCGAATTGATGGGGAAAGAGCTTATTTAAAAGCACGAAGAGGTGAAAAGGTGGAAGTAAGGCCACGTGAGGTAAACATCAGTAAATTTGAAATTACGGCAGTAGAGTTTCTTGAAAAATTTGTCCATGTTTCGTTTCGGGTAGTTTGTAGCAAGGGTACCTATATTCGTTCATTAGCACGTGATTTAGGCGAAAAACTAACGAATGGAGGTCATTTAACACAATTAGTTCGTACCCGTATAGGCGATTTTCAATTAAAAGATGCCGTTTCAATTGAAGAGCTGCGTGCGCATTTTCCAAAGCCAAGCGCTTAATTATTAGTGCTTAGTAGAGGTACTGCTATTTTAGTTTGTGAACATTTGAGTATTTTTTATAATTTCGCAGCCTGTTTATAAAACAGTGTATTAATAAGAAACCCGTAAGTTTCCTACCTCCCTTTACTGAGCGGACAATTTTCGGGAAATTGTATAACGCCAAAATCAACAAACAATTATGAAATTATCTCAATTCGGCTTTCACTTGCCTAAAGAATTACTGGCAGAGCATCCGGCTAAAAACCGTGAAGATGCAAAGCTGATGGTATTAGACCGTAAAAAGGGAACCATCACCAATAAAAAATTCAAAGACATTTTAAGTTATTTTGATGATGGGGATGTGATGATTGTGAATGACACCAAAGTATTTCCTGCCCGTTTATACGGAAATAAAGAAAAAACAGGAGCTAAAATTGAAGTGTTTTTATTGCGTGAGTTAAACCGCGAAAGCCGCTTGTGGGATGTATTGGTTGATCCGGCACGTAAAATCCGTATTGGTAATAAACTTTATTTTGGGGATGATGATAGTTTGGTTGCAGAAGTAATTGACAATACTACTTCACGTGGTCGTACACTCCGTTTTTTATTTGATGGTACTTACGAAGAATTTAAAGATACAGTAGTTTCACTTGGACATACACCACTTCCTAAATACATTAAGCGAAAAGCTGAACCCGAAGATGCAGAACGCTATCAAACAGTATATGCAAAGCACGAAGGTGCTGTTGCTGCTCCAACGGCAGGATTGCATTTTAGTAAGGAACTCATTAAGCGACTCGAAATTAAAGGAGTTAATTTTGCTCCTGTTACTTTGCATGTTGGATTAGGAACATTTCGTTCAGTTGAAGTGGAAGATTTAACCAAGCATAAAATGGATTCGGAACAAATGATTATTACCGAAGATGCTTGTAAAATCATTAACAAAGGGAAAGAGAAAAAGAAGAAAATTTGCGCTGTTGGAACAACCACCATGCGTGCAATTGAAAGCAGCGTAAGTACTACCGGCATGGTAAAGCCTTACGATGGCTGGACAAACAAGTTTATATTTCCACCTTATGACTTTAGTGTAGCCAATTGCATGATTACAAATTTCCACATGCCTGAATCTACTTTATTGATGATGGTTTCAGCTTTTGCAGGATATGAGTTTTTGATGGAAGCTTACAAACAAGCAATAAAGGATAAGTACAAATTTTTCTCGTACGGTGATGCGATGCTTATACTTTAATATTTATTAAATTAGTGCACCCTTCATAAGCTTGACTTGCTTTTGAAGGGTGTTTTTATTTTTTACAGTTCACCTATTTATAAAATGAATATTGCAATTTTTGCTTCTGGAAATGGTTCAAATGCTCAGGCAATTATTCGACATTTTGAACTTTCAAAAGAGGTGTGCATCAAATGTATAATCACCAATAATTTCCAAGCCGGTATTATTAATTCTGCTAAACCTCTGGGTGTTCCTACCTTTGTTTTTGGAAAAGAAGATTTAAACAACGATGCTTTGTTACTCGATTTTTTACAACAAAATAGCATTGAATTCATTGTACTGGCAGGTTATCTCAAAAAAATTTCTTCGGCAATTGTTACTGCATTTCCCAATGCGATAGTAAACATACATCCTGCGTTATTACCGCAATTTGGTGGAAAAGGAATGCATGGTATGCACGTCCACGAAGCAGTGTTAAAATCAGGAAGTAAAAAAACAGGAATTACCATTCATTATGTAAACGAAGCCTATGATGAAGGGCAAATAATTTTTCAAGAAAGTTGTGAGGTACTTCCAAATGACTCAGTCGAAAATATTGCAAAAAGAGTGCTCATACTTGAACATAAAAACTATCCTACCGTTCTTGAAAAGTTATTCCTTCAAAAAAAATAGCTAGCTCTTCAGTTTAAATCGTGCTATATCTATTTCTGGATTAAGTTCGGCATGTCCTGCTAAAAATTGAGCAAATTGCTGAGCATAATAAGGCGCTAGCAATATCGCTTTTGTTCCCATACCATTAAAAATTCCAATTTGAGAATGTTCAGGGTGCAATCCTATAATTGGTCGTCGATCTTTCACAGTAGGCCGAATTCCGCTTTCATGAGCGACTATGCTAAAAGGTACTGTGAGCACCTGTTGTATTTTTTGAAGCAATTGTTGCTTGCCTTGCTCGGTAATTTGTTCCGTTAAATCGTTCCACTCATAAGTTGCTCCTACTTTATAAACTTGATTTCCCAACGGTAAAAAAAACACTCCTTTGTTGAGTACACTTTCGGTATCAAAATTAGGAATATGTATGGTTAACACTTCTCCTTTAGTGAGTACAAAAGGCAACCAACTGAAATAGGAGTTTTGTGTTGCCAAATACCCTTCACAAAAAATAATTTTTTCTGCATTAACTTCCTTCCATGTTACTCCTTCCGCATGAATTGATAAATCGTTAGTAGTAAAATGTTCTTCGCGGTAAGCTGCTTCATGTCGTAAAAATTGTTGCATTCCTTCAAGTAGTTTCCGTACATCGCAATTTCCTGATTGCAACACAGCCGCTGCACCAAATTCATTCTGTATTTTACCGACCAAGAAATTTTCTTCAACTTGTTGTGATAAATAGTGCGACAAGTCTTTTTGAGCAGCCTTTGAAAACCAAAATTCGCGTTCATCCGCGGAAGCGAACAATTTAATTATCGCGCGTTTGTGATGAAATTTTTGTTGAAATTTTTGCTCCATCTGTGCATACATTTCATTGGCAACAGGAAGCACTTCATCCACCATCCAAGATTTAACAATTCGCTTAAAAACAATTGGATTATATAGACCGGCTGCAACTTTTGAAGAGGTAGTGCTTGTATTTGCGTCAACAACAACTACTTTTTTCCCTTGCTGCATTAATTCAAATGCAAGCACTGAACCGGCAATACCTTGACCAACTATAAGGTAATTAACTTTCATAAATTACAATATAAATCATAAAAGTTGCCTTACTAAAACCTATGTTATTTTCATACAATAATCCCAATTGCTGCATACTCACTAAATCCTTTCAATTTATTCGCTAAGGTAATCATTCAATTTGTGCTGCGATAATTCCTTACCTTTATGCAAAAAAAAACATGCGCGTTTTATACCTTCTATTTTTATTGCTACTAAGCGGAAATGTATTTTCTCAAAAACTCACTGTTTCAAGTAACCAACTTACTTTTGGTACTACCTATGAAACGGTTACCGATAGTTTATCGATTACTCTCACCAATACAACCAATAGCAATCAACTCATTAAAACAATTCGCTTTTATCAATTGTATAACAGCAATTCATTTTCGGTAAACGACAGTTCATTTACCATTCCGGCATTTGGTAATTATACACTTTGGGTAAGGTTTAAACCAGTTCACAATGTATTTTACAACAGTGAAATGGTACTCATTACCGATACCTATGAAGGAAATATTTCGATTGACCTTAGCGGGCAAGGAAGGTATTCGATGGTGTATTATGACCATACTCAAAATCTCAGCGAACAACAATTAAAAGACAGCTTAAAAGCCATTACGGGCAGAGGATATGTGTCGCTAGGTTACAATGGAGCCCGTGATAAAATGTTTATGAATGTTGACAATAAAAAAGTAAACGGACAAGGGACTACAAGCAATACACTTGAATGTGTGTATACCGCTAGAAACGCTGTGGGATATACTAGCAGAAGTAATTGTCAATCGGCATTTAGTTTTAATACTGAACATACCTATCCACAATCTTATTTTGGAAGTGCCGAACCAATGCAGTCTGATTTGTTTCATTTATACCCAACCGACGATGCCGCCAACAATGTGCGTTCGAGTTATCGTTTTGGAATGGTGGTAGATTCTTTAGCAACTTGGGATAGTGCCGGATCGCAATTTCTTTTACCTTTTTTTGAACCTCGTGATGCTCATAAAGGTGAAGTTGCTAGAGCCATGTTTTATTTTACTGTTCGCTATCAAAACTACCAGAGTTTTTTAACTACTCAGGAAAGTACTTTAAGAACTTGGTTGAAGCAATTTCCTCCCTCAACAATTGAAAAGAAAAGAGACACAGATATCTTTTTTTATCAAAAAAATCACAATCCCTTTATCAATTATCCTCAGTTTATTGATCGTATTAGTTCTATTTCAAATAGTTCAATTGCGAGTCCAACTTCCAGTCTCGACCTTACCGATTCCATCATTAATTATGGATTTGTATCAAGCGGAAACCCGCATATTTACAATTTGGTATTGGTTAACAATGGTACAAGTGCTATCAATTTTACAAACTTTAGTGTTTCCAATTCAAGTATTTTAAGCTTTGCATCCGGCTCAGGAATTCCAAGTACATTGTTACCCGGAGAAGATTTAACTGTGCAATTAGTGCTGACAACAAGTACTAGCGATTCGTTGTTTGAGTTTTTAAATTTCGACACCAACCTACCCAATGCATTCACTTTTCACATTCCTGTATTTGTAAACTTTTATCAATTGCCATTGAATTTATCTGAACATGAATTACCGGCTCCTCAATTTCAATTATATCCCAATCCTGCAACTCAATTTGTTCGAATAAATTATACTTTGAATGGTGCTCAATCCGGTATTTTTAATTTACAGGATTGCCTTGGTCGAAAAATATACAGTGAGGTATTAAATGGCTCAAACCATGACTATACCTTATCTTTAGAAGGATTAACAAAAGGAATCTATTTTGGTAGCATACAAAGTGGCGGACGAATTGAGTATAAAAAGCTCTTAATTGTTAATTAATTCTTATCCATCAATAGCATTCTAAATCCTACTTTTGCGCATCCTTTTTTACTCCTTTAATTTCAAAAATGGCAGCACAAAAAAAAATCAAGAATGCACTTATTTCGGTTTATTATAAAGATAACTTAGCCCCTATTGTAACTGCACTGCATGCTTTAGGAGTGCATATTTATTCAACAGGAGGAACACAAAGCTTTATTGAGAAATTAGGAATTCCTGTAATTCCAGTTGAAGAACTTACTTCGTATCCTTCAATTTTAGGTGGACGCGTTAAAACACTACATCCTAAAATATTTGGCGGAATACTTGGAAGACGTGAGTTGCCTAGCGATATAGCTCAACTTGAAGAATATGCGATACCACATCTCGACCTTGTGATTGTTGATTTATATCCTTTTGAAGAAACACTTGCATCAGGTGCTAGTCCGGCTGAAATTATCGAAAAAGTTGATATTGGAGGTGTTTCATTGATACGTGCTGCCGCAAAAAATTTTACAGATGTTGTAATTATCTCCTCCAAAAACCAGTATCCGTTTTTAACTACTTTATTAGAAAGTAAGAAAGGATTTTCAGATAACGAAGATCGCAAACAGTTGGCTGCGGAGGCGTTTGGCTTAACAGCTCATTACGATACAGCTATTTTTAATTATTTTAATGAAGCACAAACTCCGGTATTTTCAAAAAATATTCGCAGTTACAAAACACTTCGCTATGGTGAAAATCCGCATCAAAAGGGTATTTTTTATGGAGACTTAGATGCCTTATTTACTCAATTAAACGGGAAAGAATTATCGTACAATAACTTGTTGGATGTGGATGCGGCAATTAATTTAATTGCTGAATTTGATGAATGCACCTTTGCTATTTTGAAGCATAACAATGCTTGTGGAGTAGCTTCCCGACCTTCGTTAATAGCAGCCTGGAAAGATGCTTTGGCAGGTGATCCGGTAAGTGCATTTGGTGGAGTGCTTATTTGTAACCGTGAAATCGACCTAGCAACTGCTGCTGAATTAAATAAGTTGTTTTTTGAAGTGGCTATCGCTCCCTCCTTTTCTGCTGAAGCGCTAGAATTATTGTGTTCAAAACCGAATCGAATTTTACTAAAACAAAACGCTCTTTCACTTCCCGAAAAATCGTTCCGAACCTTATTAAATGGTGTAATTGAACAAGACAAAGATCTTAAAACAGAAACACGCGAACAATTGCAAACCTGCACAAAAGTTGCACCTAAAGAAGAGGCATACGAAGACTTGTTATTTGCAAACAAATTGGTGAAGCATACTAAATCAAATACCATTGTGCTAGCTAAAAACAAACAGTTATTGGCAAGTGGTGTCGGTCAAACGAGTCGTGTAGATGCATTGCATCAGGCTATAGCAAAGGCTAAAGCTTTTGGTTTTTCATTGGAAGGAGCTGTAATGGCGAGCGATGCATTTTTTCCATTTCCTGATTGCGTAGAAATAGCAAATAAGGTCGGAATTAATACTGTAATACAACCCGGAGGATCGATAAAAGATAAAGATTCAATAGCCTATTGTGATGCCACTAACATGGCAATGGTGATGACCGGTGTGCGTCATTTCAGGCACTAATGGGTTGGAAGATTAATCTTCAAAAACCCAAATTGTTTTTTCCTTTTCTACTAATTCGGTAAACTTCCCGAAAAAGCGGGTTGCCTTTACACTTCTATCATCAATCCAATGATAGTTTCCACCGCGCGGTTTTCCGAACATTATTCCATGGTAATTGAATTTATTGTCTTTCAGCCATTGCTCAGTGTAAGCACGATGTGCTTCGAGGCGTGAAGTAAAAAAAGTAATGATGTGACCTTCGTCGTACCATTTATTAATTAAGGCTAAGGCATCCGGATAAACTTTGGCTGTAAGCATGCGCTCCGGCTCTTCATTTGGAATATCGTCGCAAATAGTCCCATCAATATCAATCAAGTAATTCTTAACGTTTTCAGGCAAAGTAGGACTTACTTTTTTTCCGTCTTTATCGAATGATTCCTTTAATAACATGTGTTTAAAAATAGATTGCAAAAGTACTAAAAAAGAGGCTTTTAATTCCTGCTTTTTAGTTTAAAAATTAGGAGAATTAAACATTTCAGAAGTGTAACAATTAGTAATAAGCTTGTTTAGGAAACATGAATTCCCAACTCTTTCAATTGTTCAGCTGAAATCGTAGAAGGAGAATCAATCATCACATCGCGTCCTGAGTTATTTTTTGGAAAGGCAATAAAATCGCGAATGGTATCGGTACCTCCAAACAAGGAGCACAATCGATCGAAACCAAAAGCTATACCTCCATGTGGAGGAGCGCCAAATTCAAAGGCATTCATTAAAAATCCAAATTGTGCTTGTGCATCTTCCTTTGAGAATCCTAACAATTCAAACATCTGTGCTTGCAAATCTTTATTGTGTATGCGAATTGAACCACCGCCAACTTCCACACCATTAATCACCATATCGTAAGCATTTGCACGCACCTCACCGGGCTTGTTCGCCAGTAATGAAATATCTTCAGGTTTTGGAGAAGTAAACGGATGATGCATTGCATGCCAACGAGCGGTATCTTCGGACCATTCTAACAAAGGAAAATCTATCACCCACAAACAACGGTACTCGGAAGAATTGCGCAGTCCTAAACGTGAACCCATTTCAAGACGCAATTCGCTCATGGCTTTTCGGGTTTTATTTTTTTCACCTGCAAGTATCAACATCAAGTCACCCGGCTTTGCGTCCATGGCTTTTGTCCATAGCGCCAATTCTGTTTCGTTGTAAAATTTATCAACCGATGATTTTACCGATCCATCTGCATTGCATCGTGCATATATTAAACCGCTAGCTCCTATTTGAGGACGTTTCACAAACTCGGTCAATTCATCCAGTTGTTTGCGTGTATATTCGGCAGCGCCTTTTGCACAAATACCCACAATGTATTCGGCATCGTCCATTACTTTAAAACTTTTACCTTTTAACAAGTCATTCAATTCAACAAATTTCATTTCGAATCGAATATCCGGCTTATCGTTGCCATAATATTTCATGGCATCTGCATAGGTCATTCGTGGCATATCGGGGATGCTAATTCCCTTAACAGCTGAAAATAAATGACGCACCATTCCTTCAAAGGTTTGCAGAATATCGTCTTGTTCAACAAAACTCATTTCACAATCAATTTGAGTAAACTCCGGTTGACGATCAGCACGTAAATCTTCATCTCTAAAACATTTCACCAACTGATAGTAACGGTCGAAGCCGCCAACCATAAGCAGTTGTTTAAATGTTTGAGGAGATTGCGGTAAAGCATAAAATTCGCCTTGATTCATGCGTGAAGGCACCACAAAATCGCGTGCTCCTTCTGGAGTTGACTTTATTAATACAGGAGTTTCCACTTCCAAAAACTGCAATCTATCCAAGTACAATCGAGTTTCAATAGCAAGGCGGTGACGCAACTCCAGATTTTTACGTACTGTTTCTCTTCGCAAGTCCAGGTAGCGATATTTCATGCGCAGCTCATCACCACCGTCGGTATTTTCTTCAATGGTAAATGGCGGTGTTTGTGAAGTGGTAAGAATATCAAGCGAACTAGCAATAATTTCAATTTCGCCCGTCTTTATTTTAAGGTTCTTATTGCTTCGTTCGGCAACAGTTCCACTTACTTTTACAACAAATTCACGTCCCAATTTTCGTGCATTTAAACACAAGTCAGCATTGCTTTCCATGTTAAATACTACTTGTGTTATACCGTAACGATCGCGCAAATCAACAAAGGTCATTCCACCCAAATCGCGCGATTTTTGTACCCATCCGCACAAGGTAACTGATTGATTAATTGCTGTAGCTGTAAGTTCTCCGCAGGTATGTGTTCGTAGCATTTTTATACGTAAAATTGTGGTAATTTTTTTAAAGAAGGGCGAAAGTACAAAATTTACGAGGAAGATACCTAACACAATTTACGTTAGTAAACACCGCAACCCTTATACAAACCTACATTACTGCATGGAACAATTACTTTTGACTAGCGAACATTTTATGAAAGAAGCGTTGAAGGAAGCGCAAAAAGCCTTTGCAGCAAACGAAGTACCGGTGGGTGCAGTAATTGTGTACAAGCAACAAATAATTGCCCGAGGACATAATTTAACTGAACGCCTGAACGATGTTACAGCCCATGCCGAAATGCAGGCTTTTACCTCAGCTGCCAACTTTATTGGAGGGAAATATTTAAGCGATTGCACCTTGTATGTTACACTTGAACCTTGTACTATGTGTGCAGGAGCTGCCTTTTGGACACAAGTTTCAAAAATTGTTTACGGTGCATCCGATAAAAAAAGAGGCTTTTCGCTCTTATCAAATTCTGTATTACATCCTAAAACTACTGTAGAATCTGGAATATTAGCAGATGAATGTGCAGATTTATTAAGTAAATTTTTTGCACAAAAACGCGATTAATAAACTCAGGTTGCACGACTAGCTTTTACTTATTTCGCTTTAACAAAGCCATGTAAAAGCCATCGCAATCGAAATTTAAGGGAGAATAATTTTTCTCGCCTTCAAGGCTCCACTCTTCGTGTTGTTGTAAAAACCAGTTAATTTGTTCCTTCCCCTCCGAAGGCAATATGCTGCAGGTAGCATAAACCATAAGACCACCCACTTTTGTAATTGGTGAAAAACGTTCTAAAATTTCGCGTTGGGTTTGAATTACCTGATCAATTTCTATGGGTTTTAATATCCATTTAGTATCCGGATTACGGCGCAATACACCGAGTCCGCTACAAGGCACATCTAGTAGTAAACGGTCGGCTGAATCTTTTAAGCGTTTCGTCACTTTTGTTGAATCAATGTGTCTGCATTCAACAATAGCAACGCCGGCTCTTTTGGCGCGTTTTTTTAATTCGGCGAGTTTAAATTCTTTAGTATCCAAAGCGATAATATTACCCTTGTTTTTCATGATTGCAGCAAGGTGAAGTGTTTTACCACCTGCACCTGCACAGGCATCAATAACGCGCATTCCGGGCTTTACTTGTAAAAAATCAGCAACCATTTGCGAGGCTGGGTCCTGTACTTCAAACCATCCATTTTTAAATGCTTCGTATCGAAATACATTTCTACTAAACTTCAACTGCAATGCATCGGGAGCCCAACTGAGCGGTTCGGTTTCAATGCCCACTTCGGCCAAATTTGTTTGAAGTTGAGCCGGCGTAGTTTTAAGCAAATTTGCTCTTAACACCATTGCGGCTGGATGATTTAACGCAGGAGCTAATTTGTTCCATTGTGCAGCTCCTAATTCTTTTTCGCAACGTTGATCGAGCCAATCAGGATATGATTCCCATATTTTACGAATGTGTTCGTACTTTTTTAATAAGGAAATAATTTTGGGCTCATTGCAATTTTTGTATTCAGGACTTTCAGGTAATTCTTCACCTTTAATTACCAACCAGGTGCCGTAAATTGTTTTCCAATTTTTATCCGATAATTCATCTTTTGTATCGGCACAAGTTAAAATTAAGCGCCAATTGCGTACTAAATCATAAGTAGTTTCGGCAACAAATGAGCGTTCACGAACCTTCCATTTTTTATTGTTGCGCATGGTTTTTTCAAGCGCTTTATCCATGAAATTACCATCCACAAAAATGTATTGTAAGGTTTTAAAGACTTCCTTTAACAATGTTTTTTTATCAACGGTTTTATGTATTTTCTTTTTTGGTATCATGCCACAAAGGTAACTTTTGAGAGTTAACAAAATAACTAATAACTTGTACAATATGCTTATCTTTGCCCGCCAATCTGATTTTTGTGTATCAGTTTTTGCAGTTAAATGCAATTGCTATTTTTAAGCTTTGGTAAGTGCCGCAATATGCGTAGAGCACTTATGTTAACTTAAACAAGTGGTACAGTTCCCAAATCATTTTGCTACTAGCACCAAGTTAATGCATACAGAATTTCACTTATTGGGAATTAAAATTTACGAGCCGGTAACCGCCTTTACTGATTTTATTTTAGCTGTTTTGTGTCTACTTTTTTACTTTCGTTACACATCGGCCCCTAATGAAAAGGGCATAGTTTACTGGAAACGATTTTTTTTATACATGGGCCTATCTACCTTAATTGGCGGATTTACACATGCACTATTTGAAAATTCTACTAACACGGCATATATCATTAGTTGGCTAAGTATGCAACTTTGCAGTGGGCTCTCAGTTTACCAAGCTCTAATGGCTACAATTTTCAGTATTTCAAATCCTAAAATTCCAATCTATAAATCTGCAAAAAAAAGTATCTACTTATGCCAGTTGCAGTTTATTATTTTTTGTATTGCGACAATTTATTTTCAAAATTTTTTGGTGGTAGTAATAAATAGCACAATTGGTTTTTTATTGGTACTCTACATCCATGCATTATCCGGAAAAAAGTATGGAAACAAATCAGCCAGTTGGATTGCATTAGGAATCACAGTATCGTTTTTAACTGCTTTTGTTTATGCCTTTGAAATTTCAATAAATGCTTGGTTTAATTTTAAGGATATAGCCCACGTAATTATGGCTATAAGTATAATTTTTATTTCTATTGGAGTAGGAAAATCATACTCCGAAGTTACATTTCAAGAATCAAAAACCGGCACTTAATAAAATTACATGTTGAAAATAAAACGAAGTTTCGTTTACATCGCGCTTTTGCTTTTGGGTAGTAGTATAATTTATTCTTGTGTTAGCCAACACAAAAAAGCAGCTTCAAAAGAAAAACCTTTGTGGATACCAATGCCACATTCAGAAATAAAACAAAGCAAAGATTCTTTACCATCTAAATTTGTTTTGTATAAATTAAATGAAGATGAACTAAGAAAACGCTTAGTTCATGACTCAGTGCAACTAAAATCCGTAATTGATTTCCCATTACCTGATTCGAGTTTTAGGAAGTTTAGTGTTATTGAAGTGCAAGTAATGTCGCCTGCTTTGGCAGCAAAATATCCTGCCTTTAAAACATACGAAGGAATAGAACTAGCAAATCCTGCTAACAGAATTCGTATGGATTTAAATGACAAAAATTTTCATGGTTATTTTATGACCGATCAGGGTGAGTTTTTTATTGCTCCTGTTGATGGGCCTGATAAAAATTTGTACATGGTTTTTAAAAAGGAAAATGCTCCATTTCAAAAATTGCCTTTCGAAAACATGCAACGCTGAAAATTCAGCAATTTCATTTTGTATATTTGTGTTATAAACAAGCCAAATTTTTCTTCAGCTTATGAACTTTTCATTCCCTTCTAATCTTAAAAATTTATTGACACTAGCTGGTTGCATCCTACTTAATGTTTCGCTTTCTGTTGCAACAACTAGTAGTGAAATGTGGACTAATGCAGCTCGTTCAGAATTTAATTTAACAAACGAGCGAACAGTATTTCCGCTAAAATACCAAGCGCTTCATTTATCTATTAATGACATGCGAAGTGTACTTGCGACTGCTCCAAAAGAAATAATTGGAAGTAGAATTCAAGGATTAGAATTGGCACTTCCCTTTCCGGATGGCAGCTTCAAACGATTTTCGGTGCTCGAAACTGAAATGATGCATCCGCAGTTACAGGCAAAATATCCGCTACTAAAAACTTATGTAGCACAAGGAATAGATGATATTAATTCTTGGGCACGAATTGACATAGGCTATCTTGGATTTCATGCAATGATTGCTACACCGGATGAATGGGTTTTTATTGATCCAGTAAATACTACCGAAATTGAAAATTACATCTGTTACAATAAATCGGATATGCCGCAAGCTTATGATAGGCATTGTGAATTTGAAGGAGACAAACAGCGTGAAGAAAGTATCGCTTTTGAGATTGCAAAAAACAAAGCCGCTAAACCTTTAAAACTTCATGACACTGGTGATGAATTGCGTACTTACAGATTAGCAATGGCTTGTACAGGCGAATATGCAGCAACCAAAGGAGGAACAGTACCGGGTGCGCTTTCGGGAATTGTTACTTCAGTAAACCGCGTAAACGGCATATATGAAAACGAAGTCTCGGTCAGAATGGTTTTGATTGCAAATACCGATACTTTAATTTTTTTAAGTTCAGGTACTGATCCCTATTCAAACAATAGTGGTGGAGCAATGCTTGCTCAAAATCAAACTACTATTAATGCTCGGATTGGAACTGCCAATTACGATTTTGGACATGTATTTAGTACCGGTGGTGGCGGAATTGCAGGATTAGGAGTTATTTGCGACAATTCATTAAAAGCTAACGGAGTTACAGGATTGCCAAATCCGGTTGGTGATGCATTTGACGTGGATTATGTTTCTCATGAAATGGGACATCAGTTTAGCGGGAACCATAGTTTCAACAGCAACTCACAAGGTTCATGTGCAGGAAATGCATCGATGGGACATAATTTTGAGCCGGGTAGCGGAACAACCATCATGGGTTACGCAGGTATTTGTGTAGCACATGATCTTCAAGCGCATAGCGATGCATTGTTTCATGTTGGCTCGTACGAGGAAATTTTTAATTACACCATTTTTGCTTTTGGTAATTCTTGCGCTGCTACAACCAATACGGGTAATAGCGCACCGGTAATTAATCCGGTAACCGATTATACTATACCTTTTAAAACTCCTTTCATGCTAACCGGCTCTGCATCTGATCCTGATGGAGACCCTTTGACTTACCTTTGGGAACAATATGACTCAGGTCCTTTTGGAGCTCCTAGTAATCCTACACTAAGTGCTGCTATTTTTAGAGATTTTACACCAAGTACCGACTCCACTCGTACATTTCCTAAACTAACAAGCATCATTAACAACACAAGTGTTATAGGAGAATTATTACCAACTTACGCAAGAGTACTTCACTTTAAATTTACTGCGCGTGATAACCGCATTGGAGGTGGAGGAGTTTCAAATAGCTTTACACCGGCTGCAATAACTGTTATAAATACTACCAATCCGTTTAAAGTAAATTCTCCCAATACCGGAACTGAATTATGGAATTACGGAAGTACAGCACAAGTTACTTGGGATGTTAGCTCTACAGATTTAGCTCCGATTAATTGTAGCAATGTAGCTTTACTCTTATCGGTTGATGGAGGTTTTACATTTCCTCATGTACTTCTTGCAAGTACTCCCAACGATGGAAGTGAAACCATTGTTGTTCCATCGCTTGGAAGTGGTACTTTTTCGCAAGCTCGCGTAAAAGTTCAATCAGTAGGAAATATTTTCTTTGATATGAGTAATGCCAATTTCACCATAGGACCTACAGGCGTGGTAGCGGATGAACTCACGGATAGTGCAGTAAATTTGTTTCCCAATCCAACTACTGCTACCAGCACCTTAGAGCTTACCTCTAATTATAGTGGAACTATCACTACTCGACTATTAGACTATACCGGTAGAATTTTAAGTACCAAGATCATTACAAAAGAAAGCAAGCAAGTTCAAATTGATTTACAAGTTTCGGATTTGAGCAGAGGCGTGTACTTTGTGGAATTACAATCTGAAAACAACAAAGTGGTTAAAAGACTTATCAAGTATTAATAGTTATCGAACTGAGAATGATAGCTATTGATAAAACACTTGTATCGGATGATTTATTGGAACGCAAATTTGTGTGCGATTTAGCTGCATGTAAAGGCGAGTGTTGTGTTGCCGGTGATTCAGGTGCTCCTTTGGAACCAGAAGAAGAAGCAATCCTTACCTCAATTTTACCTGAAGTAATTCCTTATATGAACAAGGAAGGAATAAAGGAAATTAAAAAATCGGGAGTAGCTTTAATTGATAGCGATGGCGATTTAGTAACCCCTTTGGTAGATGGAGTAAAACACTGTGCTTTCGTAATATTTGAAGACAGCATTGCAAAATGCGCAATTGAAAAGGCGTATTATGATGGTAAAATAAAATTTAAAAAACCGGTGTCATGCCATTTATATCCTGTGCGAATAACCAAGTACAAGGAATTTGATGCCGTTAATTATCAGGAATGGGATGTGTGTAAACCTGCTTGTTCGTGTGGCGAAAAATTAGATGTGCCAGTATATAAATTTTTAAAAGAGCCTTTGGTTCGTAAATATGGTAAGGCTTGGTACAAGCAATTGGAGTTAGTTGCAGAGGAAAAAAAATCTTTACTTAAAAAATAAGTTTAATCAATTTGCAGTAGATTAATTATGTCAACAAAAAACAAAGTTCAGTTAGTAATTTTAGGATTGCTTTTGGTACTGTCGGTGAGCTCATTGATTTTCTTTATGCACTCGAACACAACTCAATGTTACACTACATCAAGCATTGCTACTAAAGTTGCATCCATTGAACAAGTCGCGGGCAACGATTCTTATGGATTTTTAAATAAATCCCACTTGAGCTTTTCAAATAGTACTATTAGCGCCGCTGAAAATCTTTTTAAATTTTCTTTGTTTGATGGTGCAAACTCGATGAAAAATTCAGTATTACTAATTTACCACCCCTTCAAATTTTACTTTTTTAGTTTTACACCATTTGTTACTATGTGCTTTAAATACACCTTGTAATTTTCTTTGTGAATAAGCTAACTATCGAACTCAAAAAATTGGATTCTTTCATCAAAATTAAGTTAACCGGTATATTGTTATTGGTGACACTTTTGAACTCTGTTACAGCGCAAATTAGCATTCGCGTTGTTTCCTTGCCTGAAAATACTCCGCCAAATAGTAGCCTCTTTATTTCGGGCAATTTTAATAATTGGATGGCAAACGATTCAATTTATCGATTGCGAAAAGAAGCCTATGGTATTTACTCTATTCAGTTGCCCTTGCGCAATAAACCGTACGAATTTAAGTTCACGTTAGGAACCTGGGAATGCTCCGAAATGGCTGCTAATGGAGCCGATATTAGCAACCGTATGCTTGTTGCTATGCGCGATACAACCATCGATTTGAAAATAGATAGATGGAACTCAACTAACTGCATTGCTTCATCAAAAAAAGACAATTCCTATTTTGTTTTTAGCGATAACTTTCCAATGAATGAGCAAAAAAAGACAAGAAGAATATGGTTGTACTTACCTCCGGATTATTACCAGGAGCCAACAAAAAGGTATCCGGTAATTTATATGCACGACGGTCAAAATTTATTTTGCGACAGTACAGCTAAAAATGGCGAATGGGAAGTAGATGAAACATTGAATGAGTTGTTTGAAAAAGGTGATAAAGGAGTGATTGTAGTAGGCATTGACAATGCTGAAGCCGAACGCTATGATGAATACTTACCTTGGCAAAATAAAGAGTTGGGGGGTGGTGAAACCGATGAATATTTAACTTTTATAACGAAGCGCTTAAAACCAACAATTGATTTACTTTATCGAACTCAATCCGATAGGTCGAATACTGCAATGATGGGCAGCAGTTTAGGAGCCTTAGCGACCTTATACACTGCATTAAAAAAGGACAGCATTTTTTCAAAATTCGGAATTTTTTCACCTGTACTTTGGATTGCTGATTCAATATATAGCTTGCCTCGCAATTCAGTGCATACCCGAAGTTCAAAACTTTACTTATTAAGTGGTGTACTTGAAAGTTCAAGCCAGGTGCAGGAAACTTACAACATGCGCGATTCCTTATTAAAAAATGGATTTAACAAATTTGAATTGCAATGCGAAATAAAAAATGATGGCACCCACAGTGAATGGTTTTGGAAGCGTGAATTTGCAGATGCCTATTGTTGGTTATTTGCACCCCCAACTGCAGAAGAACTCAAAAAATCAGTAGCCCCTTTTAGTATTGATTCAACACAAGTTAAAAACAAATTGTTCATTCATGTAAACGATGCGAATTCGGGCATGTATATGGAAATTAAAAATGCAAACGGACGTACAATTTTGAAAAGAAAATTAAAAACAGATCAGGAAATTGATTTACGTAATTTTAGAAAAGGAATTTACACTATCCAAATTAACAATAGTGCGTTTAAAAGTTCTACCATTTTCGTTAAAAAATAAATTATCTTTAGCAATTGAATAGTAAGTTTGTTAACTAAAATGAATCTAAAATTCAGCAAGCAGTTTTTTTTCATCCTGATCCTTTTAGTTTTAGGACAACTATTAGTGTTGCAACCGTATCTTTTTGCGAGTTGTGGTCCTATACTGGGCAATCCTGTTATTACCAAAACCGATGCTACTTGCAATAACAATGACGGTAGTTTATTGGTGGATATTACTACACTTGGAGGTACCGGACCTTACCAATTGACTTTAAACGGCCAAACCAACACTTCGGGTAATTTTCAGTTTTTGGGAGCCGGAAAATACCTTTTGCGAGTTAGTGATAATGCAAACTGTAGCGATAGTTTATTTATTACCATTGCCTCTATCGGACATATAACCTCTCCTTCAATTAATACTTTTTCACCAAGTACCTGTAATGGCATTGACGGTAAAATTATAGTGGCAAATACTACAGGTACCGGACCATTTACCTATGCTTTATCAAATGGAATAACCAATTCAACCGGAAATTTTACCTCAGTTCCTATTGGTACCTACTCCATGACAATTACCGATGGAGCTGGCTGTCAATTTAAGGCTGATGGTTTAACTGTAAAGAATCAGGTATTTTCAGGAGGCAGTTGCAATGCCGGTGATGATGCCACCATATTTGAAGGAGAAAGTGCTTATATCAATGGAGTTGGAGAAGGAGTAGTATCCTGGGAGCCTTCTAACTTTTTATCGGATACTACTTCGGATAATCCCACTGCAACACCTCCTGCAGGAATTCACAAATACACTATTCGGGTTTTTAATGCTTCAACATGTACTGAATGTACCGACGAAGTTATTATTACCGTAATACCTGAAATTACAATACCAAATACTTTTACACCCAATGGAGATGGAGATAATGATGTGTGGGAAATAAATGGTTTGGCAACTTTTGATGAATGTGAAGTTTGGATTTACACACGATGGGGTCAGCGTGTGTTTCATCAAAATGGATACGAAGATGGAACTGAATGGAATGGCACCTTTAATGGGCTGTCGCTTCCAGCAGCAACTTATTATTATGTAATTGATATTAAGAAAAAAGATGCTGAAGGAAAACCAAAAAAATATGCCGGTTCAATTACCATAATTAAATAATATGCAAAGACTGTTCGGCTTCCTTTTTATTCTCAGCTTTTGTATAGGATTATCTATCCCTACAAAGGCGCAACAGTTGGCGCAATATACCATGTATACGTTTAATCATTTTGGTATTAATCCTGCTGCACCGGGTGATCCAAAATGCATGGCTGCTAAAATTGGGTATCGCAATCAGTGGGTGGGATTTGAAGGCAATCCCGTTTCGGAGTTTTTAAGTATTCAAGCTGCGATTCCTCCACGAAATAGAAATTTCCGTAAAGGTTATTCAAGTACCGGATTATATCTCGAAAACGATCAAACAGGGCCGACACGTTATACCGGTTTCTATTTAAATTATGCTTACCACCGTACGATGGTGAAAGAAACTTATTTATCAATTGGACTCTTTGCCGGAACAATGATGTATAATTACGATAAAAATGCTGTAATAACTGCTTCACAAACCGACAATGCTATTACAGCTTCAAAAACTAAATTTATTTTTCCGGATATAAATCCCGGTATATGGATTCATAACGATAATGCTTATGCCGGTTTATCAATTAAGAATGTAATTGGAAATTCACTAACAAAAGTTTACGGTATTAACAGCAAACTTACACGTCACTTTTATTTAAATGCCGGTTATCGATGGTTGTCGCAAGACAAATCCTTTTCGTTGATACCTTCAATAATGCTAAAATACACGCCTTATGGCGCACCCGGTGTTGATTTTAATTTTTTATATGACTATTACGATAAGTTTGACTTAGGGGTATCCTATCGTTTAATAGATGGCGCTTCGGCCATGTTTAGAATTAAAATGGGGAAATTTATTTACTTGAGTTATGCTTACGATTACAACACTTCTAAAATTAAAATTGCCAGCAATAATACCCACGAAGTAATGCTGCATTTTAAATTGTGTAAGTCGAAAGATGGTATTGATAAACCGCGTGAAATTTGTCCTGCTTATCAATAGCTGCAGCTTGCTATCTATTTTCCTAACCAGTTTTTAAAATCGGGCGCTCGTTCCCGTGAAATTACTATTTCGTGTTCCTGCCCCGGTTGTACACTTGCGTTTAACTTACCATTAAAACCAGGCGTAACTTTACTTATTGAATCGATAGAAATTATAAAGCTACGATTGGCTCTAAAAAACAAAGCTGGGTTCAAACACCTTTCCAACGAATCCATTGTAAAGTCGATAAGTGCGCGTTGGTTTTGTTTCGTTTTTGCAAACACCACCTTTTCTTCGGCGTAGAAATATGCAATTTCATTAAGCATTAGTGGATAATAAGCATCCCCTTTTCGCACCAAAAAACGATCTCTGAAATTTTTGCGGGTTGAAAGAATCTCAGCAACTATAGTTTTTAATTTTTCATTTTCATTCTTTGCAGTGGCATTAAATTTATTTAGCGCACGCTCCAGCAAATTTCGCTCAATGGGTTTTAATAAATAATCAATACTGTTTACTGTGAACGCTTTAATTGCATATTCATCAAAAGCAGTAGTAAAAATAACGGGTGCATTAATTGAAACATGCTCAAAAATTTCGAAACTAAGTCCATCGGCCAATTGAATATCCATAAAAAACAAATCCGGATGTGGGTTTTGAAGGCACCAATTAACTGTATCTTCAACACTTTCGAAGTGCGCCAACAAATTGGCTTGCGGAACTAATTCACTAATTAATTTTTGAAGTCTTCGAGCAGCAGCTACTTCATCTTCAACAATAACTATGTTCATTTACAATAAAGGTAATAGCACTTTAAAATAGGTTTCTGTTTGTTCAATTCGAGGTTCAATTTGTGAAAGATAGGAATATCGTTTCAGTATGTTGGGCAATCCCAATCCATTGTTTTGCTCAAAATTATTTTTGAGTTGCAAATTGTTTTTTACTACAACGTATTTTTCGCTTTCGATATAGATGTCAATAAGAAGTGGTTTATCGGCCGAAACAACATTGTGCTTTATTGCATTTTCAATTAGCATTTGTAGCGCAAGCGGAGCAACTGATTTTTTCAAATAATTTTCATCGAGTTGTATACTTACTTTCAAGTTACTTTCAAAACGATAGCGCAATAAAAAAATATAGGATTCGGTAAATTCCAATTCCGTTTTTAACTCCACGGTTTCCTTGTCTTTACTTTGTAAAACATAGCGATACACTTGCGAAAGCTGCGCTACAAAACGAACCGCTAAATCAGGATTTTCTTCGATGAGCGCAGTAAGTGTATTTAAGCTATTGAATAAAAAATGCGGATTAACTTGGGTTTTTAATGTTTCAAATTGCGCACTAATTTGCTGACGTTTCAATTCTTCACCGTGTAGCAATGCTTCCTTCCATTTTCCAAAATAATAAGTTCCTTCATAAATTGCAATTACCAAAAAGGTAAGAATTAAGCTTAGTTGCGACATAAAAACTCGGTCGTCGTTGCACAAAGGAAACTGTGGAAACAGCTGCATTAAGCTAAAGTAGATGAGGTTACTAGCACACAATGAAAACAACGTACTGGCAATTAATTGCCATACGATTCGCTGCAACACATCGCGATAATCGGAGAATTTATTTCGTAATAAAATAACAATATACCGGTTACCCTGCCAAAGTATAAAGGTTGAAAAAACAGAAACTAGCGCATTTATCAGTACCAAGTTCGCATTGGAGGTATATTCCCTTTTGTCGAACAAAAGCATCACCAACAATCCCATTACCGGAATAAAAATTATTCTGGCCCATTTATCTTTTGGCTCTTCTATAGGTTGCATGTACTGCTAATTAAAACAAAATTCGGTACTGAGGAATTACAAATAAACCCATTTGATACTCGGTACGCAACTCTTTATTTTGCGCATCGTAAGTACGTTGAAATATATTTTTTGAATTGGTAATATTTTGCACATCCACTGAAAATTCCTGTGTAATTCTGCGCCCATTCAGTTTATATGAAATTTTAATATCGGTTCTAAAATAATCTTTCAACTTAGTATCATAGGCTTTGTTTTCAATATATACAGCACTACCTTGAGCATTTGAAGCATCCAAGTCGATAGGAACTTCGCGCTTCCCTCCTGCATAGGTTACTTTCCCGTCGATGCAAATAACCGATTTTTTAGAAATGGCAAATTCTTTTCCACCAAGTGCATTTACGGTATAGTTTCCATTAAAAGCTGTATTCCTTTCTATTCCATCACTTCCTTTGTACTTACTATCAAACAAGGAGGCGGTAAGCAAATAATAATATCCCTTACTAAAGAATTTTTCAAGTGTTAATTCAATACCTAGGTTTGTACCGGTGCCCTTATTTACCAAACTATCAATGGAAGGATTATTAAAATCGGCACCGGCATTCACCACCGAATAATAACTCGAATTTTGAGTAACCGGAATATCGTATAAATACTGGTAATATGCTTCTGCTTTTATACGCATGCTTTTAGTAAAGGCATTGTCGTAACCCACAACCAACTGGTTACTGCGCGATAAATCTAATTGTTTGTTGGTGAGTATGCGTTGGTTAGTAGCCGGCAAATACGTTTCATCAAAATAGGTAAATATAGTTTGCATTTGGCTGTGCATACCGGCTCCAACATTGATGGATTGGCCTTCTTTGAATTCCCATTTTACACCCAAACGCGGTTCAATTGCATAACTTGAGTTTATGGATAATTGTTGGAAATGCAAGCCCATATTTCCGGTTAACTTGTCTGAAAATTTGTGCAACCATTGTGTGTATGCTTGGTATAAAAATCCGTCGCCACTGCTATTGCGCAATCGCTGATACACCGGCGAATCGAACACACTGTCTTTAAGTGAGTACATTAATTTATCAATATATATTCCACTCTTCAAGGTATTTTTTGCATTGAACTTTTTTACCAAAACATAATTCATACTGAGTTTAGTATTTGCCGATGTATTTCCATAATACGCGATCGGAGTTCTGTCAAATGTGCTCAATGAATCCTGTTTTATTTTAGTTGAAAATCCTGAAGCAGATAAATTAAATTTACCATAAGTGTTGGTTGAAAAAGAATATACATGTTGTAGTCCAACCACACCCATGTTCGACCCAAAGTAGGTATCTGTTCCTGAAGTGCTATAAAAATCTTTCGCAGTGCTGTCCTTTTTGCTGTCCAAAAATTCAATGTAGCTTAAGCCTCCAACTCCAAAGATGCTGAATTTACCTGCCTTGGCAGTAGGTAAGTCAAATTTAAAAGAGATGTCTTGATACTGAGGTACAGCTGCACCGGTTCCAAAATTAGCACCCATGGCTTGAAATACCGCTAGTGATGAATAGCGGTAATTAACAAGATAAGATGCTTTACTTTTTTTTGAAAAAGGTCCTTCAATACCACCTTCAAAACCGGTAAAGCCAAGTTGAAACATGTGTTCATGCTTTTCGTTATTACCTGCACGCATGCGTAAATCAAAAACACCTGCAAGTGCATTTCCATATTCAGCAGGAAAAGCACCCGTCATAAAATCGGAGTTATCCAGCACATTGTTATTTAAAATTCCAACCGGTCCTCCTGTTGAACCCAATGAACCAAAATGATTTGGATTGGGAATATCAATACCATTCAACCTCCACAACACACCTTGTGGAGAATTTCCACGAATAATAATATCGTTTCGTGAATCGTTTGCTCCGCTTACACCAGCATAGTTGGCTGCCATACGAGCCGGATCATTGCGGCTTCCTGCATAGCGACTTGTTTCTTCAATGGTAAACGAACGGGCACTAACCGTTGCCATTTCATTAATTGCTTTGGTTTTTTCTTGTTGGGCAGTTATAACAACTTCCTTTCCTTGAATCACCGATTCTTCCATTTCAATGGTCACAACTGTTTCCTTTCCGCTAGTAACCATTACTTGAACTACCCGCTCACGATATCCCAAATAAGTAAATTTTAAACTTTGACGCCCTACAGGAATTTTTTCGAGTCGAAAATTTCCATCAATATCACTAGCGTTTCCTTTAAATTCAGAACTGTTTAAAACTGTAACGCTAACACCTATTAATGGAGCTTTTGATTGATTGTCGATAATACTTCCACGAATGGTTTGTGTTGGCTCTTGGGCAAATGCAAAACACGCTAATAAGAATGTTAAAAAAGTCAGGCTTCGTTTTTTCATTGTACTAATTTTTTGCCAAAATTGACTATTGAAACTTCAATTAATAAGTGTTTTCAGATGAAGTGTAGTTTTTGTTTACTGAAATGTATTTTATTGTCTTACCATCACAAACATCTTGTTAGTAAGGTTCTTTCTTTTGTTAATAAATTGCTTCACAAAATGATTTGCTAGCTTTCTATAGTTTATTCTAAAAGCTATTTTTACGATACTAATAAAACTATAATTCACTTGCAACTAACTACAAAACACCCTTTAAATTAATCCAATAAACATATGAAAAAAATCTATTTAGTACTACTTGGCCTTTTCTTCTTAAACAATGTAATGGCCAATAAAACCCAACAAATTTTTACAGAAGTTGAAGAAAGCGCTGTAAAATCTATTCCTCAAATTAAGGCCACAACGTATAAAACAATGAAGGTTGATCTTTCAATGGCCAAAAACTATTTGCAAAGCATTCCGAAAGAGTTTACTGCAGCCTCTGTACAAAACACATATTTATTGCAGCTACCAATGCCAGATGGCACCTGGGCTGATTTTGATTTGGAAGAATCGCCGATGATGGAAGCAGGATTAGCTGCCCAGTTCCCAACTTTTAAAACTTACACGGGAAAAGGTATTACTGACCCATCGGCATATTTAAAATTAAGCATTACCGAAAAAGGAATGCATGCAATGATCTTGTCTGCAAAAGGTACAATCTATATCGATCCATACAACAATCAAACTACCAATTTAGTAATGGTTTATGATAAAAAAGACTTTGATCGTAATGGTAAAGTAATGAATTGTTTGGTTGGAGATGCTAGTACAAATTCCTTAGAGTTAGAAGGTGTTTTTAAAAATGAAAATACACCAACACCAGAAATGATGTTTGGAGATTGTCAGCGTCGTGACTTTAGACTAGCGATGGCTGCAACGGGAGAATATACCACATTTCACGGAGGAACTGTGCCCTTGGCATTAGCGGCAATTGTAGTATCTGTAAATAGAATTAACGGTGTATATGAAAAAGAATTTGGAGTACACTTTAATCTTGTGGCAAACAATAGTTTAATTATTTACACAAATGGCGCAACCGATCCATACACCAATAACAGTGGAAGCACCATGTTAAATGAAAATCAAAGTAATTTAACAACTGTAATTGGAACTGCCAACTACGATGTAGGGCATGTGTTTAGTACCGGTGGAGGAGGAATTGCACAACTAAATTCTCCTTGTAGTTCTACCGGTAAAGCGAGAGGTGTTACAGGAAGTGGTGCTCCTGTAGGAGATCCATTTGATATTGATTATGTAGCACATGAAATGGGACATCAATTTGGTGGAAATCATACTCAAAACAACAATTGTAACCGTGCACTTGCAGTGGAAACAGGAAGTGGAGTAACCATCATGGGTTATGCAGGTATTTGCGCTCCAGACGTTGCTGCTCATAGCATCGATAACTTTCATTCATCTAACTTAATTGAAATAACAAACTTTCTTGCTTCAGCAAATGCTGGATGCAGAACTTTAGTTTCTGTTCCGAATAATTCACCGGTGATTTCATCATCAACCGGAAATCATACGATTCCTAAAAGCACACCTTTTGCATTAACCTGCACTGCTAGCGATGCTGATGGAGATGTGATGACTTACAATTGGGACCAATTCGACAATCAAGTAAGCACTCAATCACCTTTAGCAACCAATACTGGTGGTCCAAATTTCAGATGCTTTAGTTCAACTTTAAGTCCTACTTGGTATTTTCCAACTATTTCGAGCATTAGTACTAATACCAATGATCCTTGGCAAGTATTACCAAGTGTTGCAAGGACAATGAATTTTAGATTAACTGTACGCGATAACCATTCAGGAAATGGATGTACAGCATCCGCTACCAGCACTATCACTTTTGATGGTACAGCTGGGCCATTTGTGGTTTCAAGCCCAAGCACAACTGGAATATCTTATCCAGCATTAAGTACACAAACCATTACCTGGAGTGTAGCGGGCACCAATGTAGCGCCTGTAAATTGCAGTAATGTAGATATATTGTTGAGTACCGATGGTGGATTAACTTATCCAACCACTATATTAAGCAATACCCCAAATGATGGAAGTGAGAGTGTTTTAATTCCGAATTCACAAAGCACAACTGCTCGAATTATGGTAAAGGCAAACGGAAATGTTTTCTTTGATATTTCCAATAACAATTTTGCAATTACAGCACCGGTAATCTTTACTATAACTGCCGGTGCCAATGCAAATGGTTCTATTTCACCAAGCGGTGCGGTATCGGTAGCTTCCGGAGCAAATCAAACTTTTACGATTAGCCCAAATCCATGTTTTCAAATTGCTTCGGTTTTAGTTGATGGAGTTAACAACCCTGCAGTAGTGAGTAGCGGAACTTTTACATTTACAAATGTTACAGCTGCACATACAATTCAAGCAAGCTTTTCTCAAATAACCTATTCAATTACTGCGACTGCTTCTTCAAATGGTAGCATCTCACCTTCCGGCATAAACAGCGTAAATTGTGGTTCAAATCAAACTTACACCATTACTCCTAATTTTGGTTTTAGTGTATTTGATGTAATGGTTGATGGAATTTCAATTGGTGCAGTTACCTCACATACATTTACTAATGTAACTGCTCCACATACAATCAGTGCAACATTTGTTGCGCAAGTGCTAAACTTTACCATAACAGCTTCTGCCGGTGCAAATGGTAGTATTTCGCCAAGTGGAGCTGTGAATGTGACAGGTGGATCTAGTCAAACATTTATTATTACACCAAATTCCTGTTATGCTATTTTGGATGTAATTGTGGATGGAATTTCACAAGGACCATTTCCATCTTATACCTTTACTAATGTAAATGCATCACATACCATTACAGCAACTTTTGTACAACTCACTTATACTATACTAGCCAATGCAGGCCCTGATGGCTCAATTAGTCCTGCATTAAATACAACAGTTAATTGTGGAGCAAATCAAACCTATACCATTACTCCTAATTTAGGTTTTAATGTATTAGATGTGTTGGTTGATGGAATTTCAATTGGTGCTGTTACTTCACATACATTCACTAATGTAACCGCCGCACATACTATTAGCGCTACGTTTGTTGCCCAAACTGTAAACCATACAATAACGGCTACTGCCGGAGCTAACGGAAATATATCACCGAGTGGAGTTGTGAATGTTACTGGTGGAGCTAATCAAACATTTTTAATTACCCCAAATTCATGTTATACTATTTTGGATGTAAGTGTGGATGGAATTTCACAAGGACCACTAACTTCATATACCTTTACCAATGTTAATACGTCACATACAATTGATGTAACTTTTATAAATCTCACTTATACTATACTAGCAAGTGCAGGTGCTAATGGCTCAGTAAGTCCTGCCGGCAGCACAACAGTAAATTGTGGAACAAATCAATCCTATTCCATTAGTGCCAACGGCGGATACTTTATTCAAGATGTATTAGTAGATGGAATTTCGCAAGGAGCTGTTTCCTCATACACCTTTACTAATGTAACAACCAATCATACTATAAGTGCTAGCTTTGCTCAAAATACCGTAGGAACAACAACCTTAACTGTAGCCTCTTGCAACAGTACAGTTGCCACTATGAACGATCAGGTATTTATTTATCCGGTTGCTGGAGCTACGAATTATCGTTATAAAGTTGAAAATAGTACGCTTGGATTTAATAGTGTGTATACAAGAAATTCGAGTTTAACTGATTTCCGTTTAAAATGGGCTCCCGGTGTACAATTTGCAACCACATATTCCATTTCAGTAGCTGCACTTGTTGGTGGAATTTGGGGAACTTATGGAGCAGCTTGCCCGGTAACAGTTGGGCCTTTCCCAAGTACACAATTGAGTAATTGTGCTACCGTGTTACCTGCTATGTCGACTGCATTTACTTGTGTTCCGGTAAGTGGAGCATCCAATTATCAATATCGATTTACGAATACTTCATTATCTTATTCATATGAAGCATATCGCAATAACTCAAGTACTGATTATCGCTTAACCTGGTTGCCCTCTAACTTTGCTGCTCAATATTCAACCACTTATAACGTGGAAGTTAGAGCGCTTGTAGGAGGTATTTGGGGGACTTATGGAAATGTTTGTACCATTACTACTCCATCGGCACCGCTTACTTCACTTCAACCGGCATTTTGTTCAAACTATGCTTTACCCACTTTCTCAAGTGCTGTTAACTGTGTAGCCATAGCAGGTGCAAGCAATTATCGCTATAAAATTACAGGACCAGCTTCCTATTCAAAAGTCTTTACACGTAACTCTTCATTAACTGATTGGAGATTTTCATGGACTTTATTGTGCTGTGGACAGCAAAACATGTTGGCCAATTCAACTTACACTGTAGAGGTAGCCTACTTTGCCGGTGGAACTTGGAGTGCTTACGGACCTGCTTGTACCATTGTAACACCGGGCACAGTTCCTCGTTACGCATTTAAAGAGAATGAAGAAGTAACTTTAGATGAGCCGGTACAAGAGTTTACACTTTCTGTTTTCCCAAATCCATCTACACTAGATCAAGAAGTATCAATTGAAATTAGTGGATTTGAAGATATTGGTGCGAATGTAGAGTTTGCTATTTTTGATTTGATGGGTAAAAAAGTTTATGCTAATTCAGGTCAATTAGCCGATAAAAACAACTTTACTGTTAAACCGGAATACACTTTTACAAAAGGTATTTATCTAGCGGAAGCGCGCATGGGAGCAACAGTTAAACGAGTAAAATTCATCGTTGAATAATTGTTGTAAATTTTAAAAAAAGGCCCTTCATTATAGAAAGAATGAAGGGCCTTTTTATTTCTGTCAATTAGTGTATAGGATTTTATATTTGCAGTAAAACTTTTTTAATATGATGCCTCCAAGATTGAAACAGGGTGATAAAGTAATGCTCATTTCGAGTGCGAGAAAAGTACTTCCGGAAGAAGTTAACTCAGCTGTTGAAGTGCTAAAAAGTTGGGGATTAATTGTGGAATTTGGCGACAATTTATTTGAACAATTCAATCAATTTGCAGGCAGTGATTTGCAACGCACTAACGATTTGCAAAACGCAATTAATGACGAAAGTATAAAAGCAATTTTGTTTGTACGAGGAGGATACGGAACAGTAAGGATTGTTGATGCAATTAATTTTTTTGCCCTTACAAAAAATTCTAAATGGATTATTGGTTTTAGTGATATTACTGTATTACACGCGCATTTTGAAAAGAATTTTGGAATAGCCACTTTACATAGTCCAATGGCTTTTAACTTTCAGAAAACACCGGAGGAAGTGCTTGAAAAAATTAAGAGCATGTTGTTTGAGGGCACACAGCAATACAAAGTGGCGGCTCATCCAATGAATCGGAAAGGTGAATCGGAAGGAATATTAATAGGAGGAAATTTGTCAATAATTTATTCATTGCTTGGTTCGGTAAGCGATAGTGATACAGATGGAAAAATTCTCTTTTTAGAAGATTTAGATGAATATTTATACCATATCGACCGCATGCTGCAAAGCTTGAAACGCGCCGGAAAATTAGCTAAGTTAGCCGGATTGATTATTGGAGGCATGAATGATATGAAAGATAATTTAATTCCTTTCGGCCAAAGCCCTGAAGAAATAATTTTGGATGCAGTAAAAGAATATGATTATCCTGTTTGCTTTGGATTTCCATCAGGACATCTTCCTGTAAATTTTCCCTTATTATTGGGCGATAAAATTCACTTTAGTGTGTTAGAAGAAGTATGCATTAACTCAGTATCAGCAAATGGCAATTCATAATGATACAGGCAAATTCGGTGAATTAAAAGCAGTTGAATACTTACTTTCCAAGGGATACAAAATTCTAGATACTAATTGGCGGTATGAAAAAAGTGAACTTGATATTGTTTGCGAATACAATGAGTTTATAGTTGTACTAGAAGTTAAAACACGCAGCTCAACCTACTTTGGTAGTCCTGCCGATTTCGTTGGTGCTGCCAAACAACAAAAAATTATTGAAGGAGCTGAAGCCTATCTAGAAGTAAAAAATTTAGACCGCGAATTACGTTTCGACATACTGGAAGTAGTACTCAGCAATAATACACTAACTATCAATCATATTGAAGCAGCATTTAACGATGGAATGTAAGTAATCGATTAACGCTCATTTTTTGTATCTTCACCGCTTAATTTATTGGTATGTCAAAAGAGTTTAACCGAAATAAAAACAACGATCGGCCCACCAAAAGTCCTTACCGAGGAAACACCAATCGTTCAGCAGCAAACAACACTTCTTCATCGAACCGACAAAAAGGATTTCGAGCAGCTGATAAACCGGTTGATGAATCGCGTCCTGTGCGTAAATCCTATAGCGAGGAAAGTAAACCTACGAGAAGCTACGGTGAAACAAACAAGGGTTCTGAAAAACCATTTAAGCCTTCGAAATTTGAATCGAAAGCAGGCAATAAAAATAATTTTGCAAAAAGCAGTAAAACTTGGGACAACGAAAGGCCTGTAAAAAAATACTCTGATAGACCTTCATCGGATGACCAACAAACAAAACCAGATGCTTATAAAGGAAAGGCAAACAGTTGGTTTAAGAAATCAAACGATTTAAACAGCGAATCAACTAATTCAAGCGATAGAGCTGTTCGAAAAAATTGGGATAGTGGCCGCCCGGTTCAAAAATACGATAACAAAGGATCAAAATATTCGCCCGAAAATTTCAGAAAATCAAAAGATCGATTTACTGAAAATGAAAACCCCAAACCCAAGAGGGCTAGGATAAGTACCGCAAAAAAAGCACCTGCCGAAGAAAGTGATTTGCAATTCGGAAGTGTACGTTTAAATAAATACATCGCCAATGCAGGAATTTGTTCGCGCCGTGAAGCCGATGTATTAATTGAAACCGGTGCTATTACGGTAAACGGAAAAATTGTGAGTGAGTTAGGGTACAAAGTAAGTGCAACCGATATTGTAGCGTATGGAGGACAAGGAATTCGCCGCGAAAAAAATGTATACCTCCTACTCAATAAACCCAAAGACTATATTACCACAGCCGATGATCCGTTAGAACGTAAAACTGTGATGCACCTAATTAAAGGCGCTTGCAAGGAACGCGTATACCCGGTAGGCCGTTTAGATAGAAATTCGACAGGTTTATTAATTTTAACCAACGATGGAGAGCTCACTAAAAAGCTTACGCATCCGCGTTACGAGAAAAAGAAAATTTACCACATTGAATTGGATCGTCCTTTAAAAAAGGAGGACATGCATAAAATTTTAGAAGGGGTTGAACTGGAAGATGGAATGGTGCATGTGGACGAAATAAGTTATGTAACCGGAGCTAGCAGTAAAAAAGAAGTTGGAATTGAATTGCACTCAGGCAAAAACAGAGTAATTCGACGTATTTTTGAACACTTGAATTATGAAGTAAAAAAATTGGATCGGGTATTTTTTGCCGGATTATCCAAAAAGGATTTACCAAGAGGAAAATGGCGCTTTTTAACCGATAGAGAAGTAGCTATGCTAAATGCACGTTAAGAAACTATACTGTAATTGTAATTTAAAATAAGAACGAATACATTATGGCTATTTTAGGCCCTCTTTTTCAGCGAATAGTAGACTTGCAGAAAACCATGCCCAAGGTACGGAAACGCAAGAACCCGGCTACTATACAAAAGAACACGCTTAAAAAATTACTGTGGAAAGCGCAAAATACAAGCTTTGGAAAACAGTACAATTTTGGGGATATTTATTTTTCGAACGACCCCATTAAAATATTTCAAAATAACATACCGGTTTTTGATTACAATAAAATTTACGAAGCATGGTGGCATCGCAGTTTAAAAGGCGAACCGGATGTTTGTTGGCCGGGTAAAACAAAATATTTTGCTTTAAGTTCAGGCACATCAGAAGCTGCCAGTAAGCACATTCCAATTACCTCAGATATATTACGTTCGATTAAACGAACCAGTATTCGGCAAATATTATCTTTAGCCAATTACGATATTTTAGTTGATGTACTGGGCAAAGGTTTTTTAGCAGTTGGAGGCAGTACGAACTTACGCTTTAAAGGAACCTATTTTGAAGGCGACTTATCGGGAATTACTGCACGCACGGTTCCCTTTTGGTTTCAGCAATTTAATAAGCCCGGTATGGCTATCAACATGGAGCGTGACTGGGAAGTAAAAATTGATAAAATTGTTGAGAATGCGAAAAACTGGGACATTGGTTTTATTGCCGGTGTACCTGCTTGGGTGCAAATTGTAATTGAAAAAGTAATTGAACGCTACAATGCGAAAACCATACACGATGTATGGCCTAATTTGCATGTATTTGTGCATGGTGGAGTTTCGCTTGAACCCTATCGTAAAAGTTTTGAAAAATATTTTGCCTATCCCATTATTTATATTGATACCTATTTAGCATCGGAAGGATTTATTGCTTTTCAAACTCGACCGCAAACACATTCAATGCAGCTCAATTTGAACAACGGGATATTTTTTGAATTTGTTCCTTTTAATGATAAAAATTTTGATGCCGATGGAGCCATGGTGGAGCATCCTGAAACATTGACAATTGAGGAGATTGAAGAAGAAAAAGAATATGCATTATTAATGAGCACCAACGCCGGGGCATGGCGCTATTTAATTGGCGATACTATAAAATTTACTTCTAAGTTGCGCAGCGAAATTTTAATTACCGGTAGAACGAAACATTTTTTGAGTTTGTGCGGAGAACATCTTTCGGTAGATAATATGAACCATGCCATTGCAAAAATTGCGGATGAATTTAATTTGGTAATCAATGAATACACTGTTGCCGGAATTAATTACGAAGGTCGATTTGCACATCACTGGTATTTGGGGGTTAATAAGACAACTGACAATGAAAAATTGCGTTTGCGCCTCGATGAATTGTTGTGTGAAATAAACGACGATTATGCTGTTGAACGTAAAGCTGCCTTAAAAGAAATTTTTGTGGATGTGCTGCCTATTGAAGTGTTTAAAGATTGGATGCGCGCAAAAGGGAAGCTTGGAGGTTCACACAAATTTCCGCGTGTTATAAAAAAAGCGCAACTCGAAGAATGGCAAAATTTTATTCAACAGCAATCTACTAAGTAGCCCCAATAAATTATGTTTTCTGCTTTTTTTAATGGAATACTCCTTGGGCTTTTACTCAGCATTTTAATTGGTCCGGTTTTTTTTATGCTCATAAAAACCAGTATTAATGATGGTTTTAGAGATGCCATGTTTTTGGAAGCGGGCATTTTTTTGAGCGATATTTTTTGCATTGGCCTTTCTTATTTTGGGCTTGCTCAATTGTTCGTACAACCGCGTTATGAAAAAATCATCTTACTTGTTGGAGGAATAATATTGCTCATTTTTGGTATCACTACCTATTTAAGTAAAAAGCAAATGTCCGATCCGGATGCTCCGGCTAAAAAAACTCCTGTACATCAATTGATGTTAAAAGGCTTTTTTTTTAACCTCACTAACCCATCGGTGATTTTATTTTGGATTGGAGCTGTTGGTTTAACCGTTACCCAATACAAAAACAATTCGTTGGATGTAGGAATCTATTTTTTTGGAACTCTATTAACAGTTACCATCATTGATGTGCTAAAAGCGCTTTTAGCTGTTAAGATAAAGCGATTGCTTACTCCTTCCCTATTTGTCAAAATAACTAAATTATCAGGTCTTGCGATAATTGCTTTTGGTGGTGTTATTTTATTTAAGGCTTTGTTTTACTCAAGGTGAAGTTTGGAGTATAATTCACGAATTCTCACCCTCAAAATAGCTTGCTTCAATTCAAATTTGGTTTAAATTTTTGAAACAAAATTCGCTTACTTAAGTATACAAGTTGCATTGCTAGTTTTATAGAAAAAAGCAATGATTAATTAATAACTTTGAAAAAAAATTTAAACAAATGAAAAATTCAAAATTCAATTTAATACTAGCGGCGCTAACAAGTATGGTTTTAGTTAGCTCTTGCGATAAAGTAAAAGAGAAGCTAAAAGTGGACATCACTTTTGATTTGAACATGCCTTCTGTTAAACTGTATGTTGATACTACTTCTGCTTTCGGAAATGTTACCTTGGATTCAACAGTAATTCAATCGACGCTACAAAAAAGTATGGACGATAACAACGTAACATTTGCAGATATTGAATCGGTTAAATTAACCGGTGCAGAAGTTGAAATGGTAAATCCCGGTACACAAAATTTCAATGCTATAAATAAAGCCTATGCTTTGATGTCGGCTAGCGGATTGGCCGAAACTCAAGTTGCATATATTGATCCGGTACCAAGCAACGTTACTAAAATTTCGTTGAATTCAGATGGAGCAGATTTGGTAAATTATTTAAAACAAAATTCCTTTACTTTTAGGTTAAGAGCTACAAGCACCGGACCTAACACTGAGCGCGATACCTTAAATGTGAAACTAAATTTTACTGTAACAGCATTGGTTGAAGCCCCTTAAAATTTATTATAAGTTTATAAATTTAAACCTCCTATTCTGAGTTGATATACTTTGAATAGGAGGTTTTTCTTTGCTTATAATTGCCACGATTGGATAAGTCTCATTTACATTCTAACTTTCTCAAGCAATTTCCATTTCCTTTTTCGTAGTGTAGTTTGTAAACTTTTCTCAGCGTAGTTTGTAACTACGCTACACTATTAGTGATCTACTATTTAAACAAAAGGTGATATATTAAACAGTGTAGTTAAAAACCTTTTCTCAGCGTAGTTTGTAACTACGCTACACTATTAGTTATCTACTATATAATCAGAATGTGATATATAAAACAGTGTAGTTAAAAACTACACTGAGATAAGTAAGAAAACAATTTTAGTAGCTTCATGTTGTCTTCATTAAAGAAGTTGGTAAGTTTCGTGTTTCGCCTAAAATTAACATTGGTTAACAATTTTGGCAAGTAAAGGTCTGAACCAAAGCTAAACTATTCTGTTTAATCTTTTAAATAATTATTTAAACAAAAAACAGAACCTATGAAAACACCAATTAATTACTTACTCGCTGGCTGCTTAAGCCTTGGATTTTTTGCCTCCTACGGGCAAGCCGAAATTCAAATTATTCACAATGCAGCTGACCCCGCTGCTGCTGTGGTAGATATTTATGTAGACGGAAACCTGGCATTAAATGATTTTGCCTTTAGAACAGCCACTCCGTTTATTACCTTAGCCTCTGGAATACCTATTAATATTGGCGTTGCAGCAGGGAACAGTACTTCTGTGAACGACACATTAAAAAACTTTGAAGTAACTTTAACTGCAGGTCAACGCTATATTGCAGTAGCAAACGGGGTTTTAAACCCAAGCAACTTTGCAGTCAATCCCGACAGCGTTGCAACTCGATTTACCCTGTTCATACAGGATAATATCCGCAATATGGGAATGATACCGGGAAATACAGATTTTGTTGCCATACACGGTGCCAGCGATGCTCCCACTGTAGATGTAATTGCAAGAAACGTTGGAACTTTGGTAGACAATGCCGCCTATTCTGCGATTACTCCCTACATTACAGTACCTGCTGCAAGTTATACTTTAGATGTTACACTTGCTGCCGGATCTCCGATTGTTGCTTCCTATACTGCTGATTTATCTACCTTGGGTGGTGGATCTGCTGTTGTTTTT
>Ga0075163_10000303_pt1 | contig 62048 bp, 56 predicted proteins | sample JI1023141ADNA_FD_71478 | JGI IMG/M metagenome (GOLD analysis project Ga0075163, IMG submission 71478) | Wastewater effluent complex algal communities from Wisconsin, to seasonally profile nutrient transformation and Carbon sequestration -... | ecosystem: Engineered > WWTP > Effluent > Algae... | reverse complement strand
GCGCTGCTGCAGCCGTTCGGGTTCCCGGGCACCGTGTTCATCTGGGCGGCCCCGCTGATCTGGCCGTGGCCGATCGCGTTCGCGCTGTCGATGACCGGCACGATGGCGGCCAGCGTCATCGGCTTCCTGTTCGCCCGCTTCGTCGCCCGCGACTGGGTCTCCGCGCGGATCCCCGCCCGCTACCACCGCTACGACAACGCGCTCGGCCGCCGCGCCTTCGCCACGGTGTTCTTGCTGCGCCTGGTGTTCTGGATGCCGCCGCCGCTGCACGCCTTCTTCGGCGTGTCGCAGGTCCCGTTCTGGACCCACTTCTGGGGCTCGCTCGCCGGCTACGTGCTGCCCATGCTGCTCGTCAGCATCTTCGGCGAGCGCGTCTTCGAGGTCGTGATGGCGGCCCCGCGCGGGCTGTGGATCGGGCTCGGCGTCGGCGTCGGCGTCCTCGGCGTCGCCGTGTGGGCGCTGCGTCGCCGCCGCGCCGCCCTCACCCGCCGAGCAGCCGCCGCGGCGCCGCGATCGTCCGCGCCCTGAGAACGTCGCCGGGCGTCCTGGCTGCGGGTCGCCCGGTCGCCCGCGTCCCGTGGCATGATGCCGGCCATGGTCTGGGGAGGCGCCACGCTCGACGCGATCGCCCGCCTGCGCCGCGATCAGCGGCAGCAGGCGCACCGCAAGCTCGACTACCGCAAGCTGACGAAGGCCGCCCGCGGCCCCCTGGGGCCCGCGAAGGAGCCCTTCGATTGCATGTTCCTGTGCGATCACTGCGGATACCTCGCGGACACCGCCGCGACCTGCCCGTCATGCACGCATATGGCGTGGATCGACCTCGACAATTGGGCCCACGCGGAGGCGCTGCGCCAGGTCGAGGAGTCGGCGCGCCAGCGACCGATCGCCGAGGTCCGCTGGGGCGTGCGCGCCATGTCGCTGGCGATCGGCGCGACGCTCGGGTGCGGGCTCACGGCCGGGCTCGCGCTGGCCGGCGGCCTCGCGCTGATCGGCGCCGGCGTCGTCGGCTTCGGCGCCGGCGCGACCGGGGCCGCGACCGCGCTGACCCACGCGCTCGGGCGCCGCGCGTTCGGCTGGCGGTTCATGGCCCGGCGCGTGCGCGACCCGGCCCGCTGGCGCCTGCCGCTGCCGTTCGCCGATCCGCGGGCGACCGTCGCGGCGCGCGTCGTCGGGCCCGCGCGCGCCCGCGGGCCGCTGCTGCGCGCGCCGTTCTCGGGCCGGCCCTGCGTCGCGTACGAGGTCGCCGTGCTGTTCGATTATCCGCACGACGCCTGGCCGCCGACCTGGGTGCTCCGCGAGGTCCGCTCGTGCGCGCTCGAGGTCGAGGGCCGCGAGGTCGCGGCCGACGCGGCGATGCTCGAATTGCCGACGCAGGCGATCGATCGCCCCGCGCTCGACGAGGACGGCAAGCGCCGGTTCCTGCGCGAGCGCGGGCTGTTCCTCGCCGACGGCGAATTCGACCTGTTCGAGGCGGTGGTCCTGCCCGACCAGACCGTCGAGCTGCAGTGGCCGTCGGCGCCCGTCGGTGCCCCGCCGCGGGTGCTGCCCGCCGCGCAGGCGCTGCGCCGCGGCCCGTACCGCGGGTGACGCGAGCTACCGCATGATTCGCCCGGCGCCGCGGCGCGCCCTCGCCCGCGCGATCGTCCTACCGTCGGCTGCGGGGGACGATGACGATGAAACCGACGGTGACGAAGCGTTCTTTGGGTCTCGCGTTTCTGCTGGCTTGGACGGGCGGCTGCGGCGACGACGGCGTCGCGGCGACCGACAGCGCCGGCGCGTCGTCGTCGGGCGGGACCACGGTGGTCGCCACGACCGGCGGCCCGCCGACGACCTCGGACTCGCCGATGACCGGCTCGCCGATGACCGGCTCACCGATCACCACGGTGCCGACGACCACCGAAAGCGACGCCAGCACGACCGACACCGGCGCGACCGACACCGAGGCGACCACCGCGGGCACGACCGGCGTCGACCCGTTCTGCGGCGACGGCAACCTCGACCCCGGCGAGGCCTGCGACGACGGCCGCAACAACGGCCCCGGTCAGGCCTGCACCGCGATGTGCGTCGCCAACGCCTGCGGTGACGGCGACGTCGGCCCCGGCGAGGAGTGCGACGACGGGGCGATGAACGGCGACACCAACGGCTGCAAGGCCGACTGCACCAACAACGTGTGCGGCGACGGGGCGGTCGGGCCGGGCGAGGGCTGTGACGACGGCAACCCGAACGACAACGACGAGTGTACCAACGCCTGCGCGCTCGCGAGCTGCGGCGACGGCGTGGTCGCGCCGACCGAGGAGTGCGACGACGGCAACATGAGCGACGAGGACGCGTGCACCGGCGCGTGCACCAACGCCGCGTGCGGCGACGGCTTCGTGCAGGCGGGCGAGGACTGCGACGCCGGGGCGGAGAACTCGAACAACGCCGCGTGCACCCTGCTGTGCCTGGCGGCGTCGTGCGGCGACGGCCTGGTGTTCAACGCCGAGGGCGGCACCGAGGAGTGTGACAACGGCGTCGAGAACGGCCCGGGCAAGGCCTGCAACGCGACCTGCCAGGCGAACGTGTGCGGCGACGGCGACCTCGGGCCCGACGAGGCCTGCGACGACGGCAACCTCGACGGCGGCGACGGCTGCACCGCCGGCTGCAAGCTCGAGGAGTGCGGCAACGCGGTCGTCGACCCCGGCGAGCAGTGCGACGACGGCAAGAACGGCAACAACGACGACGCCTGCACCGACGTGTGCAAGACCCCGGTCTGCGGCGACAGCTTCGTGCAGATGAGCCTCGGCGAGCAGTGCGACGAGGGCGGCAACAACAGCAACACCGGCGCGTGCACCCTGAGCTGCAAGGCCGCGGTGTGCGGCGACGGCCTCGTCCAGGCCAACGTCGAGCAGTGTGACGACGGCGCCAACAACGGCAACAACAAGGCCTGCAAGGCCAACTGCACCAAGAACATCTGCGGCGACGGCTTCGTCGGCCCCGGCGAGGCCTGCGACGACGGCAACGCCAGCAACGACGACGCCTGCACCAACGTGTGCAAGCTCGCGACCTGCGGCGACGGCTTCAAGCAGCCCGGCGAGGAGTGCGACGCCGGCGCGAACAACAGCAACACCGGCGCGTGCACGCTGACGTGCAAGCTGCCCAAGTGCGGCGACCTCTTCATCCAGCCCGGCGCCGGCGAGCAGTGCGACGACGGCAACCTCAACAACACCGACGCCTGCGTCGCGTGCAAGACCGCGAAGTGCGGCGACACCTTCGTGCAGGCCGGCGTCGAGCAGTGCGACGACGGCAACATGTCGAACCTCGACGCCTGCACCAACGCGTGCAAGACCGCCGCCTGCGGCGACACCTTCGTCCAGCCCCCGGAGGTGTGCGACGACGGCAACCTGCTCAACACCGACGCCTGCACCGCGATGTGCAAGCCCGCGGCCTGCGGCGACGGCTTCGTCCAGGCCGGCGTCGAGCAGTGCGACGACGCCAACATGATCAACACCGACGCGTGCGTCACCGGCTGCAAGACCGCGAAGTGCGGCGACGCCTTCGTCCAGGCCGGCGTCGAGGAGTGCGACGACGGCAACGCGATCAACAACGACGCGTGCAGCAACACCTGCAAGAAGGTCGTCGCGCTGGTCGGCAGCTTCCAGGTGATGCAGGGCCCGGCGTGGATGACGAACCCGCCGTGCTACACCTGCAAGGAGGCCTGCGCGCTGCTGTTCGGCGGGATCGCTGCGCAGTACGCCTGCTCGATCAACAACGTCGGCGTCACCGGCACCGGCTACCTCGACGGCTGGGGCGACACGCAGTACTGCGGGCAAAACCCGCAGGACGACGATTTTAAAAAGGCCGTCAACTACAACTGCGGCGGCGGGAGCTGCTCGTTCTCCGCGTACGTCATGGACCACAGCTGCGCGGCGACCAACTACTGCTGGAAGCTGTGAACCGCGGGCGACCGGGGCGGCGCGGATCTACGCGTCGTCCCCGGCGGTGGCGACGAAATGCACGTCGCGGCCGCTGTCTCCGGCGGGCCCGGGCGCGCCGCGAATTGGTGTACGCTGTCGCTATGCCTGACATCCGGCGCGTCGCCCTCGTGCTCCTGACGTGCGCATGCACGCCCGCCGCGTCGTCGTCCCAGCCCGCGGCCACGCCCGCGGCCACGCCCGCGGCCACGCCCGCTGCCACGCCCGCCGCGCCCGCGGAGACCTGCCTGCTCGGGACGTACCGCGTGGACGTGCAGCAGCGCATGATCCAGGACGACAGCGAATCGACGCGGCTCGAGGATCAGCGCATCGGCGAGGTCCCGGTGCTGTTCGCGGCCCAGCGCGCGGCGATCCGCGGCCGCACCGGGCAGGACCTGCCCGGACGCGCGCCGCCGCCGGTCCCGAACGCGCCGCAGACGCTGCTGCTGCTCGTCGGCGCGCAGGTCACCGAGACGCTCGAGGACCTCGAATACGTCGCGCGCCCGGACGGCGCCAAGCCGACCGAGACGCGCACGACGAGCAAGCCCTACACCTTCTTCCTCGCCGACGCCGCGTGGGACTGCGAGGCGGCCGCCGCGGAGCTGCAGGCGACGCCGCAGGGCCAGATCGGCGCGGCGGCGTGCGTGCCCGCGGCGGTGCGCGCCCGCTGCACGCCGGTCGACTTCACGGCGCGCTGAGCTGGCTCCGCCGCGCGTCCTCCCATACAATCGCGGCGTGCCCGATCGCTCGAAGACCACGCTCAAGGCGAGCCTGCTCGCGCAGCTCGAGGAGGCCCTGGCCACCGCGAAGACGGCCCACAAGGCCGCCGTCGAGGGGGCCACGCACGCCGAGGCCCGACCTGAGAACGACAAGGACACCCGCGGGCTCGAGCAGTCGTACCTCGCGCGGGGCGTCGCGCAGCGGGCCGCCGAGCTCGAGGCCGCCGTCGCCGCCGTCGCGAGCTGGCATCCGCGTGTCTTCGCCGAGGACGCGGCGATCGCAGCCGGTGCGCTGGTCGCCGTCGACGACGACGGCCGCGTGCGTCGGTTCCTGATCGCGGGCCACGGCGGCGGCCTCGCGCTGCCCGGCGGCGTCACGGTCGTCACCCCGACCTCGCCGATCGGCCGCGCGCTGCTCGGTCGGCGCGTCGACGACGACTGCGAGGTCGTCCTCGACGGCGGCCCGCGCACGCTGAGCATCACCGCGGTCGAGTGATCGGGCCGGTCGAGGCGGGCTCATCGTGACAGCGGCGCGTGGGTGCCGAACAGGCGGTCGAGCACCGGCAGCATCCCCGCGAAGTTGCGGTCGCGGTCCGCGAGCGCGTGGCTGTGATGGAGCGCGTGATAATCGGGGGTGGCGACATAGCGCTCGAGGCCCCGCAGCCGCCAGCGCAGATTGGCGTGCAGGAAGGTCGTGTAGGTCTTGCGCAGCAGCACGACCGCCGCGAAGTCGGCCAGCGACGCGCCGAGCAGCGCCCCCGGCAGCCCGACCACGACGCCGTGGATCACGAAGTCGACGGGGTGCTGCCGCCACGCCTCGAGCCAGTGGAGGTGGACCGGCGCGTGGTGCATGGCGTGGAAGCGCCACAGCCACGGGACCCGGTGCATGACGCGGTGGACCGCGTAGCCGGCGACCTCGGCGAGCACGAGCGTCGCCGCGATCCGCGGTCCGTCGGCGCCGGCCGTGATCGCGCCGAACCCGGCGATCGCGTCGAGGATCGTCCCGCCGATCCACTCCATCACCAGCACGTCGACGAACAGCAGCCCGACGCACGCCGCGATCGTCCGCGCCGACGGTGATGCGACGCGGCGCGGCCACCAGCCCTCGAGCGGGACGAAGATGCCGGCCATCAGCGCGAGGAAGACGGCGGTGCCGAGCAGCAGGGCGAGCATCGGCGGACCCTCAGTATCCCTCGAAGCGCCCGAACTTGAGCTTGCCCGACCGACGCTTCTTCTTCGGCGGCGCGGGCGGCGGCTGCTCCTCCATGACGATCGGGGCCGCGGACATCAGCGCGTCGGGCACGACGACCGCCGCGACGAGCAGCCCCGGGCCGCGCTCCGCCGCGAGCTCACCCGCCACCGCGCCGTCGTCCTCCGTCAGCGCCAGCGGTGGGGGCTCGTCGACCCCGGTGTCGATCACGTCGGCGACGACGATGCCTGTGAGCGCCGTGAGGGCGACCGAGAACGCGGTGACGCGGACGAAGATGTCGAGCCCCCGACGCGCAGCGTGCGAGCGAACCATGTGCATGTGTGCCTCCCCGCGGGGATACGCCCGGCGCCGCGAAACGATTTCAACGATCGCAACATCACTGCGCGTCCGGACCGCGCCCGCCGTGCTCCTTGAACGACCGCATCGGCCGACCCGCGACGACGCGGGCGTGCAGCTCCGGCCAGTCCGGCCATTCGCTGCCGAGCAGGCGGTCGAGCACCGTCGTGCCGAGCCCGAAGTGCCCCGTCCAGCGGGCGTGGTGCAGCGCGTGGTAGGTGAAGGGGTGGGTCGCCCACGAGCGCTCGCGCCGGCCGGAGGCCCCCGGGTGGGGCTCCGCGTTGGCGTGGCCGAGGATGTTCCCGGCGGCGCTGGCCAGCAGATATGTCACCAACGCGCCCGCGTGCAGCACCCCGATCTGCGTCAGGATCGCCGGGAACAGCACGAGCCCGCCGATCCACCCCGCCGCCTCGACGACGCCGAGCGACTGACCGCTGAGCGGCGTCGTGATCCGCGACGCGTGGTGCCAGCGGTGAAAGCGGACCAGCGCCCGGGTGTGCAACGCCCGGTGCTGGAAATAGTAGTAGACCTCGAAGCCGACGAGGCACACCACGAAGGTGGCGAGCGCCGGCCCCACGCCGACCGCGTCGGCGCGCAGCAGCCCGCCGGCGATCGCGGCCGTGAACGCCGCGGTGGCGAGGACGACGAAGCCGAGGTTGGCCGCGGCCTCGCGGCGATGCTGGCCCGCCGGCACCGGCATCGCGAAGATCCGGCGCCGTCGCCCCGCCGCGCTGCGCTCCCAGGCGAGGCCGAGGCCGACGAGGATCGCCGTCGAGGCCGCGAAGAACAGCCCCCACGCGAGCGCGAGGTCGCAGATGGATCGCGGATCGAACAGCGTGAGCATCGAACCCCGGCGCGCATTCTATCGCGGACTCCCCGCCCGCCCGCCACGCGGCGGTTCGTCGCACGCCGCCGGCGCGCCGCCGCACCCATTGCGCTCCCCCCCGATGTTGACACGCCGCCCCCACCCCCCTAGCGTCCTCGCCATGTCCCTGCCCTGCCCCCGCGTCCTCGCGCTCACCCTGTCCGTCGCGCTGGCATGTGGCCCGGGCGACGGCAAGACCGACGGCGGCACGTCCGACTCCGCCACCGGCAGCGACACGTCCGGCGCGCCGACGACCGGGGCCACAGCCGCCACCACCGGCACGGGCACGAACGACACGAGCAGCGGCGCCACCACCGACGTCTCGACCACCACCGACCCGACCACCGACCCGACCACCGGCGACGCGACCACCGGCGTCGACATCTCCGGGTTTCAGGCCTTCAGGATGGACTTCGCCGCGGGGCCGTGCCCGCCCGAGAGCGACTGCGACGGCTTCATCGAGCTCCGCGCCACGCGGATGCTGCGGGTCGAGCGGTTCGGCGACATCGGCGACCCCGTGACCGAGGTCGAGGTCTCGGAGGAGGACTTTCTGGCCGCGGCGCAGGAGTTCGCCGACCCGGCCCTGATCGCGCTGCTCGACGGCCCGGACCCGGTGTGTAACCCGCCCACGGACATCTTCGAGGCCATGCAGGTCACCGAGAACGACAACGTGCACGACGCGGCGACCACCGGCTGCGACGATCTCCCCGTCGCCAACGCGCGCGACGCGGCCCAGGCGCTGATGATGAAGTACGCCCCCTGACCTACAGCGCCAGGCGATAGCGTCGCGCGTGGCGCATGCCCTCGGCGTACATATCGGTGTCCGGCGGCATCTCGCGGGTGTCGACATATTCGCCGCCGGCGAGCTCGGCGGTCCGCCGCGACGCGAGGTTGTCCGGCGCCGTGACGATCCACAGCGCGTCCACCCCGTGAAACAGCGCGACCGGCCGCAGCAGCCGGCACGCCCGGGCCGCGTGGTGATGGCCGCGGTGCGCCGGCTCGATCGCGTAGCCGATGTTGCCCGCGTACAGCGCGATCGTCGGATCCGCGTCGAGCCGCAGCAGGATCCGCCCGAGCTCGGGCGCCGCGCCGCAGCGGTGGATCGTGAACTGATACGCCGGCAGCCGGGCCAGCACGTCGCGCAGCCGCAGCTCGACCGTCCCGTCCGTCAGCGCCGCGAACTCCTTGAACGTGCGGCGACGCGCGGCCACGCCCACACCTTGCCACGCGCCCGCGCGTGACACCAGCTCTGGGCGATACCGCGCCGCCCCGGGCGCGATCGAGCGCTTGGTCCGCGGACCGACTCGCGGCACACTGCCGCCCATGTCACGCATCGCCAAGACCCAGGTAAACGCCGCCTTCGAGTGGGCCGCCGCGCAGATCTCCGAGGCCGGCGGCCGCGACGGGATCACCAGCCGCGCCGAGATCCGGCGCCGCATCGGCGACCTCACCGGGCCCGAGCGCGACCTCGTGGATTTCTTCTACCGCTTCATCGTCCGCCGCGGCGCCGCGCACAACGAGCGCGTCACGCGGACCGACATCGACGCCGCCCTCGCCGTCGCCCGCGCGGAGCTGGTCGCCGCCTTCGACACCAACGACAACGGCCTCTCGACCGACGAGATCGCGGCGATGCCCCCGCTCGGCCGCCTCGCGGTCAAGGTCGCCCGCCAGCGCGAGCGCAGCGGCGAGCAGCTGGCCGCCCACTTCGAGGCGCTGGCCTTCAGCCTCCAATTCGACGACTTCGGCACCGAGCTGGCGCCCGAGCAATTCCTCAGCTTCCACGTCCCGGCGCAGCTCGAGGCGCTGACGGCCGACACGTTCCGCACGGCGATGGGGCTCGACCCGTCCGACCCGAAGGGCCGCATCGCCCGCATCGAGTCCGCGCCCGCCTTCTTCGCCCGCCTCGTCGACCACCACACGCCCGGCCAGGCCGCGCAGGCGATCGCGCTCGCGCAGGCGATGCAGTCCACGCTCTCCGACCTGACCGTCTTCATCGTCGGCCACGACCCCGAGGGCGGGCCCATGCACCCGGTCTACATCGCCGGCCTCGCGCCGGACGGCAGCCTCGCCGGGCTCCGCGCGCGCGTGCAGTGGAGCTGAGCGGGCATGTCCCCGGGGACATGTCCCCGGGGCCATGTCCTTCGGGCCCTGTCCGCGATCAGGCCGCCGGCGCCACGACGAGCGTCTCGCCCGTCTCGAGCAACGTCTTGAGGCCCGAGAGCACCACGGTCCAGCCGTCGCTCCCGACGTTGCGCGCCGTCCCCGGCGCCCCCTCGAGCTCGTGGATCGCCGTCAGCTTGCACGTCTCACCGCGCGGCTCGATGCGCCACGTGACGCGCGACCGCTCGTGCGCCAGCGACGGGTCGTAGCGGATGACCCACGTCGTCACCAGCTTGCGCGGCGGGTCGGCCTCGATCACCTCGCCGTCGACCGCCGTCGAGCCGTCGGGGAAGCTATACACGATCGGCGCGCCGGCCTCGAAGCTCGATCGCACCGCCGTGTGAAACAAGTAGCGCGCCGTGAAGGCCGGGTCGGTGAGCGCCTGCCACAGCCGCTCCGGCGTGGTGCGGATGAACACTTCATAGATCTGGGTGGGCTTGGTGTCGAACATCGGGGGGTTCTCCAGGTCGTGTTTGAGTGCGGACAGCGCCGCCGCGAGCGGCTCCGTATATTTGGTGACCCAGCGCTCGTACAGCCGCCGGATCGGCACCGGGTTCAGGTAATGCAGCTTCTCGCGGCCGACCCGGTGCACGAGGACGAGGCCCGCCGACTCGAGCACCCGCAGGTGCTTCATGACGCCGAAGCGCGTCATCTCGGCGCCCTCGCACAGGTCGCGCAAGCTCTGACCGTCACGCCCCTGGAGGCGGTCCAGCAGGGCCCGGCGGTGTGGGTCGGCGAGCGCTCGAAAGACCTCGTCCACTGCGTTGCAGGTCATACGTGACCATAAGGTCACGTGTCAAGATGCGCGATTTTCGCTCGTCCTCTTCGAATGGATCGGACATGAGGCGAGGCATCGCCCCGGCCCGCCCGTTGCGGGCGCTGGTTCGAGGCGAGGAGATCGGGCCGCGGTCGGCTCGCGTCGACGCCTTGTTATTGACCGTCGGGCGCGAGCGCTCGCCTGTCGGTCGCGCCCGCTCGATGCGGTTCGTCGCGCAATCGCCGGGATCCGACGCCATCGACGTGACGCGCCGATCTGCGCGTCGTCGGACCGGGCGCGAGCGCTCGACCCCATGGTCAGCGCCCGCGCGGACACGACGCGGCTCGCAGGTTTAGATCGATGGATGTCTGACGGACCTCTCGGCGCGGCCGAGACCAACGCGTGCGTCGCGTCGCTGCGCACGGCCACGGCGCAGCTCGAGCAGCTCTCTCCCGCGGCGCTGGCCGCCCTCGCCCGGGCCGCCGCGTGCTTCGTGCGGGCGGCCAAGCGGCTCCGACGGCAGCGCCAGCGCAGCGCGCCGCGGGCCTGCGCGCAGCGTCGTGACACCGCGGCGCCGCGGGTCGCGTCGTCGCCACGATCGCTAGCTGCGTCGTCGCCACGGTCGCACGCCGCGTCGACGCGGTCGCAAGCCGCGTCATCGCCACGGTCGCAAGCCGCGTCATCGCCACGGTCGCAAGCCGCGTCGGCCGGTCCGGCGAGCCCCGCCGCGCCGCCCCGCCCCGCGGTGCTGCGCTGCTACGCATGTCGGTCCCGCTTCGGCGAGCGCCACGCCGTCTATCCGAGCCTGTGTCCCGGCTGCGCCGCGCATCACCTCGCCAAGCGCGAGCAGACCGCCGACCTCTCCGGGCGCGTCGCGCTGGTGACCGGCGCGCGCGTCACCTCGGGCTTTGCGACGGCGCTCAAGCTGCTGCGCGCCGGCGCGGTCGTCCTCGGCACCACGCGCTTCCCTCGCGACGCCGCGACCCGCTTCGCCGCCGAGCCCGACTTCCAGCGCTGGTCGCACCGCCTGCAGCTCTACGGCCTCGACCTGCGGTCGCCCGCGTGGGTCGAGGCGTTCGCCGGGCACCTCGCCGCGAGCGTCGCGCGGCTCGACGTCCTCGTCAACAACGCCGCCCAGACCGTCCGCCGCCCCGCGCCTTTTTATGCCCACCTCGCCCGGGCCGAGCGCGACCCGGGCCGCGACCTCGACGCATCGCTGCGCCGCGTGCTCGCGGCCGGCCGCGAGTTCGCGGGCACCTACGCGGGCACCCTCGTCGACGCCGGAGCGGGCGCGCTCTCGGCGATGCTCTCGCAGGCGAAGGTGCTGCCCGAGGACGCCGCCGCGCTGGTGCCCGGGGGCAGCGCCGGGCTCGTCGCCACCGCCGACGGCGTGCGCGACGACCGGGCGCGCAACAGCTGGATGCTGCGCCTCGACGAGGTCGCCACCGCCGAGTGCCTCGAGGTCCTGCTCGTCAACGCCGCCGCGCCGCTGGTGCTCGCCGGCCGCCTGCGCCCGCTGATGGCCCGCGACGCCGTCGCCGACAAGTGGATCGTCAACGTCGCCGCGGTCGAGGGCCAGTTCTCGCGCCAACAAAAGGACGGCCGCCACCCGCACCTCGACATGGCCAAGGCCGCCCTCAACATGATGACGCGCAGCGCCGCCGCCGACTACGCCCGCGACCGCATCTACATGAACAGCGTCGACGTCGGGTGGTTCTCCAACGGCGAGCCGTCGCCCGTCGCCGCCGCGATGCGTGCCCGCGGCTTCACGCTCCCGCTCGACGCCACCGACGCCGCCGCGCGCGTCTGCGATCCGGTGTTCTCGGCGATCCGCAGCGGCCGCAGCACCCACGGCCAGCTGCTCAAGGACTACGCCCCCGTCGCCTGGTGACGCCGCCCGCGCCCGCCTACCCGACCCGCCGCACCGAGCCCAGGATCCGCTCCCATATCGCCGTCACCGCGGCCAGGTCGGTCCCGCCGGACGTCCAGCGCAGCGACAGCTCCGGGTGCAGCTCGCTCTCCGCGTGCTTGAACGCGAACAGGAACCCGCGCTGCCCCGGCGAATCGATGCGCAGGCGCACCTCCTCTCCGCGGACCCCCGCGACCCGGCGGCTCCCGCTGCCGAGCGGCTGCATGTCGAGGTCGCCGCGGGCCGCCGCGACGAGGTCCTGCGTGTCATCGATGAGCCCGGTCGGCGGGCTCTCGCCGCGGGCCTGGTTCTCGACCACCAGCAGCGCGCGCTCGCCCGCCTCGTCGAGGTGCTCGAGCTCCGCGCGCGCGTGCTCGCGGCGCACGAAGCCCACCGCCAGCGAGCCGTGCGCGAGATACAGCCGCGGCGGCGCCGGCGGGGGCGTCCCGGGCGGCCGCGGCACGCGATACGCGTTCGCCGTGCGCAGCACCATCCGCGCCATCGCCCCCGTGACATCGACGAAGCCGTCGAGCTCGAACAGCACCAGCACGTCCGGGTCGCCGCGAAAGTGCTCCGCCGCCACCTCGAGCTTCGCCGCCCGCGGGTCGAGCAGCGCCACCAGGCGCACGCGCTCCGGGTTGTACTCCGAGCTGAAGTGGATCATCTGCTTCAGCCCGGGCCGCGGCTCGCTCGCCTCGATCACGGGCGCCTGGCCCGGCGGGGCCGGAAGCGCAGCGACCTCGGCGCGCTGCTCGGCCCACAGCGCCTCGGCCGCGCCGTCGTCGGCCCGCACCAGCTCGCGCACGCTCACGTGCATGTACGTGCGCTCCTGCGCCTCCGCGATCATCACGGCCGGGACCTCGAGCGCGTGGCGTCCGACCCGGATCTCGCGCCACTGGACATCGGCCTCGAACATCGTCGTGCTCCCGTTCACCAGTCCGGAGGTGCCCCGAAGATCTCCTTCAAGATCTTGCCGCGGCACATGTTCGTGATCGCCGTCGTGGTGTACGCCTGGACCAGCTTGCGCTGATAAAACGGCTCGTGCTCGACGTGCTCGACGTCGCGCCAGCGCCGGTTCTTCGCCGTGCCCTGGGCCAGCGCCGAGCCGGACGACTCGGGCACCGTCCCGTCGCCGGCGCCGTCGGGCCCGTCGATCGTGAACACCTCGCCGCCGCTGCGCGCCCGGAAGCCGCCCGAGTTGGCGAACGGGTTGAGGTTGCCGGCGATCTGCTTCCAGTCGTCGGGCGCGCGCGTGAAGCTGACCTTGTCGAGCGTCGGCACCTTCGTGCCGTGCAGGTTGACCGTGTTCGCGTGCTGCCTCGCCGCGAGCGTGTCGTGGAACGTCTCGCCCTCGCGGATGTACCCGAGATAATCCGCCCACGCGGCCGGGGCCTTGCGCGCCTCGTAGTCGTAGAGGTCGATGACCACCCCCTCCATCACCATCGGCGGCGGCTCGCGCGGCTCGAGATACTCCGGCGTGATCAGCCGCCACCACGCCTCCTTCTCGCGGTAGATCTCGGCGAAGGGGTCGCTCGCGGGCAGGCTGTGCGCGGTCCCGCCGGCCGTGAACCGCAGCCACTGCTTGCTGCCGGCGTTCGTCGTGTAGCGCTTCGTCGGCAGCAATTGCAGCCCGCCCGGCATGTTGCCGAGGATCGCCGTGATCTCCTGGCCGGTGCTGCCGAGCACCCACGCGGTGACCTTGCCCATCGCCTTGCCGCCGAAGCCCTCGCCCGCGCGCGCCGTCCCGGACTTCATCTGCCAGTACGCCAGCGGCGCGCCGGTGGCCGGCTGGACCCCGTGGACGACGCCGAGCACGTCGGGCGCCGCGTTCCACAGCACGCACGCCGAGCGCCCGACCAGCCCGCCCATCGAGTGCGTCACCAATATCACCTGCTTGCACACCCGGCCGATGCCCTGATAGTGCGCGATGACCTCCTTGATGTACTGGGCCAGCTTCTTGCCGGAGTTGCGGTTGCTGTCGGTCCAGTTGTAGCCGCAGGCGTGGACCGGCAGCTCGAAGCAGTGCCCGATCGGCTCCGGCCAGCTCGCCTCCTGCAGCTCCTTGAGGATCGCCGCGTAGCTGCGCGACAGCACCCCGCCCCAGCGCCGCTGCGCCGCCCCGGGCAACCCGGCCAGGAACTTGGTGTTGTGGGCCGCGTTGTCGTTGTCGACCGCCAAAAACTCCGGGTCGAAGCTGCGCCCGACGAGCATGTATTTGCGGTCGAAGGGCCCCGCGCCGAGGAAGCTCGTCGCCATGAACACCGCGTCGTCCGGGTCCCACACCGGCCGGTTCGTCTTCTTGTTCTTGAGCCGCGAGCCCATGATGCCCGGCACGAACACGATCGGCACGACCTCGCGCTCGACCTCGATCAGGTTCGTGGACACCGTCGTGGTCAGCCCCGGGATCGGCTTCCACAGCGCCTGCCACTTGATCTTGATCGGGGTCGTCATCGGCAGCTCACGGCGCCGCGTACATCACCGCGGTGAACGAGAGGTCCGCGAAGCGCAGGTCCTCCCGGGTGAATTGAAAGCTCAGCGCGTAGCTGCCCGGCGTCACCGGCTCGTGCAGCGCGCTGCCGTCGAACCGCGCGGCGCTCTTGCGCGTCTCCGGGCCCGCGACCGTGTGCGGCTTGTATGTGCGCAGCGGCGGGTGCGACCCGTCGAGCGTCGGCTTGTAATACACGAACAGCTTGAGACAGTGCGGGCACGGCTTGACCGCCAGCGGGGCCTGGCCGGGGAGCGCCTGCGCGGCGCTGCGATTGGCCGCGAGGCCGGTGCTCTGCGAGCCCATCAGGTCCCCGTCCCCGCGCCGTCGCTGGCCTCGTGCTCGTGCTCCTCGCCCGCGTCCGCGAGGCGGTCGATGCGGTCGTGGCCATCGATGAGATCGCGGTCGCGGACGATCGCGCGGGCCCACGGCAGCGCCTTATCAAAGTCCTCGCCGAAGGTCAGCATCAGCCCGAGGAACACGCAGACGTCGCGCTCGCTGGCGATCCCGTGGCCCTGCGCCCGCTCGATGCCGCGGCGGATCAGCGCCCGCAGCCCGTCCTGCCCGAGCGCGCCGCACGGCCGCGGAAAGTACGTGCCGAGGTGGACGACCATCCGCTCGACGAAGTCGTCGACGAACGTGCGCCCCAGAACGGCCACTTGCGCGCTCTTGATCCTCAACATACCCAGCCCGACAACTCCCGAGCCAACAACCTACAACCGCGACCGGAGCCGACCTTATCACCGGCCGCCAGCCCCCACAAGCACGCGGAAAGTCCCTGCCTGCGCATCATACGCAGTCGCGCCGCAGTCCTGCCGCGGTTTTACGCGCAGTTGCACGCAGTGCGCACGTTTTGCCCGCGGACCCCCGCGTGGCGACGCGTGACGGCCATTTCGGGCCACGCCTCGCGCGGGGTCGGCTTGACAGGTCCGCGCATCGGGCCTTCGCTTCGGGCGCGATGCGCCCTGAAACAGCCCCCGCACGCCCGCCGGGCGCGCAAATCGACCCCACGATCAACTCCACGATCAACCTCATGATCAACGGCGCGGCCACCCAGGTCGACGTCCAGCCGTGGGTCACGCTGCTCGATCTGCTGCGCGAGCGCCTCGGCCTGACCGGCACCAAGAAGGGCTGCGACCACGGCCAGTGCGGCGCGTGCACGGTGCTGCTCGACGGCCGGCGGGTCAAGAGCTGCCTGACGCTGGCGATCATGAAGGACGGCTGCGCGGTGACCACGATCGAGGGGCTGGCCGCCGGCGACGCGCTGCACCCGGTGCAGCAGGCGTTCATCGATCACGACGCGTTTCAGTGCGGCTATTGCACGCCCGGTCAGATCTGCTCCGCCGTCGGCCTGATCCGCGAGGGCCGGGCGCGCACCGCCGACGAGATCCGCGAGCTGATGAGCGGCAACCTGTGCCGCTGCGGCGCCTACCCCAACATCGTCGCGGCGATCCAGCAGGCCATGCTCGCGGAGGCGAAGTGAACCCGTTCACGTACACCCGCGCGCCCGACGTCGCGACCGCGGTGCGCGAGGCCGCCGGTGACCGCGACGCGGCGTTCATCGCCGGCGGCACCAACCTCGTCGACCTGATCAAGGGCAACATCGCCCGCCCGCGTCGCCTCGTCGACATCACCCGGCTGCCGCTCGACGCGATCGCCGAGACCGAGGCCGGCGGCCTGCGGCTCGGCGCGCTCGTCACCAACAGCGACGTCGCCCACGACCCGCGCGTCGAGCAGCGCTACCCGCTGCTGTCGCAGGCGATCCTGTCCGGCGCCTCCGCCCAGCTGCGCAACATGGCGAGCACCGGCGGCAACCTGCTGCAGCGCACCCGCTGCTATTACTTCTACGACCCGGCCGTGGCCTGCAACAAGCGCGAGCCGGGCACCGGCTGCCCGGCGGTCGCGGGCGTCAACCGCATCCACGCGATCCTCGGCGCCAGCGATCGCTGCATCGCCACCCACCCCTCGGACATGTGCGTCGCCCTCGCGGCGCTCGCGGCCGTCGTCCGCGTCGTCGGCCCCGACGGCGAGCGCGCGATCGAGTTCGCCGACTTTCACCGCCTGCCCGGCGACACCCCGCACATCGACACCAACCTGCGCCACGGCGAGCTCGTCACCGCCGTCGACCTCCCGCCCGACGGCTTCGCCGCGCACTCGAGCTACCTGAAGATCCGCGACCGCCACTCGTTCGCGTTCGCGCTCGTGTCCGTCGCCGCCGCGCTGCGCCTCGAGGACGGCGTCGTCGCCGAGGCCCGCCTCGCCCTCGGCGGCGTCGCCCACAGACCCTGGCGCGACCCCGCCGCGGAGGCGCTGCTGCACGGGCGCCCGCCCGAGCCCGCCGCCTTCACCGCCGCCGCCGACGCGCTGCTGCGCGACGCCCGGGGCCGCGGACACAACGACTTCAAGATCGAGCTGGCGCGCCGGGCCGTCGTCCGCGCGCTGCAGCAGGCCGCCCGCACGGAGCAGACGCCATGAGCACCGCACACATCGGCGACCCCGTCAGCCGCGTCGACGGCCGCGCCAAGGTCACCGGCCAGGCCAAATACGCCGGAGAGGCCGCCGCCGCCGACCTCGCGTACGGCGTCGTCGTCACCAGCGCGGTCACCCGCGGCAAGATCACGCGCATCGACGCCGCCGCCGCGCTCGCGCTGCCCGGCGTGCTGCAGGTCTTCACCCACGAGAACATCCCCGCCCTCGCGTGGTTCGACCGCAGCTACCGCGATCAGGTCGCGCCGTCCGGCGCGCCGTTTCGTCCGCTGCACGACCCCGACATCAAGTACGCCCAGCAGCCGGTCGCGCTGGTCGTCGCCGACAGCTTCGAGCTCGCGCGCCACGCCGCCACGCTCGTCGTCGTCGACTACGCCGCCGCCCCGCACGAGACCGACCTGCACAACCGCCGCGACGCCGGCCACCCGCCGCCGCGCGGCAAGAAGGGCTACGAGCCGCCGCCGAAGCCGCGCGGCGAGGCCGACGCGACGCTCGCCGCCGCGGCCGTGAAGATCGACGCCGAGTACGCCCACCCGATCACGCACCACAACCCGATCGAGCTGTTCACGACCACCGCGATCCCCGGGCCCGACGGCACCCTGACGATCCACGAGAAGACCCAGGGCATCAGCAACACGCAGGAGCACGTCTGCAAGATCTTCGGCCTGAAGCCCGAGCAGGTCCGCGTCGTGACGCGCTTCGTCGGCGGCGCGTTCGGCTCGGGGCTGCGCCCGCAGTATCAGCTGGTCCTCGCCGTCCTCGCCGCCCGCGAGCTGCGGCGCCCCGTCCGCGTCACGCTGACCCGCCCGCAGATGTTCGGCATCGGCTACCGCCCGCACACGCTGCAGCGCGTCGCGCTCGGGGCCGACGCCGACGGCACCCTGCGCGCCCTGATCCACGAGGCCGTCGCCAACACCTCGAGCTTCGAGGGCTACTGCGAGAACGTCGTGACCTGGTCCGGCATCCTCTACCAGTGCGACACCACCCGCCTCGAGTACAAGATCGCCGAGCTCGACCTCTACACGCCGATCGACATGCGCGCCCCCGGGGCCGTCACCGGCCTCTACGCGCTCGAGTCGGCGATGGACGAGCTGGCCCACGCGCTCGGCATGGACCCGCTCGCGCTGCGCCTCAAGAACTACGCCGAGGCCGACCAGGACCACGGGCGCTCGTTCTCGAGCAAGGAGCTGCGCGCCTGCTACGCCCAGGGCGCCGCGCGCTTCGGCTGGGCGCGGCGCAGCCACGCCGTGCGGTCGATGCGACGCGGCCCCGCGCTGCTCGGCTGGGGCATGGCCACCGGCGTCTGGGAGGCGCAGCAGGGCCCGGCCCGCGCGCGGCTGCTGTTGACCGTCGACGGCCGCGCGCTGCTCACCTGCGGCACCACCGACATCGGCCCCGGCACCTACACGATCATGACGCAGATCGCCGCCGAGCTGCTCGGCCTGCCGCTGGCGAGCGTGCGCTTCGAGCTCGGCGACACGCTGCTGCCGATGGCGCCGATCCAGGGCGGCTCGATGACCGCCGCGACCGTCGGCACCGCCGTCCAGGCCGTGTGCCTCAAGGCCCAGGAGCGCTTATTGAAGCTCGCGCGCGCGCTGCCCGACTCGCCGCTCGCCGACGCGAAGTTGGAGGACGTCGTGTTCGCCGACGGCGTGCTGCGCCGCAAGGGCGAGCCCGGTCGCGCCCTCGCGCTCATCGACGTCATGCGCCGCGGCGGCGTCCCCAGCCTCGAGGAGGAGGCGACCGCGATCCCCGACGCCGCCGAGCAGCGCAAGTACACCAGCAACGCCCACTCGGCGGTGTTCGTCGAGGTCTCGGTCGACGAGGCGCTCGGCCGCGTGTCGGTCGAGCGGGTCGTCATCGCCGTCGCCGCCGGGCGGATCTTGAACCCGAAGACCGCGCGCAGCCAGGTGCTCGGCGGCGTGGTCTGGGGCCTCGGCATGGCGCTCACGGAGGAGACGAAGATCGACCACCGCCTCGGCCGGGTCGTCAACCACAACCTCGGCGAGTACCACGTCCCCGTCCACGCCGACGTCCCGAACATCGACGTCGTCTTCGTCGAGGAGCACGACGCCGTCGTCAACCCGCTCGGCGTCAAGGGCCTCGGCGAGATCGGGATCGTCGGCGTCGCCGCGGCCGTCGCCAACGCGGTGTTCCACGCGACCGGGCGCCGCGTCCGCGAGCTCCCGATCACCCTCGACAAGCTGCTGTGATCGCCCGCCGTCGCGCGGTAGCATCGCCGCCCCCGGCCGCATGTCCACCTCTTCATCCTCCGCACCGCCCGCGACCTCACCCGTGGCGCTCGCGCCCGACGACCCGCTGAGCGTCCTCGACGCGGCCTTCCACGCCGCCTACGACGCCCGTCGCGCGCGCGTCACGACCGAGCTCGGCCCCGTCGTCGCGCAGATCGACGACCGCCTGATCCTCCGCATCCGCGGCCAGCGCCTCGAGGGCCCGGCGCGGACCCGCCGCTATCACGAGCTCAAGGTCGTCTGTCACCTGCCGCTGGCGATCCACGCGATCCTCGGCGAGCTGCGCGGCGCCCTCGACGACGGGACCCGCGAGCGCCTCGCCGACCTGCGCCGGCGCCTCGCCGACGTCGCCGACAGCCTGCCGTTTCGCGGCTTCGACGACGAGCAGCTCGCCCGCCAGCGCCGCATCGTCGCCGCCTCGGCCGCGGTCCTCGACGCCGCCCTCGCGGTCGACGCCCTCGACCCCGCCGACGTCACCGCCTTCATCCGCGCCCAGACCCCCGACCTCCTGCGCAACCTCGAGGACGCCGCCCGCGACCAGCTCACGACCATGCACGCGACCTTCGGCGCGTGGCTCCGCGACATGACCCCCGACGAGCGGGCCAGCGTCCGCGTCGTGGTCGCCGTCTCGCACATGTCGCGGCCCGGCAACGTCGCCGCCCAGTACTTCACCGTCGCGCTCGGTGAGACCTGGGAGGGCCGCTTCGACCGCGAGGGCCTGCACGCCGGCCGCCGCGTGCTGACCTCGGAGACGACCACGGACGAGGACGCCGCCTTCGCCCTCGTCGCGACCCACGCCGTCGACGCCCGCGTCGCCGCCCGCTTCTTCCGCGAGGAGAGCCGGATGGACCGCGACCTGCTGGCCGACGCCGGCGAGCGCATCCTCGCCGGGATGTTCGGCGCGCAGCCCGAGGCGCCGTCGCGGACGCCCTGACGCGACACATTTCGACACAACTCCGCAACTTCGGCGACACCACGGCGCCCTCGCGTCGGTTACGGTGGCGGGCGCGTCGCGAGGCTGTAATCGTCGCGGCGCTCGCGTCACTCACCGCCCACGCCCCCACTGGCGCCCCACGACATGTCGAAGCCCACCCCCGTCCTCGCGCCCGCCCGCGCCCGCCTGCTCGCTTGCGCGCTCTCCGTCCTCCTGCCGGCCTGCGGCGCCGAATCCGGCGACGACGACGACGCCAGCGCGACCGCCGACAGCGCCGACACCGGCGGCTCCGACACCGGTGACACCGGCGACGTCGCGCAGTCGCCGATCCTCGTCGGCAGCTTTCAGCTCGAGCTCGTCTCGCCGGTCGCGGCGAGCGGCGACACCCCGGCGACGCCCGGCAACACCACCCTGTTCGGCAAGGTCTACGACGGCCCGACCCCGTCGCAGATCGTGTGGGAGGAGGGCCTGAAGGACGGCGACTGTCAGCTGATGACCCCGCGCGTCCCGTTCTGCGAGACGCCGTGTGGCGGCAGCGCCGTGTGCGTCGAGGACGACACCTGCGAGCCCTACCCGCTGGCCGGCAGCGTCGGCACCGTGACCGTCACCGGGGTCGAGACCGCCGACGGCAAGACCGAGTTCACGATCGACCCGATCGCCAACGGCTATCAGCCGTCCGGCGGCGTGTCGCTGGCATATCCCGCGTTCGCCGAGGGCGACGCGATCGCCGTCGCGGCCAGCGGCGCCACCTTCGAGGCGTTCACGCTGCGCGCGAAGGGCATCGCCCCGCTCGTGCTGACCAGCCAGACCCTCACCCTCGCCGGCGACACGCCGCTCGCGCTGACCTGGACCGCGCCCGCGACCGCCGGCGCCTCGAAGATCCACGTCAAGCTCGACATCAGCCACCACGGCGGGACCAAGGGCATGATCGCCTGCGACACCGCCGACAGCGGCGCGCTGACGATCTCCGCCGCGCTGGTCAAACAATTGCTCGACCTCGGCGTCGCCGGCTTCCCGTCGGTGATCGTCACCCGCAGCGCCGTCGGCTCCGCGACGATCGCCGCGGGCCGCGTCGACCTCGTGGTCTCCTCCGACATCGAGCGCTTCGTCGACATCGCCGGCCTGACCTCCTGCACCGATGACTCCCAGTGCCCCGACGGCCAGACCTGCCAGTCGGACCTGACCTGCCAATAGACCGCCTCGCACCTCGCCGAATCATAAGGACCCCTCGATATGTCCACAGCCTCCCGTCACCCGCTCGCGCGCCTCGGCGCCTCCACACTCGCCTGCGCTCTCGCCTGCTCGCTCCTCGCCTGCAGCCCCGGCGACGGCTCCGACGACGGCAGCGCCGGCAGCACCACCGCCGCCACCGCGACGCCCGCCGAGACCGGCGCCGACAGCAGCGCCGACAGCAGCGGCGGCGCCAACCCGACCACCGGCGCCGCGCCCGGGACCGACGACGACGGCACCGCGACCGCGGCCGAGGGCAGCGACAGCGGCGGCGCCGAGAGCAGCACCGGCGAGGTCGAGCTGCCGCCGTTCAGCTTCTTCGTCACCAGCCTGGTCGCGATGCAGGAGCTGTCGGGCAGCGCCGAGGGCTTCGGCGGCGACCTGAGCTACGGCGAGGTGGGCCCGGGCGCCGGCCTGCGCGGCGCCGACAAGATCTGCGCCGCGATCGCCGAGCGCAGCATGCCGGGCGCGAGCAAGAAGCAGTGGCGCGCCTTCCTCAGCGCCGTCGCCGGCGAGGACGGCCAGCAGGTCGACGCCATCGACCGCGTCGGCGAGGGCCCGTGGTACGATCGCCTCGGCCGCCTCGTCGCCATGACGAAGGCCGACCTGCTCACCGAGCGCCCGACCGGCATCGACCCCGCGATCAAGGACGACTTCCCCAACGAGGACGGCGTCCCCAACCACCAGCCCGACCCGACCATGCCCGAGGTCGACAATCACGACACCCTGACCGGCACCAACGAGAACGGGAAGCTGTACAGCGCGACCGCCACCTGCAAGGACTGGACGGCCAACGCCGGCGACCTCGCCAGCGAGGGCAAGCCGCGCGTCGGCCACTCCTGGCCGCGCTACGGCGGCCCCGGCCCCGGTCCCGGCCCCGGCCCCGGCGGCGGCGACGGCAGCCCGGCCAACTGGATGTCCTCGCTCGACGAGTCCGGCTGCGCCCCCGGCGTCAGCCTGATCGAGATGGGCCCGCCGCAGAACGACTCGGTCACCGTCGGCTCCGGCGGCGGCTACGGCGGCATCTACTGCTTCGCGCTCACCCCCTGAGGTCCCCATGTCCAGCGCCCGATCGACCCCGCGACCCCCGACCACGCAGCCCGCGATCGTGCACCTGGGCCTGATGTGCGCGGCGCTCGGCGCCTGCGCGAGCGCCGAGGGCGACGACACCACCGGCACCACCGGCACCACCGGGGTCGCGGAGGCGTGCCAGATCGAGGGCGACGAGGCGCCGGAGTTCGTGCGCCAGGTCGGCTGCCTCGACGACTTTCAGCGGCTCGCGTCGGCGCCGATCGACTCGAGCCTGCCGGGCGCGCGCTCGGTCAAGGTCGTCCAGGACCACGCCGACGCCGACGCGCTGTACTTTCAAAACAGCGTCCTCTACCAGATCCACTACCAGTTCGTGTCGACGCACCTGTCGGGCGGCATGCTCCCGCTGGTCGGCCAGCTCGGCGACTTCAACACCACCGAGTATTACAGCCCCGACCGCCGCTTCAACCTCGGCGCCGTCACCTACTACGAGGGCCCGCAGATCTGGGCGCTCGAGCTCGCGCCCTACGACTCCGCGTCCGCGGCGATGATCGAGGGCCTCTACCGCGGCGTCGTCGCGCAGGCGTACTTCGGCGACAGGCTCGCGTTTCACCCGACCTCGGAGACCGTGGCGATCGAGGCCGCGCGCCTGCCCGACGACATCCCGATCGTCACCACCGAGGACATCTACGCGGAGATCGACTATCAGCCGCTCTCGCTCGGCGTCGGCATCGGTCGCCTGCGCTTCCTCAACGCCATCGACCTCGAGACCGAGTACGTGTCCTATCAGGACATCCTCGTCCTCGACCAGGCGCCCAACGACATCTCCGTGGTCCAGGGCCTGATCACCGAGGAGTTTCAGACCCCGCTGTCGCACGTCAACGTCCTCTCGCAGAACCGCAACACCCCGAACATGGGCCTGCGCGGCGCGACCACCGACGCCGAGCTGCGCGCGCTCGAGGGCGCGCTCGTCGAGCTCACCGTCGAGTCCGAGGGCTGGCACGTCCGCGAGGTCACGCTCGAGGAGGCCGAGGCCTACTGGGAGTCGCACAAGCCCGACCCCGTGGTCCTCCCGCCGCTCGACCTCAGCAAGAAGGACCTCGTCGACATCGAGGACGTGACCGCCGAGCCCGCCGACGGCGCCTCGCTGCGCGACGCGATCAAGGACGCCGTCGTCGCCTACGGCGGCAAGGCGGCCCACTACTCCGTGCTCGCGCGCACCGACGACGTCCCGATCCAGAAGGCCTTCGCCGTCCCGATCTACTTCTACGATCAGTTCATGCGCGAGAACGGCTTCTACGCCAAGATCGACGCGCTGCTGACCGACCCCGACTTCAAGGCCGACGCCGACGTCCGCGACCTCGCGCTCGCGGCCCTGCGCGCCGAGATGATGACCGCGCCGATCAACGGCGACTTCCAGGCCAAGCTCAAGAGCAAGCTCGCCGCCGACTACCCCGGCCTCAAGATGCGGTTTCGGACCAGCACCAACAGCGAGGACCTCGACGGCTTCCCGTGCGCCGGCTGCTATGAGTCGCACTCCGGCGACCCCGCCGACTGGCCGGACGTGCTCGACGCGATCCGCGAGACCTACGCGAGCACCTGGCTGTTTCGCACCTTCGAGGAGCGCGAGTACTACAGCATCGACCACAAGTCCGTGGCGATGGCGCTGCTCGTCCACCACAACTTCGCCGCGGAGGAGGCCAACGGCGTCGCGGTCACCAGCAACCCCTTCGACGCCTCGGGCCTCGACCCGGCCTTCTACGTCAACGTCCAGTTCGGCGGCGACGTCGAGGTCGTGGCCCCGCCGCCCGGCGTGTCGGGCGACGAGTTCCTGCTGTTCTTCAGCCAGCCCGGCCAGCCGACGTCCTACCTCGCGCACTCGAGCCTGATCCCCGCGGGCGAGACGGTCCTCAGCAACCTGCAGATCCACGACCTCGGCGTCGCCCTCGACGCGATCCACCGCCGCTTCTCCCCCGCCTACGGCCCCGCGGCGGGCAACGCCGGCTGGTACGCGATGGACATCGAGTTCAAGTTCGACGACGAGGCCGACCCGACCCAGCCCGCCACGCTCTACATCAAGCAGGCCCGCCCCTACCCCGGCCGCGGCGAGTAGCGACATTCGGGCGCGCGGCGTGGCATGCTGCCCGGCATGTCTCGTCGCTCGCGCTGGCGGTGGTTCTTGCTGGTGCCGCTGCTCGCGGGCGCGGGCTGGCTCGCGGCGTCCTTGTGGCCCGAGCCGCCCCCGGTGGCGCAGCAGCGGACGATGCCGCTGCCGGCCGACCTCGCCGCGCGCTGCGAACAATTCTCGCCGCGCGTCGAGGAGGCCGCCGACGGCGTGTTCGTCGCGATCGGCTACGACCTCGCCAGCACGATCCTCATCAGGACCAGCGCGGGCAACGTCGTCGTCGACCCCGGCATGAGCCCCGAGCGGGCCGCCGCCGCGCGCGACGCCCTGCTCGCCCGCGCCCCCGGCCGCGTGCTCGCGCTGATCTACACCCACAGCCACATCGACCACGTCGGCGGCGCGCGGGCGTGGCTCGCCGACGACCCGCAGATCTGGGCCACCGACGCCTTCCCCGCCCACTTTTTAAAACAGTACGGATCGCTGCGGCCCGCCGAGTCGCGCCGCGGTGAGCACCAGTTCGGGCGCAGCGTCGGCGCGGAGCTGCTGCCGTGCTCGGCGCTCGGCCCCCGCCCCGACCTCGAGCACGCCGGCGCGACCGGGGCGCGCATGCCGACGCACACCTTCTCCGGCGCGCAGGTCCTGACCTTCGGCGACACCACGATCGAGCTGCACGAGGCCCACGGCGAGACCCACGATCACCTGTTCGTGTGGCTCCCGCAGCGCGGCGCCCTGCTGCCCGGCGACAACTACTACGCCGCCTTCCCCAACCTCTACACCATCCGCGGGACCAGCCCTCGCCCGGTGCGCGCCTGGATCGCCAGCCTCGACCACATGCGTCGCCTCGCCCCCGAGCACCTGATCCCGTCGCACACCCTGCCGCTGCGCGGCCGCGACGAGATCGCCCAGGCCCTGACCGACTACCGCGACGCGATCGCGTGGGTGCGCGCCGAGGTGCTGCGCGGCGCCAACGCGGGCCTCGACGTCGACGCCCTCGCCGCGCGCATCGGCCTGCCCGCCGCGCTCGCCGACCGCCCGGCCCTGCTCGAGCTCTACGGCCAGATCGACTGGTCGGTGCGCGCGATGTACAGCGCCGAGCTCGGCTGGTTCGACGAGCGCCCCGAGCAGCTCTATCCCCCGACCGACCGCGCCGCCCGCGAGCTCGCGCTCATGGGCGGCCCCGCGGCGGTCCTGCGCGAGGCCGCCGCCGCCGAGGCCGACGACGACCCGCGCTGGGCCCTGCACCTGCTCGGCAAGCTCCGCGACGCCCCCACCGCCCTCACCCCCGCGCAGCACGAGGACCACCGCGCCGCCACGGCCCGCGTCCTCCGGGCGCTCGGCGAGCGCACCCACAACACCAACGGCCGCGCCTACCTGCTCGAGGCCGCGGTCCGCACCCACACCGAGGTCCCCGCGATGGCGATCGCCGTCGACGACGGCCTGCTCGCCGGCCTCCCCCTCGACCTCTTCTTCGAGACCATGACCACGCGCCTGATCCCCGGGCGCGCCGGCCCGGCCCACGAGTCGATCGCCATCTTCTTCAAGGACACCGACGACCGCTACACCGTCACCGTGCGCCGCGGCGTCGCCGAGGTCGCCCACGGCGCGCCGCTGCCCGGGACCCCGCCCCCGCTCGCCCGCGTCACCACCGACAGCACGACCTGGAAGCGCCTCGCCCTCCAGCAGGACAGCGCGGCGTGGGCCCTCCTCGGCGACCGCCTCGACGTCGACGGCAGCCTCCTCGACCTGCGCCGCTTCCTCGCCTACTTCCAGCGCGGCGCCTGAGCTACCCGAACAGGGCGATCATGCTCAGCACCATCAGCCCGACGAGCGCGAGCGACCCGACCGCGTAGCAGATCGTGCGCCACGGCTGCATCGCGCGGATGTACACGATCGCGTGCAGCACCCGCGCCCCCGTGAACACGCCGAGGCAGATCTTGGTGGCCAGCGGCGCCCCGCCGGCGAGCACCGCGATCAGGCCGAGGGCGAAGAACATCGGCAAGCTCTCGAGCAGGTTGCGATGCGCCCGCTGTACGCGCGCGACGTCCGGGTGCTCCGCCCCCTGGATCAGCGCCGCGTCGGTGAACGACACCGCCGTGTCCTCCGGGTTCAGGTAGCCCTTGTGCTTCGCTCGCACGCCGGCCGTGAGGCCGCCGAGGAACAACATCTGCAGCGAGAGGACCACGCTGCAGACCGCATAGACCGGGAACGTGGGGTGACTTGCGAGGACGGCCATGCGGCGCTCCGGGGGTGGCGAACGACACGCGATGTAACCCGGGCCGACGCGCGATGACAAGCGGCAAAGCTCTGCATGCGGACCGCCGCCAGCCGCGAGCGGACCGCCGCGGACCCGCGTTCCTCGGGCCTCGCTGTCCATGACCGCGGCCGCGTGGCACCCTGCGGTCCTATGCCTGACTTGCTCCGCGCGCACGACCCCCGTCTTCTCCTCGGCCTCCTCGGCGCCGCCGCCTGCGGACCGGGCGCCCCCGTGATGACCGGCGACGGCACCGAGGGCACCGACACCAGCGCGGGACCGGCGAGCGCGACGGACCCGACGCCGGGCACCGATGCGAGCGACACCGTCGACCCGAGCGACACCGTCGACCCGACCGACACCGTCGACCCGACCGACACCACCGACCCGACCGGCAGCACCACGCTGCCGCCGCCCGAGTGCCAGTCGGACGGCGACTGCAACAGCTACTGCAGCTACTGCTCCGACGGCGTGTGTCAGCGGTCGCCCGGCTGCTGCGGCTACTACGAGGTCTCGCCGGGGGCGCTGGAGTGGCGCTGCAGCCCGCCGTACCAGTGCTACAGCGACGACGAGTGCGGCGAGGGCTACATCTGCGAGATCGGCGAGTGCATCCCGATGCCGATCGTCGTGCTCCCGCCGTGCCGGATCGAGCCCGTCGTCGTCGACAGCTGGAACCTCAGCGCGCCGCCCAGCGGGCTCGTGCTCGCCGACCTCGACGGCGACCTCGACCTCGACGTCGCCGCCGCGCTGCCCGGCGTCGCCGCGCTCGAGCTCGCGCTCAACGACGGCCTCGGCAACTTCACCCTCGCCGGCAGCATCGACGTCGGCGCGCCGGTCGGGCAGCTCGGCCTCGCCGCCGACGACCTCGACGGCGACGGCGACAACGACCTCGTGGCGATCCGCGGCGGCGTCCCCGGCGAGCTCTCGCTGGTGTTCGGCCAGGACGCCGTGTTCATGACCACCCAGGTGCTGCCGGCCGGCGACGATCCGCAGCAGGTCTTCATCGCCGACATCGACGGCGACAAGATCAACGACATCATCACGGTCCACCAGGGCGCCCCGTTCGTCGAGGTGCGCGCCGGCGAGGGCGCCGGCAAGTTCGCCGACCCGAAGAGCGGCGGCGTCGACGACATGCTCGACGCGCGCACCACCGTCGCCGAGCTCAACCTCGACGGCCGCGCCGACCTCCTCGCGCCGATCACCGCCGGCACCAGCGGCGGCCTGTGGTTCGGCCAGGCCGACGGCACCTTCGCGCAGACCGCCACCTTCGCCGCCGGCCCCGACCTCGCGGCCTTCACCGCCGACCTCAACCTCGTCAACCTGCAGAGCATCCTGTTCGCGCGCGCGGACGGGACCGTCCGGGTCTGGTCCCCCCTCGAACCGGGCAGCTGGGACCCCAGCCCGCTCGACTTCATGGCCAGCTCGACGCTGCTCGGCGGCGTGATGGCCGAGTTCGACGGCGCGAACGGCCCCGACCTCGTCTCCGCCACCGGCACCGCGACCCTGTCGGTCCTGCTCGGCGACGGCCAGGGCGGCTTCGCCTGCGAGCTCGTCCAGCCGGTCACGGCCGACAGCGCGCGCGCGCTGGTCGCAGCCGGCGACGTCGACGGCGACGGCCTCGACGACCTGCTCAGCGCCACGCTCCAGTCGACCAGCGTCAACGTCGTGCGCCACTGAACAGTCGCCGCCGCGCTGTCCCTCCGCGGCGCCGCGTGGCACCCTGAGGTCTTATGCCTGACTTGAACCGATTACACGACCCCCGCCTCCTCCTCGGCCTCCTCGGCGCCGCCGCCTGCGGACCGGGCGCCCCCGTGATGACCGGCGACGGCACCGAGGGCACCGACACCAGCGCGGGGCCGGGCACCGACACGACCGACACCGTCGACCCGACCGTCACCAGCGAGCCGACCGGCAGCACCACGCTGCCCCCGCCCGAGTGTCAGTCCGACGGCGACTGCGACGGTTACTGCGGCTACTGCGTCGAGGGTGTGTGCGTCGAGTCGCCGGGCTGCTGCGGCTACGACGGCGTCGCGCGGGCGTGGCGCTGCAGCCCGCCGTACCAGTGTTACGTCGACGGCGACTGCGACGACAACTACGTGTGCGAGTTCGGCGAGTGCGTCCCGGTCCCGATCGTCGTGCTCCCGCCGTGCCGACTCGCGCCGCCCGCGATCGACGGCTGGAACCTGAGCGCGCCGCCCAGCGGGCTCGTGCTCGCCGACCTCGACGGCGACCTCGACCTCGACGTCGCCGCCGCGCTGCCCGGCCTCGCCGGCCTCGAGCTCGCGCTCAACGACGGCCTCGGCAACTTCACCCTCGCCGGAAGCGTCAGCGTCGGCGCGCCGGCCGAGCAGCTCGGCCTCGCCGCCGGCGACCTCGACGGCGACGGCGACACCGACCTCGTGGCGATCCGCGGCGGCGCCCCCGGCGAGCTCGCGCTGGTGTTCGGCCAGGACGCCGTGTTCATGACCGCCCAGGTGCTGCCGGCCGCCGCCGACCCACAGCAGGTGTTCATCGCCGACATCGACGGCGACGGCGTCAACGACATCCTCACCGTGCACCAGGGCATCCCGTCGGTCGAGGTGCGCGTCGGCGAGGGCGCCGGCAAGTTCGCCGACCCGAAGGACGCCGGCGTCCCCAACGCGCTCGACCCGCGGACCACGGTCACCGACTTCGACCTCGACGGCCGCACCGACCTCGTCGCGCCGATCACCCTCGGCACCGACGCCGGCGTGTGGCTCGGCCAGGCCGACGGCACCCTCGCGCCGGTCCGAGTCTTCGACGTCGGCGGCCCCGACATCGCGGCCTTCGCCGGCGACACGGAGCTCATCGGCCTGCAGAGCATCGTCTTCGCGCGTCAGGACGGCACCGTCCGCGCCTTCCCCGCGGTTCAGCCCGGCGTCTGGGAAGTGGACGGGCAAGACGTCGCCGCGACCTCGCCGCTGCTCGGCGGCGTGATGGCCGACTTCGACGGCGTGAACGGCCCCGACCTCGTCTCCGCCACCGGCACCGCCACCGTGGCGGTCCTCCTCAACGACGGCGAGGGGAGCTTTCACTGCGAGCTCGTCCAGCCGGTCGACGCCGACAGCGCGCGCGCGCTGGTCGTCGCCGGCGACATCGACGGCGACGGCCTCGACGACCTGCTGAGCGCCAGCCCGCAGTCGACGCTCGTCACCGTCGTGCGCCCGTGAGCGCGGCTCAGCCGCCCGGCGGCCGCGCCAGCATCGCGTACAGCTCCGGCACGTAGCGGGCGAGGTCGGCGTTGATGACCCCGAGCCCGCACTGCGCCCAGTACTCGACCTGCTGCGCCGGGTACTGGATCGCCCACGACCGCAGCGTGCGGTCGCTGCCGGCGGCGTAGCGGATGATGTTCTCGACGTCCGGCTCGCGCAGCCCGTGGCCGAGGAACAGCAGCGATCGGTGCTGCAGCTCGCTGCGCAGCGCGGCCGGCAGCGCCTCGGGGATCAGGCTCGCCAGCCCGGCGAAGTCGCGGCGCGCCAGCGAGGCGCTCTCGGTGAACACCCCGCGGTGGCGGTCGACGAGCCCGCCGTTGATCTTGACCACCACCGTCGCGTCGCGCAGCTCGCGGAAGTTCTGCGGGCGCTCGATCACCTCGACGCGCCCGTCGACGTCGATGTGGATGAAGCGCCCCTCGTGCTCCCCGTGCCCCTGGTAATAAAGCAGGTGAAACGGCTCGCCGGCGGCGTACAGCGCCCGCTCGAGCACGCAGTCCTGGTTGGCCGTCATGATCCACTGCGACGCGACCGCGGCGCGCCCGCTCTCGCGCAGCAGCGCCGGCAGCGTGGCGATGAAGCGCAGCACGATGCTCGGCTGGATCTCGACCTGCCCGACGTGCTCGCGCAGCGCCTCCATCAATTGCTCGCGGCCGTGGCGGTCGATGATGTACTCCGCGATCGCCGTGCGGTCGCTGAGCGTCTCGGGGCACGCGAACTCGTCGGCCAGGCGGCGATAGAACTCGTCGCCCGACTCGAGCGCGCCGAGGTGCGCGGCCGACCCCAGGAAGAACAGGATCCGCCCGGCATCGATGCGTCGTCGCACGTGCTCGAGGTGCCGCGTCAGCCCCGGGTCCGGCGCGGCGCCGTCGACCGGCGGCGCCGCGGCGACCAGCGCCCTGCGATACGCGACGCGGGTCGCCGCGGCATCGGTGGGCGAGCGCGCCGGCTCCTCGGCGGGCCGCGCCAGCGCCAGCTCGCGCACCGACACCGCCGCGAGCAGCCGCGCCAGCAGCGACTTGATCTCCGCGAAGCGCCCGTGCTCAAACCACAGCGGGCTGATGCCCATCTGCCGCAGCGCCTGGCGCCGGGCCTGGAACCGGTCGAACGCCTCCGGCGCCTCGAGCACCGCGTAGTGGGTGACGCCGCGGAACTTGGCCTGGATCTCGCGCAGGATCTTGACCGTGCGGTCGCGGTCGAGGCTGCAGCCGAGGAACAGCAGCGGGCGGTGCGTGAACATCAGCCACGCCAGGCTGCTGAGGCCGGTGACCTCGTTGCCGTAGTTCTTCTCGTACTCCGAGCGCGTGAACGTGCGGGCGTGGCGGTCCTCGCAGTCGCCGTGCATCTTGATCAGCACGCGGCTGTTGTGCTGCAGCGCCTTGAGGATGCGGTCGGGCTCGGGCCCGAGGATGCGCTCGGCGAACGGCGCCCCCGCGCACGCGAACACCGACTCGACGACGTGATCGAAGTTCGTCGTGATCACCGGCCCGGTCGCCAGCAGGGTCAGCAGCCCCAGCGCGCTGCCGCGCAGCTGGCTCTCCGCGAGCGGCCGGTTGAACTCGCTCTCGATGCGCAGCTGAAAGCTGTCCGCCCCGCGCCGCCACAGCTCCTCGGCCGCCTCCTCGAACTCGCCCGCGGCCAGGTGCGCCTCGATCTGCGCCAGCGTCTCCGGCCCCTCCGCCGCGGCCGCCTGGCGCAGGATGCCCTCCCAGCTGCGAAACCCGAACGGCACCGACATCCCCGCGCCGACGAACGGGATGATGCCCAGCGGCGAGCGCAGCTGCCTCACCAGATGAAAGTGCGTGATGGCGTTGTCATCCTCCATCGCGGCCCTGAGCTCGTTCGTCGCCATGCGCGAGAGCATAACCCGGGCTCGCCGACGCGCCGCGGCGGGGCGCGCACGCGCCTGCGGACCGCGCCTGGCTCGCGGGACAGTGAGCGCGCGCGCGACTGCGCGGACCGCAGCTCATGTACCATCCCGGCCCGGCAAGGCATGACATCCCAGTCTCTCGAGGAGCAGGCGCTGCGCGAGCAGCTCATGGCGTGTCGCGCGGAGGTCGAGGCGCTGCGCGCGGAGGTCGAGGCGCTGCGCGCGTCGGAGGCCGAGCTGCGGGCGATGTTCTCGGCGATGCGCGACCTGGTGCTGGTGATGGACGGAGGGGGTCGTTACCTCAAGGTCGCCCCGACCGCGCCGGACCTGCTGTACCGTCCGGGCGACGAGCTGGTCGGCAAGCGGATGCACGACGTCATGCCCGCGGCCGCGGCCGACTTCTTCCTGCGGCACATCCGCGAGGCGCTGACGCACCAGCGCGTGGCCACGATGGATTACAGCATGCCGATCGACGGCCGCGAGATCTGGTTCAGCGCCAACATCTCGCCGATGAGCGCCGAGCGGGTGCTGATCGTCTGCCGCGACGTCACCGAGCGCAAGCGCCTCGAGCAGGTGCTCGAGGACAGCCTGCGTCAGCAGCGGCTGCTCGACGAGATCTCGACGCCGCTGATCCCGATCAGCGACCACGTCGTCGTCACGCCGCTCGTCGGTCGGCTCGACGCGGCGCGCATGGCCCAGGTGCTCGCGACCCTGCTCGGCGGGATCCAGGCGCGAGCCGCCCGCATCGCGATCGTCGACATCACCGGCGTCCCCGGCGTCGACGAGCCCGTCGCCGCCGCGCTCGTCCAGACCGCGCGCGCCGTGCAGCTGCTCGGCGCGCAGGTCGTGCTCACCGGCATCCGCCCCGACGTCGCCCGCCGGCTCGTCGCCCTCGGCACCGACCTCGGCGGCATCGTCACCCGCGGCACCCTGCAGAGCGGCATCGCCTACGCGATGGACCGGGCGCGCTGAGCGTGCCGAACACGGGTCGGCCCGGCCGCAGCCACGCGGCGCGCGGCGGCCAAAGCGCGTTTGCGCGCGGCGCAGTCCTTTGCGATCGTCGCGGCATGCACAGGCTCCCGCTCATCCTCACGCTCGCCCTCGCGGCCCTCGCGGCCTGCGCGGCCGAAGACGACGCCCCCGACGCCGACGTCCAGCTCGAGCCTATCGGCGCCAGCGGCGTCGACGGCACCGTCAGCTTCACCCTGCTGGGCGAGGGCAAGGTCCGCATCGACGCCGACATCACCGGGCTGACCCCGGGCAAGCACGGCATGCACGTGCACGAGTGGGGCGACTGCTCCGGCGAGGGCGGCATGGCGGCGGGCGGGCACTTCAACCCCGACGGCGTCGACCACGGCGCCCCCGACACCGCGACCCACCACGCCGGCGACTTCGGCAACATCGAGGCCGACGCCGACGGCCACGTCGTGTTCTCGGGGACCTTCGGGACCGGCACCTTCTCGCTCGGCCAGGACAAGTACAGCGTGCTCGGGCGCGCCATCATCATCCACGAGAAGCCCGACACCTACGGCCAGCCGACCGGCGACGCCGGGGGCCGGCTCGCCTGCGGCGTCGTCCAGATCGCCGGCGGCGGGACCGAGCCGGTGCTCCCGCCCGCCTGAGCGGTCGGGCGGATCGCCCGCGCGGCCCGGCGCCCGGCCGGGCTCGCGCGAAATTCGTCATACCCGTCGTATCGTCGTTCATGGCACGCTGCGACCATGGTCTCGCTGCCCCGACTCGCGCTGTGCACCTCCCTGGTCCTCCCCGCCTGCGGCGACGCCGGCAGCGACGACGCCACCGCCACCGCGTCCGGGACCGCCGCCGACACCACCGCCGACACCGCCGCCGACACCACCGCCGGCGACACCCCGACGACGAGCGCCGGCGGCGAGGTGTCGCGGCCGAACTGGCACGAGGACATCGCGCCGCTGACGACGCGCCACTGCGTCACCTGCCACGACGACGGCGGCATCGCCCCGTTCGCGCTGACCAGCTACGAGGACGCCAAGTCGTGGGCGCCGGTGATGGCCTTCGACGTCATGGACGGCCTGATGCCGCCGTGGCACGCGCTCGAGACCGACGAGTGTGACCCGGCGTTCCCGTACATGCACGACGCCCGGCTGAGCGCCGACGAGAAGGCGCTGTTCCAGGCGTGGGCCGACGCCGGCGCGCCGGAGGGCGACCCCGCGAAGGCGGCCCCGCTGCCGCCCGCGCCCTCGCTCGACCTCGCCGATCCGAGCACGACCGCGGCCTCGCCGGCGTCGGTCTCGATCGCCAAGTCGGGCGCGGCGCTCGACTTCTTCCACTGCCTCAGCATCGACCCCGGCAACGCCGACACCGTCTACCTCGACGGCCTGCAGGTCGTCCCCGGCAACGCGAAGGTCGTGCATCACGTCCTGATCTACGTCGACGCCAAGGGCGAGTCGGCGGCCTGGCCGGGCGGCATCAAGCAGAACTGCGGCGGCGGCTCCGGCATCGGCGGCGGCCAGCTCATCGGCGGCTGGGTCCCCGGCGGCCTCCCGATCGAGAGCCCGACCGACGTCGGCACCGAGCTCCCGCCCGGCACGCGCCTGATCCTCAACGTCCACTACCACGCCGGCGCCGAGCCCCAGACCGACAAGGGCACCGCCCTCGCCCTGCGCTGGAAGACGACCCCGCCGGCCTGGCAGTCGCTGTTCACGCTCATCGGCGCCCCCGGCGTCGGCGACAGCCTCACCGGCTCCCTGATGATCCCCGCCGGCGCGACCGGCCACGTCGAGGAGTACGAGTTCATCGTCGGCCAGGGCGGCATGGCCTTCCCCGACATCCTCGACGTCCGCGTCTGGTCGGTCCTCAACCACATGCACAAGGTCGGCGTCGACATGCGCGTCTGGATCGAAGATCGCGACAGCGGCGCCGAGACCTGCCTGCTGCACACCCCGCGCTGGGACTTCAACTGGCAGCGCTCCTACGCCTTCGACGTCCCGATCACCGGCTCCGTCCGCGTGCGCGCGGGCGACAAGGTCCGCGTGCGCTGCGTCTACGACAACGCGCTGACCAACCCGGCGCTGCAGCAGGCGCTCGCCGAGGTCGGGATGACCGAGCCGGTCAACGTCTACGTCGGCGAGGCCACGCTCGACGAGATGTGCCTGACCGGCATCGGCGTCGCCATCAAGGGCGGCATCTGAGCACGGTCGGGGCCGGACCCCGCCGGCCCGCGCGACGTCGTCCGCGTCGCCCGCCCGAAGCGCGCACACGACCCCGAAGGACTTGAGGCCTACGGAACGTTCGCGGCCCCCGGCGTGGGCACTTTGGAAAGCACCCAGTCGGTCGCCGCGTTGTTCCCGTCATACCCGTTGGGCAGGCGCGACAGCGAGTTCGCGACCGCGTTGGAGTCCGCGACCGCGGCCGACAGCGCCATACCCTCGACGAGGCTGACCGTCCCGACGTTGGGGATGTTCGTCGTTGTGATCGACCCCTCGTAGGACAGCGCGTCGATCACCTTCATCAGGTTGGTGTTGATCAGCGCCAGCCCGTCGGGCATCCCGTTTTGGATCTGGTCCTGGGCGCCGGCGAAGTTGACCTTGAGCACCCCGCCCGGGACCGCGAAGGCCGCCGGCGCGATCACCAGATATTGGTTCGCCGCGATCGTCCCCGCGCCGGCGAGGTTGATCGTCGCGTAGACCGCGTTGTCGGCCCCGTTGACGAGCACCACCGCGTGGCCGGCGAGGCTGATCGGCGCGTTGGTGTTGTTGAGGATCTCGATGAACTCGGTCGTGTCGCTGCCGACCGAGTCGTAGTCGACCTCGTTGATCACCAGGCCCGCGACCGAGCACGGCTTGCACAGCGGGCCGCCGCAGTCGACCCCGGTCTCCGCCGCGTTCTTGATCATGTCGTTGCAGCTCGCGGACTTGCACATGTTCGTGCACGCGTCGAAGTTGTCGGGGTTGGCGTCGTCGCACTCCTCGACGCCCTGCTGCACGATGCCGTCGCCGCAGAACGCCGTCTTGCACGCGCTCGTGCACGCGTCGGTGTTCGACAGGTTGCCGTCGTCGCACTGCTCGCCCGCGCCCGGCTGCAGGAAGCCGTCGCCGCAGGCCGGCAGGGTGCACGCCAGCGTGCACGCGCCGGCGTTGTCGTTGCCGGCGCCGAGGTCGCAGGCCTCGCCCGGCTGCTTGAAGCCGTCGCCGCAGGCCGCCTGCTTGCACACGTTGGTGCACGCGTCGAGGTCGCTCTGGTTGCCGTCGTCGCAGGCCTCGCCGGGGCCCTTGTCGCCGTCGCCGCACACGTTCGACTTGCAGTCGCCCTTGCACGCCTGGCCGGGGCCGTTGTTGTCGCCGTCGTCGCACTGCTCGAACCCGTCGTGGATCAGGTCGTCGCCGCACTCGGCCGCCTTGCACGCCAGCGTGCACGCGCCGCTGTCGCTGTTCTGGCCGCCCTCGTCGCAGGTCTCGCCGAGGCTCGGCTGGACGATCGCGTCGCCGCAGATCGGCTCCTTGCACGCGTCGGTGCAGCCGTCGTCGTCGTCGCCGTTCGCCCCGTCGTCGCACTCCTCGCCGGGGTCGACGACCTCGTTGCCGCAGCCCTCGAGCTTGCACGCCGGCGTGCAGCCGTCGCCCGCCTCGGCGTTGCCGTCGTCGCACTGCTCGCCCGGGCCCGGGTCGCCGTCGCCGCACACGTTGAGCACGCAGTCGGCGTTGCAGGCCGCGCCCGGGCCGTTCTCCGCCCCGTTGTCGCACTCCTCCGTGCCCTCGCCGCTGGCGTACACGTGCCCGTCGCCGCACACCGCCGCCTGGCACTCGGTCGTGCACGCCGCGTCGTCCGCGTTGTCGACCCCGTCGTCGCACGCCTCGCCGACGCCCGGCTGCACGTGCCCGTCGCTGCACACCGCGGCCGTGCACGCCGAGGTGCACTCGTCGGTGTCGTCGGCGTTGCCGTCGTCGCACTCCTCGGTCGGGGCGACCTCGCCGTCGCCGCAGTCGATCGCCACGCACGCGTTCGAGCACGCGTCGCCGTCGACGTCGTTGCCGTCGTCGCAGCCCTCGCCGGGCCCGACCTTGCCGTCGCCGCACACGTTGTTGGTGCAGTCCGCCGTGCAGCTGTTCATGTCGCCGTTGTCGGCCCCGTCGTCGCACTCCTCCTTCGGGCCGACGTCGTCGTCGCCGCACACGTTGAGCTCGCACGCCGCGTTGCAGTCCTGGCCCGGGCCGTTGTCGCGCCCGTCGTCGCAGGCCTCGCCGGGGTCGACCGCCCCGTCGCCGCACACCGGGTCGCCGCCGCCGGTCGTCGTGTCCGTCGCGTCCGTCGTCGCGCTCGTCTCCGCCGGGCCGGTGCTCGTCGCGGCCGCGGGCTCCGTCGTCCCGGTCGACGTCGCCGGCGGCTCGCTCGTCGGCGTCGAGTCGGTGACCGTCGGGCTCGACGTGCTCCCGTCCGTGCCGCCCGTCGTCCCGCCCGACCCGTCCGTGCTGGTCGTCGCCGGCGCGCCGCAGCCCGCCAGCCACGCGCACAGGCCCGCGCACAGCGCCCCTCGACCGAACCCTCGCACCGCCTGCTCGCTCCGCGTATCGACTCGCATAGGCGCGGACGGTATCACGCCGCCGTCACCCGGTTCCCGGCGCACGCAGGAGGCCGCTCACGCGGCCGCGGTCACTCGAACACCACGCGGTCGCCGAGCGCGGCCAGCACGTCGCCGCTGCTGGCCGCGATCGCGGCCCGCTGCGCGCGTGACAGGTGGATCCGCAGGTCGCCGGCCGGCCGGGCCAGGCTGGCCGGCAGCCGGGTGATCGCCGTCCGCTGGAGCCGCAGCCGGTTCAGCCGCAACGACCCGATCGCCTCGGGCAGCTCCGTGACCAGCGTCCCCGCGAGATCGAGGTCCAGCAGCGCCGGCATCCGCGTGACGCACTCCGGCAGCGCCGTCAGCCGCGTGCCCGCGAGGCTCAGGCTGCGCAGCGCCGGCGCGTCGCCGATCGACGCGGGCAGCCCCGTCAGCGGGCAGTCGTCGGCGTACACGCGCTCGAGCTGCGGCAGCGCCCCGATGTCGCCCGGCAGCGCGCTCACCCCCTGCAGCTGGAGCGTGCGCAGCCCCGTCATCCCCGCGATCGGGTCCGGCGCGGCCACGCCGGGCGGCAGGCGCAGCACCGTGACCTGCGTCAGCCGCCCGAACGAGGCCGGCAGCGCGCTCAGCTTGCGCAGCGCGCCGAGGTCCAATTCCCCGCCGAGCCGGCGCGCCGCGCCGAGGTCCTCCGGCAGGCAGCGCAGCGCGTGCGAGGTGGTGATCTCCAGGGTCTCGAGCGCCGCGAGCCGCCCCCAGCCGCCGGCCGGCAGCTCCTTCAATTGATTCGACAGCACGACCAGCCGCGTCAGCGCGGCGCAGCGAAACAGCCCGGCGTCGATCGTCTGCAGCGTGTCGGTGGCGATCACCAGCTCGCGCAGCCGCACCAGCCTGCCGATCTCGGGCGGCACCGCGTTCAATTTGGCCTCGATCACCAGCGAGCCGCAGGCGTCGAACAGCCCGGCGTCGAGCGCCCGCGCCAGCTCCGCGGCGCTGCCGGTGAAGTACCCCTGGTCCGCGACGATCTCGACGCCCTTCATCCCCGTCACAGACCACGAGACGCGCCCGCGCGCAAGCCCCCCGGGCCGGCGCCGGCGGGTCGCGTGGCCCATCGGACATGCCGTCACGGACATGCCCCATCGGACATGTCGCCGAGGACATGCCCCATGGGCCATGTCACGCCGGCGAGCCGCGGCGGGGCCGCCGGGCCGTCCGGGCGCGCCGCAGCAGCGCCTCGTCGTACGCCCCGCGCAGCGCCCGGAACGCCTCCGGATCGCCGCCGTGGTCGGGGTGGACGACGAGCACGCGCCGACGAAACGCCGCCCGGATCTGCTCGACCGACGCGCGCGGCTCGACCCCGAGGATCTGCCAGATCGACGCCGGCGTCGCCTCGCGCCGCGCCCTCGCGGCCGCCCGCACCCCGTCGCCGACCGGCGTCGCGAAGGCCGGCAGGCCCATCAGCACGCGGGCCCACGCGCGCGCCCACTTGCCCTCGATCTCGACCAGCGGGCGCCCCGCGGCCCGCTCGGCCTGCTGCAGCGCCTGCGCGTGGGTGCGCGCCCCGCCCTCCGACGCGTCGGGCCGGCGAAACGGCGCGGCGCCCGGCGGCGCCGTCCACCACGCCGCCCACAGGAAGCGACGCCGACGCGTCGGCGTGATCGAGACGGCGGCGACGAACAGGTCGGTCACGGCCGCGCAGGTTAGCGCAGCTCGTGGTCGTAGGCGTCGAATTGCCGCTCGAGCGTCGCGCAGCGGCGGCCCGCGTCGCACACCTCCAGGCGCTCGCCCGCGAGACGTCGCGCGCTGACCACGACCGCCGCCCCGACCGCCAGCCGCGCCTTGAACAGCGCCGGGACCACCCCCTCCGCGACGTCGGCGTAACGATCCGCCGTGAACGTGACGCTGAAGCGGTCCGGCGCGACGTACCGGGCCTCGCCCTGCCCGTACGCCGTGCCGTGCTTGCCGTCGGCGAGCGCCGACCAGACGTGAGACATGTGCGCGTTCACCTCGAGCTCGAGCAGATCGCCGGCCGCGCGGCGCGGCTGCTCCGCCTCGGGCAGATCGAAGTCGGGCCGGCGCCAGCGACCGCCGAGCACCGGCGTCGCGCGCGTCAACGTCGCGCAGCGGTCCCCGCACAGCTCGACCTGCGCCGCGCCGCGCCGCCTCACCTTCAGCGTCGCGGTCGCGCCGGGCTTGAACACGACGCCGAGCTCCTGCTGCTCGTCGATCCACTTGCCGAGCTCGTGCACGCGGCGACACGGCCCCGTGAAGCGCGCCCGCCAGATCCTCGCAACTTTCAGCGCGAGCACGAAGCCGTCGCCCTCCGCCGTCACCTTCGCCGCGCCGATCACCATCACCTTCGGCTCGCCGCCGATCACGCTGAGCTCGAAGTCCCCGTTGGCGAACAGCTCGATGCACACGCTGTCCCCGCGCCACCAGCCGATCAGCCCCGGCGGCTCACCCGACGCGACCGCGGGCACCTCCGGCGCCGCCGTTGCCGGCACCTCGACCGGCAGCTCCACCGCCGGCGTCTCCGGCGTCGGCGTCACCACCGGGGTCTCCGGCGTCGGCGTCACCACCGGCGGCGTCGGCGGCACCGGCGTCGTCGTCATCGCCTCGGGCCGCTCGCCCGTGCGTGTGCCGCAGCCCGCCACCAGCGCCGCCACGACCCACGCCGCCGCGGCGACGCAGCCCTTCGATCCGCGAGACGCCATCAGCGACGACTGTATCACCGCGCGCGCGCTCACCACAGCGGCCAGCGCCCGGCCTTCAGCGCCGCGATCAGCTCCTCCAGCGAGTCGGCCTCGAGCACGCGCGTGTCCCCGGGCTCGCTGAGCATCTCCGCGTGCTCCGGCATGAACATCCCGTGCTCCTGCAAATATTTGTCGGCCCTCGCGCGGTCGAGCACGAGCGGCCGCACGCTCCACACCCCGTCCTCGACCACCACCGCGTGCGAAAAGTGATGCCCGCCGAAGCGCAGGGGCTTGCGCGCCACGCCCTCGCCGGCGCTGCGCAGCCGCGCGATGAAGGCGTCCAGGGACTCGAGCGGTCGCGGTGCCACGCCCGCAGTATCGCCGAAGTCGGCCGCCCCGTCGCGCGCGCGGACCCGTCCACACCCCGCGACCGCGCCGCCCTCGTGTACCCTCTCATCAAACGCGCATGACCGTCACGACCCGGAGACACTTCGCCCTCCTCCTCACGATGAGCGTCACCGTCGCCTGCGGGAGCGTCGACACCACCCCCAAGAAGGGATCGACCGCCCCGGCGAGCCCGCCGCCCGCCGCCAGGAAAGACCGCCCCGTCCCCACCGGCCCGACCGAGCTCGGCTACTTCGCGGGCGGCTGCTTCTGGGGCGTCGAGCACTTCTTGGAGGCCATGCCCGGCGTGATCGACGTCGAGTCCGGCTACATGGGCGGCGACAAGGACGCGCCCAGCTATGAAGAGGTCTCGTCCGGCCTGAGCGGCCACGCGGAGACCGTGCGCGTCACCTTCGATCCCGCCACAATTTCCTACGAGGCCGTCGCGCGCCGCTTCTTCGAGATCCACGATCCGACGCAGGTCGACCGCCAGGGCCCCGATATCGGCACGCAATATCGGTCCGCCGTGTTCGTGACCGGCCCCGCGCAGCGCGCCGCCGTCGACGGCCTGATCGCCGCGCTGCGGGCCAACGGCTATCAGGTCGCCACCACCGTCCACGACGCCGGCAAGTTCTGGCCCGCCGAGGAGTACCACCAAAATTATTACGCGCAGACCAAAAAGACCCCCTATTGCCACGCCCCCGTGCCGCGCTTCGACCAGCGCGCCGGCTCGTGAGACCCCCGGTCAGCGATTGAACGGCCTGTCGTTGATCCAGTGAAAGCCGCGCGTGACGAGCAATGACCTGTCGGTGTCGATCCACCGCATCGTCGCCTCGACCTCGCCCTCGGTCAGCTTCCCGCGCAGCACCAGCCGGTCGAGGGCCGGCTGCTCGACCCGCACCGCGCTCACCACCTCGGCGCCGCTGCGCCGGTCGATGACCTCCACCGTGCCCGCCGCCGCGTCGTGCGTGAAGCCGAAGATCACGCGCTCGCCTTGCATCGGCTGGACCACCGCGAAGTCGTACTCGCCGACGAACACCTGCCGCCAGCGCGTCGCGTCGTCGCGCTCGCGCACCGCCCCGTCGACGCGGAACGTATCGACCTCCCAGACCCCGTACAGCGGCCCCTTCTTGGCCATCGCGTGCATCTCGCCGACCATCGAGATCTGCATGACGACGCCGAGCGCGATCCACAGCAGGAACGCCGACTTGGCGACGATCCGGGCGACCCTGGCCCGCCGGCTCGCCAGGTGCGGGCCGAGGTCGAGCGGCGCGGTCGGGCGGTTCAGGATCAGCAGGTCGATCAGGCGCCGCGCGTCGTGGGCCGCCAGGAACACCGCCATCGACAGCAGCAGCGACGAGTACAGCTTGACCGGCACGTCGTAACAGAAGTTGAGCGCGGCCACGTTCGCCATCACGCCGCACGCGACCAGCGACCCGAGCGTCGCCGTCCGCCGCGACAGCAGCAGCGCCCCCGCGAGGATCTCCGCCAGCCCGGTGAACCACGTGTACGCCGTCGAGTAGCCCATGAACGTCCACACCAGGCCCATCGGCGACGACTCGCCGTAGGTCCGCGCCAGCTCCATCGGCCCGGGGAAGCCGAACTGATTGCCGACCAGCTTGGCGAAGCCGTAGCCGAACATCGCCAGCGCCAGCGAGTAGCGGACCAGCACCCGCAGCCACGCGTACGCGCGCGCGTAGTCGGCCCGGCGGCGGTCGAGCGCCGCGACCGCGAGCGCCGTCACCAGCGCCAGCACGGCGAACCAGAAGTACTGCACGTAATTCCACAGCATGTCGCCGCTGCCGGTCATCGCGACCAGGATCGGCTCGTCGATCCCGAAGAACGCGTTGCCGAGCGTCGGCATCAGCGCCGCCCACAGCCCGCGCCACGCCTCGTACACCAGCTCGCCGGCGACCGGGATCGATCCCAGCATGTCGGGCACGATATGCAGGCAGAAGAACACCCCGAGGAACACGAACCCGACCCGCTTGCCCGGGCTCCACCGCGCCGATGCGTCGCTCATGCCAATTACCTAACACGCCCGGCCGCGCACGGGTGGCCCATCGCCGCCGCGAACGCGTTTACGGGGTCGTCCGCGCGTCCGCCGTCGCCACCGCCAGGCAGGTCAGCCGCGCGCTGCGGCTGACGTAGCGAAACTCGACGTTCGCCGCCAGCTGCGTCGTGCAATAGCGAAAGAACCGCTCGCGGGTCATCGTCACCAGCGAAACCCCGCGGGCCCCGGTCGTGTCGAAGACATCGAGCGCCGCGCCGCCCGGCGTGCCGAGCACGATCATCATGTGATGATAAAATCGAGCGCCGGCCTGGGCGGTCGCGGCGTGCGACACCGTGCACAGGTGCATCGCGCCGGCGGCGGCGAGGCGGTCGATGCCCGCCGCGTCGGTCGGCCCGATCTCGAGCAACTTCGGGCCCTCCGGGAGCTGCGTCGGCGCGAGGCGGGCGGCGATCGCCGCGAGCGCGAGCCAGCCGTACTCGTGCTCCGGATCGCAGCGACCTGGCCCGCCGGCGACCGCGGCCGCCTCGGGATCGCAGCGGTCGAGCTCGTCGATCGCCAGACCTGGCAACAGCGTCAGCCGCACGCCCTCGAGGAACCCGCCGGCGCAGCCGAGGTCGCAGCGGCCGCCCGTCTGGGGCACCAGCGCCCCGGCCACGCGCGTGACGAAGCCCGGGCGCGCGCCGTGCAGGTCGATGAAGCCGTGGCGATCCCAGTCGATCGCGTCCGGCCAGCGGTGCGGCGCCATGTGCTCGGCGAGCGCGACCAGCACCTCGCGCGGGCCCGCGTGGGCCGCCAGCGCGGCGCGCAGGCGCGGGCCGCCGTCGGGATAATGACGCAGCGACGGATACGGGTCGGCGAGCGCCGCCTCGAGCGAGGCGTCGCGGATCGCCGCGGGCTCGCTGCGCCGCGTGACGGCCTGCGGATCATCGCCGACCGGGCGCGCCTCTTCGGGCGCAGCGACCACGGCACGTGCAGCCCCGTCGAGCGCGACGGCCTGCGACGCGGGCCCGGGCTCACACGCGAGCGCGACGAGCAGCGCCGGCCCGAACGTCGGGCCGCGCGCTCGCGTCGTCCCGTGCGCGGCGTCGGCGGTCATCGGCGGCATGGTAGCATCGCCCGATGTCCTCGCCGTCCGCGCGTCCGGTGCCCGCGGCTGCCGCGTGGGCCGCCTCGATGTTCTCGATCGGGGTCACCGGGACCAACGGCAAGACCTCGACCTCGTGGATGATCGCCGCGGCGCTGCGGGCCGCCGCCCTCTCGGTCCTGCGCATCACCACGCTGGGCGTCGCCCTCGACGACGCGCCGCTGCCCCGCGGCAAGCGCTTCGCCGACTTCCTGGCCACGCTCGAGCTCGCGGCGGCGCGCGGCTGTCGACACGCGGTGATCGAGACGACCAGCCTCGCGCTCGCGCAGGGCTACGCGCGGGCGTGGCGCTTCGACCTCGGCGTGTTCACCAACCTCTCGGTCGACCACTTCGGCACGCACGGCAGCTGGGAGCACTACCTCGCGGCGAAGGCCCAGCTCCTGATCCACCTCGGGCCCGGCCGCGTCGCGGTGCTCAACGCCGCCGACCCGCACGCGCTGTACCTCGACCAGGCGATCCCCGCCGACGTCGCGCGTCGCTGGTACGCCGCGCCCGGTCGCGGCGAGCAGCTGCACGCCGCCGATCTCGCGGCCGTCGGCTGCGAGATCGGCCCGCACGGCACGCGCGTCCGCCTCGCCCCCTCGCCCGCCGCCGACGCGCTCGGCGGCGCGCTCGAGACCCGCATGGTCGGCGAGGTCTTCGGCGAGAACGCGCTCGCGGCCGCGCTCGCGGGCCTCGGCGCCGGCCTGCCCGCGGACGCCGTCGCGCGCGGCATCGCGGCCTGCCCCGTGGTCCCCGGCCGCTTCGAGGTCCTCGATCACGGCCCCGACCGGGCCACCGTCGCCGTCGACTACGCGCACTCGCCCGACGCCCTGCTGCACACCTGCGCGACCGCCCGCCGCCTCGCCGGCGACGCGCGCGTCATCGTCGTGTTCGGCGCCGGCGGCGGGGGCACGCTCGACAAGCGCCGCGAGATGGGTGAGGCCGTCGGCGCCCGTGCCGACCTCGCCGTCGTCACCAGCGACAACCCGCGCGACGAGGACCCCGCGACGATCGCCGCGGCCCTGCTCGAGGGCCTGCGCGCCGGCGGACGGGCGCGCCCGGAGCTCGAGCTCGACCGCGGCCTGGCGATCGCCGGCGCCCTGGCCACCGCGCGCGCCGGCGACGTCGTCGTCATCGCCGGCAAGGGCCACGAGCACGGCCAGGTCGTCCGCGGCCGCAGCACCCCGTTCTCGGACGTCGAGGCCGTGCGCCTGTGCCTCGGCCGCTGACGCTCACATACAGTTGAGCTCGTCGGACCCGTCTTCACAGTCCGGGAACATGTCGCACTTCCCGACCAGCGGGACCTCCATACCGTCGGCGCAGGTGAAGGCCTCGATGCCGCAGCCGGTCACCTCGTCCGAGTTGTCGATGCAGTCGCCGAACTCGTCGCATACCCACATCGCGTCGATCTCCTGCCCGTCCTTGCACACATAGGCCGGGATGCCGCAGCCGGTCACCTCGTCCGAATAATCCGTGCAGTCGATGCTCTCGTTGCACACGAACTCGACCGGCACCGTCTCGCCGTTGCTGCACATGAAGCCGCCCCCGGTCGTGCCGTCCGTGCCCGCGTCGGTCCCGTCCCCGGTCGTCGGCACGCCCGTGCTCGTCGGCACGACATCACCGCTGCTGCCGGTCGCGCCGACCGTCCCCTCGCCGCTGCTGCCCGTCCCGGCGCCCGTCGAGCCGGTGTCCGCGCTGTCGTCCGTCGACTTCGTCTGGTTCGTCGCCGAGTCCGAGTCCGTCTCCTTGTCGAGGTTGATGACACAGCCGGCGCTCAGCCCCTGGCTCATGACCGCTGCGAGCGCCAAAAATTGCTTGAGGTCGATCTTCATACCCATCATCCCTGTCTGCGAAGCAACCGGCAGGGTGCCAGGATCCGCCGCCCACGGGCGCGCCTCCCGCCCAGAAAAATCCGCGCCCCGCCCACGGCATCGTGCGCGCATTGCCCCCTCCGCCGCCGCGCGTCGATATCCCCCATCGAAATGCCCCCGACGAGCCCGGTCCGCGGACCACGGCGCGGGTCATCGCAGCACGCGGCCGCGGCCGCGCACGGCTCTCCGGCCGCGCTCACCCAGGCAGCCGGGCCACCCGCGCCCTGCCCGAGATCTCCCGGAGCACGCCCCCCACCCCTGCAAACGGCCGCCGGCTGGGCATCCTCCGCGACTTCTCGTAGCATCGCCACGCCTGCCACCGCACGCCACCATCGAGGCCAAGCTCGCCTTCACCCGACCCGAGGATGTCGGCCCCGACGACGCGCCCCGCGGCCTGCTGCGCGCGCGGACCCTCGACCCCGCCGCGATGCGAGACCCGGCCGCCTACGACCAGCAGACCTGTCGCATACACGACTGCTCGAGCGACGACGCCGACCCCCCCGACCTCCGCGCCCACGGCTTCGCCCACGCCGACATCTCCAAAATGCACCGACTCCAGGCAGCCCTCGCGCGCATCCGTGCCGCGGGCCGCATCACCGACGCCGACGCCACCGCGGTCCGCCGCAGCCTCCTCGGCCGCAGCCTCCCGCTGTCCGGCGGCGCCCGCCTGCGCCCGCTGTTCATCGCCCGCGAGGGCTTCTTCATGCGCCGCGCCGGCCCCAACGGCCATCCAATTCACGGCGACGCGAAGCGCCTCGGCATGAACGACCACGACGCCGCCATGGCCGTGCACGCCGACCAGGACGTCGCGGGCACCCCCCTGCGCCAGATCCTCCGCGGCGCCGCCCCGTGGCTGTTTCACCACGACTCGCCGGACCGCCGCAACGCCACCTCCCGCCTGTTCCTCGTCAACCTCTGGATCCCGCTCGAGCAAACCACCCGCCCGCTCGCGCTCATGGACCGCCGCACGCTCGACCGCCGCGCGCACCAGCTCCGCTACGGCCTGCCGACCGACAGCTTCCTGCGCCGCCGCGAGGACATGCGCGTCAACGACATCTGGACCTTCCTCCACGACCCCGCGCAAAGGTGGTACTTCACCTCCAACATGACCACCGATACGGCCTACGTGTTCGAGACGCTGAGCACCCCGCACGGGTCATTCATCCTCCCCGGCGAGGCCCACGCCGAATCTCTCTACAAATTACTCGTCGCCGCCGTCGCCGCCGTCCAGAGCCGCGACGAGCCCGCCGCGACCCGGGCGCTGTTCACCCCCATCGACGCCCCCCGGCACGAGCCAGCGACGGTCCCGCTGCGCCGTGCCATCGCCGCGATGCGATCGGTGATCGCCGCCGGCCAGACGAACATCACCGCATTGTGCCAGGGCCACGGCGCCGCCCAGTGGTGCGCCCAGGCCACCGAGGCCGCCGAGCGCGTCGTCCGCAAGTCGCTCGAAATGCGCGCCGTCGCCGTGCTCACCCGCTCCGCCTGACCACCCCATCAAGCTCACGTCGGCCCCCGTGATCGAAACCGCCGCGGTCGTTACTCGGCCCGCATGCGCCATCCGCTCCTCGCGCTCGCCGCGATCGCCCTCGCCTGCAACCCCGCCGACGAGGCCCACCCCGGCGACTCGAGCACCACCGCCCCGTCCGACACCAGCACCGGCACCTCACCCGACGACGCCAACACCACCGGCACCCCCCCGACCGGCACCCTCGACCCGCCCGCGACCACCACCGCCGCGCTCGACACCGGCGACGCCGACGACACCCTCACCTTCACGACCGACGCCGACGCGACCACCGCCGACATCACCACCACCGACGCGACCACCGGCGCCCTCCCGGACGACTGCCCCCGCCTGCGCGTGACCGTCCTCCCCGGCGACGTCCTGAACGTCCGCCCCACTCCTTCCACCGCGCTCGAGCCCATCGGCACCTTGCCAAGCGGCGCCATCGTCGAAAAGGTCGCCCTCGTCCAGGGCGAGGTCATCGACGGCGACGCCGACTGGTACCAGATCCACACCCAGGCCCTGGACGGCTACGTCTGGTCCGGCCTCGTCGAATGCACGCTCGACGAGCCCAAGACCGACGGCTTCTTCCTCCCGCTCGAGTGCGGCTACTCGGCGCAGATCAGCCAGGGCAACTTCGGCGAATTCAGCCACCAGGGTCAATCCGCCTACGCCTTCGACTTCTCGGTCCCGCTCGGCACCCCGCTGATGGCGATCGCCGACGGCACCGTGACCCACCGCTACGGCGAGACCAAGCCCGGCGACCCCTGCTACGACGGCGGCGGCCAGGAGTGCAACCCCGCCACCAATTACGCCTCCCTCCTCCACGGCGACGGCACAAAGTCCATCTACGCCCACCTCAGCGAGACCCTCGTCGAGGTCGGCCAATTCGTGCCGCGCGGCGCCATCGTCGGCAAGACCGGCTCGACAGGCTGGTCGACCGGGCCGCACGCGCACGTCGCCCGCGAGGAGAATTGCGGCGGCGCATGGTGCCAGTCGATCGCCGTAACCTTCACCGACGTGCCCGGCGACGGCGTCCCCGACACCGGCGACACTGTCGTATCCATGAACTGCCCCTGACAGCCGACGCGGGGCGAGGGCACATGGGCCGGAGGGCAGGGGCCGCGCAATGGGTCCCTAGCGCGACGGCAGTCGGAACGTATCGGCCCCTGCTGGCAGCGCCAATCCGCTGTGAGTGGTGGCGCGGGACTCGACGGATGTGGCGCTGAAGGTCCGCTGCGCTGCCAGCAGGGGCCGATACGTTCCGCCCGCCTGCGTCCCTTTGCAGCGGCCCATGCCCTCCGTGCGAGCATCGTCGGCGCCCCGCTCATCGCCGACGACGCTGTCTCGCGTGTCCGACCGCGCGTCCGCGTCCGCTCGAGTGACACCCACACATCCGCGGCGGACAACCGCGCATTCGCTCGTGTGACACCCACACATCGGCCACATCCGACCGCGAGTTCGCTCGAGTGACACCCACACATCCGCGGCGGACAACCGCGCGTTCGCTCGATCGCCGCGCGCACATCGAGCGAACAAGCAGTCGGGCGCGCAAGCGGGGCGCAGACGATGTCCGCACGGAGGGCATGGGCCGCTGCAAAGGGACGCAGGCGGGCGGAACGTATCGGCCCCTGCTGGCAGCGCAGCGGACCCCGCTCGCCCCGGCCGTCGCGCCTCACGCCACCTCTCACAGCGGATTGGCGCTGCCAGCAGGGGCCGATGCGTTCCGACTGCCGTCGCGCTAGGGACCCATTGCGCGGCCCCTGCCCTCCGGCCCATGTCCCCTCGCCCCGCCCCCGCCCCCGCTACCGCCCCCGAACATCCAGCGACTCGAGCACAAACGCAACAAACGCCTTCTCGAGCCGGGACGGCACCCTGTCGAGCACCTGCAACAACGATATACGGTGACTCAAAGCCCGCCGCCGCGTCCCAATCGCCACGAGCCGCCCCGCCGCGAGCGCCCGATCCACCGAATGCGACGGCACCACGCCGAGCCCCATCCCGTGCTCGACCGCCGAGATCACCGCCTGCACGCTCTCGACCGCCAGTACCACCTCGAGGTGCGGCGGCACCCGCCCGAAGTGGTGATGAAACCACCCGCGCACCGCCGGCGCCCCCGGCTGATAATCGACGAATTGAGCCCGGGCCACCCGGGCGAACGCGCGACTCCCGTCGAGCAGCGCGCGCTCGACCTTCGCCGCGCCGACGAGCAGCAGCGTCTCGTCCATCACGTCGACCACCGCCAGCCCCGCGAGCCGCGTCGGACGCCGCGCCTCGAACACGTCGGCGAACGCGAAGTCGAGGCGGCCCTCCTCCAGCAGCGGCACGATCACCGAGGGGTGGCCGATCTGCAGCGTGAAGCGCACGCCGGGGTTCGCGCGGGCGAAGCTCGCCAGCACGGTCGGCAGGCGGTGCGCGCCGAACTCCGCCGGCGCGCCGAGGCGCAGCGTGCCCGCCAGCTCGTGGCGCGCGCGCTGCAGGTCGGCCAGGCCCGCCTGCAGCGACGCCACGAACGGCGCCACCAGGGCGAACAGCGCCTCGCCCGCGGCCGTCGGCGCGAGCGCGCGATGGCGGCGCACGAACAGCTGCGCCCCGACCTCCTCCTCGAGCTTCGCCAGGCCCTGGCTGACCGCCGACTGCGTGACGTGCAGCTCCGCCGCCGCCGCGCTGACGCTGCAGGCGCGGTGGACGTGGAAGAACAGGCGCAGGCGGTTGAAGTCGGGTCGCATCAGCACGGCTTATCCTAGCGCGAAGAACGATGAATGTGACTACTACGTCGCCGCGGCGCACCTTGTCGACAGGAGCGCCCCACGAGCCTCGGGGCGGTGACAGACCATGACGACGACGTACGACATCAACGACGAGCGCCTGGCCCCGCAGGGCCGCGACCGCATCGCCTGGGCCGAGCAGGCCATGCCCGTCCTCGCGACGATCCGCGAGCGCCTGGCCCGGACCCGGCCCTTCGCGGGCGCCCGCGTGTCCGCCTGCCTGCACGTGACCGCCGAGACCGCCGCCCTCGTCCGCGCGCTCGCGGCCGGCGGCGCCAGCGTGCGCCTGTGCGCCAGCAACCCGCTCAGCACCCAGGACGACGTCGCCGCCGCGCTGGCGATGGACGGTCAGGTCGCCGTGTTCGCGCGCGCCGGCGAGGACCGGGCGACCTACTTCCGCCACCTCGCCGACGCGCTCGCGCACCGGCCTCACCTGGTGATGGACGACGGCGCCGACCTCACGACCCTGCTGCACACCAGCCACGCCGCATTCGCCGACGCGATCGTCGGCGGCACCGAGGAGACGACCACCGGCGTCCAGCGCCTGCGCGCGATGGCCCGCGACGGCGCGCTGCGCTGGCCGGTGATCGCGGTCAACGACGCCGCGACCAAGCACATGTTCGACAACCGCCACGGCACCGGCCAGAGCACGATCGACGGCCTGCTGCGCGCGACCAACCGGCTGCTCGCCGGCGCCTGCTTCGTCGTGTGCGGCTACGGCTGGTGCGGCCGCGGCCTGGCCGCGCGCGCGGCCGGCATGGGCGCGCGCGTGATCGTGACCGAGGTCGACCCGCTGCCCGCGCTCGAGGCCGTGATGGACGGCTACCAGGTCCTCCCGATCGCCCAGGCCGCGGCCCTCGGCGACCTGTTCTGCACGGTGACCGGCACCTGCGCGGTGATCGGCCGCGAGCAGTTCCTCGCCATGAAGGACGGGGCCGTCGTCGCCAACGCCGGCCACTTCGACGTCGAGCTCGACCTCGCCGCGCTCCGCGAGCTCGCGCCGACGCCCCGCCGGATCCGCCCGGCCCTCGACGAGCACGTGCTCCCCAGCGGTCGCCGGATCTACCTCGTCGCCGAGGGCCGCCTCGCCAACCTCGCCGCCGCCGAGGGCCACCCCGCCGCCGTCATGGACCTCAGCTTCGCCGATCAGGCGCTGTCCGCCGAGCACGTCCTCGAAAACGGACGCGAGCTCCCGATCGCCGTGCACCCGGTCCCGCAGGCGATCGACCGCGAGGTCGCGCGCCTCAAGCTGCGCGCCCTCGGCGTCGAGATCGACGCGCTGACCGCCGCGCAGCGCGAGTACCTCGCCAGCTGGCAGTCCGGCACCTGAGCGCACGCCCGCGCGCCGCCGACGCCCGCGGCGCCGGACGCCCCGGTCGTCGCGTCGGTGCGCGTCCGACATCGGGCCCCGCCGCCGCGACGGACGACCCGCCTTGGGCGCGGCGCCGGGACGCGGTATCGTCGCGAACCATGAGCTGGCACGTCGATTCCTGGAAGAGCATGCCCGTCGCGCAGGCGGTCAACTACGACGACAGCGCCGCGTTCGAGCGCGCGATCACCAGGCTCCGCCAGCTCCCGCCGCTCGTGACATCGTGGGAGATCGAGCGCCTCAAGAGCCTGATCGCCGACGCCCAGGAGGGCAAGCGCTTCGTCCTCCAAGGAGGCGACTGCGCCGAGATGCTGCAGGACTGCAAGCCCGGCATCATCGCCAACAAGCTGAAGATCCTGCTGCAGATGTCGCTGGTGCTCGTGCACGCCGGACAAAAGCCGGTGCTGCGGGTCGGACGCCTCGCCGGACAGTACGCCAAGCCGCGCTCGCAGCCGACCGAGGCCCGCGACGGCGTGGCCCTCCCGAGCTACTTCGGCGACCTGTTCAACCGCCCCGAGTTCACGCCCGAGGCCCGCCGCGCCGACCCCAACGCGCTCCTCGACGCCTACGCCCACGCCGCGATGACGCTCAACTTCATCCGCTCGCTGACCGCGGCGGGCTTCGCCGACCTCCACCACCCCGAATACTGGGACCTCGGCTTCTTCGCCCGCGCCGACCTGCCGCCCGAGGTGCGCGAGGAATATGTGCACACCACCGCGAAGATCTCCGAGGCCCTGCGCTTCATGGAGGCCCTCGGCGAGTCCACCGTCGAGGAGCTGTCCCGCGTCGACTTCTACACCAGCCACGAGGGCCTGAACCTCCACTACGAGGCCGCCCAGACCCGCAAGGTCCCGCGCCGCGAGGGCCACTACCTGCTGACCACCCACATGCCGTGGATCGGCGAGCGCACGCGCGCCCTCGGCGGCGCCCACATCGAATTCTTCCGCGGCGTCGCCAACGTCGTCGGCGTCAAGCTCGGCCCCAAGGCCGACCCCGCCGAGGTCCTCGAGGTCTTCAAGCGCCTGAACCCCACCAACGAGCCGGGCAAGCTCGTCGCCATCACCCGCATCGGCGCCGCCGACGTCGAGCGCGCCCTGCCCCCGGTCGTGGAGGCGGTCCACCGCGCCGGCCAGCGCGTGCTGTGGATGTGCGACCCGATGCACGGCAACACGCGCTCGACGTCCAGCGGGCTCAAGACCCGCAACTTCGACGACATCCTGCAGGAGATCGAGCGGTCGTTCGCGGTCCACCGCGAGCTCGGCACGATCCTCGGCGGCGTCCACTTCGAATTGACGGGCGAGGACGTCACGGAGTGCGTCGGCGGCGGGCTCACCGAGGCGGACCTCGATCGCAATTACGCGAGCGTCTGTGATCCTCGCCTGAACTACCGGCAATCGCTCGAGATGGCGTTTCGCATCGGTCGCTGGCTCGGCAAGCGCCGCTGATCGCTCGCCGCCCGCGCCGCGCGACTACGCGACCCGGGCGAGCCGCGAGCGCAGCGTCGCCAGGAACCCGGAGCCCGCGTCGTACGGAAAGAAGTGCCCGCCCGGGAATGTGAGCACTTCGAATGTACCCTCCGTCAGCTCGCCCCACGACTGCAGCGCCGTCGGGTCGACCGCGCGGTCCTCGGCCCCATGACACACCACGAGCGGGCACTGCAGGCGCGGCCCCGGCTGGTGGCGATGGCCCTCGGACGCGGTCATGTCGGCGCGGATCACCGGCAGCATCATCTCGAGGAGCTCCGGCACCGCCTTGATCTCCTGCGGGATGCCGCCATACAGCTCGTCGAGCTCGCGCAGGAACCTGTCGTGCGGCAGGTGGGCGAGGTCGGGCAGGCGCGGCGGGAGCTGCGGGGCCGGCTTCCCCGACACGACGAGCAGCTTCGGCGGGGCGCCGGCCGCCTGCATCGCGCGGGCGACCTCGAAGGCGATCAGGGCGCCGAGGCTGTGGCCGTACAGCGCGGTCGGGCTCGGCGGCAAGGTCTGGATCGCCCGCATCGCGCCGGCGACGATCGCCGGGACGTCGCGCAGCGCCGGCTGGGCGTGCGCGCTCTCGCGACCCGGGCGCCGCACCGGGCACACCGCGACCTCGGGCAGCGCGGCGCCCCAGCGGAAGAACGGCGCCGCGCCGCCGCCCGCGTGCGCGAAGCACAGCAGGCGCAGGCGCGCAGGGTCTCGCGTATCGGCGTTGGGCAACCAGAGCGAAGGATCCACGCGCGTCTCCCGGGGCGGCGGAGACAACCAGCGATCGCGCTCGCTGTCAACCACCGCGCCCCGCACATGCACGCGCCGGGCGGGTCGGCCGCCGGACGAGTTCGCGCCCGGCGTGCGCGATCTTGGGTACCATCGCGCCATGTCGCCGATCGTGATCGCCGGAGGTGGCCCCGCGGGGATGGTGCTCGCCTATCAGCTCGCCTCCAACGGCGTGCCCGTGCGGGTGCTCGAGCAGCACCCCGACTTCGATCGCGAGCTGCGCGGCGAGCTCATCGGGCCGTCGGTCCTGCCGGCGCTCGAGCAGCTCGGGTGGATGAAGCTGCTGCTCGCGCGCGGGCTGGCGCGCACCGGCGTGCAGCGCCGCATGTTCGTCGGGGCCACGCGCGAGGTGGTGCTGCCCGGCGGCGTCGAGCGCGGGGCCCTGATCTCGCAGCCGGGGCTGCTCGCGCTGCTCGACGAGCTGTGCCGCCAGGCCGGCAACTACGCGATCGACTTCGGCACCAGCGTGCAGCGGGTCCTCGTCGCGGACGGCCGCACGGTCGGCCTCGAGGTCCGCCGCGACGGCCGCGAGGAGCGGGTCGACGCCGACCGCGTGGTCGTGTGCAGCGGCCGCGGCACCCGGCTGCGCAAGAGCGCCGGCGTCGAGACCGAGCTCGCGGAGAAGCCGGACGACACCCTGTGGATCCGTCTCGACCTCGCCGACGCCCCCGAGGCGCTGCCCACCGACACCCACGTGCACATGTTCGGCGGCGGCGTCGTCGTCGTGTACTTCGCGACCACGCGCTCGCGCCTGCAGATCGCCTACTCCGCGCCGGGCGACCTCGGGGCGCTGCGCAGGGACCCCGGGGCGCTGCGCGCCGCCCTGCTCCCGCGCCTCAGCGAGCCGCTGCGCGCCATCGTGGCCGCGAGGCTCGGCGGATCGGCCGACGCGATCGACAGCCAGCTCCTCAAGGTCTCGATCGACCGCCTGCGCACGTGGAGCGCCCCGGGCGTGCTGTTCCTCGGCGACGCCGCGCACACCATGGGCCCGGCCGGCGCCCAGGGCCTCAACCTCGCGATCCGCGACGCGATCGTCGCCGCCGACCACATCATCGACGCCGGCGGCGCCTTCGAGCCCGCGGTGCTCGCCGCCATCGAGGCCGCGCGGCGCCCGGAGATCGAGGCCGCCCAGGCCGGCCAGCTGCGCGCCTACGGGATGGTCCACAAGCCGCTGTTCGTGCAACATCTGATGTTCTCGATGCTCGGCCTGGTCATGCGCATGAAGAAGATGGACCGACCGGGCGCAGAGATCATCGTCCCCCGCCACCTCGTGCCGACATGAAGGCAGTCAAGCTCGCCACCTTCAACATCAACGGCGTCCGCAAGCGCCTCCCGATCCTGCTCGAGTGGCTGGACAAGGAGGCCCCGGCGATCGTCTGCCTGCAGGAGCTCAAGGCCACCGACGCGCAGTTCCCCGCGAAGGAGCTGCGCGCGGCCGGCTACGGCGCGCTGTGGCACGGTCAGGCCTCGTGGAACGGCGTCGCCATCCTCGCCCGCGACGCCGAGCCGCTCGAGAGCCGCCGCGGCCTGCCGGGCGACGCCGCGGACACGCAGAGCCGCTACCTCGAGGCCGCCGTCCACGGCGTGCTCGTCGGCTGCCTGTACCTGCCCAACGGCAACCCGCAGCCGGGCCCCAAGTTCGACTACAAGCTCGCGTGGTTCGAGCGCCTGATCAGGCACGCCGCGACGATGTACGACGCGGGCTTCCCGGCCGCGCTCGTCGGCGACTACAACGTCGTGCCGACCGACCGCGACATCTACAGCCCGAAGTCGTGGCGCAAGGACGCGCTGCTGCAGCCCGAGGTCCGGGCCTGCTACGCGCGGCTGCTCGCGCAGGGCTGGACCGACGCGCTGCACGCCAAACACCCCGACGAGCAGGTGTTCACGTTCTGGGACTACTTTCGCCAGCACTGGCAGCGAGACTCCGGCCTGCGCATCGACCATCTGCTCCTCAGTCGCGACCTCGGCCCGCGCCTGGTCGACGCCGGCGTCGACAGGTGGGTCCGCGGCCTCGAGGGCGCGAGCGATCACGCGCCGACCTGGGTCACGCTCAAGGTGTAGTGGTTCGGGGGTCGTGAGCGAGCGCTCTTGCGCGCATCGGCCCGCGCCGCCGAGGCCCCGGCTATCATGCGCGCTTGGCCTCTATTCCGCGTATCTCCTTATCTGTGCTGATCTGCGCGCTCGCGCAGGCGTGCAACGGCGGCGACGATCCGGACCCGGGCGGCATCACGATCCTCCCGCCGGATCCGACGAATGCATCGGCCGATCCGACGAACGCCACCGTCACCGACGGCGGCGGCCAGGACGACGAGGCCGGCAGCGACGGCGACAGCGGCGGCCCCGGCCCGGGCTGCGACGAGCCGTCGTCGCTCCCCAACGTCGATCCGAGCCCCGCATGCGCGCCCGACGTCCCGTGCGTCAGCGACGCGAACTGCCCCGACGGCCACACCTGCAACACCGGCATCGCGCCGCCCGAATGCACGCTGCTGTTCTGCGGCGCCGCGGGCACGCCCTGCCACGACGAGAGCGCGTGCGAGCCGGGCCTGCAGTGCGCCGCGGGCCGCTGCAACCCCTGCACCTTCTGCGGGGACGAGTGCGCGGTCGACTTCGCCAGCAGCGACGAGCACTGCGGCTGCTGCGACCAGCCGGTGGCGATCGGCGGCGTGTGCAACGACGGCGTCGCCGGGTGCCCGCCCGGCCAGACGCTGTGCACCGACACCTGCGTCGACCTCGACACCGACCCGGATCACTGCGGCGCGTGCGACAACGCCGTCGCCGCGGACCTCCTGTGCGTCGGCGGCGAGCCCGGCTGCCCGCAGGGCGACTTCCAGGAGCTGACGCTGTGCGGCGACAAGTGCGTCGACCTCCTGTTCGACGAGGACAACTGCGGGGCGTGCGGCGTGACGTGCACGGGCGGCAACTGCGAGGGCGGGAAGTACTGCTGGGTGGACTCGGAGACGACAGACTCGTGCAAGAACATCTGCGCGGCCGCGGGCATGGCCTGCTCGGCGGCGTCGGTCGCCGAATCCTCGGCCTCCTATTACGGCTGGTGCGACTCGACCCTCGAGCACGTCACTTCGTGCACGCTGCACCCCGCGGACACCGTCGAGTGCGGCAGCAACCCTTCCTGCATCTGCACGATGGAGGAGCAGGAGTGCGGCTGCGTGCCGAATTGAGCGCCCGCCCGCGATGACGGCGCCGCCATCGCCCACCATCGCCCGCCATCGCCCCGTATGCGCGCGCCCGTGCCCTCGCAGGTCGTGATACCGTGCTGCGGGGGATGGGAGGTCGCATGGCGGGCAAATATGCGCTGATGTTGAACGATGATCACGCCGGCTGGCTGATCGCGACGGGCGATGGGCCGCTCGACGTCGATCCGTGGATCCGCCGCAAGGACGGCGTCGTCGGGTTCCTGCCGGCCTCACCGCGCGGCCTGTGGCCGTGGGTCGACGCCAGCATCTATGGCGAGCGCAGCGACGGGGCGATCGTCGCGTTCGACGACGAGGGCCGCGAGCTCGAGCGCCTCGAGCTCACCGGCGCGGCGATCACCGAGCTGACCATGCCGACGCTCGGCGGCGGGGCCCAGCCCGGCGCGCTGCTCCTGCGCGTGCGCCTCACCGCCGCGGAGGTCCGCCACGGCGGCGAGGCCAGCGCGGCCGCGCTGCAGCCGGCGCTGGCGCTGACCAGCTGTCGCCTGCAGCTCGGCGGCCCCGCGCCGCTGCAGGTCCGCAGCATCGCCGGCCTGACCGTCTACTTCTACGCCGGCCATCGCCCCGGCTCGCTGCTCCAGCGCGTGGTCCTCAGCCTCGACCGCCCCGACGTCGACGAGCTCGGCGACGAGGAGACGCTCGTCGGCCGCGAGGGCTCGCTCGAGTACCTCGCGCCCGACGGGGTGACGCCGCTCGCCGCCCTCGACTTCCGCGTCGCCGGGGCCCACATCGACGCGATGGAGGTCACCACGGACGGACCGCCGCGCGCCCGCGTCGAGCTCGCGTGCCGCGGCATGCAGTTCGCGGTCGACCCGACGCTCCCGCCCCTCGCGCTCCCGCCCGACTGACGCCCCGCCCTGTTATGTTCGCGCCGGCCATGCCCCCCGCGAATCTCCGCCCGACCCCCACGCTCCCCCACTTCACGCTGACGCTCCCGCTCGCGGTGGCGCTCCTCGGCGCCTGTCAGCCCGGCGCCGACGCGACGCCGCCGATCGGCGAGGTCCAGCAGATCTCGTACGAGGTCGTCCCGACGCCGCTCTACGAGCTCGGCATGATCGACGTGACGCTCGAGGACGCCACCTACGCGCAGCTCGAGGCGTTCACGCTCGAGAGCCGCGACGCGATGATGGCCGACATCATCGACGCGGTCGGGCTCGGCGGCGCCATGCTCGACACCGAGCTGACCCCCGGCGGCTTCATGCTGGTCACCAACCCGTCGCTGCAGTCGCGCCTGACGGCGAGCGACGCCGAGGTCGAGTCGCTCGCGGCCGCGATCGGTTACGTGTACAGCCAGTGGAGCGTCCTCGTCACCGACTTCGCCGACAAGTCCGGCGGCACCGCGTTCGCGGTGGTGTCCTTCGACGTCGAGCGCGTCGACGCCGGCCTCGGCCAGGACTTCTTCGCGCACGCGGCGACGGTCGACGCCGGCCTCGGCGGCGGCTACTTCGCGTTCGAAGGCGAGGTCATCTACCTCAACCTCCGCGGCCCCGACGGCACGCCCTACAGCGGCCTCGAGGACGACGAGTTCATCGCCATGGTCGAGGACGCGGCCGCCAGCTTCGCGCCGTACCGGGCCGAGCTGTCGCAGTCCGGCGAGGCCGCGGTGATCTTCGTCGAGAACGACTGGAGCACCGCCCCGACCGGCGAGGACTACGTCGGCGTCCTCGCCGGCCTGGACGAGCAGTCGCTCGCCGACCTCGCCGACCTCCAGGCCGAGCACACCGACCGCTTCAAGGCCGCGATCGCGGCCAACGGCTGGGACTGACGCGCTCGACCGCGAGCACGTCGCGTGACGCGCGACCCGTCGTGCGCGCGTCGCGGAGCCTTCCGATCGCGGCGCCGACTCATTATCCTCGTCGGCCGAAAACCATGACCACCGCATCCAAGCTCGCAGCCCCTCAGCTCGTCGTCGACAGCCGCATGCTCTACACCAGCTGGATCCCCGCGGATCCGAGGGCCTGCGCGGCCCTGCTGCCGCCCGCGCTGCGCCCCGCGCCCAGCGGCGCGGTGTACATGAATCAATACGTGGTCGACTCCGCCGCGCAGACCACCGGCTTCGGCGCCTACTCGCTGACGTATCTCGGCCTCGACCTCGACCAGTTCGCGCCCGACGGCGCCACGCCGGCCCGCTTCTTCACGCAGTACTTCAATTCGTCGGAGGTCGTCCGCGCCTACGCGAGCGCCCGCGGCGTGCCGGCCAGCGCCGGCCAGACGGTGATCGACCTGCACGGGCGCGAGATCGTCGCCACGACCTCGGTCGACGGGCGCCCGATCATCCGCACCCGCGCGAAGGCCGGGCCGAAGATCGCCACGACCGTGGCCGGCCACCTCAAGTACGTCACCCGCGTCGGCGACCGCCTCGTCGGCGGCAACTACCCCTATATCGGCGAGCTCGCCGAGGACTTCACCGTCGTCGCCATCGAGTTCCTCGCCCCCGATCATCCCGTGTATGCGCTGCGGCCCGCGTCGCCGCTCGCGGTCGTCGCCGGCTCGTGCTTCTATTCGCCCCGCGACTCGTTCGTGTACCCCGGCGGCGAGGAGGACATGGGCCCGGCCGGCGGCTGATCCGTCTCACTGGTCGTCGTCGAGCACGCAGACGTCGTTGGTGCCCAGGAACCGCCCGCAGAACGGCGCGCCCTCGGTGCACTGGCGGTCGAAGCAGCACCCGCGCAGGACGATGATGTCGTCGACGCACGGGTACTGCGCGTCACACGTGGCGATCGCGCCGCACGCCGCGCCCTGGCACATCTCGCACTCCGCGAGCGTCAGGTCCGGCGAGACCGCGACGAGCAGCGCGCAGTCGGTCGAGCCGACGATGTCCTCGCAGGTCGGCTCGCCCGTCGTCGCGTCCGGCGCGGTCGTCCCGGTCGCGTCGGTCGTCGGATCGGTGGCCGGGCCGGTCGCGCCGCCGGTCGTCGGGGCGCCGGTGCTCGCCCCGGTCGCCGCGCCCGTGGAGCTGCTGTCGCTCGTCGCGACGGCGCCGGTCGAGGACGCGGCGCCGGTCGAGGACGCCGCCTCGGTCGCGCTGCCCTCGCTCGATCCGCCGCCGCCGGGCCCGCAGCCCGACGCGACGATCAGCCACCCGACGAACGCACCTCGCACGCTGATGCTCCCGGTCATCGCCGGGATGGTCGCACGATCGCGGCGGCCGTGCACTCGTCGGGGCGGCGCCCGCTACTTCTTCAGCGGGACGTCCTTGACCTGCTGCGCGAGGTCCTTGAGCTTGTCGCCGAGCTTTTCGCCGAGGCCGCCGACCTTGTCGCGCAGCGCGTCGAGCTTGCCATCCTCCTGGGCCACGACGAGTTCGTCCTTCGGGTGGTGGCCGCCGCCGGTCGAGCCGCCCGGGGCCTTGCCGCTGACCGTGACCACGGCGCCGCGGATCCTCGCCCGCACCTTGTCGTCGTCGTCGTCGTCGTCGTCATCGCCGGTCTTTCTGCTGGTTGCCATCGTCGGGTCCTTTCGTGCCTGGATCACCAGGGTAGTCACCAGGGTAGTCACCAGGGTTACGCCGCAACCACGCGGCGAGGGCCCCAGAGTACTCGCGCGGCGGCGGCTCGTGGACGGCGAAGTGGGCCAGCGCGGCCGAGGCGTGCGACCGCGCACGGTCGCGGTCGCGGTCGCGGAGCGCCTCGAACAGCAGCGCGTGCAGGTCCGCCGCCGCCGCGTCGCCGCGCTCGCCCGCCGGGTCCCAGCCCTCGAGACCGCGTTCGCCGACCTGCACCGCCTCGGCGCGGCGGCCGAGCGCCAGCAGGGCCTCGCCCTCGGCGACGGCCAGCTGGGCGAGCACCGGGTCGTCGGGCGCGAGGGTCTGCGCGGCCGGGTCGGCGGCGACGCGCCTGGCCGCGGCGATGAAGCGCAGGGCCAGCGCCGGCTGCTCGCGGACGCGGGCGATGTTCGCGGCGTTGCGATACGCGTCGAGCAGCAGGCCGGACTGCGCGGCGAGCCGACCCTCGGGCGCCGCGAGCAGCTCGAGGTACCCGGAGATCGCCGCCGCCGCGTCGCCGCCGGCGAACGCGGTCGTGCCCGCGATGTCGACCGCGAGCGGCCGGTAGCTGCGGACGTCGAGCGGCAGCGCCGGGTCACGCAGCGCGACGCGGGCCCGCGACGCCCACGCGCCGGCCGCCGCCGGATCACCGCGCGCCGCGGCGATCCGCGCCGCATCGACGTAGACCTGCCCCGCGAACGCGTCGGCCCGCCCGGCCACCAGCGCGAGCGCCCGGTCGATCGTCGCCGCCGCCGCATCGACGCGCTCGAGCTCGTACTGCGCCTCGGCGAGGTTGATCAGCACGAACACCAGCTTCGGGTGGGCCGGGCCGAGCTCCGCCTCGCTCAGCGCCAGCGCCCGCTCGAGGTGCACCACCGCGGCCGCGTGCGCGCCCGCCATGCGGTCCACGCGGCCGAGCCCGAGCTCCAGCAGCGCGCGACGCAGCGGCGACGCGTCGTCGTCGGCCGCGGCGGCGCGCTCGAACAGGTCGCGGGCCGCGGCGCCGTCGCGGCCGTCGAGCGCGAGCGACCCGAGCGTCTCGAGCGCCTCGGCCCGCCGCGGACCGCGGGCCTCGCCGAGGCGGTCGAGCTTGAACCCGAGGACCTCGAACCACACGTGCGCGTCGGCGGGCCGCGCCCCGTGGGTCCGCGCGACCCGGATCCTGCGCAGCGCGACGTCGGCGGCGAGGTCGTGCAGGTCCTCGCGCTCGGCCAGATCGGCCGCCTCGCGCAGCGTCGCCGCGGCCTCGCCCGCGCGCGGCCCGTAGCTCTGCGCGCGGCCCAGCTGGTACAGCGCGGCCGCCAGCGTCGGCCCGTGCTCGAGCGCCCGCGCCCGCGCGACCGCGTGCGCGGCCGTCCCCTCGCTGCCCGCGTAGTCGCCGAGGATCAGCGCCGCCTCGGCCCGCGCGAGCGCTCCCTCGACGCGGGTGAGCCCCTCGCGCGCCGACGTCGGCGCCACCCCGGCGCCCCCGGCCAGGTGCAGCGGATCGGCGCACGCGTCGACGCGCGCCCCCTCGGGCAGCTCCGCGAGCCCGCGATCGACGTCGGCGGCCCCACCCGTCAGCCGCGCGACGAGCTCGCCGAGCAGCGCGCGGTGGCCCGCGAGGCACTGCAGCCCGCGCCGCTGCTGCGCCGGCGCGAGCACGCCGGCGAGCCCCGCCGCGCACAGATCGCGCCGCCGCGCCAACCAGCGCGCCGCGAAGCCGTCGAGCCGCGCGACCGTCCGCTCCGCCGCCCCGGCATCGACCGCGGCGATCGCCGTCCGCAGCGCCGCCGCGCGGGGCTCGCTCCACACCGCGGCCAGCTCGTCGGCGATCGCCGGGGCGCACAGCTCGGCGGGTGTCGCCGTCGCCGCGGGTCGCGACGCGATCACCCCGCCGACGATCGCGGCCGCGCCGGCGATCGCGGCCACGATCCGCAGCGGCCGCGCCGGCGTGACCGCGAGCGCGGCCAGCAGCGCGTGCATGTCGGGGAAGCGCGCGGCGGGCCCCGGGGCGAGGCCGCGGCGCAGCGCCCGGAGCACCCGCCGCGGCACCCCGCGCA
>Ga0075163_10000302_pt1 | contig 62073 bp, 33 predicted proteins | sample JI1023141ADNA_FD_71478 | JGI IMG/M metagenome (GOLD analysis project Ga0075163, IMG submission 71478) | Wastewater effluent complex algal communities from Wisconsin, to seasonally profile nutrient transformation and Carbon sequestration -... | ecosystem: Engineered > WWTP > Effluent > Algae... | reverse complement strand
TCGTCGTCCAAAAGAGTTAAATGGGCTGACCTGTACCAAGCGTCCAACGCTGACCATTTGGGCGGCGCGATCAGGAGCGATGATTTGCTGTATCTCGATTTTCTCGGGGCGAATTTCGAAAGGCGTTGAGGCTAAGACTTGCGCTTTGGAAATGTACGTTTTTCGGAGATCATCATCGATCAGAAGGATCGGTTTGCTGAGTCCTTCACCACTGCGTGGTTGCTTAAAGGCACCGCCATCGATCGATGGTATTTCGGAGATCATGCCGGGGCCAATTTGCATACCGCTTTGCATCGTGACCAAGAAGCGTTGCTGAGCAAAAGCTGGAGGGGCGAAAAGGATTGCGAAGGAGAGATAAAGTCCCAAAAAAGAAATGGCTCGCATTAGTTGTTGCTGTGCCATAAATCTGGGCGTTGCCAAATGTTGGGGCCGTACCATGGATCGGAATTCCGGGGCGAAAGAGGCGTCAGGGGACGCAAACTCAGGCGGATACATCCCTCAATTATAGCCCTCAATTACTCGTAGGGTCCAATCCAAGATCGATTTGCGGCGGAAAGCACCCGTCGTTCGCGGTGGTAAGCGAGTGTCGATTGTGATGGTTGTGCAGCCAGAACTCAGTAGAAATTACTGCAGTGGAGAGAGCCACATGTCGTAGGAATTCTTGCCGGACAGATTCCAGTTTAGTGGTAAAGTACTGCGCAGGACTCTGACAGCCAGCTCAAACGAGGTCGTAAGAGGTTCAAGCCCTTCGGCCCAGAACTCGCTTGAACTTGGTGGGTGATGCCAGATCACATTTCGCCAACCATTGAGTACCACTGGATCGGTGTTGTCCAGTAGATAACGTGTTTCCCGAGCCCTCAAAGCCAACTGCAGTGGCGATGGGACCCAAGGTGCTACATCGGAGGATGTGGTGGCGGCAGCAGCGACACGCGGCGAGTTGGGGCCAGCAATTGAGTCTTCCACAGCTCGATGAGCCGAGGCGACGGTATGTTGTGGTTCCGACAACCCCATCCAAACTCTTCCCCACATCATCAAGGCTACGACTGCTACCAGCGCGGCAGCAAAACTGGGCCAGCGTGCTGAGGCGTCGCGGTACATTGAAGTTGGCGGCAGCGTGACCGGTGATGCCGTTGTCAACGTTGGTTCAAGTACAGGAGGGAGAGCTTGTTTTGTTGCCAAGTCTTCAGAGGGAAGAAGGGCGTCGCTGGCAAACAACGCAGGCATGGCCAATAAATACTCAGAGCCTTCCAGGAGTTCATTGCACTCAGCGCAGGTCAACGAATGAGCCACCAATTGCTCATCCAGATGCGGATTTTCCCTCGCATCCAAGCGTTGCTGCCAGCGTGCTTCAAACTCATTACACTGCATGTCGTGAAGGCTCCAGGGCTTCTCTTTCTTGTAACTCGCGAATGATCTGTATCCGAGCGCGGTGTACCCACGTCTTAATCGTTCCCAGGGGAACACTCAGTCGGTCAGCAATGTCTTGGTAACACAACTGATCTCGATGAAATAACAAAAAAGCTTCTCGGTATTCGGGACGCAACGTGGTTAGGGCAAGTTCCAATTCTTCGCGTAAATGCTGCGAGTTGTCCTGCTGCGCTGCGACTTGCGATGTAAAGAAACCTTGCTCGTCGGTGTTGGGGATTCGTTTCCTTCGAGCGAGCATCGTTCGACATCGGTTGCCAGCGATCGTCAACAACCAAGGCTCGAAAGGACGTGATTGGTCCCAGTTATCTAAATGTCGAAAGACTCTGGCGAACGTTTCCTGAACCGCATCTTCAGCGTCATGGCGATGCCCAAGCATTTTGTAGCAAACGCCAAAGACCAACGGATGGAACACCTGGACCAATTGGACCATGGCGGCGTTCTCTCCGCGAAGACATTGCTGGATTAATTCCAGGGATACATTACTCACGGTGGCTCTCCCAGTCGCTGTGGCATGGAACGACGTGGGTAGTTCGTACGGAATCGATCGATATTGCTCGTATTACCTCGATATTCCCGTCGGATTTTCGCATGGTTGCAATTTTCCAGAAAAAATCGAGTAAAAAAGGAGCCCAGAATCGAACTACTTGCCACTTTTGGGTGTGTGTCGAGGCCGGGAAGGTCTATCGCCCGCCAAAAAACTTCTTCAGGGTTTCGTTGGCTGCATCGCGAGATGTACCCGTTGTTGGGCCGGTGGCACCTTTGGGAAGCTTTTGCGGAGGCTTCTTGTCAGGGCGTTTGAGTTTCGATGAGGTCGAGTCAATTTCTTTGCTGTCTCCAGCATCACTATCGGTATCTTCTTTGGCGGCTTCGGCTGAGATACGAGTGGTGTCATCCAAAACCAATTGACGTGTTTCCGGATCACCTTTGCTGCGTTGAATAGTGTCTGCTTCTTCGAGCCACTGGCTGATATCGATTTGTTCAAACTTGCTATCGCCAGTCGATGTTTGGGCGGCTCGATCGGCTGCTTCTTTGATGTCTTTGACTTCGGGCTTCTTCGCTCCACCAATTCCAACTTCGATTGCGATTTGGAATTCGAGCTTACCGACACGCAGGATGTCACCATCCTTGAGAATCTTGGCTTTGTCGGCCGAAAGTTGTTTTTCGTTGACAAAAGTGCCGTTGCGACTCTTGAGGTCGACCAATAAAACTCGGCCATCTTTTTGAACGATCGCACAATGGCGACGGCTAACGGATTCGCTCTTGGGGCGAAGCTGGCATTCATCGGCACGTCCGATCAAGAATTTGTCGGTGTTTACCGCTATCTCTTTGCCTTCGCTACTGCCTGCCAAAACCTTGAGCTTAACCTGCATACCGATGGTCCTTCGACGCTGAGAATAAAGTTGGGACTGAGGATAAGTGATGCCCGTGAACGAGGAGAGGATAAGTTACCGGGACGGCGAGTATGTAATAGTGTAATTAGGAAAAACGACTAATCACCTCGCCACTGCAGAACTTTGAAAGACTACACCACGGAGAACAAAAACAATCTTCTCTATGGTAACCGCTTTGACGCTGAATATAAACGTCGAATTCCTTCACGGAATCTTAATTTGAGTTCATACTCGTTCGAGCCAAGTGGAAGAGCGATGAACAACTAAGTTTTCGTTCACCAATTCAGGCTCAAAGCTATCGATATTATTCGAAGGTTGCCAAGTCACGTCAAACCGCTGACCGGCGGACTCCATGATAACCCGCCCAAACGGGGATGGCTCATTAAGGTCTGGTTTTGTGTCGGATGTTGAAGATCCAGGTAGTGGATTCAGGCATAAATCCGCTAAACCAGGCAAGACATCGGCAAAGTTGCTACGCGCTAACAGGACACTTCCGTGCTGCAGTAAACTCCGCTTGCCGCGTCGCTGAGCGCTGCCGATCACCTTCTCGCTCCCGACCAAGATATCGCCTTCGGTTCGACGCTTGAAACACAGAAATGCGGCCGACTTTGAGGCGGGCTCGGATGTCGCTTGCAGATGAGCCGAGAAGCCCGACCGATTGAGCCACGTCACAAGGCCGTCGTGAATCCATTGATAGAGATTACGAGTCGGTCCTAGTCGAACTTGATCCCAAGGAACAGCTAACGAATAAGTCCAATCATGATGATGTACTATGGCCCCGCCACCGGTTCGCCTTCGCACGACCTCGAAAAGAGAATCGACGGGAGTGTGGTTCGAATCGTTGTTTGACAGTTGTGGCAATACAACCTGAGCGCGGTAGGCCAACCACTCTTCCCACGGTTGAAAATAACCGAGGGAAAGAGTGGGGTTGGACCAACGATAGATGCGCAAAGCAACCTGTTGATGAATGTCGCACCACTGCAACATCGCATCATCGATCGCCATGTTTTCAGCCCCGCCTCGGGGCCGATCAAAAATTAGGACGCCGTCCATTTCATCACCGGCTTGCGCGCCGCCGTGACTTCATCGGGGCGACTTATCTTGGTTGTGTGAGGTGCTTCGTGCAGCAAATCGGCAGACTCGCCCGTAATACGGAAGAGGGCTTCTACGAAGGCATCCATCATCTCTTTGCTTTCCGTTTCCGTCGGTTCGACCATCACGGCTTCTGGAACAGTGAGTGGGAAGTAAACCGTTGGTGCATGGAAGCCAAAGTCCAGCAAACGCTTGGCCAGGTCCATAGCGCTGATGCCCTTTTCCTTTTTGAGGTTCGAGGCACTGGCGACAAACTCGTGCATACAACGATTGCCATGTGGCACTGGCAGAATGTGTCGAACGCGGCTCAATAAATAATTGGCGTTGAGAACCGCGTTCTCGCTCACTTCTTTCAGGCCGCTGCCACCGAGTGAGCGAATATAGAAGAACGCTCTAAGGAGAACGCCAACGTTGCCGAAGAAGCTGCGAACGCGACCGACAGAATCTGATCCACCTTGGTCGAGATAGTAGGTGTCACCTTTGCGACCGACCGTTGGTGCGGGCAAATAAGGTGCCAGGAAATCTCGGACGCAAATAGGACCAGCACCAGGACCGCCGCCGCCGTGAGGGCCGCTGAACGTCTTGTGTGGATTGTAGTGCATCATGTCAGCACCGAAATCGCCAGGACGTGTGATGCCCAAAATCGCGTTCATGTTCGCGCCGTCAAGATATATCAAGCCACCATGCGAATGAACGATTTCAGCGATCTCTTTGATTTGCGTATCAAACAATCCCAGCGTGCTTGGATTGGTGATCATGAAGACTGCCGTCTTCTCGTTCACTTTGCTGCGAAGATCGTTCAAATCAACCAGGCCGTTGGCGCCGCTCTTCACGGTGATCGTTTCAAACCCAGCCATTTTCGCGCTGGCCGGATTAGTGCCGTGCGAGCTGTCTGGTGCCAGCACGTTCGGACGATGTTGGCCGAGCTTGCGGAAATGTGCGGCAGCTACCATCAACGCAGCCAATTCGCCATGCGCACCGGCTGCGGGTTGCAGCGATACGGCAGGCAAGCCCGATATTTCAGCGAAATCGTTTTGAACGTTCCACAAAATTTCCAGCAAACCTTGGATGGTCGATTCCGGTTGGTAAGGATGTACGTCAACCAATCCAGGCAACGATGCTAAACGCTCGTTGCGTTTTGGATTGTATTTCATCGTGCAGGAACCGAGTGGATAGAAATGAGTATCCACGGACATGTTCAAGGTGGAAAGGTTGGTGAAGTGACGAACCACGTCACCTTCAGCAAGTTCGGGCAATGGAGGAGGCGCGTCTGCTAGAGCTCCTGATGGAAGCACGCTGCCAAGATCTACGTTGGGTACATCGGCTGGCGGCAGCAGGTGGGCACGGCGACCCGAGCGGCTCAATTCAAAAATCAATTGGGTAGATTTGGTATTACGCATTGGTAACAAAAGCTCCAACAGAAAGATGTTTTAGGGCTGCGACATATGAGTCCAACTCGCACTTCGTTCGCTTTTCGGTAACAGCGACCAAGAAACAGTCGGAGAGCTCTGGGTACCATTGTCCAAGAGGTATGCCACCCAAAATGCCTTTGCTTTGCAGGTATTCGAGGGTTCCGGCGACGTCACCCGATTGATCGCGGACGACAAATTCGCACCATGTCGCTCCGTCAAATGCGATAGAGTAACGAGGAGCACTTGTGATTTGTTGTTTGAGGTAGTGAGCTTTTTGACCGCACAACAGAGCGGTTTCTTTCAGTCCTTGTGGGCCGAGAAGTGATAAGTAAATCGCAGCTCTCAGTGCGAACAAACCTTGGTTGGTGCAGATGTTGCTGGTAGCTTTTTCGCGACGAATATGTTGTTCGCGAGTTTGCAATGTTAAAACCCAGCAGCGTTTGCCGGAGCGGTCGATAGTTTGGCCGGCGATACGACCAGGCAAGCGACGAACAAATGCTTCACGACATGCCAAGATGCCGAGGTAAGGTCCACCATATTGCAATGGATTGCCGAGCGATTGGCCCTCGGCCACCACGACATCAGCAGACCAGTTGCTTGGCTTGTCCAAGATGCCAAGACTGATCGCATCCACACAGGCTACGACAGATGCACCAGCACTTTTGGCTACCGCCGCAAATGGCTTCAAGTCTTCGACGATGCCGAAAAAGTTAGGTTGAGGCAAGATCACGCACGCAGTCTGGCTATCGATCGCGTTGGTCCAGGCTTGTAGATCGAGAGTCCCTTCGGGTGTAGCGACTTCAACGAGTTCAGCACCAATCCATTGGAAATAGGTTTTCAAGCACATCCGATATTCAGGATGCAAGCTCTCTGGTACGACAACTTTGCGACGGCCATCGTTTTGAGCCAAGCACATCAGTGCGGCTTCAACAGTCGCCGAGGCTCCGTCATACAAACTGGCGTTGGAAACATCCATGCCTGTCAATTGGCAGATCAGTGTTTCGTACTCGAACATCACCTGCAAGTTGCCTTGGCTCACTTCAGGTTGATAGGGTGTATAAGAAGTGTAGAACTCGCCGCGAGACGCGAGTGAATCAACCACGGCAGGGATGAAGTGGTCATAAGCGCCACCGCCCAGGAAGCAGGTGGCGGTTTCAGCACCGAGGTTCTTACCTGCTAACTTCTTCGCATGTTGCGTCAATTCGATTTCCGACAAAGCCGGAGGGATCGCTAAAGGTCGATTCAATCGGAGTTCGCTGGGGATCGATTCGAAGAGTTCGGCAACGCTGGCAGCGCCAATCGCTTGCAACATAGCGTTCCGGTCTTCTTCTGTGTTAAACAGGTAAGCCATAACGTTTCGCTTAAGTTGTGAAAGAACAATGGGTGACGATAACATCGCACAGCGGATTAACCGCAGTTGCGAAAAATCATTCACCGATCTCGTCGACCGGTGAATGTTAATCTATTCAATACGTTGAGCGATTAGTGACCGCTGGAGCATTGTTTTTGGTAATCGGCATAGCTTAACAACGCACTAGTTTGCGATGGATCGCTCACTTTGATCTTCACAATCCAACCCTTGGTGTATGGGTCTTCATTGAGAATGGTGAGTTGATCGACCAGTGGAGTGTTGACTTCGATAATCTCACCTGCCACAGGGAGATAAACAGGGCTGACTGCCTTCACGGATTCTACTTCACCGAATTCTTGTCCAGCCGCAAAGGTTTGACCTACCTTTGGCAAGGCCATGAAAACCAAGTCGGTCAATTGCTCAACAGCAAAAGAAGTGATGCCCACCGTACCGATGGTTTCGCCTCCCACTTGTTCGATGCTGATCCATTCGTGAGTTGGGCAGTAAAATAGTTTTTCCAGGTTCAAGTTCATCAACTCCTATTCGTTGTAGCGATTCAAAGGAAGAGGTTTTCCTATAGGTTTACTTATTTATTTCCGTTTGTAGAACGGCAATGGGACGACTCGAGCAGCGGCACGGCTGCCACGAATATCGGCTTCGAGCATTGTTCCTACGGCAGCGAGTGCAGGTGGAACAAAGCCCATGGCGATCGGTGTTTGGAGTGTGGGCGAGAATGTACCGCTAGAAACTCGGCCTACGCGATGTCCATCCATGTCATATAGCTCGCTCCCTTCACGAGCAGCGCGGCGACCTTCAATCATCAAGCAGACACGAACCAACAAACTACCATCAGCTTTTCTGGATCGAATCGCATCCGATCCAATAAAGGTCCGATCTTTCAGTTGTACGGCGAAGCCCAAGCCGGCTTGGTAAGGATCGGTTTGCTCATCAAGTTCATGACCATATAGCGGCATGCCAGCTTCAAGACGCAATGTATCACGCGCTCCTAGGCCCGCAGCTTGGATATCGAATTGACGACCTGATAGCAGAAGATTTTCCCATACACGATTGGCGTCTTCGGCTCGCACGATAAGTTCCAAGCCGTCTTCGCCGGTGTAACCTGTGCGACTGACGATGCAAGGCTTACCAAATTGTTCGGTAACTTTGCCGTTGTAGTATTCGAGCTTGGTAGCGCTCGGAGGTAAAAGTTTAGTGCACGTTTCGATGGCTTTGGGACCTTGTACCGCGATCATAGCGGTCATGTCGGTCACGTCCGTGAATTCTACGTCGGGGTAATCGGCGAGATGAGGTTGGATCCACTTTACGATCTTGTCGCGATTGCTCGCGTTGACGACCAGCAGAAAATAGTTGCGACCCGATGGGCTCTCTAGGCAATACACTAGAACGTCATCGAGGATGCCACCATCCACATTGGTCACCAGTGAATATCGAATTTGACCTATCTGCATATCGCGGACGCGACGGGTCAGTAAATGGTCGAGCAATTCAACAGCTCGGGACCCTTCGAAACGCAAGCGACCCATGTGCGAAATGTCAAACAGGGTAACCTTCTCGCGGGTTGCCTGATGTTCGTTGACAATGGTCGTGTACTGAATGGGCATGTCATAGCCCGCGAATTCCGCCATTCTCGCTTTTTGGCTCACGTGCCAGCTGTGCAGAGGGGTCGTGCGAAGCGAGGTGGTCATTATCGTTCTCCAGCCAAGGCTGCATTTTTCATGGAGGGTAACGGAAATGGATCCATCAAACCGAACATGCACTCAAACGTGGGGTACGCGAGCGATATGTCGGCTTGGGGTAACCAAGGAATTCGATTGTCAACGATCAACGGAAGTTGCCCATATTGTAGCCGGTTGGCAAATCACCGCTAGCACTACTTTGGAAATGTCCCTAATGGGGTTCAGGCAACCTTAGGTATCAACGGCGGGGGTGGCGTTTTCCCTTGGAGGAATCCCCTTTGCGTTTTACTTGAAACTTGGGCTTCGATTTGGGACCCTTGATTTTCGAGTAACGTGAATGGGTAGTGACCTCGGGGGCTTTGGCGGCGACAAGCATTTTTTCCAGGCGGAACATCAAGACACGCCGCGGCAAATCAACATGATCCACAGCGACTCGAACTAAGTCCCCTAACCGGAATTGATTGTTTTCTTTGTTGCCGACCAAGGCATGGCCGTGACGTTCGTATCGATAGCGATCGCCAGGCAGACTGTGCACGGTTACAAAACCTTCGGCAGGCAGTTGTGTGCCCCGGACATTAAAGCCTTCTGAATTGACCGATGTGATCACTCCTTCCAGCGACTGACCAATTCGGCGACTGAGAAAATGTAGTAGTTTCACTTTGATCAATTCGCGTTCCGCAAATTCGGCATTCTGTTCGGCGTCGGAACATTGTTGGCCGAGTCGAATCAACACGGGGATCGGTTCCACCGCATTTTGTTGATCGAGGATTCGTTGAACGGTGCGATGAATGGTGAGGTCAGGATAACGGCGAATCGGGCTGGTAAAGTGACAGTAATGAGTCATGTCCAGCGCGTAATGCCGTTCGGGTTGCGGTTGATAAACGGCTTTGCTCATCGATTTGAGAATGGCATAGTTCACCGCATATTCCATCGTTTCACCGCGGACGCTTTCGATGATCTTCTGCAATTCAAATCGATCTTCGATATTCTTGAAGGGGATGCCGAGGTCTTCTAAGAACTCATGCAAGCGGCGGAGTTTTCGCAATTCGGGCATCGGATGAGCTCGTCGCAAAAACGGAATCTTCGAATCGTCAAGCCAAGTAGCGACAGCTTGATTGGCCGCCAGCATAAACTCTTCGATGATCTGGTGGCTTTCGGTATGCACTTGCAGATGCGCACCTTTGACTTTTCCGCTGCGGTCTAAATCGATCTTTACTTCTGGCAGCGATAATTCTAGTGCGCCTTGTGTCAGTCGACGCCGCCGAAGAATCATGGCAAGTTCGTACATATCGCCCAGCAATTGATGGATTTCAGGCTTGAGGCGTTTTTTCCAATCTTCTCGATCGGCCAAGAATTGATCGACTTGTTCGTAGGTAAGCCGTTGGTGATTGTGGATTACGCTATTGAAAACTTCGGTGTGCAAGACCGTTCCAGCGTCATCCATTTCGATCAGGACGGTTTTTGTCAAGCGATTCTTGTGAGGTTGCAAACTTGCTAGATGGTTGCTGATGATTTCAGGCAGCATGGGGATCACGCGATCCGGCAAGTAGCAACTGGTCGCGCGGCGTCGCGCTTCAAGATCAAGTTTCGAACCGGCAGGCACAAAGTGGGCAACATCAGCGATGTGGACCAGTAATTCCCAATGTCCCACTTCGTTCTTGGATAGCGAAATGGCATCGTCGAAATCGCGGGCATCAAACGGATCGATGGTGAGTGTGGGGATGGCAGTTAAATCGCGACGATCGCGAGGTATCTCTTCTTGATATTGATCGGCGGTTTCGCGGGCTTGTTGGATCACTTCAGCAGGGAACTCTTCTTGCAGTCCGTATTGCCGCATGACAGCCAGTGTGTCGACGGCCGGATTTTGACTGCTACCGAGAACTTCCAGGATGATGCCTTCCCCTTGGACACCTGCTTCAGGGAAACGCACCAATTCGATGATGACTTTATCGTTGTTTTCGAGCGGGAGACCGCGGATATCGCCGACCAAGATCGGTAGTCGCAATGAAACGCCATCGAGCCACGCGATCGGTTCACCATGTTGCAGTTGGAAGGTGGCAGAGAATTGTCGACGGTGGCGTTCTAGTACAGATTCGATGTGGCCCTCATAGTCGCTGTTTCCGCGTGTGCTCCGGAGTAAACGCACCTCAACGAGGTCGCCATCTAGTGCGCTCCCCACCGAACTGGCAGGGATGAAAATATCTTCAGTAGGTGTCATTTTTCCACCCGGAACGGGGCGCACAAAACCATACCCCGCAGCCGCAGAGCGGAAAGTTCCATGAATAAACTTCCCACTTTTACCACTCTCGCTCGATTTCGTGGTTTCGAGATTCTCACCCTCCAAATCTTCACTATTTCTTTGGCTTCCAGCGCGCGCGGGTGTTTGGGTCTCTTGCGGAGCCACCAAATGATTGGCTCCGTACACGAGTTGTCCCTGTTGGACGAGGCGTTTTATCGTGCGGATCAATGTGCGATAATCGTCTTCGGGCAAATCCAATTGTCGCAGGATGACTTTCGGTTTAACCGGCTGATAATTTGTTCGATATACATGTTGCAAGATCCGCTCAGCCAATTCCGGATTCTTCATCGTGACTCCTGACGTATAGGATGTGCCATCGGGTATGATGGGGTTCGGTTATAATGGATTAAGGAACCGGTTGAGGTTCCCAGTTTGACAGCTCGTGCCGTGAAAGACGCAAGCCATGATGGAAGAAGGTTCAGGAAAAAATTCAGGTTCGGCTCATCGTGTACTCCTCGTCGACGATGACGTGGAGATTGTGGAATCGATGCGGTTTGCGTTGGAAAATGCCGGCTTTCAAGTGTTGGTTGCTCGCGATGGCAACGAAGGCATTGCCATGATCGAACACCAATCGCCCGACGTTCTCATTTTAGACATGATGATGCCCAAACGCAGCGGATTTTTGGTCCTCGAGCAATTACGTCGTTCGCCAACCAATCCTTTACGTATCATTATGATCACTGCCAACGAAGGGAGCCGTCATAAGGCTTACGCGGAAATGTTGGGTGTAGACGAGTATATTCGCAAACCGTTCCCAATGGAGAAATTGGTAGAAACAGTGCGAAGTTTGCTGAAAAAGCCGGCTGAAGGTTAGACGGTTGCGGCTGCTTTAGGGTTTAGTTCACTGTTCGCGTGTATATGTTCTTGGTGATTGGGGGCAAAAGAGAGATGGTTGAGGAATCGGCCTCGGAACGATATCTCGCTAGCGCTCGACATTGTTTCCTAATGGGGGCCGTTTTGGCGGGATTGGCCGTCGGCTTGGGGGCCTATCATGCACACGGACTACAAGGCTTGTTAGAAGCTCGCGGTTTAGAAGCCGATGTGGTTCTCAAACGCTTAGGGAATTTTGAAGTTGGTGTCCGCTACCAATTTTATCATGCGCTGGCCTTTATCGCATTCGCTGGCCTGTCGGCCCAATTTTGGAGTCGCCCATTCAAGCTCGCAGTCTCTTTGATGGCTGTTGGGACAGTTGTTTTTTCTGGCAGTCTTTATTTGCTGGTCTTTTTGAATCTGCCGGTGATGGGCGCGATCACGCCGCTGGGTGGGGTAATGCAAATCGCTGGCTGGATTGTAGCGGCCGTTGCTGCGCGAGTTGGTAGAAAGTAGTGAGGGGTGAGGAGCGTTCGTTTAACCCGTACACCGAAGGTTAGGCCGCGTTGGACTCGATCTCTTGCAGAGCGTTCATCACGCTAACGACGACGCAAAATACGAGCTACCCTCACGGTGCCGAAACTCTACGCGGTGGAGTTCGTAGCTCGTACTTCGTGATCGTAATTCGTCATCGTCATCGTCATCGTCATCGTCATCGTCGTCGTCGTCGTCATCGTCGTCGTCGTAATTCGTGCTCGTGATTGTGATCGATTCTCCGCGACCCGGCAGTTCGGTATAGCGTTAATCGAAAATACGTCCACAAGGAATGAATCGGTGTTGGACTCGATCTCTTGTGGCGATTCGACGACGAATTACGACGACGAATTACGAATTACGAAGTAGGCGCTACGAGCGCTAAGCGATGAAGTCAAAACATTTCTCGTTCTGCTTGGTTGCCCTTATACGCTACTTTCCAACGCCAGCTGCTTCGAGAAACTTTTCCGGATTGGTACCAAGTCTGAGGAGAGTTTCATCGAATGATTTTCCTTGACGCAACGACTTGATAAACTCGTCCAGCATTTTGCGGTTCGGTTCGGTCATTGCCATGGAGACTCGCAGGCCGATCAAAGCCGCTTGCTCTTCACCAACTTGATTGTCGACTACCGCTTTTGCGGAAGGAGCACCGCTGACAGCGGCTATGACACCTTGATTCCACTGTGCGACCCGTGGATCATCTTTGCCGACGATCGAGCTTACTGCACCTCGGGCGACGCCTTCTGAAAACCAGAATGGAACGCCACTCATGCTCGATAAGCTGAGCCCCAGCATGCCTTGGATGAGTTGGCCCTTGATTTGATTATCGGTTGCGCTGGGAGAATAAGCTAACGCGGTGTAAGCATCGAGGACACGGCCACCCCAATGGTTGGACCAATCGGTTGGCAGGGAGCGTTTTTCAACCATCGTACCGAACTCGGTGTAATCGTAACGTTGTTTGAATGCGTAGATGATGATGCCACCCTTGAGCAGTGGTTGGCCTCGTTCTGTCTTGAGATATTTGTTGGCGTCTTCTAACGCCTTTTCGGCAATGCCTAGGATGCGCTGAGTGGCTGCGTCGCCAACATTCGAGAGCACCATGATGTCGCCCTTCTCAGCTCGATTGGCAGTCTCGTTGGCCATCGCCAACTTCCATTGCTCCAAGGCACGTTCACGGCGTCGGATCATCAGGTCTTCGTGTGTCGCTTTTTTCATCCAGGCCAAGTTAACGACTTGATCGATTGGCGTGGTTCCTTCAGGTCCATCGAATTTGGCGCCTTCTTTGATCCAGGTTGCAATCTTGGCGATATCGACGTCGGCTAAAGGAGGACGACCACCAGCTGGCATACGTTGACCACCGATACCTTTGAGCATGCGGATCAACGAGCTATCGTCCGGTTTGCCGGGGACAACAATCGGTCCACCGTCACCGCCGCGGAGCAGTTGTTGGAATGTGTCCATCGTCAAGTTGCCCGATGCGCGCATCGCACCGATATGACAACCTTTACAATTCTCGACCAAGAGCGGCGCAATTTCATTGGAGAAGCTTACCGTTTCTGAACCAGTTGCTCGAACAAGTGTAGGGGCTGCATTAGCAGGAGCGGCACCTTCGGGAAGAAGCGTCTTGAGGTTCGCGTTAGCGTCGGGACCATCGAACTTGGCACCCTCGGTGATCCAGGTCTTGAGGTCGGCTAGTTGTTCCGGTGAGATTCGACCTCCACCGCGCGGCATATCGCCCGATTCAATTACTTCGACAAATCGGCTCCCTACTGGGTCACCTGGGAAAATGACTTTGCCAGCGGTGCTACCATTCATCAACGCCGTAAAGGTTGCCATATTGAAATTTCCGCGACTGCCATCGACGTGACAGCGACCGCATGATGCGACCAACCAGGGTGCAAGTTTTTTGCTGAAAGAAATGCCACCTGCGGCAGCAGCCATGGCTGGTTTATCTGGAATCTTCCCTTCCGAAATCTCTTCCCAAGTGGGGAGTGGATCGAGGGTGTATCCTTCGAGCTCTAACATCGCATGAGCCCGTTGAATCGATTTGTACGGTGCTTCCAAGCGTCGCGTTAAGGTCTTGTCGCCAAGCTTGGCTAGTTCAATGAGTTCAGCTTGAGACTTCTTGATCAGTTCGACAGACGAATCAAACTCACCTGCCTTAAAGGCTTTGCCCGCGTCGGTAACTTGTTTGGTGACGGCCCCAATCTGCTTGGTGATTTCGGCCTTGCTCATTTCGGGCTTATCTTGACCGTAGGCCCAGGTGGCACCAGCGGTGAGCAATGCCCAAAACATGGCTGATTTTAAGTTTCGCGAGCGAAGGGTTCCAAAAACGTTAAGTATCAACAATTTCATGGGATCTTACCGGAAACGAAGCCAAGCGGAGAATCGAGGCAAGGACGGCCGACGAACCTTTAGCCTACTAAGGATAGCGGTCTGAGGGAACGGTTGTACTCTCCACAATGCGTAATAAGTAGCGCTGTGGTAAACCGATTTGACTACAAAACGGGAGAAATCGCTGCAAATTGGCGGTTTGGAGAGGCTAGTTGTTGTCCAGCCACCGCGCCAACACAACACCCAGGGCTATGGCGGCCACAAACATGATCGAAAGCCCCACGATAATCAGCCAGCGGCTCATCTTGGGAGCTGGAGCTGGGGGAGCAGCAGGGGAGAGGGGGGCCGGACGGGAAATGTTAGGGGCCGCCTGGGGGGCCACTGCCGCCGGTTTGGGCTGAGTTGCCGCTGATTGCTGTTGGACATTGGAACGCTTCGCACCTCCTCCCGAGGGGAGTTTTTTGGCGATTTCAGCTTCCAAGTCGATGGTGCTCCCCACCGAAGAGTCCGCGTTTTGGAACGATACAGGCAACATGACGCCACTATCTGAGGACGACAAATTCGATCGCGATCGTCCGCCCATCGTGTCGCCGCCAGCATTGTTCACGGTATCGACTTCACCTGCGGATCTTCGCGCACCGGAACCTGAACGATCGGTCGAAACCTCTGTTCCCAAGCCAATCGAGGAATCGATACCTGACCTCGAAGCCCGTGAGGCAACTTCCTTCTTATATTTTTCCAGCCACTGTTCCAGCACATCGGCCACCGCATTGCAGCTGGCGTAGCGGAACTTAGGATCCTTTTGGATCATCTTGAAGCAAATGCCTTCAAGTTCACCTGGCACTTCAGGCCGTTCGGCGCGAATGTCGGGTGGCATCGTGGATTGGTGTTTGGCGATTCGCTGGGCAATTGTCCCCTCAGGAAACGGCGGATGACCCGTCAAAAGAAAATACATCGTGCAGCCCAAGCCATAAATGTCCGCCCGTGCGTCAACGGTATGGCTGTTGAGAGCTTGTTCTGGTGCCAAGTAATCGGCTGTTCCCAAAACCTTATCGTTGTAATCAATCGTTAGTGATGCTTGACTATCATCGGAAAACAAAGCCAAACCGAGGTCGAGCAATTTGATGACCCCATCGCTGTTTACCAGCAGGTTGGCTGGTTTTACGTCGCGATGAATCAGGCCAACATCATGAGCATGCTGCAGGCCGCGAGCAGCCTGAGCGATGTAGGTGGCGACGAGACCAAAGTCGAGAAACTTTTTATCCGGCTGGTCTTTGTATTTATCGAGGCGGCGTTTGACCATTGTTTGTAGGTCGGCGCCATCCACGTATTCCATCACGATATAGTGCGTGTCATTTTCCTGGTCGATATCAAATGCACGGACTATGTTCGGATGATTGAGGGCTGCAATCGCTTTGGCTTCTAATTGAAAACGAGCCAAGTAAGAGCTGTTGCCTAAGCGGCTCTTGGGCAAAACTTTAATGGCTCGCTTGTGATGCATCGCTCGATGCTCCGCAAGATAGACACTGCTCATGCCCCCCGAGCCCAAATGTCCGAGCAGCTTATGTTTGCCTAGAAAGAAGCCTTTGTATTTACCGACCGCAAGTTTGTCGGCGTGCCACCGCGTGATCAGTTTTTGTTCGATCAACCAGTTCAATAGTGGATCTGGATTTTCGTCGAGCGAAACTGTTTGGGTGGGGTCAGTTTGAGAAGCGTGTTGAGCGCGGAATGCCTCTAGGGATGCTTCAAATGCATCTGATTCGACCAGTCCGCTTTTGCGAACCAATTCAATGAGTTTCTCGGTCGATACTTTGGCCATTCCAATTGCCTGTCGCTACCTTCCCAACGCATCACTGCTTATCTTCAGTCGTCGCCCGACATTGAGACCTGAAGAAAAGAACGATGATTTCCCTGCGTCGAAAAGTTGGTTGGTTTTCGGACCCTGTTTTGGTAATCGTCAGCAATCCCGCTGACCATATTCCCAACAGCCCATTTCTATTATATACCGCCGTGCCAGGAATTTACCCTAGTTTTCAGGCTTACTTGGGTTCCTAGAATGAACAAGATACCAACGCCAAAGAGTCCATTTGAACTACAGTTAGCGGAAAATTCCCCTTTTTTTGGCAATTTCCATGAACCCGACCATCGAAGTTTACTACGATCCCAGCCGTCTTCCGCTACCCCCTGTTGTCGATTGGCTGGACGATTTGGGGATCGCCGCTACTCACCGCACACCCCAAGAAGCACCTCAGGAATGGCTTCAGCGGTATGGCTGTTGCTTTCCGTGGGTTGTGGCTGATGGTCGTATGGTTCTGAAAGCGGGCTTTCAAAGAGTCCACCTAGAACGCTTGGTTCAGCGTTGGTTCGGAACCGCTCTAGTTGTTTGGTGGCGCATCCCCAAAAGTGAGCCCCAGGAATGTGGCGAAACAAGCCAGTCGCAACGCGATGCCGCATCCGATGAACTTTCGATTTCAAATCGCGCGACGCCCTCCCCACGCCTCAAACCGAGAATTCATTTTTGGGAGTGCGATATCAACCAACTACCCGATAATCTGCTGGCGCAGTTTCGGCTCGGTTGGCACCCGATCATCCTATGGAGCAGCGACGAATCTTCACCTGATGAATCGCATGTCGAGGCGGCGCTCCTCGAACTAAAGTCCCATGATGTTGTGGCCGTGCACGACCGGCAGGGAAGGGTGGTTTTGTTGGGATTGAGAAGTTGGCACGGTGCGTTGTTTGAGGATTCCGGGCTGGTAAGTTCAGGTCTGGCGAAATGGGTAAATCGCGCTCGAACGCTGAATCTTCAAATCGCAGAACTGGATCTGTCATCTGATTCAGGTTCATCCGGGCGCGCGTCAACAGACAAATCAGTGTCTGTGAGCGAAGCAAAGGAGAGGCGATGAAAAATTGCATCGTAATCGGCGGCGGGGCCATTGGCCTGTCGATTGCCTATCGACTCGCGCAAGAAAATTTTTCAGTGTCGCTCTTTGATGAGCACGAAGTGGGGACTGGAACTTCTTGGGCCGGGGCCGGGATACTCCCCGCAGCAACACTAAAGAATGTCGATGATCCCTATGAAAAACTGCGCGGCTACAGTCATCAATTGCATCCTGTATGGGCGCTGCAGTTGAAGGAGTTGACGGGGATCGATACCGGGTTTCGCCGTTGCGGAGGGTGGTACATCGCGCGAACCAAAGCTGAAAGAGCCACACTGATAGCCCAGCGCGATCTATGGGAAGAGCAGGGGATCGAAGTTCAGCGCGGTGATCGGCAGACGTTGCTGCAGCATGAACCAGCGTTGGCAGCTATGCAGAATCGAGATATCGAGACGGAAGCCTGGTTTGTGAAAGATGAATGCCAGGTTCGCAATCCTCGCCATCTGCAAGCTCTCAAAGAAGCTTGCTTGCGACTAGGCGTCGATATCCGAAGTCGCCACAAAGTAGAACGGCTTGAATGGGACAACGAGGAATTGAGTGGAATTGTCGTTGGCGATCAGACCATCTCTGCAGAGCATTATTTCTTTACCGCAGGGGCGTGGACGCATCAGATGTTGCAATGGTTCGGTTTGCCCAATGGCATACTTCCCGTGCGTGGTCAAATGTTGTTGTATCAGATGGAACCAGGTTGGCTCAAGAGTATCATCAACGAAGGGCATCGATACTTGGTGCCGCGCGAAGATGGGCATCTGCTCGTCGGATCATGCGAAGAAGAAGTTGGTTATGTTTGCGAGACAACACCTGAGCAACTTGACGATCTAAAACGCTGGGCTCAATCGATGCTTGGTGAAGATTTCACACGAGAGCCCATTCGAAGTTGGGCGGGCTTGAGACCTGGTGTCTTCGATGGGATGCCTTACATCGGTCCACTTTCGCGACATCCGAATGTATGGATCGCTGCGGGCCATTTTCGCAGCGGCTTACATTTATCGTGTGCCACTGCAGAATGTTTGGTGGCGATGCTCCAGGGGGAAGAGTCTCTCTGCGATTTGACACCGTTTCGCCCTGATCGCTATTGGCAACCTAAGGTGTCTTTATAGGTTCGCCTCTTTCGGCCCCGCGAAATTGCAGAAAGACCAAAAGAATCCAAATGGAAAAGACCAATACGATTGAGGCCGTTTTCGCAGTGATAGGAAGCACGTAAGCCATTTTGCAACCTTGCAAGACGAAGCCCGTTCTATCGCTCGGAAGATCAATGACCGGCGCGCGACCTGGCTTTTCATGCAGTATCTCTTCGTTGTCCGCTTCAACGAAAGTACATAATGCAATTTGCCCGACACGCTCACCCATACGCCCTGGCGCATTGATGGTTACTTCCCCCATCAAATTGATACTAATGGTTTGCCAATCCATCGGAACTTGGATGAGTGGGTCAAGACGGCGAGGTTGTCCATCAATTAGCGCGCATATTTGGCCGAATTCATCTACCGTCAGCCGAGCCGAGCGGAGCCAGATGCGGTCTTCATCGTATTCATCGGTTGTGCCAATGTACGCTTTCCCCAACACCGTGACATCGTGCCAATCATGAGTATGGACAAGTTCTCTTTGGAGGTTCGAGGCAAGGAGTGAAATCACGGCGATGGTGGGTACCAGTACGAGCAAGGCAAAACGCAGCATGTTCATATCGGACTCCGGCCGCTGCCATGATTGTGAAAAGGCAAAGGTTAGAACCTCAGCAATATAACGCTTGTTCATGACTAAGTGTACAGGTGGTTTGGGCTCAGGGATGACCAAAGTTCGGCGAGTTTTGTAGCCTTCAATACGGCGGATCGCAAATTGTCTCTTGCACAACTACTTGCCGTATAACAGAAAATTGCTCTCTACGGTAAGCTATCCGTTGGTGTCGGACAGCAACTGGCTCTTGCCGTGTTAAGTTAAATGAGTGAACGAATGATCGATTGGGATCCAGAGATTGATTCCCCAGCAGCAGTGGTTGTTGTTGGTGCAGGGCCTATTGGAATTGAAACAGCTCTTTACGCTCGTTTCTTAGGTTACGATGTACAGTTGATCGATCATGGAAAAGTGGCGGGTAACGTGTTGAAGTGGGGACATCTTAAGATGTTCACACCGTTTCATCGCAATTCGACCTCGCTTGGCTTAGCCGCACTGCGGGCTCAGGAACCTGATCTTAAGTTGCCTGATCCGAATGCCTATCTGACAGGGCAGCAATACGCCAATGAATATTTGGTTCCGTTGGCGAAGACGGATCTTATTTATGATGGTGTTCACGTTCACAGCCGCGTCGTCTCCATTTCGCGTGTGCAATCTCAAAGAGATGACTCCAGTTCTGGCGAGGAACGAGGTGGGGATGAGTTTCGCATCTTGGTGGATTCCAAGAGTCGCGGACCATGGACGGCTCGAGCGGATATTGTCATCGATACGACCGGCAATTTTAGTTTGCCCCGTGGTATCGCCCCTGGCGGAGGCTCACCCATCGAGCCAGTGGAATCAGAGGATGTCATCAAGAATGCTTGGCTTGATGTGCTTGGTAAACATCAAGATTTGTTGCGCGATAAACATGTTTTGATGTATGGGAACGGTTTAGAGGCGGCTCATTTTGCCGTGGCTATGGAGCACTTGGCGAAGTCACATCCGCAAACCAAACTGAGTTGGGTCACGTTGCCCGACGAAAACGGTAACCCAACACTTCGCGATCTGAGTTGTGCTGCCGTTTATTCTCCCTCTCACGAATTAAGTGAATTACAACAACAAGGCCATGCGTTGCTGAAAGGGACATCGTCAAGTGTTGTGCCCATTGCGGCTTGGGGCATTGAGCGAATCGATCGCATTCCGAACGGTACCTTGAATGTGACTTTGCTGACCGGTTTTGAAGATACGCTCCAGAGGTCTTGCGATTTATTGGTTCGCGCTAATGGTATGAAGCCACAATGGGACTTTGTTGACGCTTTGCGTATTGAGCGTTGCTCGCACACAGACGGCCCCAAAGGCGCAGCCGAGATTGCAAGCTCAGCGGGTGAGTTGCGTTCATGGACGGGTGATTCTTTGTTAACGACCGAACCCCACTATTATGTCTTGGGTGGAAAGAGTTTTGGTTCGCGGGATGGGTTTCTTTTGCAGGATGGATATCAACAGATCCGCAACCTCTTCGCTTTGATTGGCGGTCGAGCTGATTTGGATCTTTACAAACGCGCGATGGAATAGGGAATAAAAAAAGAGCCATTCGTTTTAAGGCGAATGGCTCTTGCGAGTTCTTGTTATTAGTAACGAGGCTTAGTTGCCTGCGATACCATCCCAGTCTTCTTGAGCAAAGATCGCTTCGACCGAATCGAGGTACTTCGCAGCAGTGATTGGAGGTGTAGCGTTGATGCTTACTTTGGTCCAAGTGAACTTGCTGTAGGCTCCCAGGATTCGGACCAAAGTGTTGCCGGAATCATCGGTCACTTTAACGAACTGTCCTTTGCCCAATACGGCCGTGTAGATCTGTTCGTCGTGGTCGACCACCGAGACAACCAAACGGCTCGCATCGCTGCTCAAGACCATTTCCGCGTAAGCGATGTGGTCGTAACCTTCCATCGCTGCGGTCCAGCCGACATTGTTGCCAGGACCAATCAATCCAAACATACCGTGGGTTCGCAACGATACATCGCGTGAATAGTATGGTGAAGCCAGGCTATCCAATTGCAACGCATATTTTAACTGCAGGCCGTTAACTGCGAAGTTGTAGTTCGTGGCTTGAACGTTGCCTGGAGGATCGATGTTGATAGTGAATTGGTTGGCGACGCTATCGGCATCACCATGGCTACCTGTGATGTCTGCGCCATCCACCATATCGGTAGGACTGGTGAAAATCACTCGATAGTTACCAGGAGCCAGATTGTCGAAACTGTAGGAGCCATCCGCCAGCGTGTACGTTGTGATATTTACTGGCTCACCCAAGGCGGTACCGACCAAGCGAATTGGAACTCCGCTTAAGAATCGTTCGTTATTGTCGATCGTGGTGTTACCTGTTTCTTCGCCGTAAACAACACCCGAGATCGAAGAAGGAATGAAGTCTTTCACATCGACGTTGATCGTGCCGGTGGCTTCCAGCGGATCACTGCCGCCGTTGGTGGTGCCGTTGTCACGGATGCGATAGCCGAACGAATCGATGCCGATGAAGTCAGCCTGAGGAACATACGTGATCGTGCCGTCATTGTTCAATGTGACCGTGCCACGAGTTCCAGGAAGCGTAAATACTTCGATGATCGTTAAGGTTTGATTGGACTCGTTGGCAGGGCCTGTTGAGTCGTTTGCCAAGAAGCGGGAGCCATCGAACTCAACAGGGAAGTTCTTGTAGGCGATGACGTTATCGGTGTTTGCGGTTGGAGCGTCGTTGACTTCGGAGATCACCAAAGTCATGACGGCGGTCGCTTTCTTCGGATTGGCTACACCGTTGGTTGTGCCGTTATCGGTGATTTCATAACTAAAGCTATCCACACCGTTAAAGGTTGCAGGTGGTGTGTAAGTCGCGTCAGTTCCGTTGATCACCACGGTGCCACCACGGGCCGTAGTGAAAGTGCCAGTCGTGATGGTCAGGGTTTGTGTAGTTTCGTCGGTCGCAGCAGCAGGTGCTTTCAGGTCGTTGGCCAGGAACGAGCTGAATGGAATACTGAAAGGAATATCTTCGGTGCCATTGACCGTATCATTGGCTGCAATCGGAGCATCGTTCACTTCGCTTACCGTGATAGTCACCAAAGCGGAGTTCGAGTTCGCAGGTGCAGGGCTTCCCGCAGTGGTTCCGTTGTCTCGGGCGATGTAGCTAAAGACAAACTGACCGTTGAAGAATGCTGTTGGTGAGTAGACCACGTTGCCATTTACTACGCTAACAGAGCCACCACCGGAAACAGCTGTTGCGCTGAAAACCGAGAGCGTTTGCGAGCTTTCGTTGGCTGGTCCTTTCACGTCGTTGCTGAGGAGGTCTGCGGCTGGGATCGTGTAAACCACACCTTCAACCGAAGTGAGTTGATCACCATTGGCGGTTGGAGCATCGTTGACTTCGGTCACAGTAATCGACACTGTGGCCACCGAATCTGCACCGGTGCCAGCTGTATCGTTGATGGTGTAGGAGAAGCTGTCTGGGCCGTTGTAGTCGGCATTTGGTGTGTAGACTAAGATGTCGTCGGTTAAGTCAGCAGGTGTGTTGTTGTCATTACGAGTCAAAGTGCCATTGGCTGGTGAGGTAAATGACAACAAGGTTGTTTTGAAGTTACCGATATTCGCCAAGTCATTCGACATAACTGGCATGTTGAAACTGGTGGAATCTTCAGGCAGTGTATAGCGATCCGTACGAGCTCGCGGACGAATCACTGGGATGACATCGATTGTTACCGTAGCGTTGTCGGTCTTTCCACCACCATCAACGATGGTGTAATTAAACGTATCCAGGCCAATGTAGTCAGCGTTGGGTGTGTACAGCAGCATTTGTTTGCCACTGACCGTGGCGATTCTTACCGAACCATTTGCTGGCTGCGTGAAGCTCAAAATCGAAATCGTATCTGATGAAGTTTCGCCGGAACCTGGGTTGTCATTGAGCATGACATCGAGTTCATTGTCGATTGAGAACTCATCAATGTCATAGTTGTCATCGTTAGCCACTGGGGGATCATTATCCGCAGTGACCGAAATGAAAACGGTACCAGGAGTCGTCGAGGACATAACGGGGGAACCGTTGTCTTGAATCTGGTACGTGAACGAGTCGTTGCCAGAGAAGTCCAATGGCGGAGTGTAAACCAAGTTGCTGCCAACAATCTGCACGGTACCACCTTGAGCGGTTGTGCCAGTGATGGAGCCAGCGATGAGGGTGACGTCCTGAGCAGGGCGTTGTTCATCTGTTGCTGTTAGAGGACCAGGACGATCATTGGTAAGAATCGAGCTGATGGCGATGGTGCGTGGGGTATCTTCCACGGCACCGGTTACGTTGTCATTTACCGTTTCGGGTGCATCGTTAACGGCTGATACGTTCACGACTACGGTTGCATAAGCCGAAAGTTGATTGGGTGTGCCATTGTCGCGAGCACGATAACGGAAGCGATATTGGCCGTTGAAATCTAGCGATGGAGTGAAATCAACATTGCCGGAGCCGTTAAGAGTTACTGAACCACCTGCGGTCAGGCCTTCAACATCGTTGATAACAAGCGTGTCGGATTCGCCAGTGCCTGGAGTGTCGTTGCCCAATAGCTCGGACGCATTGATGACACGAGCTGTATCTTCGACAGCGGATACTGTGTCGGCATTGGCTGTCGGAGCATCATTGACTGCGGTAACCGTGATGAACACCGTGGCTGTGTCGGTGTCTACTGGCGTATTCGAGTTGCTGATTGTGTAGGTGAATTGATCGGAACCGAAGAAGTTAGCGTTGGGACGATAGGAGATTTGTTGACGGCCACTTGCGGTAACAATGCTGATTGTACCATTGGCTGGGGCTGTGGTCCCTGTAATGCTAAAGGTTCCCGCCGGTGGAGCCACTACAGTAATATCGTTGACCAGTACATCGATATTGGTGGCTGCACTATCTTCTTGAACGGTGGCGTTGTCATCGATAGCGTCTAAGTTTCGGACGACGTTAACGGTCAAGTCGTCGAAGCTAATTTCGGTTTCAAGAAGAGGTTCATCGCGTTCGTATAATGAGAACGGAACGAGGTTCGCATTGGCGTAAGATTGTGTAAACGAAGCCGAGCCAATATCGATTGCTTTGAAGTAGAGAGCGAACGCAGGCTTCAGCAAAGCGGGCTCAGGATCTGGAGTGAAAAGGTCACCGAACGCGCCGATGTTGATGAACGTGCCTTCTGTAGGTAGAGCCGCCGAAATCAAAGTTGGGTTTGCAAAAGTTGGTGGCTGTAGCCAATCGATCGAAAGTTTTGCAGAGTCAATATTGGTTGGGTCTGCAGGATAAAAATTATCGGTGACGGTTCCCGATGGAATAGCTGGGTTCGATGTGTTGAGGCTATCAAAATTGCCCGTAATGGGGGCAATATTCATATCGAGCAAATCATTGCGGAACGTAACAAGATATCGTCGAGGTGTGCTGCTCGCCGTAACCTTTAAGTTCGATGAGCCAACGATAGGACTTAAGGCCGCTTGGATACGAGTCGCCATTTGGGCGGCAGTGGTGGTGAAAGCGATGTTGCCAGTTGTCTGTCCGTTGTAGGTCAACGTGAAGTTACCGGACGTAACTTCGTTGGCAAAAGTAATCGCTTGGGTTTCACCCACCAACATGCGAATACTGCTCGTGTTGGAATTGGAGATGTTCACACCGAATGCTGCAACACCCGTTGGATCGGCCCGCAAATCCTGAACGCTCGACAACAAGCGGAACCGAGAGTTAACCGGAATCGGCGAGTTGGTTAACGGATTGCCCAACATGTCCGTGGTGCTGAGTGTCATGCGGGCGATGAAGTCGCCTTCGCCTTCTGCTCCCAGGAAGTTGATCACATTAAGCGCATCGATCGCGTTCATGGTGCCGTCATTATTGACGTCCACAAATTTGCCCGACCCAGAAGAGCTGGTATCAAGAGGTTTCGAGCCGCCGTTGGCGTTCAGGGCGTTGACGATGATCAAAGCGTCGATGGCGTTGATATAGCCGTCATAATTCGTGTCGACTGGTTCGTCGTAATTGTGATACGGATTAAAGCCGTCGACCGCCATCAGCTCTCGTCGTTCCAGGTTTTCGGTTCGCAGAAGGCGTCGGAACGCATTCTTAAGCCCATCGCGGGAGCTACCGGAAGCCATGGCTCGACTGTTTTGACGCTTCATATTCATCATGTAAACCAGTTGTAGACGAGACAGAAAACGTAGACCAGTTCAGACTAATTGGCCAGAAAAGGCAATTCAATGAAAAGACCTTCCCTGAAAATTGAAATCCGGAAAAACTCTCGATTTTTCCTATATTTCCTAGTTTATCACATAAACGGCTTGTGTCTAAGGCTTAGCGAGATTTAGAGTGCGCGATCCAGGTTTGGTTCCCGAGAATCGACGGGAAATCGGCAAAACTCCTAAACTTAGCATGACCGATTGCGTCGAATCTCACCCCTTCGGCTACCCGAAGTCGTCCCACTCGGTCATCACCAAGTCGACCATCAAGGTATGATCGTGCTCATGGTCATGGTCGTCATCCTCATGTTCCATTCCCTCCTCTTCCAGGGTACTTGGGTCCCAGAAGTAAAGGGCTGGATTGACATATATGGGCCCCATTAATAGAGGGCCCATTTGGACTACATCTTGTAGTCTACCGTTCGGAATAGCGTAACGACGGACTTCTGAATTGGGGTTATCCAACAGCGAAGCTTCGCCTTCCCCTGAGCCGGACCCAGATCCACCGTTGAATCCAGACCCGCCATTGGAACCAGAGCCAGAGCTTCCCGAGCCGCTACTGGATCCGCCCGACGATCCGTTGCTGCCCGATGTATCCCCTTCACCTGACGCACCGCCACGGTTGTTGAGGTAGTTAATGACTTGCAGAGCGTCGATAGCAGTCAAGAAACCATCGCCCGAAACATCGACATAAGGAGGAGTGCTTAAGCCACGTTTCGAGAGATCGGGGTCCCCACCGCGATTGAGTTCATTGATGATGACAAGAGCATCGATAGCGTTAACAGCTGCGTTATTGTCGACGTTGTATCTGTTGTCGGGGTTTTGCCAAGCGCTGGAGATGTACTCGAACGAGAAGTCAACATTTGTGGCTGGAACTCCGGCTACCAACGTGACCGTCTGGATGCCGCTGGCGGGCGTGATCACATTATAAGTGTTGCTCGATGGTCGAGCTTTCACATAGTACGTACCTGCCGGGAGATTATCGAATCGATATTGCCCCTGGTTGTTGGTGGGAACCGAAGATGTCGCTCCCATGCGAAAGTTATCGATGCGAATGGATCTGCCTGATCCTTGGGCACCCACGATCACATAGGAAATGTCGTTTTGAATGCGGCCCACTCGCAGCGTTACTCGTTGTCCGTTGCTCAGTGCTGGACTTGTGGTGCGTGCAATGAGTTGTCCCGCTGAGTTATAAGCGTCAATTCGGCCTACCGAGCTAGTTCCATTGCCAACGATATCGACTTCGACTTGGCTTGTAGGCGACGCAAAATTGGCTTGTAAGCGTTGAGTTCCATCGGTCCACACGCTCGACCAAGATTGAGTGGACGCGTTGTAACCGTGAAAAGTTCGCCCTAGATTTCCCGATGAGTCGGTGAAAAATCCAACTCTGCCATCAGTCAGGGTGCCATTGGTAGAAAAGACTACACGCGAACTGAAATTGTTGGGGAGTTCGCCAGCAGAAAAGTTATCAGGATCAAATACGGTTTGTAGCGAGATTGGCGTTCCCTGGCTCGTCACCAAATCAACAAACCAATCCAAGCGACCAAACTCGGTTGCGTCCCATACTTTATCGCGATCATCATCGACCCAGGCGACGCCACTGATTCCGTTGACATTGGTAATGCTGGGGCGATCGACTCGACTGGAGTAGCTTTGGCTTTCGATGCCTGCGATATCGCCAGCGGCTCGAATCTCGATTTGGCTCGCCCCTTCAGGAACGGGAATCGCAAGATCGATGCTGGTCGTATACGCGTTAACCGTTTGTACGGTTTGCCAATTACCACCATCGATGCGGTATTCGATTCGCGAAATCTCATTGATGGTTATGTCGTTTCGCAAACCTGATGAATTCAGATTTTGAAGTGTGCCCACTTGGGCTGAACCCATAAACCGATAAACGTTGTTGGCAGCATCCCAGTAGCCACTTCCTTGCATTTGGATTGGCACATCAAGGACATCGAAGATGCCGTCGCTATCGGAATCCTTCCAGCCCAGTTGTTCCAAGGTCGCATCGGCGCTTACCAGGTTGTTATAAGCTTGTTGCAGCAAGCCACCGGCGGTCATGATGCTCGGTTGTTGCACGAACCCTGGTGTCGGATTGTCAGCAGCGTTGAGATTTTGGGTGTTGTAGTAACCGCGACGTTGTGTGTAGCTGCCACCACCTGCGTATTCATCGCGCGCCCAAAACATGTGACCCGTTTCGTGCGCGTAGGTCGAGGCTGGACGTGTAGATGGTGTTACGAAATAGAGGCCACCAGCGAAAGCAAAGGCGCGGCTGAATGAGCCGCCAGCGGCAAAGTTGCCATCGGAATCAAAGTGTGAATTGACGATAAAAATCGTGAAGGACCAATCAGTATTCAGACGTTGCCGTTGGGCATCGTTGAACAACCGCATGTCGGAGTCGATGCCGCCGGTTGCGTTGTATCCTTGACCGGTTAGGAACTCGCGAACCCACAGCCGAAAATCGTTGCTCACTCTGGAAATCGGTTCGTACCCCGTTTCCACTGGGTTTACCGCAAATTGATCATCAATGACCCATTCCAGTTCGTGGACGGTCGTTTTGGTATGCAGCAGATCCACCCACCACTGCATTCCGTCTCTCAGGTTACTGAGGACTTCCTGGATTTGGCTAGAGCTCCAGTCGTATTGGTTGGGGTCAATGGAACCATCGCTTTCCAGGACTACTGGTGTGACAGCAATACGGCCCAACATGAATTCGCCCGTGTCACCCGGTTGGGCACCGAACGGGAGCGAGGCGAGAAGTTGGCGCGACTCAAGGACCTCTAATCGAGGTTGACGCGATTGCTTCCTGCGATTTTTACGAGACCGTTGGGACATGGGAACTCAACCGACCGGACGATGAGAATATAAGGATCCTTTATTTGATGGTACGTGGAGGATCGGGTTCCCTCAAATCCGCAGAATTTTTGCGATCAAGTTTCGTTCAACTACCTTGAGACTTTATGGTTTGTAGCGACTTTAGCGAATCTTGCCTCTCAGGGAGTACTTCCTTTGGGTGTTTTTTAGGCTCGGGCCAAGAAAAAAGCCCCCCAGAAAATGCTGGGGGGCTTTCTCAATTTTTCCCTGATTTCAACCTAAATCGGAGCGGATTATAGGTCCAATTCCAGGTCGGCGAACAATTCGTCATGGCTATCGGCGAATTCGCTAGCATTAGCTCCCGCCAATTGATCTACAAAGCTTTCGCTGACCAACTCGGCCTCATCCCACCATGCATTTGCAGTGGCACGTGGACCCATTGGTGCGGCGTCACTCAGATGCAAGAAGTCACCCAGGCGAAGTTCCGTGTAGTTGCGAGCTACTTGAGCGGTTGCAGGAGTTGCGGACAGGCTAGCACCTGCCATCAGGCTGCTAAGGCCAAACAAGTCGCTTACATCACCTTCACCTTCACCACTTCCTTCACCTTCACCCGATGGGCGAGAGTTCAGGTAGTTGATAACAACCAAAGCATCGTTGGCGTTGATGAAGCCGTTGCCGTCAACATCTGGATACTTCGGAGCGATCATACCGACTGGAAGCGGCAGGGCCCGTGGTCCGTTGGTGTTCAAGAAGTTGATGACTTGCAAAGCGTCGATCGCTGATACAAAACCATCACCGCTCACATCGAAGCGATTGGTGCTGTTTTGATATGGGTTCGCGGTGATCGTCAACTTGTAATCTTCAACTTCACCATCGATAGCCGCACCGAACGCATCGGCAGTGCCGGTGCTGCTCAAGCGGAAGCGAGCCCAAGTATCACCCGCTACAGCGGAGCTTGGAATGGTAATGTTGAAGGTGTTGGATCCGTTGACCAACGAGACATTGTTGAAAATCTTCTCGGTGGTATCGAACGTGCCGTTACCGTTGAAGTCGATCCAAGCATTGAGCAAACCTGGGCGGCTGGCTGTGATGCCTTGAGCGGTCACGATAATGCGGGTTGCGAAACCAGCGGTTGGAACGCTAATGCCACTGCCAGGAACCGCAGTGATCGATACCCCGTCGTCGTTGTCGGCGTCGACAACACGAGCGTCGGCATCGGCATTGTTCAAGGTACCCAAGCTGTATCCAGTAACCACAGTGTGGCGAGCGCCGTTGTTGTCACCGAGAGTTTGGTACTTTGGATCTGGAGCATCACCGTAGTCGAAGCCTTGACCGAGGAAGATGGTCAATGTGGTTTCGCCAGTGGTTTGGTTCGGGCTCAAGGTGTTCCCAGCAAGGTCCTTGATTGGATTTGCAGGGAGTGTGTTGCTGCCAACAACCCCGGTTGCACCTTGAACCAAGACTTTATCGCCGATTGCAATCGCAGTGACACCTGTTACGGCTGCATTGTTGATCGCATTGGCGAGGATAGCGGCAACTGCGTCCGCGTCGTTGGTGGACGTTGCATCGAGGCGAACGCGAACGGAACCGGCAACACCCGCTTGGCCAACTTGGGTCAGATCGGTTGACGTGGTGTTGACGACGATATCCGATTGGCTTCCGAGTTCAACCAGACCTGCACCGGTGTAGGTTGGGGTCAAGCCGAGACCAGCGTTAGTGATGGCAGTAACCAAAGCTGCTCCAACACTTGCGGCTGACTGACCAACAACCAGGCGAACAGCTCGGTTGCCGCTCGTTACTGAATTGTTGTAATCCAATTCAAAGGTCACGCTCAAGCTGCCGCGGCTGATGACGAAGGTTTCGCCATCATCCAAGCCCGTTGGGACACCACCTGCTAATGGAATTCGCAAGCCGAAGTTTGGTGTCACACCGGTGGCACCAGTGAAGGTGACCAAGCCTGTGGTCGAAGCTGACGATGGGTTAGCACTGTGCAATTGAATGCGTCCGCTACCGAGCGAAACGGTTGCGAAGGTCATACCGTTAGCGGCGATTGCGTTCAGCAAGGTTTGAGCCACGCTTTCTGCAGTGCTGCTGCTATTGAAAGCAACCCGGATGCTGCCTGACGAAATCGAGTTGTTGGAATCGAATTCGAAGGTCAAGCGACGTGTGCCGTCATCGAGAACCACAACTTCGCCGTCGATCACGTTTGCCAAGCCCGTTGATGTGGCTGGGATGGTGACGATCAAGCCGGTGTCGATTTCGAAAATCTTGGATGTTCCATCGCTACCTACAACTTCGATCTTGGTCGCATCGCTGTAGGAAGACGCAGCTTGAGCTTGAATCATCGTTTGCGAGCTGTTGAGGAAGCGGATTTGGTAAACCGCATCCAATTCCCACACGCCAGCCAGAGGAGTCAAGCGAATCACGTTGTTGGTGGAATCGTAGCCGAAGCGATAGTCGATGCCTTCAACCAAAGGTTGGCGATCTTTGTAGACCACAAACGATTGGCTGGTCACTGTGCTGTCATCGATGTTCGAGCCGCGATTGCCTTCCGCCACACCACTACCATCGTTCAACTGAATGTCGAAGTAGTTCATGGTGATGTTGGTTAATTCGACAACTGTGGTTTCAGAATTGGAATCCAAACCTGCAGCGTCGTTATCTTGTGGGTTCAGCAACGAAACGGTTGGGCGAACCGAGTCGGCTCGGTCGAGCGAACCACGGTCCTTGAAGACGTTGTTGCCGATACCACCACCGGAAGAGGAGTTCACTCGCAAGAGGCCGTTGCGGTCATAGTCTGGAGCGAGAACAGCCGAAGCTGGAATGCCCAGAGCTTGCTTAACAGCAACCATGTTCGGACGATCTTGCAACGAATCCACAGCGGTATCGACCAGTGGCGAATAGCGATCTGGGTAGAAGTTGCGTCCTACGGGATCGGTGAAGACTTGAACCGAATTGCCAATCTGCAGTGGGAACTGGCCGAGACTTGCCGAACCATTGACGTTGGTCGTGTTGAGCTGATAAACCGTGCCGCCGATGATGGTATTTCCAACGGTTGTGTTGGTGAACGTGATGCCGTTGGTGTTGTTGACCAAGACGTTGTTCAACAAGGTTGGGGCCACGTTGTTTTCGATTGAGATACCATTTCCACCAGCCGTAAAGCCTGGAAGTTGAACCGAGCTGAGGGCACCTACAGCGTCGATATCAGCACCGACCGAGTCACCCGATGTCGAACCGTCTGCAATGACATCGGTGAGACGTACATGCGAGATGCGACTGGAAGTGTTGAAGCCATAAGCATCCAAATCGATGGTTGGGAATGCACCGCTTGCGAAGCCAACATCGGTGTAGTTAACACCGTCGGTGCTGACCGCTACAGCGACCAACTCAGCAGAACCAACTTCAAAAATCATCAAGTCAGGGTTGCTGTTGCCCGATCCGGTCAAGCGGTTATCGGTGAACTGGACAATCAAACGACCACCGCGACCCAAGCTGACCACGTTGTCGTTGCCGACAGGTTCGCCGGTTCCCGTATAGTTCGGAACACCTAATGCATTAGCTGCAGTCTGAAGTGTGGTCAACGGAACTGGGCCACCACCGAAGTTTGGATCATAGCTTACAACCGCATCAGCGAAAGCCACGCTACCTTGAGCGAAGAACTCGCCACCGAAAGTTGCACTGTCTGGAGTAGCAGGTGCTGAAATCAAACCACCGATGATGGTGTTGTTGATGATTCGAGCGACTGGAACCGAAGCGGCAGGTGTGGTTGCCGAATCAACCGCTCCAATGATTTGGATGCCACCAGCACGGTTAGCCACCAATTCGTTATTCATCACAACCACGCCAGGGATCTGACGGAGGGTGTTCTGAACAACGGTGTTGCGTGGCGTGCCAGGGTTGGCTGCACCCGTCGTTGTCGAGCGAGCGTTGGTGTCTATCAAGATACCGACGTTCAATGAATCAACCACACGGCTGTTCTGGATGATAACTTGACCTTGATCTCGTTCGCGGTTGGTGTCACCCATACCGGTGTAGACGACAGCGGTACCAACTTCGGTTGGCACAACGGCGGTTACTGTTCCGAACAAATCAAGCGTGTCGCTGGTCGCACCGATCGAATCACCGTTCGACAGGTTCGCCTTGACCTTGATCAAGCTTTGCACCAATGGGCTGTTGATCAAGTCGCGGATGCGAGCGGTAATCACAGCTGCGGATTCGGCGGAGTTTGTGTTCGTGACGCTGTTGAACATCGCGTTGTAAAGAACAGGGATGCGTCCAGCGGTTACACCATTGCCAACCACTTCATCTTCGAATTCGAAGACAACTGTGTTAACCCCATCGCTAAGGCTGAAGGTCGAGCCATCAACCAAAGAGATTGCACCGTTGAAGGTGATGGAGGTACCTGCGGCCGTTCGTTGGTTAGGCTCGTACACATCAGTGTAGAAGAACGAAGGAGTGGTTGCCGAGATTTCAAAACCTCGCGAGCTACCACCGCGAATTTCCAATTGGTATGGTCCGACCAAGATGTCATTGCCGACTGGATTGGATGCCGTGAACGAAGTGTCTGCAGTTGCGTTGACAACTGTTTCGCCCCGTTCGATGGTGCCGATGATAAAGTCATCCACATACACACCTTCGAAGTTATTGTTCTGGGCTCGAAGTGCTCCAGGGAACTGAGCATTTCGGCTGCCGTCGAACTGAGTGGAGGTGTTGTAGCCACCGAAGGCGTCACCAAGGAGGAAGCTGGTCAAACCGAATGGACCTGCACTACCAACGTTGAAGCCCGTCATGTCCATGGTGTCAGCGTAGATGTTCATCACGCCCGTTGCACCATTCGCCAAGGCGTTGGCAATCGCTTGACGCAACGTTTGGCCAACTTCGTCTGCAGTCATGTTGCTCTTGATTACTACTGGCAATCCAGTGGTGCCCATCGAACCTTCGACCACAATGGCTGAACCAGGAGTTACCGATACGTTTGCAGCTCCCAAGAGTTGCAGACGATTGTCGACAACTTCCGCATCAAGTAATCGAGTCACATCGATGTCCAAGCGGTAGTCACCAACGCTGCTGGCGGTACCGGTACCGAACACAGCTGGGTTGTAGGAGTTGTTGCCCGAACCACTGACGCCGATGTAGTACAAGCCATCCGCTGGAGCGGTAAAGGTGACTTGTGCGTTGAGGCCAGCGAAGTTGTCATTCGAAGCAATTTCATTTCCGCTGGAATCGAAGACTCGCAACATTGGATTCAAGGTCAAGGCACCGGTGGCGGTTGCCGATACGGTTACAGTCGCACCGTACGACAATTGCATACGGACCAAGTCGATATCCATGGATGGCGTAGTAACCAACAATGGGTTGTCACCGATATTGCCGGTTCCCGATACGATGATCGAGTCACCGGTGATTGTTGTACGGGTTGCTGTGGTGAGCGTATCGTTCGATTCGGCTGTAAAGTTCAAACCGGTGATAGATGGCTTAGCAGCAAAGTTGGATTCAACCAAAGCCAGCAAGCGTTGTGCGATCACATCCGAAGTTTCGGTGGCTGTGTAAGGAACTGCAACGTCTGGAGCCGAGACACCTGTGCCGTCTAAGTCAAACACAAAGCGTTGACCGTCGATTGTGATGCTGTCGCCATCGTTCAAAGCGGAACCCGCTGGGATAACCAATGTGGTGCCCATTTCGATTTCGAAGTCAACACCGTTGACCGTAACGGTTTGGCCATCGCGAACCTTGTCGCCACCGACCAAACGAATTTCAGGTCCACGTCCACCTTGAGCTCCGTAACCGAAGCTGCCGGCGGTGCTGAATTCAATTCGCAAGCGAACATTTTCTTGTCCAGCAAAGTTGCCGAGGTTCACTCGAGCTTGTCGCCATACACCCGTGTTGTCAAACGTTTCTTGCGATCCAGGAACATCCAATTCGTCGTCGAATGTACCTGCTCCTCGTTCGCTGTTGTTGGTGGTCAACAGGTGCCATACACCGTCATCGCCACCCGCATAAACTCGGAACGCATCCAACATTGGATCCAAATCGTTCAAGTCGGAGTTTGCATCTTCGGTCGCCAAGAAGTAGTTGAAGTACAACGTTGGCTGATCGTCTGCACCGATGCCGGAAAGATCAAATGGGTTGCTGAGCAACACGCCTTGTGCACCACCGGCGAAGTTGTAGCTGTTGGTAAAGCCAGGTTGGCTTACTGCAGTGTACGAAACATTGTTGGCACCTGGCGATTCATAGCCAAAGTAGTAACTGGTGTTACCAGCTTCCGCGTTACGTGTTCCGTCAGGCAATGCGGGGACGCCGTGGCCAGCATTGTTGGCTCGGTTGTTGCTTTCATGCCACAAGTTGTAATCGAGTGGAGCAAACGTGACTCCGTTCAGATTGAACAAACCAGTGGACACACTGGTTGCACCACCCGCAAAGACTGGCAACAAGTTGCCGTCGGTATCGAAGGCATAGATTCGACCTAACGAATCGGTACCGAACAAGACGTCTGCATAGGCACCGTTGCTCAAGCGAACTGGACCCGACGAGAGACCAGAGAACTGAATTCCCAAGAGGTCCGAAGCTGTGGAAACGTAGGTTGCAATGTTGCCGTTGTTGACACCAGCTGGGTTGCCAACACGATACAAACCACCGCGATCGCTAACAGCGAACAGAACACCTTCGACAATTGCGATACCTGTTACCGTACCGCCAGGAGCAACACCAGCCAAGCGGAATGGGTTATCCGCGTTCACAAAGTTACCGCCGGAGACAACCACATCGCCACCACTTACGGTAGCCGAGAGTCCAACGACCCCAGCCCCGTTGATGGCTCGTGCGATTCGAGCCGAAATATCAGCTGCGTCATCGTTCGCCAAGAAGTTAACGGCGATAGCACCAGGAGATACGGTCGCATTGCCAGTGCGGGCGGTCAAAATTCCACGGTTTACCAAATCGGTAACCAATACTGAATTGGCACCTGAGAAGTTCAAGCGGTCGCCATCCACCGATACGGTAACGTTGTTGCCAACGGCTCGTTGAATTGCGTCGATGAACTGAGTTAAGGTCGAATTCTCTTCAATCGGAACCGACAAGCCAACGCTGTTGCCTGGCTGACCCGAGATGCTCAGGCCTGACCCACTTACGGTTGCCGTGTTGCTGGAAGAGGTGTTGGTAAGTGAAATGCGATTTCCACCGACAACAGTCGAGGCCTTGGTCGCAAAACCAGTTTGAGCATTGATCGCTGCAATCAATGAAGCTACTAATTCGGCTTGAGTTGAGGCTGCGGTGTACATCACAGGGATGTTGCCGCCAAAAACCGAACCTGTTTGCGTAAACTCGAAGGTTCGAACTACGTTGAACGCATCGAGGATGCGAACGGTCGAGCCAGTACTCAAGGCTGCTCCGGTCGCTGCACCCACAACGACCACGGGACCGGTATCGAATTCATAGATTTGGCCGTTGACTTCGAAGCGATCGCCATCGCGTACGTTAAGACCCGAGTTCGGATTGTAGGTGATCGTGAATTCTGGTCCGGTGTTCATTTCGAAGGTCAAATTGGTACCGCTTGGGGTAGCAATTTGGAATCGACGACCGTCCGCGATCAAAGTTGTGGTTGTGCCGTCAGCATCAACGCGAGTGGCTTCCGAGGTCACCATCTGGCGAGAAACCGACAAACCAACTGGATTGGTTTCGATATAGCCGCGTTCGCGAATATCGGTACCAGCACCTTGAACACGGGCCGCGTTTGCGCGGTCTTGGCCAGGAGCACTGTAAGCTGCACCGCTGTTTTCATCGAACTCATACAAGACGTTCGTGAAGTAAGCTGGGCCAGGAGTTACAGGGCGATTGCCGACGACGTAGCCGCGTTCTTGGCCACCGATTTCGGTGAAGGTGATTGCTTCAACATAGAAGCCAACGTTAGCGTCTTGTACTGCACCCGCTGCATCGGTTCGGAAGGTTTCAATATCCAAGTCGCCCGCATCGGTTGCCGCAGCAGTGCCTGGGTTGATGTCGATATAGTCGGCCAGTGGATCGAAGTCCACGTTGGCGTTCGAGAATGGAAGGTCGAAGCCACGCAACGTGCCGTTGAATCGCATCGCGATGTCTTGAACATCGAAGTTGAACCGACCCACGGTATTGGTAACCGTTCCCGTAAATGGATTGACCATATACAGATTGGTTACTTGGAAACCAACATCTTGGCTCACGTACATCACCACATCGCCGAGGCTATATGGAACGACGCTGGTGTTGGTCGTGAATAGATCAACCAATGGAACTTCTGCAGGAGTCAAAGCAGGGTTGTCCACATGATCGCGAGCGATCAGGCGGGTGCCGGAGACAGGTTGCAAGCGAACCAATGGGTTGCTGAGAACATTGGGCTGACGACTGGTGTTGCTGATTGCCAAGAAGTATTGGCCTTCTTGCAATTCAACAGTACCGATGTATGGATCTTGAGTGCCAGCCGAGCCACCTGACAGGTCGCTCTGTGCTGTTCCTCGGTCGTCTGCCACATTGCTGTTAAGGCCGCTGAGGATAAGCCGTCCTTGGGAATCAAAGATGTACATCGAGGTGTTCGGACGACCTAAACCATCAGCGTAGTCGATATCGAATACGGAGGAGAAGTAGTTGATCAAGCCGGTTGGCGAGATCGACTGATAGCTCAAGGAGAACTGATACCAGTCAACGTCGCTGGCATTGGCCAAGTCGCCCGCAACGCTGATCGCTTGACGATCAGTTTGGAGCAGATTGCCAAGATTTTGAGCGTTGGTTGTGGTTGGGTTCTGGTTGTTTTCAACTTCACCCAATTCGCCAACAAGTGGAGAATGTTTAGGCAAGCCAATAGCTTCGATACCAGTGTTGGCGAAGCGGATGTCGGCATAGTTGACCGACGAACCAGGGAATTCGTCCGTTTCTCGCAAGCGAACTTGCAACTGGTAAGGTCCATAGGTAAGACCACCGGTCAAACTAGAGGCGGTCAACAAATCGGCGATGGTTCCGCCAGCTGTTAGACTGCTGCTGCGAACGCGGATGTGATAAACGTTTTCGCTGCCTGGTTGGCCAGGTAGAACCAAACGCATACCAGCGTCGCGAACGTTGGTGCTGTAGAGGTCTTTGGCTTCACTCAATGCACTGGTTGGGTACAGTTGCAATGGGCTCTTTCGCAATGTGTGCACAGAATTCTCTGGCATCAATGGGTTGCGATAGAGCGAAGTGGTGCCGAGTTCTTCGGTATACGAATCGTTCGACAAAGCCAAGATGTTGCCATTTGCATCCAACAATTCGATCACAGTGTCCAGCGAATTGTTGGTTCGGTCGATATCCAACCAAACTTCGGTGCCAGCCTTAGCGCTGAAACTGTAAACGTCGAGGTCACGGCGTTCGCTAAGTGCACCATGGATTTCGTATCCAAGTCGTTTGTTTTCGTCGCCCGATAGTACGTCTGATGCCAAACGTCCCAGATTCTGTGCAGTGGATGGTGTTCCATTCACGCCTGCACCACCGAGAGTGGTCGATTCGTTTTCGGTAACGATTTGAACGTTGCGATCGTTGCTGAGGGTATCCAAACGGACACCTCGCCAATCACCAGGCTGCGATGGGTTACCACCAGCTTGAGACACAATGGAGCTGATCATCGCTTGGCCGAAGCTGTCTGTTACCAAGCCACCTTGGCCGATTTGGAAGATATCGCCCGCGATACCGCCGGTTGCGAACACCATGTCGGCGTAGTCGACAATGGTGTTACCGCTAGCACCCGTGATTTGACCGTTCGGCGAGGTCGTAAATCCACCTGAACCGTTTGCTAGGTAAACGGTGTCGGTTGAATCGATCGCCAACGCGGTGTTGAAGTTCTGGTCAACGATGAAGACACCCAGAATACCTTGCAGCGAAATATCTGCAGCTTGCAATCGTGCTAAGGTCGATTGATAAGTAAGCGAAGCGTCCGTGATATCACGATCTTCGTCGGTTGCCAGAATGATAAACTTCTCAGCTTGCGGACGGAACGCATAGTTGTCCACAACAAAGTTGATGCCGTCATAACCGTCTTCGGTAGCGCCAGAAATGGTCAAGTTCGCTGCGGCGGCAGCATATTCTGCTGCGGTTCCGAACAAGCGATTGTTTGGACCTAGAGGCAATGCACGAGCATCGTCAGGGAATCCACCGTATCCGGTCAAACCATAGCGGTTACCACCAGCCGAGCTGGTGCCGATGCCAGCCGCTTGCAACGCTGCTTCCAGCTGAGCAACCAACTGGATCGAGAATTGTTGAGTGGTGAACATACTGCCCGACTCGTCCATTACGACGACCACGTCAGCAAACTTCGCTGAGGTTTCGCTCGCGACGCAAGCTCGAGTGTTTAGGGTGTCGGTCTGGTGAGCACCTTCTGGTGTCCAACCAGCACCTACCGTGCAGTCTTCTGCTGAGGTCAGGGTGACAGGGAATCCAGGTTGACCAACCAGTTGAACCGAGCCGCCGATACGATCATAGATATCAAGCTCAGTGCCACTTGCCGTCAAGCCAGCGTTTGCGCCTTGGAGTTTGACAACCAAGCTTTCGGTTGCACTGCTTTCCAATCGCAAACCACCAAACGCATGCACGTTGGTTACCAAAATTTCGCTCTGGAGAACGTGAACAATATCGGTGTCGTCCCAAACCGATTGTGTGGTCAACTCTTGGCCGCGAACGAACAAGCCGTTGATGCCGTTGTTGCCCAAGCGGTTTTCGCGAATCAACGCACCTTGGTTATCGAAGTATTGAGCGGATGAATCGAGTGCACCCGTTGAACGACCCTTGTCTCGAACGAAGTCCGAGTTGAGCGAGTTCACGTTGATGCTGATCGCAGCACCCAAGCTGTCTACGATGGTGTTGTCAAGAATGACTGGCTGGGCACCACGTACAAAGATGGTGGCGTTGTCGTTGACACCGCGACCAGCTCGATCTGCATCGGTAGTTCCCAAAGTTCCCAACTCGCTGCTCTCGATCGTCGAATGAGCAATTCTTGCTTCAGCTTGATGAATTTCAACAGCGTTGAAGCCAGCGAAACCACCTTCGATACGAGTGGTACCACCACCGTAAGCGATGTTGGCATAATCGAGGGATAGGCTCGATGTTTGCAAAGCTACGATACCACCCCAATCGCCCGCTGTCGCGTTGCGAGGAGTCGTGCGGCTGATGGTCGAGAATGTTCCCGAGCCACCAAAACGAACATCGTCGATGGACGTGAAGACAACTGGATAACCGTCGCGACCTTCAGCGGTCATCTGGGCTCCAATGCCCACTTCGATACGCGAACCTTGCAACTTAACCACAGTGCCTGGATCGACGTTCAAGCTTGCATCCAAACGAGCTCGCAAGTTGGTAGTAGCGGTTGGCAAGCCACCACCGATCGTCGCACCCAAGTCAACATAGGTTGTCGCATTCGCGTTCAAAATGGTTGCCAATTGATAGTTGCCCGATCCTGTGTTGTCGGATCGATACAATCGACGAGCCACAAATCCGCTACCAGCTGGAACGATTGGCAAATTGGTTAGGACTACCGAACCTTGAGCACCGCTCAATGTTACGGATTGAGTTTCTTCCGATACCAAGGATTCGTTGCCTGAAGCGTCAACGAAGGTTAAACGGTATCGATAGGTACCAGCGGCTAAGGTGCCACCATTCTGCGGACCGAGAACAATCAAGGTGGTTGCAGGTGACGTGCCGTTTAGTACTGGACCACCAGCTGTGCCAGCAATGGTCAAGTTTTCGGTCAAAACGTGAACGATATCGGTGTCGTCGAAACGAGCAGCAACCGTCAAGCTTTCTGTTGCCGCACTTTGTTGACCGGTCGATACCTTTACAAACAAACCGTTGATCGAGTTATTGCTCAATCGGTTACCGACGATGTCTGGACCTACTCGAGTTACGTCCGAGCTGTAAAGACCGGAAATCTGCGATTGAGGATCTTGGAAATTGCTTTCGAGGAAGGAGTTTGGTGTGGCGCTCATAGCCGCATCAGCACTGCGGCTGATCGACGAATATGCGACCGTTGGACGTGCATCGACCATATTCACTGGTGCGATGACTTGGGAATTACCGTCAACCACAACTTGACCACCACCAAATCGAATGTCGGCGTAGGTCATTGAGTTTAGGAACAATGCGTTGCGTTCCAGGTTGGTGCGACTTGCATCAGCCGCATCGACTCGGTTGCGGAAATCAAGTCCACCCCAATCGCCCGCTGCTACGGCTGGTGGGAAGCGATCGGCGTTGGTGTCTTTACCGATTTCTTTGTCATGCAACGAAGTGAAGAAAACGCTTCCGGTTACCGGCACACCCACGGAGTCAACCAAGATGGCGCCCGAACTACTGATCATGCGCGGTGTACCCAACACTTGCAGCGATGATCCACTTCGATCTACTGCAACCGAGGTGCTACCTACGCCGACTCGTGCGCGTCGCAGTTTGAGCACTGCACCCGCGTCGATCATGAGCGATACATCCTTAGGCACATCTAAGGTGGTGCCGTCAGGTAGAGGTTGGTTCAAGGCGTTGAAACCAACTTCGTATGCCAAGTTATCGGCAGTTGTTTCGATCTTGCCGTCGGCTCCACCGTTGCCCACGACGCGAATCGCATCGATCACTGTTCCCAAGCGATTGGCTTCGGTGATGGCAGCGGAAATAGTGCGGAATGGGGTAATAAGCGAGCCATTACCACCAGCTTGTGCTGCTTTATCGACGAACAAAGTGTTGCTTGGTCCGGTTGGACGGAACCAGAAATTGTGAACTCCACCTGGTACACCATCAGCGTCGCCATCAACGGCTACGCCAGTCGAGTCACGAAGAACGGCGGTTGCTGGTGGTCGGAAATCAATGCGAACTTTGTATTCGCCTTCTGACGTTCCACCCAAACCTGTTCCAGCGATCGATGGATCGTAATCGTCGTTGCCGCTGGCGCTAACGCCAAGCACATAAGTACCGGCTGCCAATTCAAGCGACAAATAAGAATCTTCGCTGAAGTAATCGTCGTTTTGAGCAACTTCCCTATAGCTGCCGTCGCTCTGAAGTTGGTAGAGACGCAGTTGAGTATCCAAGATACTGCTGTTTACCAGACGCTCAGCAAAAGCTTCGATGTTAACGCGACCTGAAACAGGCAGCGTAAATTGATAGAGGTCGATGTCGGTGCTGTCTGGGCGATACAAGAAGCGACCATGAACGATGTCGTGGTCACCTGGGAAAATCATTTCCGTGCCAGCTGCTGGGGTGACGTTCGATTGAACCGTCAACGATGGCAATTCATCGGCAGTACCCAAGCCGAGCAATACGCCCACAGCTTGCATCATGCGGAGGAAGAATTGTCCACCGAATTCGTTTTCAAGCGAATTGCCGAAGTCTTGGATATCCAAAACGGCAGCGTCTTGACCGCTTGATCGCAACGGGCCTGCACTTCCCAATTGGCCGCTTGGACCATTCAAGGCCAATCCATTCACAGCTCGCAAATCGCCAACTGCCAATGTCAAACCAAGGTTGTCTGATTCGACAAACTTCACACCCAGGTATTGGCTGAGCATCGACAATACTTCACGCGAGCGGGTCTTTTGCTGCTCGGTAATCGCGTTAACCATCAACGTACCATCGACGCGTCCCAGCACTGGCTGGAAGTTGTAAAGGTAAGTAGTGATGCCATCGACCGAGTCTGCACTCGACACAACGTGCGATTGCAAGCGAATCTGACGATTGCCTGGATCGGTGTTGCTACCAGGGAAATCCAAAACATAAGCCGAAGTGTTTTGAATGGCCGAAGTAATTTCCAAAGAAGCTGACGATGTGCTGGATGGAGTCCAGTTTGCCCCAACATTGAGTGAGGTCGAGAAACTGTCGCCCGCATCTGCAGCTGGTGTCAAAGTGCTTGGAGCTGCCGGAACCGATTCGTTGGAACCAATTCGCAAACGAAGTTCAGAAATCGGAAGATCTGCACCTGTGACTGGGTGAACCAAGCGATCCAAGTTGCGTGCAAAGAACAAGCTGGCACGATCGGTGGTCGCGTTGTATTCAACACGGGTTGGAGTGAAGACGATATCGTCTGCATTGCTTCCAGTGCCCGATGTGTAAACCAATTGATAGAAGTTGACGTTGGTCGCCAAAGCCGTGTTGAGATCGTCGTCGTTGAAGTAGACGTCAATTCGGTTGCGTTCCTGGCTTAACAAGTTGGTCGCCGGATCGCGAGTCACAGGTTGCGGAACGATCGATTGAATTCGTGCACCCAAATCCAAATTGAATTCGATCGACTTGCTGATGCCACCGTTAAATGCTTGGCCGTCGGTGTTGCGGAGAGCCGAAGTGCCATTGCCCAAAATTTCAAGACGATACAAATCGTCTGGCAATGTCTCGCCGAAACGGACGATAACTTCACGATCGGTGCTGCCCAAGCCAACATAAGCTGGGACGATTGGCACATCGCTACCACCAGTGAGCAACAATGGCGAATAATTGATCGAACGATTGCCGACAACCGTTGTACCTAAACCACTCACCAAGCGAGCTTGAACCAACGCCAAGGCCGCTGGAGTGCTATTGATCGCGCTGATGAAGCCAGCAGCTGTGGTTGGTGTTGAGAAGTTGCTGTTGAGTTCAACGCTGACCGTTGTTCCACTCACGGTAACACCGGCGGCTGTACCCACACCGCGATCGCGCGATGTGACTTGTACGCGAACGTTGCGACCTGCAGTACCAGTTTGCTGAGCCAGCAACTGCACTTGAAGATTTGTACCCGCATTGAGATTCGTAATGGCACCAGCTGCGTTGGCACCTGCCAGCGTCAATGGCGAAGCTGCTGATGCTGTTGTACCAACTGGAGTGAAAGCCGAACCGCGCAAGCGACTGACCGAAATCAATTGTCGGGCTGCAGCACTGCTATCGATCGCATTGATGACATCTTGCGCCGTACTGGTCAGCAAGACGTTGCTGTTCAACTCGAGGCTGATGGTGCGATTGTTTACCGAAATGCGGGCTGCCGAATTGTCGGTGCGATTCACACTCGAGAAAACGATTTGAATTCCGTTGCCCGATGCACCAGCAACTGCCGCAGTGAACGAAAGCACTACGCCGTTGTTTGTTCCTAAGTCGCTCGAAACGGTTGCACGCTCGAAGAAGCCATCGCCTCCCGAGCGAACCAATTGAATGCCCGATAATGTATTGGCATCCAATGCGACTTGATCATCGAATCGCAACACTAATTCTTTAGGTGCCACATTGCGTGTCTGTCCATCTTCCAGCAACGATCCTTCGTTGGGCTGAATGCCGATCAATTGAGGACCAACGGCCATCAATTGACGAGCTTCCAAGGACTCTAGCAGCATACGTCGAGCTTGCGCTTTTCGACGAACCTGTTGACGCTGTTGTAGTTTGCGCGATTCGAACACGTTTTTTCCCGAACCACCGATGGCCATGAACCAACCTCTGCGTTGGGTGGATAATTATGAGGACTTGCGTTGCCACTTCGGATGGCAGCTTCATCCCCGGAACAGATGAGCAACAAACGACGACTTTTTACCCCGTTGCCACCCCTCCAAATTGTTGATTTTGGGGTGGATGGGCAATTTGGGCAAATAAGGGTGCATTGGTGGATTGTAATTGGAGTGCCCCAGTTTGCAATGAATTTCGCCGTACCATCCTGCGGCTTCGTTTCACCTTCAACCGAAATACTCCCCTACAATCGATATTGCCGATATTCGATTCCCTACCCGTACCGAAAGTTCCCTAGCTTTACGCGATTTGAGCGAAGTTCGGTCGACTTCTTGTGGGTGGTTCTATAGGTGGTACGCTCTGAAGGGTTGTGCTGGACGAAGCTGAAATAGGCTTGTTTACCCCTCCACACAGACCCGGCCTCCCATTATTCCGTCATCGAGCGTCCAGTTTCCGGCGGCTGCCAATTTACTTTTTGCGTCTCACTCGACTAAAATTCGGGGTTTAACCCGTTTTCGTAGCTACCTTGGATTCCGCACATGTTTGAGAGTCTCAAAGAAGGTTTACAGTCCGCTTTCAAGTCCATTCGAGGCAAAGGAAAGCTGACCGAAAGCAACATGCGCGAAGGTCTGCAAATGGTCGAGCAGTCCATGCTCGCCGCAGACGTAAGTTATGCTGTGGTCCGGGATTTTATGGACCGCGTGACCGACAAAGCCACCGGTAAACGCGTTCTCTTGTCGCTTCGTCCGCACGAAGAATTGGTCAAGATCGTCTATGAAGAATTGGTCGAACTGCTCGGTCCGGTCGATACTTCCATTCCGCTAAAATCCAATGATGTCAGCATCATTATGCTCTGCGGATTGCAAGGGTCTGGTAAGACGACGACTTGCGGAAAACTCTCGCAATTATTGCTAGAACAGAAGGTAAAACCCTATTTGGTGGCGGCTGACTTGCAGCGTCCCGCTGCTATCGAGCAGTTGCATGTGATCGGCCGTCAGCTCAACGTTCCAGTGTATAGCGAACTGGGGTCCAATGATCCTGTTCGAGTTTGCCGCGAAGGGGTGGCTAAAGCTCGAGCCGCAGGTGCTCGCGTCGTCATTTTGGACACCGCTGGTCGTCTGGCAATTGACGAACCGTTGATGCAAGAACTCGCTTTGATCGAATCCAAAGTCCAACCAGATCAGGTTTATCTGGTGGTTGACGGCATGACCGGTCAAGACGCGGTGAACAGTGCTGGCGCTTTCAATGAGCGGCTGGAACTCGACGGCGTTATCATGACCAAATTGGACGGTGATGCTCGTGGTGGGGCGTTGCTGTCGGTTAAGCATGTCACCCAAGTGCCGATCAAGTTCATCGGTACTGGCGAACATTTCGATGCACTCGAGCCATTCCGCCCAGAAGGTATGGCGAGCCGCATTCTCGAAATGGGCGACATTTTGGAAGTTGCCCGCCAAGCGCACCGCATTATTGACGAGAAAGAGCGGGAAAAACTTGAAGCCAAGATGGCTTCCGGCCAATTCACCCTCCAAGAGTTTCGCGACCTGCTCCTCAAAGTCGCCAAACCGGGGCTGATGCAGAAAATGCTTGGATTGCTTCCCGGAATGGGACAAATCAACCAATTATTGGCCGGTCAGGATACCGATCGAGAAATGCGCAAGATGATTGGCGTAATCGATTCGATGACCCCCGCCGAAAGACGGAATCCTAAGCTCATCGACAACAGCCGCCGCAATCGTATTGCCAAGGGGGCAGGGGTCGCCGTCTCGGTCGTCAACGAGCTCACTCGCCAATTCGGCGTGATCGCTCCCCTGATGCAAATGTCGGCCTCGCAAGGACTTGCGGGCAAAATGAACATGTTGCAGCAAATGCAAAACACCATGGTTCAAGACCCTTCTATGAGGGGTATGAAGATCAAGGGGGATACCGGAAAACGACTTTCTCCCAAAGAGAAGGCCAAACAAAAAGAAGATCGGGAGAAGCAACTCCGAAAACTAAAAAGGAAGGGGAAATAGCCCCTCTCCGTAATTTGGAGACAATTTTGGTCTAGCATTTCCCGCTATGGTCAATACACTAACACACCCTAATTGAAAATTTTTGCCCGGAGTACGATAGAAAATGGCAGTTAAGCTTCGCATGAAACGAATGGGCCGCAAGGGTCGCCCTTTCTACCGTGTATGTGCCGTCGATAGCCGAACAATGCGCGATGGCCGTGTTTTGGAAGAGCTCGGTTATTACGACCCAAGCGTCGCTGATACCGACGCCCGAGCCGTTTTGAAGAAAGATCGCGTTGCTTACTGGGTTGGCGTTGGTGCTCAACCTAGCGAAAAGGTGGCCGTTTTGATTCGCAAGTATGGCGAAAACGGTTCGCATCTTGAAAAGCAAACAACCGCCTTAGCTAAACTGAAGAAGAAGCCAGTTCAGGCTTAATGCGATTCGATGTTGTCACACTATTCCCCGAGATGTTCGAAGGTTATCTCGGGGAAGGTTTGCTTTCTAAGGCCATTTCCAAGGGCCTCATCGAAGTCCGTCTTCATTCTTTGCGCCAATGGGCTACGCGTAAGCACCAAAAGGTAGATGACCGCCCTTACGGCGGCGGTCCCGGGATGCTCCTGCAGGTAGAACCCGTGGTGACTTGCGTTGAGTCGGTTTTAGCAATGGACTCACGTCCTGCTGAAATTATTCTGCTATCACCGCAGGGGGAGCGGCTTCGGCAGCCATTGGTCGAGCAGTTTTCGAAGCTCCCCCGAATGCTCTTGATTTGCGGTCGTTATGAAGGCTTCGATCATCGCATTATCGAGATACTGAAGCCCCGGCAGGTGAGTCTTGGGGACTTTGTGCTCAATGGCGGTGAGGTGGCGGCGATGGCGATCATTGATGCCGCCATGCGTCTCGTGCCGGGGACGTTAGGGGATGAGCAAAGCGCGCAGTTGGATTCGTTCTCCTTCGAGCACTCCGGACTCGAATATCCACAGTACACCCGTCCGCGTGAGTACCGCGGTCATGTCGTTCCCGATGTTCTGCTTAACGGTCACCATGAAGAGATTGAAAAATGGCGCGCCGAGAAAAGTCGCGTGCGGACCGAGGAAATGCGGGAATAAAGTCTCCTGCCTTGGTTCGTTTAACCCGTAGCCAGAGCGCAGCGGCGGCTAGGTGGCCGGGGGAGAGACGCCGTTCCTAGTTGTACTCTCAAAAGGATGTGTTGGGCAAGTTATGGCATATTGCCCGCAGCGGCGGCAAGGTCCTTTATGTCAAATACCTTCACGGCTTCCACCCAGAAGTATGGCTTTTCTGTGTCGTGTCGCTCAATTCCGGCTTCAGCCGGTCCGATGGTCAAATTGGGCTTTCCAAAACCGCGAGCGTAAGTCAAACTACGGGACTTCGTGAGGAAGTTCTGGCCGGTAAATCGTAATTTGGGCGATTTATTAGCGGATTTACTTGCGAAACCCGGCTGGAGATGCCGACGAAAATCATTCTCCGTTAACCATTTTGAATTTAGTCAACGTTTAAATAAATCTGTTCGTGGGTCACTGTCATGAGCCAACAAATTCTTGCTGAAGTTGAAAAGTCCAGCCTCAAAGCCGATGTGCAGCCATTCGACATCGGTGATACGGTGGATGTGCACACCAAGATTTTGGAAGGCAACAAAGAGCGTATCCAGATCTTCTCTGGTGTTGTTATCGCTCGAAGTGGCAGCGGCACTCGCGAAATGTTTGTTGTTCGCCGCATTGTCGCAGGTGAAGGTGTGGAGCGAAAGTTCCCGGTTCACTCGCCACGTATCGACAAGATTGAAGTGAAACGCAAGAGCGTTGTGCGTCGTGCCAAGCTTTACTTCTTGCGTGAGCGAAGTGGTAAGGCTGTTCGTCTCAAAGAACGTCGCGGCTAATCTTCGCTCTGTATATTTCGAGCGGGAGCCGAAGTGATTCAAGAGAGGCTCAGGCGATGTCCAGTTCAATTTGGAATCGCGCTGTCGCCTCTCTTTCGCATTGGTGGGGACTTACTGTTCGCACCATTCTTCCCGATGCTACGCTTCATGAACCTGAGTTGCCGCTGGCGGATCATATTTCTGTCGGGAGTATTGGCGAAGCGATCGCCTTGATGCATCTGAGGCAGCTTGGCTATCGCTTGCTCGAGCAAAACTTTCGTATACTCGGCGGAGAGATTGATTTGATCATGGCCGATCAAGCATCGATCATCTTCGTAGAAGTTAAATCGTTGGTAACTACCATTAACGACGATCCAGGTGAAGCAGTTGATGAACGCAAGCAACAGGTTTTGACGCGTGGTGCTTTGGCTTACCTCAAGCAAAAGCGTTGGCTTGAACGTTCAGCTCGATTCGATGTGGTAACGATACAGTTTGCCCAGCATCCTAAGCTCTTTGTTGAGGCTTCTACTAAGAAGATTGATTTGAAGAGGCTGATGAAGACGGCAGTTCGTATTGAGCATTATCGCAATGCGTTTGAAGCGACGGGTGATGGCTTTTTTGGTTAGTGTTTCCAAGGGGCAGGGCAGGTGACTATATCCTCCAAGAAATGCGTCGTGTTGCTCAGTGGCGGTCTTGATTCCACTACGGTATTAGCAATCGCCAAGCATCAAGGGTTTGAGGCTTATGCGATTAGTTTCCGTTATGGACAACGGCATAGTTTCGAATTAGAGCGAGCGACTCGAACAGCTGCTAAAGTTGGTGTGGCCCAACATGTTATTGTCGATATCAACTTGGCGCAGTTTGGTGGATCGGCCTTAACGGGTTCGGTGCCGGTTCCCAAGCATGATTCTGCTGAAGAGATCGGCGAGGGGATACCTGTCACTTATGTTCCGGCTCGCAACACGGTGTTTCTGTCGCTCGCGCTGGCTTGGGCCGAGACGCTTGATGCTCGCGATATCTTTATTGGTGTTAATGCGTTGGACTATAGTGGCTATCCCGATTGTCGTCCCGAGTTTATTGAAGCGTATGAACGGATGGCGAACCTAGCGACGAAAGCGGGCGTTGATGGCAGTGGCGCCATTCGCATTCATGCTCCGCTGATTCACTGGACCAAGGCTGAAATCATCAAGCATGGTCTGTTGTTAGGTGTGGACTACTCGGACACCATTAGTTGTTATGACCCCGACGAGCATGGTAATGCGTGCGGGCATTGCGATGCTTGTTTACTTCGTCAGCGTGGCTTCGCGCAATTGGGCCTCAAGGATCCGGGGGAAGTGATTCAGTGATTCAGTGGTTCAGTTTTCAGTGATTCAGTTTTCGGTTTTCAGTAGAGTGAATTAGGGAAGAGAGTACGTGTCATACCGTCTTGCAAGCTGTTAGTACACTTCTGCACTGAATCACTGAATCACTGAACCACTGAAAACTAAACTACATTTCCTCGATTCCAATGATGTATTCGATTGCTTCTTCTGCTTGGCGAACGTTGGCTTGCGCGGCGCACGCTTGTCGATCGCATTCCGAAAGCAGCACTAAGTCCTCATAGCTTTCGTTGTCGCGCAAACGCCGCCAGCTTCGATGGCCAATGGTTCCAAGGTGGATTTTGTTGGCTTCGGGGAGGTTCTCGATAAGCCATGCTGTGCGTTCGGAAACTTCACCTTCGAGTAGTTCCAATGTTGCCGTAACGGCATCGCGTGTATCAACAGCTCGCCCGACTTCGTGTAGTAGTGCGGCCAAAAGAAATTCTTGATCGTACGGGGAGTTTGTTAAGGCGTGTTCAAAGGTCTGTAGGCTGTGAAATAGTGCATCACCGGTTTGTATAAAGGGAGCCGGCATGCGAATGTTTTCGAGGGGACGTAAAAGTGACAGAAACAATTGCCATTGGTCGATGCACTCGGGACGTTGATCGGTATCTAGTTCATCCCATGTTATGTCATGTTGTGCGATAATCTTTTCGGTGCGGTCAGGCAGTTTTCCTTTAGCTTCAAGCCACCCTAGTTCAGTTTCATTCTGAAGATCAGGTTCGTTAAGGCAGGCACCTGGTTCTGAGATTCGAGCGAGTTCATCGAGAACTTCTTGGTTGGTGGGAAGTTCTCGGCGTGGAACCCAGCCCCCGCAGATGCGTTTTCCTGCCACAAGTTTAGCTCGATAAATTTCTTGTTCACGGCGATAAAGCAGCAAGCAAGCTGCTTCCCACGCAATACGTCGACGTGTCTTAGAAGTCCTTGGATTCGTCATTGGGGGCTGCATGTAGGGTGTGTGCAGCGGTCATAAGGTAAACGATGATCAGATAACGATATTATCACCGAAGCCATTGGTTTGGCAAGCGAATAATCCGACCGCGTAAAACACCGTACATCTCAAAACAATCTCAATTGTCCTGATGGCGGAATGAACTTTGATTCATCCAATTTGGGCATGCCACCGTCGAGCTTGCAGCGTTTGGCCCAAATCTTGAATGTCTGAATGATGCTCTCAGCCAAAATGCCAGAGCCACGCATGCGCGATTTGAAATCGGAATTGTTGAGCTTCCCTTCACAGGTAGCCCGAATGCGGTTGAGAATCTTTTCTTTTTGTGTCGGGTAATGCTGTTCAAGCCAGTTTGCAAAAATGTCAGCCACAGCTCCGGGTAAGCGAACAATCTGCATACCGACAGATCGCGCGCCATGATCGGCGGCGGTTTGAATGAGCTGTGGTAGTTCATGGTCATTGAGGCCTGGAATCATAGGAGCTAAATTCACATGCACAGGGATGCCAGCCGCACTCAATTCGCGGACAGTGCGAAAGCGAGCAGCAGGTGATGAGGTGCGTGGTTCCATGATACGCGCCAGGTCAGCGTCCAGCGTGGTGATGCTTATCGCAATTCCTGTGAGCGATTTTTGGGCGAGCTCACTCAGTAAGTCGATGTCTCGCGCGATCAACGCGTTCTTGGTGATCATCGTGACGCAATGCTGACTGTGCAACAAAATTTCTAAAATCTGGCGGGTGATTTTCAACTTAGCTTCAACCGGTTGATAAGGATCGGTCACGCCGGACAGCGCTAATCTTTCGCCGGTCCACTTTGGTTTGGAAATCCATTGCCGAACCAGTTCAGGCGCTTTGCGTTTGACGATAATCTTTTGCTCGAAGTCCAGGCCCGCATTGAGCCCCAGAAATTCATGATACGGTCGCGCGTAGCAATATGCGCAACCATGTTCACAACCACGATAGGGATTGATACTCCAGCGATACGGAATATCGGGGCTGTTGTTCTCTGTAATGACCGATTCACTTAGGTCATCAAAAAACTCTGTCTTCGGGCCCCGTCTACCACCTTCATCTTCATCGCTGTACAACGCCTCCGCATCTAATTCGATTTGAATCTTCTCGAACCGATTCTTGGGATTCTCACCGGTTCCTCTCCCTTTGATTTCGTTGTTCGGTTGCATGGTTCAGTGATTCAGTTTTCAGTGATTCAGTTTTCAGTGGTTCAGTTTTCAGTGGTTCAGTGATTCAGTGATTCAGTTTTCAGGACGGTGAGTTAGCTAATGTAGTGCTAATGGTACACTTATATGAACTCTTGGCGCAACCAATCTTCCGCCGAACGACTTCCTTACTGAATCACTGAATCACTGAACCACTGAAAACTAAATCACTGAAAACTAAATCACTGAAAACTGCCCCTAATCAATCTTCGGTTCAAATTCTTCAATTCCTAGCCACGCTCGGTCAAACTCACTCAGGTTATCGATCGGAATGGACACTGGCGTCTTGGGATCTTGGGCCCGCAGCAGTACGTTCTTGTCCTGGATCCTTAGGATTGGGTTTGTGTAAGTTTTTTCGTTTTGGTCACGCCAGATCCGATCCGTGCCATAGGCGGTGCTGAGGTTAGATAGCTGAAACTTTGAAAGTGGAATTTCGACAATACAGCCGTGGCTAAGTACTCTTGTTTTCAGGTCTTTATCATAGGCGGCGACCCGGATTTGTATCATCCGAGGAAGTCCTTTGGGGAGTCTGCCAATGAGTTGCTTAAAGACATGGCTCGACTCGTCAAGTTCCCGGCGGAGATTGGGGGGCTTTCTGTCTCGCATCGTTCCTTCGTAAATCTCAGGTAACCATTCATGCAGATTGATTTTGAAGTCTCCGGTTTTCGAACTAAGTAAAATCGTTTTCTGTTGGTTGAATAATCCCGCGATTTCCATTTTGTATTCGACTGCACCTTCGCACTGGTAGCTGAATTCAGTCGGTACTTGATGATTCAGGGTCCATGGCGTTTTCGTCGCTTCCAAACTAATTGGCTTAGGGATTTCCGGAACAGAGACAGTGTATATTTCTCGGTTGCGTTCTATAAAAGCTCGATGGCTCGTGATGCCTACAAGTTTCCCTTCCAACATCGGCACGGATTGCAGGATTTCGAGTGTGGTTGGATCGCAAAACAACAATTTGCCATTTTCGTGAAATACGACGGGGACAGCTGTACGGCTTCGAACGGGCCGGCCGCTACAGGGAATAGCGGAGTATAAAATCTGCCCATTGCACCACAAGTAAGTTGCGATCTGCTGTGATTCATCATTGAACAACTTTGGAAACGCGTTCGAGTTAAGTAGCAGTTTGGGCTTGAAATCATGGCTCCATAGGATGCCTCGCCAAATAAAGCCATTTGCGTAAGTGCTCCCTTTGCGTTCGTGGCGAGGGGAGGGTATTACCTCGATCCCCGGCGCATAGTTGATCTTTTTGAACGCTGGGAGAGTGTATAGTTCTTCGCCGCTTCGAACGGCAAGCAGGCTGTCGTTATATAATTCGAATCCACCCGTGACGGGAAGTTTTTCGATTACACGTAAGTCACTCCGCCGTAATCGCTTGATATGGTCACCTGCACCTACCGTTTCAATGAATACATCGCTCGAGTTCACCACAGCTTGACGGATCGATTTGTCGATCGTGCTTTCGGCTAGTAGGTCGCCGGTTTCAGTGCTCAAGAGAAGCATCTTGATTTCAGTCTGGTTGGGTTCTTGCCCCCACGTGAATATGGCATCGTCCAAATCGGATAGGACGAAGCCCTCAGGTCGAAATGGTAATTTGAGATGTTGAAGAACGATTTGGGGAGGCTCTTTGGCTGTATTCGCAGTTGCCTCAGCTGCCGGCGCCGCAATCAATGGTGCTTGGGTCAAATCAGTAGGAGCTATCTCGTCATTTTCTTGTCCGAAAACGACAGATGCCAAAAGTGTCCATGCACCAAAAATTGTCCGCTTCATGATTCACGCTTTCGAGGTTGACGAGTCAAGGGTAGGTTGCGCACTGTTCCGTTACGGTCCAGGCTTTGTGTTCTTCCGCAGTCTAGCATTAACGAAAATCTAGCAGGTATGATAATGCAACTGAAGGCTCTAAGGGGTAGAATGTTTCAATTCGCTAATCATGTTATTTCCCGCCTAGACGTATAGAACATTGTTCACAATGTTCTATCGCTTTTCATGAGTCACCTACAGTATTCCCTTTTAAGGGCTTGATATATGGCTATTAAAGTAGTCTGCCAAAACGGGCATGCGTTTCATGCAATAGATTCGTTAGCGGGTACGCAGACTCCCTGTCCTATATGCCGCAGTATAGTTTCCATTCCCTCGGACAAGGGAGTGGATATTTTTGATTTTGAAACTACTGCTTCTGATGAAAATGCGTCACCATCTTCGCAGCCAGCTGTAGGAAGCAATCTGGCAGGGAATGCGGGGCAACCATTCGCAACACCTTCCTCCGCAAACAAGTCGCTGTTTTGGCCTATTCTGATTATTTTTGCCACCGTTTTCACTCTTTTTGTGATGGGGTTTGTTGCCATAGGCGTGATATTCTTGGCGCTTGGCGGAATAGGGAAAGATATTGGTGAGAACGTTCTTCAAAAATCGATTGGGCCGCAACCAGTTACACCACAAGCCGAATACCAAGTACGAGACGAATCACAGCCTATTCAAGGTGCAAACGCTTATACATGGAAGGGGGCTGATCCGTGGGATTCTCCCGAAGATAGACGGATTGAGCCCCTCACGGTTCCTGTCTCGGGCGATGGTCTGGACAAAATAGCGGAGAAGCGTGATTTTCGTGAGTTGGGATTGATCGCCGATCGGAATCTGCGAATTGAGTTGGGAGAGTCGCGTCTCCCAGTTCCGTCCCCCTCAGGCACAAAATCTGAAACGGAATTGTCGCAAGCCAATAAGGGGAGCAACTTACTGGAGATAGATTTGCCTGCTTTGCCGTGGCGAGCAGCTTATGCGCCCGACAGCGGATCATTGCTTCTCAGCAGCGATGATCACGGATTTTTAGTGTATTCGTTGAATTCGTTTTCAGGTACGAAAATATCTCCGGTTCGTCGCTACGACGTTAAAGGTCTTCCTTCAGCTGCGTGTTATAAGCCAGGGTCGACTCGAAATCAGTTTGTATTTACGGGAAGTAGTGATGATGTCTTGTATGTTGTCGACTCGGCCACTGGAGAGGCAATTTCAAAAGTTCAGTTGACGCAGGAAAGTAGCATTGTCTCAGTGGTATCGAGTTCGAATCCAAACGATCCCTTTGTGTATGTATTGAGCCTAGTAAAGAACGCTAACAATGACACGCCCATCGGTATGCTTGGACGAATCAACCTTTCAACGGGTGAGCAATCTTATGTAACTCAGTTTCATTGCTATTCTATCGCGGTAGCTCCGGACGGCGAGCGCTTAGCAGTCGCCAGTACCAGCGGGTTTCAAATTGCTGATTGGGAGTGTTTAAGTCTTGTGGAGAAGGGACGCTTCGGTCTCAGCGATCCGACGGGTAGGCATGTTGTGATTGAGAATTTCTCTGGAGGGAGTGATACCTTCTTTATTGGCGGTAGGGTTTCAAGCGGCCGTTATTTCGCCGACACTGCAAGCGGAAATCTCGTGAACGTAGCCAGCTTTAATGCTTTAGCAGGTTTCTTGGAATTGCCCATCGTTGTTGGTTTTGATCCCCAAAAGAAAATCTGCTTTGCCTCGAAACTTGATTGCACGGTTCGTGAAACTATCGACGTTCCCAACTTAGAATCGGGAGGGTCGCGCTCTGTGGAAGGGGAAATGCGCGCAGTATTACGATCTCGTGATTTGCCCGGCAAAGATATAATGCACACGTTTTGTGATGATAGGCGTGGGGTTGCGTTAGTTATCGGAGACAAGAAATTGCTCGTAGCCCGCATCGATAAGGACCTTTGGGCGAAAGAGCCTATTGGCTCGGCTGTTTTCACCGATGTTCCTACGGATGTGGTCCCTGACGTTCCACTTGCCTTACCGATCAAGCTCGATAAAGGAGAAGTGGAGATCATCCGGACTTTCTATAACAATCTTGGCAAGGGTGATCCTAAGCGTCAATTGGCATTGATTGACTTGGACAAACTGAAGCAACCACTGGTCGTGCTGGATAGGGAAATTACGTCCGAAGACATGGAGATTGTAGTCAGAGGTGATGTGGGAACTATAGCGATCGCAGGATGGGTACGAATCGACAATGAGCTGATGAAGGTAGTTTCGGTTGATGGTTCTAGGCTTCGCGTAAGTCGTGAGCGACCTGTACCTCATCAGCAAGGAGGGTACGTTTTTCCCGTAGACAAAGATGGGAGAACTCGCGAAGGTGATATTTTAATGGACGTTGCCAGCGATAGCTCCGATCCATTGCATCTCATGGCATCAATTTCTGCGGCGCAGGATAAGATCTTTGTTCGATCACTCGCTTTTTTTGAAATGCGACCTCTCCCCATTCGTATTCGCATCGACGATGAAGTTATGGCAGTGGTCGCTGTAGATGATCGCGAAAATGGTCTGGTGGTGGAACGAAATAACAGAAGTGGGCACAGTGTGTCAGCTCAGGTTGAGGTGCTTGACGGCTTATCAGGGGCTGGCGATGAGAAAAATGCTCATACACCCAGGATCGAGAACGGCATTCTAAAGTGGACCCCATCGAAGGAGCAGTTGGGGCCTCGGACGCTTCGGTTGCGTGTCACGGAAGCTGGGATAAGTCGCGAGGTGGGCTATCGATTCCATGTGGCTTATCCCTCGATGGGTGTCGCCGGCTTTGAAATTCAAGCGATTAGGCCTGATACAGCGGGAAATAACTTAGCTGTTGTGTGGGGGAAAACGACAACGGGAATTCCGCCTGAACTTCCCCGGCTCGCCGATGCCATACCACAGACCTTTATCGGCGTGTTTGATCTCGAGCGAAAAGAGATGATTCGACATCGCATTTTGGTTGATCGTGTCTCAGATGCCGCTATGCATGGAGGTTTCATCTATGCCGTATTGGGAAGGAAGGTTCATCGTGAATTTGGAGAAGACGAACGTCTTTCGTATAACGGTTCTAACTTGGTTTGCTTTGATGCCAGTGCGTTGGAAGCCAGAGAATTTACCGCTATCGATGGCGATGCATCACTCGTGAGAGTTATTGCGGGAAAATACATTGGAGTTCGCAATACTAACAATGTGAATTATTGCTTTGAAATCGGAGCATTGAAGCCCGTTCATGGGCCTGACTATATGACCAGAGTTCCTACGTTCGGCAAGATAGGGGAGAACTGGGTTTGGGATGGTGTTTTGTATGATGAGCAATTTGAAAAGCCACAACTACTTATCACGGCTCACTCGTATTTACCGTATCAAGCGAATGTGGTTTCAGAGAGTTTGTTGTTTGTAGGTAGGGGGGCTCAAGGGGCAGAGTACATTCGCCCGACGACGAGTGGATTCGCCTCTGGACGTTGCTTAAACGCTGGGTATTCGGATCTGTCTAAAGAGAAGGGTTTTATTGTTTCCGAAACATTGCCCGTTTTCATGAGCCCTTCGAAAACAGGGTTGGCGTTTGCCAAATCGAATACCTTCGATTTGCCATCACCGGCCCAAGCAGGGCAATACTCTTCGTATCCTCTGCATATTTTCCCGAAAGACGATCCAAATGGAGGAGCGTTTCCAGACTCGATAACGGCTCATGAAAATAAGTTGTTCGTCTGCAGGAATGGCCGAGTGGTCGAGCTCGCCGATTCGGTCTTTCATGACCGGTTGCGGCATTCGAACGATCTTAAGTTAGAGCATCGGCAAGAGCGATTTACTTTGGAGTTGGACCAGGAGTATACGGTAAAGTATTCGGCAGAAGGTGCCACGAAATACACGATGTACTTATACATCGATCCAAGAAGTTCATCGTATGCAGATCAATTGAATAGCCCGCAAGCTTATGAGTCGCGTGGCGTTACGAAGTTGGAATCCAATGATGGTGTCTTTCGTATTAGGGCACCACGATTGCCGTTCGTGGATCGGGCAAGCTCTTTTGTCGCGAGTGCTTTTCCAGTTGATGAGACTGAAGTCGCTGCCAAAAAGTATGTTGGTCGTTGCCGAGAAGCATTTGAAAAACTCACCGATAGAGCATGTTTGAGCGTCCCGGTCCCATATTACGCGGTTGTGATTGCAGAGAACAACAACCCTTCCGCTGCCAAGGCCTACATGACCCACGTTTACCTCGTCGAAGTACCGCAGAAGGAGATTTACGCGAACGAACGGTAGTCGAGCAGAGTTGTAAGGTGTAGGGTGTAGGGTGTAGGGTGTGTGCAGCGGTCACAAAGAGAGGGTTCATCAGGCTAGATAATCATCATCAAAGCGATGCGTTTCGCAAGCAAATAACCCAACCGCGTAACACACCGAGGAGTTGACGTGCCGCAGCTTGTGCATCGCGCCGAGATCGATGTCTCTTCGCGATTTCTTGCTCGGTGGTGAGGATCGATCGCGCCGTCCTATCGAGCGAATTGCTAGCATCTGCATTAGAGAATAGTGCGCGGAAAAATCTGCCTAGCCGTTAAGATTTGAAGCGCGAGACACTCTTTTGGTGCCGATATCCTTCCTGGCACAATCAAAAGGAGTGGTCCAAAATGATGGCTCAAAAGTATTTCGCTCTCGGCGTCAGGTTGGTTCTCAGCACCCTGCTTCTTGCAGTTTGTTCGACCGGTTGCACGTATCACCAGCTTCGCAAGAACACCGCTAATCAAGCGTTGACGATTTCGGAACTCCATCAGCAGCAAGTGTTGGATAATGTGGCGTTATTTGTGAATAACAAAGACGCGTTGCCATTTTTTGCTTTACCCACACAAGGAACATCGGAAATCAACGATAAAGGAGCAATCACTCCCTTGTTAACTTGGTCCCGAATCACAACGGCACCTTTGGTCGGCGACTTTCTCTTCAATACGGCCCAAACCACGATGACGGCGGAGCGAGCTGCCAAACAAAACTGGACGCTCAACCCGATTAATGATCCACGCAAGTTGGAGTTGATGCGTTGCGCCTATCAGCGAGCGATCGGCTCATGTTGTGGTGGAATGGAATCTGGTTCGTGCCCCAATTGTTCCGAGCGATTTAACTTGTACTACACAGGTCGCAAAGACAAAGTACCTGCGACTACAAACGTTACGGCGGAATGTCTCAGCAATACTTGTTGTTGGTTTCGAGTGGGATCAAAACATGACATCCCGAAAGACTGCTGCAATTTTGTGGGCAAGTACTGTGATACCTACGTGTGGGTTCCCAAGGGTGGCCGCGATACATTGTCGAAGCTGACCCTCGTCATTCTTGATTTTGCATTGAATGATGGGCGGAAGACTTCTACTAAGGAAGTTGTCTATTATTTGGATGCAGACGGACGCCCCACTGCGTCCGAATTGTCGGTAACGAAGGTAACGGCCACAATCGCCATTAGCGACACCAACAATTCGATTTTGCTCGCACCCTATGCAGATGCAATCGGGAAGATTCTAGAGAAATACGGAATTTCTATTCGAGATCTGAATGAAATTTCTGCATCTGAAATTGTGTTGAAGGTAAAGAGTGAGGAGGACTTCAACACGATTGTTGAGTTGCTGCGACGCTCCGGTTTTTCGACGGACAGTAATGGCTTGTCCATCGTTGACAAGATGATTGCCGGAAGAGACAAGGCAAAAAAATTGAACATCGATATCAATTCGGTAGAAGCTGTAAGTGATTTCAATGAAGAAACGAATTTAGATACTCAACGAATTCAAATTACTCCCGCATCAAGTTACGATTCGGCTCCAGCCACGCTGGGACCTCCACCGTTGCTGCAACTCAATCAACTGCTAGAGACTGTCCGGTAAGGATCATATTGGCGTGCCGGCGGAAGTGGTTCGCGAGTCCGACGACTCGAAGCGACCAAATACATGTTTCGAGTTGCTTCGGCTTGGCAGAGCAGTTTCCCTCAATCAAGAACCAGCTCGTGTTTGCTAGGGCCTAGCCATTCACAATCAGAGTCTTTTCGCAGCCCATTGAAAGAATCTCATATGGAGCTACCTTGGCATTAAGTTAGTTAGCTAATTTGATGGAGACAGTTTATGCACTTGGGAACAACGAATTCGCTCCCTATCTTTGATGATCAAATTTTCTACGCTTCGCTCAAATAGCTTCTCGATGATTAAGGTCTCTATCGATGGATCAAGGAGCGGTGGGATTCCCACGACAATCCCAGCCGTCGCCGTCTAGCACGCTCACCGTAACCGGTATTATTCTCTGAAGACATTGATGGAACTTTCAGAGCACACCAACTACGAGGCGTATAATCCAGAGCCGAAGCCACGGAAACAATGCCATCGCAATTTCATTTCGTACCAATCTGTGATTCATGGACTGTTGAGGGCTTCTAGTTGTTAATGTCTTTGTATGCATGGAGCTTTCTCCCGATGCCTTCATCGGATCTCGGTGTCCAGAAAACGTTGGTTTTGGTGCAGAAAGATACACTTGCGTTTCTGTGCTTGAATTCATTGACTTGAGCAATTTCTCTGATAACTTCGCTAGTCGAATCAATGAAGATTTTCTATCAAGTTGAGGAGAATACGACGATGTCCATCTTTCGCGCATGGATAAGTCTCCTAGGGATTTTGCTTCTCTTATGTTTGGTATCGTGCAAGAAGTCAGATTCGACGGCTGGTAAGCCAGCTGCCGCTATTCCCGATTTATCTCAACCTGCATCTCCAACGGGAAACCTAACGGCTGACGATTATGTTTTGCTCGAGTCGGCGATGCAAAAGTACTATCACAACGGTCAGGCGGTCAGCCCTCAAGCTCTCGATCGGAACGCAGAGGTACTGCTGAAGCATGCTACCGGCTCTGACCCGGCACGCATGGTGCTGGCCGTACATGCTTTTGTCGTTGATCGCTTTGCGAGGCAACTTATCGAGAATCAGAAAAGCCAGAGCGAAATATTCAAGAAACTCCCAGAAGAAATCCAGCAATCCGCTTTTCGACTCGCCGTTGAGCATTTCCCTGCGGGCTATGACCTGGATCTGGATGCACTGGAACGTGCGACAGAGAATGTCACATCCATGATCGATAAGGCCCGATTGGAGAAGGTTTGGGAGCATGAGTCCGATGTTCTCATCTGGCAACGATTCGAAACGGCGGCGAACGTCGCGGAAGCATTTTATTCCAGCAAACTCGGCTCCAGCGACCTTTCATCGAGTGACCCACTCAAGGCGATAACGTTCGTAAGCGATCCAGTGAGCTTCCTTCATGAAGGGGTGCCCCATCGGCTCGAAGGGCGTTTTTTACATATTGAGCATCGTGGGAAACAAGTACTTACCAATGTGTTAATCGTGAGCACCCTAAACTCAGTGGGCGCTACTTCTGAATTGAATGCCACCCAAGAAGGGGTCGACTTATTCAATCGTTATGTTGGATCGCAGGTGAATTCGGATGCTGCCTACGAGCGATACATAGACGCAGCGGATGCGTCACTCAAGATTCAGCTCGCTTACAATTATTACCAGTCGATGCCGAAGACGGGGTTTGTATTTGTTCGCAAACTCAATCCTGGTGATACGCTTGCAGTACCGCTTGGGGCTATGGAGCCAGAGTATGTGACCGACGGTGAATTTACTGTTTATGCCGATCAGGGATGTTGGCCCCTCAGCCAGTTGAAGGTGTATAAAGACTCCGATGAATTGGATGCGAGTTTTGCACTTGGGGCCAGTGAAGAGCACGTTCGGGACTACCACGATACACTTCGGCCGATCAAGCTCATCGACTGGCCGAAACCGCCCGCTCCAGATGTATCGAACCTGCCTGCGGACACACAGTTCTTTACGACCAACAGCGTAGAGTACCCGCTTCCTTGCGCAATCTACGGTTTCTCTAATAACGAAGTGGTGTATAAGACTTTTTTGCAGAAAGATTATTTTCCTCCACATATTGCAGGAGAAGATGTGAAGTTGGGGATGAGCGAAAAAGATGCTCGAGCATTGTTCCTCGACAAATCTTCAACGAATGGATCGGAAATCGAGGAGCAAGAGTGGCCTGTTCCGCCTCGGCCATCATTGAGTGACCTGCCAAGCGATACGAGGTACTACGAATATGGTAACCATCCTCACTGGTTCGTTGTTGGCTATTCCGAAGGCAAAGTCGTCTATGCCGAATACTTCCGAGCACCAAAACGCCGCGGCGACCCAGATTAATCCCGCTACAGGAATTTAGCGACTCGATTTAGATATCAGAATCGGCGATGTTCCGTTCGGGAGGTGGAAAAAAGACTAACTCTGTCCCAGTTATTGTTCGCCAACGCAGCAATCGGACCAGGTCTCGAAATGGTCAACCGAAAGTGACGACTCCAATCGGTGCACGTTGAACGAAAGTTCATGATTCTCTGTATACGGCGACCGCAAGCACACGGATTCAAGTCGATTCATCGCAGATGGGCAGAGCTTTCTGAACGAAAGATTTTGTTCCGGTGGAGTCTATAGTTTGCGGCATGGTTTGACTTTGGCAGCTTCGGTACATCATTGGAAAGCGAAAGTCGTGAAATTGCCGCTTACTTGTTGCGAGTGTTTTCAGGGCAACAACAAAACTAAACGTTGGTCGTGACGTAGACTGCTAGATCCAAATTGGATTTCGATAAAAAAAGAGCCATTGCAAAAAACAATGGCTCGGTTGGCATGTTCGGTTTCTGTCAACACGATAGGGCTAGATTCCTGCCAGGTTTCGGTTGGCAAACAGTATCAAGCGATGGAGCTTGATAAAGCTTAAAGGTTGACCATTTGCGTAGCGATCCTGAGAAGCTAGAGTAATGGCTGCTTTCGAAATCTGTGAACCAATTTCAATAAGCGTTAGCCAAAGATAAAGGTAGGCCAGAGAGAAGATCGCTAGGCCAAACCAGTGAACTCTGTCGAATCGTGCAAAGCGGGCAACCATCCGATTTAGTTTGCGATGAAATGGGCTATTTAGCATTCCCATGTCGCGCGCGATGACTTCGACACCAACGAAGAGAGCTTGATAATCGATGCTGGAGCTTTTCATCTGATATGCTGAGATAACAGCACATTTGCAAACGCGAAGCTTCAGTTTTCCAAATGAACAATTCATTTCCTTACCCTTTCGAATACAGACGAGAAAATTTAGAAAATTTTTCACTTTGCCAACGTTGCATTACGACGACGATCACGACGGCGCAGGAGGCAACCGCTAGTCCCACCGGCCAAGGTTTCGCGTCGTTTTGAAACTTGGCAACTGTCACAACGATCAATCCAAAAAATGACGATATATTGCTCATCCAGACTTGGAAGTTACGGACGTTCTCTTTGCGAGCGACGACTTCGCCAGCGATCTGTATCTGTGTCGTGGCGAGGCAGTTTACGGCCATAAAAGGCAGTGCGAAAAGGAATGGTTGCCAGTTGACAAACTCGAGGATCATATAGGCCAGTACCCACAGAAAGACGTTCCAGACGACCACGTTCAACCATCGA
>Ga0075163_10000301_pt1 | contig 62401 bp, 45 predicted proteins | sample JI1023141ADNA_FD_71478 | JGI IMG/M metagenome (GOLD analysis project Ga0075163, IMG submission 71478) | Wastewater effluent complex algal communities from Wisconsin, to seasonally profile nutrient transformation and Carbon sequestration -... | ecosystem: Engineered > WWTP > Effluent > Algae... | reverse complement strand
CCCTCTTTGCCCTTTGTTACTATTGACCCTCGGTAACAGCCTCACCGGATGTTTCAAACCGTCGTGGATCGCTGATTACAACAGGTTGACAACGCGGTCGGTTAGTCCCTTCTCACCGACAACGATATTCAACTTGCCTGCCGAAGCGATCTTTTCCAAGATCTCCAACTCACGCATACGCATCAACGTTGGATTATCGGCCAACATCTTTGCCGTGTTCGCTTGGCTTCGCATCGCAGCTGTTTCTTCTCGACGAGCGATCAGGTTTGCTTCAGCCGCCTTCTTGGCTTCCGTGACTCGATTCATCAAATCTTTCATATCTCCTGGGAGAATGATGTCTCTGATTCCCACGCTGCGTACATCGATCCCGATGGCCTTTGCTTTATCGCGAACCTTTTGGTCGAGTTCAGTCGTAATATCGTTTTTGTCCGACAAGAACGAATCGAGTTCACGAGCTCCTACAACTTCGCGCAAGGCAAGTTGCACGTCACGGTACAACGCTTGGCGAGCATCGTTAGTAGCCGAAACCAATCGACGTGGATCAGATACCAAGTAGGTCACCAAAGCGTTCATACGCAATGAGACCTTATCTAAGGTTATGATTTCTTGACCTGAAACATCGAGTTGGTTTTCACGCATATCGATTTCTACGACACGAGCTTCAGCCGATTGTCGCCAGAAAGCATATTGGCCTGGCTCAAGAGTCTCGACATAACGTCCGTCGACATACAGCACCCCAACACAATCGCGATTTACACTGCAAACGTCGAGGTGGCGAACCGTTTCTGCCACTCGCAAAATGTTCTTGAATTGCGCGTGCTGAAAGCAGTAAATCGTTGTATCGATGATCTCGACCTTCACATCGCGATATCCAAGCCAATAGGCATGCAGGCCAGGACCAAGGATGGTCGAGAATCGACCGTCGATCCAAACCAAGGCGCGTTGATGATCTTTCAGGTCAATAACTTCTGCACGAGATGCCAACTTGCCTGATTTTGCGATCAAGTCTAGTTGCTCGTCCACGATCCACGGATCACGTAACGACAACGTGCGGATCGTTATGCGATTCAATGGATCAAAGATCCAATGAGTACCGCTAGTTATGATTTTCTCGAATTCGCCATTTCGATATTGGAAGCCAACCTCGAAACCACGAATGAATACCTGCTTGAGAAACATGATGTTCGCCTCCTTTCGTGTGGGCGATAAGCGAATGAGAAGTTTATTTGTTACGAATAAGTTTGTTAAGAAAAGCGTCGGGGCAACATCGTCTGCAGTATCACAACGTTTCGGTACGGGGAGTGGTCACGTTTGGAATGTCAAGAAACACCGGTGCAGTGATGTGATCAAGCCGTATCGACTTGAAGAAGCTATACAGCGCCGTGCTTTTCTCGTTGATTCCGCAATGATTCAAACCGCAGGGTACAAAAGGTTGTTGTTTCACCGTTCAAGCCGCTACTCCCCACTTTCGTCAGGGAAAACCAGCTCGAGTCAGCCTGATTAAGACTGCTGGTAAAACGGAAACTGAACAGCCGATATTGCCCTTTGGCTCATTGGTTGACGCTTACGCGCCAGCAGGGTTGGGGGAAAACCAACTTTAACGTTGACGGGAGTCGAACCCGTGACCGTCAGGTCCATTGCCTGATGCTCTACCACTGAGCTACTCTTGAATGAAAGACCCGTAAAACCCGTCGAGGAACGGCTCTGTCCAACTGGTTCAACAGGGATAAAGACGCCAGCGGAGGTTTTTCATTCAAACGCTTGCTTGGGAAGGAAAACGAAACGAATCGAACGTCGGGAGCCGAACTGGAATGGGGATCGACCCTGGCACCATGCCCTATTTTCAATGCCTACCGCAGCAATCACTGCGGCTGGCATTGTCTATAGAGATGATTGCTTCTCGAATCGGTTCATTATTCGCTGCAATATGCTGCTTTTTTTGTGTTTCGCGAATCGGATTCCGGGCCGGAGACGATCACGAGGATGAAGAGGTAATTTGGAATTTCGAATTGGAAAGAAATACCTCCCGTTGCCGAAAGGTTACGCGGCGGAGTTCGTAGCTCCTACTTTGTAGTTCGTAATTCGTCGTCGTAATTCGTGATTGGTTTACCTCGTAGAATCGGGGCCATTTTGTTGATGTAGCTTTGTATCATTTTCGGTGGAAATGGAGTAAACCCAAACACCAGACCTTCCTTCGTTTTTGTGCGCGAGTATTGACTCAGTGGTGGAACGTCAAAACCAATCGATCGCAATTGAAGACTAATCTTCGCGGCAGACCACCGTCCGTCGCGGAAGATTCCCGTTAGGTTCATTCCTCCATCACTATGAGGAAAATCCAGAGGAATACTCTGTTTGTCCATCTCCCGAAGGAAAAACTGCAGCCTTTGACTGTACTCTTTGCGACAACGCCTAATATGTGAATAGAACGAACCTGAGTCGATGAATTCGCCCAATACCGCCTGCTCTAACAGTGGACCGTGATCTTCTACGACAAGTCGCAGTCGCTCGAAATTCGCGACAAGTTCTTCAGGCAATACGACATATCCGATCCTCAAGGAAGGAAACAGTACCTTGCTCATCGTCCCAATATAAATCACACGCGGTTCGTTCCCCAAGCTATACATGCTCGGTAGCGGGGGTTGTGAGTACCGAAACTCAGAGTCGTAGTCGTCTTCGATCAACCAAACAGAATCACTTTCCGCCAATTGCTGAAACTTAAGCCTGCGTCCCACTGGCATCGTAGCGCCCGTTGGGAATTGCCGGGAGGGCGTTGTGTAAATCAGCTTTACCCCTTTGGCAGAAGCGGGTGGAACCGCTCCGTTGTCGTCAATTTGAAGTGGGAGAACTTTAGCGCCCGCATACTCAAATGCTTGGCGGGCGCCAAGATAGCCTGGCTCCTCCATCAATACCTTATCACCCCGTCGCAACAGAACCTGGCCTAGAAAGAAAAGCGCTTGTTGCGATCCGCAGGTGATGGCGATTTGATCCCATTGACACTGAACGCCACGACTCTCCATCAAATAGTTCGCGAGTGACTTCCTTAAGCTGGGCAAGCCAAGCGTGTAACGTGATTGATAACACAACAGTTTTGAGGAAGCATGCCGGAGAATACGACTTCGAATTCGATTCCACTCGGCCATTGGGAAAAGGGAAACATCTGGCTGACAAGGACGAAATGGAAGTGGGGTTGTCAATTTCCATTCGACATTTTCAGTCTCATTTTCTCGATACTTCTGTTTTCGGTTTGGCCGAAACGTAGGATCCCCGCTGGGCAAGTTTGCCATGACGAAAACCCCAGACCTGGGGCGAGTTTCCAAATAGCCTTCTCCGATCAACTGCTCATAACACCCAAGGACTGTATTGCGAGACACGCCGATGTCTCGGGCCATCTCACGGCTCGACGGCAAGGGCTCGCCCGGTACCAGCTTTCCTTGAAGAATCGCCCCTCGTAGTTCGTCACACAGCTGTTCATGCAACGACCGATTCGATTCCCGATCTAGATGAAATATCCGATTTCGTCGACTATTCATAATGGTTACACCCAGCTTCAATTTCTTAGAGTAAGCACTTTTGGTCTGGTACCATGCAAGATCATAGATCTGGCTCTTTTGTGGTACCAGATTAGGATTGTAAGATGGTTTTGTTTTCGAGACTCTAAACAAATCTTCTCTCGTGTTGGAGAGCCCTTGATGTCCCCGGAACTACAAGCTTCGAGAGCTGCTGCAGGTGATTTTTATTTTCTCAATGGTGAATGGAGTATTCACAATCGCAGGTTAGTAGATGCGGGGACGAATACTTGGGAGGAATTTCCCGGCGAAGCGACCTGTTGGACGGTATTGTCGGGTGGGGGGAGTGTTGAGGAGTTGAGAATACCAGCTAAACAGTTCTACGGCATGGGAATCCGCCTTCTTGATGTCAACCAAAAACGATGGTCGGACTATTGGGTGAACGCTCGCGACGGAATACTAAATTTACCGCCCCAAATTGGGCATTTTGACCAAGGTGTTGGAACCTTTATCGCTCGCGACTCTCATGAAGGGAAAGAAATCTTAGTCCGGGGGATTTGGGACGAAATCACACCCGATAGCTGCCGTTGGTGGCAAGCGGTATCTTACGATCTCGGCGCAACTTGGCAACCGAACTGGTATATGAACTGGACACGCAAATCACAGTGAGCCCACCGGCTATGCAAATTCTAGGTAACGACACGAAAATCGTTCGCGGAGCCTGCGGGCATGATTGTCCCGATACTTGCTCTTGGTTGGTAGAAGTTCACGACGGAAAAGCCCAGCGTCTTTTTGGTAACCCCGATCACCCTTTTACGCGCGGGACGTTGTGCGCCAAAGTCAATCACTATCTGGAACGGGTGTACCATCCCGAACGGTTGCACTATCCGCTAAAACGCGTGGGTGCCAAGGGGGAAGGGAAATTTGTTCGCGTTACTTGGGAGGATGCCCTGCGGGATGTTGCGTCTCATTGGCACAAAATCATTGCCGAAAGTGGCAGTGAAGCGATCATGCCGTACAGCTCTTCAGGGAATCAGGGCTTGATTCAAGTTGCCTCTTTGGATCGAAGACTTTTTGCTTTGATGGGGTGCACCCAACTTGAACGATCCATCTGCGGCGAAGTTCCCGTCAGTGGGCTCGCCGCCACACAGGGGAACGGATTTGGTGTGGATCCGGAAGAACTTGTGCATAGCCGCTACATCATCTTATGGGGCACCAATACGATTGTCACCAACTTACATCTCTGGCCCGTGATAGCTGAAGCTCGGGCCAATGGTGCCAAGATTGTTGTCATCGATCCGATTCGCACCAGAACGGCTGAAAAAAGTGATTGGCACATCCCCATTCGCCCTGGAAGCGATGCGACTCTGGCGATGTCCTTGATGCACGTCATCATCCGAGAGAATTTGGTCGACCATGAGTATATCGAGAAGCATGCATTGGGTTATGAAGCACTTTGTGAACGTGTCAAGGACTATGCTCCCGAACAGGTGACTCGTAAGGTTGGCATCACAGTCGACGATATCGAAAAATTAGCTCGAGAATATGCCACTACGTCGCCCTCGCTGATTCGCCCCTTGATCGGGCTAGAGCACCATCAAAACGGCGCTATGATGTTTCGCACTTTAGCCTGTCTGCCTGTGTTGATTGGTGCTTGGAAACATCGAGGGGGTGGTTTGTCGCGTTCTACCGGCGCGATTCAATACTCTACCCTGAACCATCGACGCCTCTCGATGCCCGAGTTGCAACGCCCTGAGGTGCGCACTCTCAATATGCGCGACCTCGGTAAATTGCTCTGCTCACAAGAGCTATCTCCACCTCTTAGGAGCTTGTGCATTTGGAACGTGAATCCCGTCGTATCGATACCGAATCAAGCCAAAATCATCGAAGGTCTAAAACGCGAAGATCTATTTACCGTGGTCCACGATTTGTTTGTCACCGAAACGGCAAAATACGCGGACTACGTTTTTCCTGCCACCAGCCAAATCGAGTGTACGGATATTGTACCTGCTTGGGGGCATCACTATTTGTCATTGAATCTACCTGCGATTCCGCCCGTTGGCGAATCGGTGTCGAATACCGAGTTCTTTCGGCGGCTTGCCAAAGCCCTAGGACGAACCGAGGAGTGCCTCTATGATTCCGATGAACAATTGATCGAGCAAGCTCTCTCCAGTGGCCATCCATACCTCGACGGGATTTCACTCGAGCGTTTGAAACAGGATGGTTATGCTCGCTTAAATCATGACCGCGATTATCGTCCTTTTGCAAACGGCGATTTTGCGACGCCGTCCGGCAAAGCAGAGTTTTGGTCGCAAGACCTATTGAATATGGGCCAGGATCCTCTCCCTTCCGGAGGTGACTACCCCGATCCTCCTGTCGATCATGTGCAATTGATTTCGAGTAAAACATTGCACTATCTCAATTCAAGTTATGGACACATTGAACATCACTCGCGCCGCGAAGGTGTCTTGATCATTGAAGTGAGTCCACAAACGGCTCAACAGTTTGGCGTTCTCCATAAAGCACTAGTCGAAGTTTATAACGAGCGCGGCAGTTTAATTGCCGAATGTCGAATTTCAAATCGAGTAGGTTCCGGGGTCGCTTGGATGCCGTTCGGGGGTAACAAAGATGCCGAAGGAAACTTCCAATCGGTCAATCAGCTTACTGGCGAAGTACCGACGGATTGGGGGGGCGGAAGTGGCTTCTACGACACTTTCGTAAAACTGCGACTGCGTTGACAATGGAAACATTACGGCGGTAATGAAACTTGTTAGCGATTATCGGACGACGAAGTTTTTTCGTAGCTCTTACTTCGTACTCAGCGCAGCGGTAATTCGTAAATCGTCGTCGTGCTCGTCATCGTCATCGAAATAGATTTCGGCCCTACTTTGGTTTTGGGCTCCACGATGAAATGGTAGTTGCGGAAGTTCGAGTTCGACTACGAGTTACGAAGTACGACGTAAGAGCTACGAACTCCACTACGTAAGACTTCTCCAAAATTCGAAATTCCCAATTGTTCTCAAATTCCGAGTTATATCGCGGCAAACCACAAATAAACAGCGGTAAGCAGCGTAACTCCCACGGCCGTAAGCAAGCTCATAACGATATGAACGAGTAGATCCACTTTGGCGTCGCTGTACGCACCAGGGGAATTGGTTCGGGGAAAGCGATGGATCATCAAGCGACTTAAGATCGAGAGCCCCAGGGTGGATAGAAACATATCGGGCAGCGGATTGTCGATCGAAGCGAAGTAATACAAGAATCGGAGCACTAAACCAAAGTAGATCAGGCCCGTCGCGATGTCGATGAGCCATGCGATTCGGTAGATGAGACCCTTGCGTTCGTAATCGTACCAAAGTTGTTCGAGGTTCCGCCAGTGAAAGGCGATGAACAAAAGGCGAACTGCAAGTAAAAGGGTTAATGCAAATAACACGGATTGGCCCGGCGATGGTTTAAGAAATAAACTGCAGTAGTGCTTGGGGTTGCGACAGCTTAGTTTAGAGTCGCGCTGGATCAAAATCACTACGGGAGCGGGGGAGCGAAATCCACGGCGCGAAAAAGACGGCGCGCGTTAGATTTCTCCCATGGCGCCCGCAACACCGAGTACCACCTGAGCCATTCGCTGATAATCGAGTTTATCTGGCGTATCGGATTCTAGGTGGTAGTGTGGATTGCGCAGGAAACTTGTATCGGTCAACATAAGAGCTGGATAGCCTTGGTCCCAGAATGAGCTATTGTCGGAGAGGCGAATTTCGCGGATTGTTTCCGGCAAACAAATCGAGAACAAGGGCATCGATGGGCTAGAACGTTTGAATCTTCGACGAAATTTCCAGTTGGCTGAAATGGAACTTAGATTTCCGACGGCGGCCAGAAAATTGCCGCGACTGGGAAAGAAACGATGCAGGAATTTGGGAATACCAGGCGGAATTTTCTGTGAATGTGGTTCATCACGATAATAGCCCACCATTTCTAAGCAGAGCATCGCATCAATTTTTTCGCTCCGCTTTTTGGCAGCTCGAGCATGTACTTGGCTTCCCATCGAATCGAGATGGAAATAGGGCGGTTCCTCGCAGGCGAAGGCGACGTAGCGACAGCGTTTGGTGGTTTGTTTTAACTTGAGCAATCGGCTCACCTCAAGCATTACGGCGACTGCGGAAGCGTTGTCATCTGCGCCGGGTGTCGAGAGCACGGTGTCATAGTGCGCTCCCAGTAGATTCACGCGATCATTCTTTTTGCCGTCGGATTCCACGATAAGGTTTGTGGCTGTGACGCCTTCAACGTCATACTCTTCACGCTCTACCTTATAGCCCAGTTTAAGCCACTGATTCTCAATGTAACCAATGGCAGCTATTATCGTATTCGGTCGACTAAGAACTCTCGGACCAATCAAACCCGCTAAGCGATCGACATGCAGTCGTAGGTTATCTTGGATGATATCCAGGTTTGGCTCACTTTTTTTATTCATATTGTTATTTGATCTCGGTTGTCGCGTTGACTCATTTTAGCCGAACAAACCTGTATTACCAAGGCTCATTCCCCTCACCACTTTTTCCTGCCCTACTTTTCTACACCTACTTCGTCGACGGGGAATTGTGGCGTTGGGATACGCGGGTGCATAATGCATATACCGTCTCAGTTAGTCGAGGACATGGGAAGTATCAGAAGGTGGTAATCGCGAAAACCGAATTTGGTACGCCGTTCAGAACGCCATCGAGTTTGAGGAGGCACACTGGAGACAAATGGGGCACATCCAAGATAAAGGACGATGGTAAGATGCACATGATTCGCAGCAGAAAGAGCGTTCGTTGTGAGCATCAGTTGAAATGATCGACAGAGTGTATTGTTCGCGGAAGTTTCGGATGTTGATATTGCCATGCAGTTGAAAACAAATACACAACGAATGAAATGTACGTGCAACGCATGCGGCGGCTCACAATACGCCTCTCAGAATAACGCATTGAGGCGCATGCTAACGAATCAGACTACTCCGTTGACGAATGCAGCGGCGCGGGCCTAGCCTGCGGCATACGGGTTAAACGAACAAACAGCCATTTCTGGCAATCGTTATCCACTGCTCATCGTTGGGAACATTCTGTGCTGCTACTTTGTTTACCAATATTCGCATAGACTTTGTGTATCATTCAAGTTGGCTCGACCGACTTGGAAGGCCAGCGCTATCACTTGCCTGGTTGCTCTTTTCGTTTTCGCGGTTAACTTGGTCGCTTGGGCTCTGTCTGGCTAAAGGTGTTCTGAAGTGGTCCCACTATAGACCACTCGCAGATTTGATTCGTCGGTGGCCAATTTGGTATAGCAATTATGCCAAAACTGGGGCCATCGTTGCGATTGTGAGGAGAAAATAGATTGGTGAGCGGGAAAGCTTTTCGATACTGCTCACTCGCCACTGCTCACTCGTATGGCCTGGAGGTCCGACATAACCTCTTCCGTGGGTGATAACCACGGTATTTAAGCTGACCAACGCCATTTCGCTCTCTCTTTTTCAGCGACGAGCGTTGGATAGTGCGTCTTCATAATCTCGCCGATCCGCAATGCGTTGTTCCATAATCTGATTGGTAGTATGTTACAGACAATTGAAAGCGTCGTGAACAAGAACTGCCGCAGCCTTCAAACGCGATTAATGCTCGGCGAAGAGTCTTATGATTGGCTGGCTGGTAGCTAGCGATCGAAAAGTAACTGCTTGCGACACGTACAACCGTTTCTTTGGAGTAGCAAGTCGAGATGATCTCAGATGTTTTTCTACAGCTACACATGAGGCTTATAGCATTGATGTGGGGCATTTTCTGCTTGATAGAAGTTGTTCATCGAGGGTTGATGAAATAAAAGGCCAACAATTTTAGGAGATGCTGCCATGGTTAACGAGATAGCAGAGTGGGAGGCATTCTGTGAAGGAAATTCGAATTACGACTACTCGGACTTCATAGGCCTATTGGCTAGAGTGTGGACAGAGGGCGATCTGAAAGAGATTTTTCGACGTGTCCCGTTTCGCGATGCGGTGATCGATAATCTTTGGAGACTTTATCAATGTTCCGACGTTGGTCGACATGTTTACTTGCGCCAAAAGCGAGAGCATGCCGCCTCGTCGGATGAACTTATATCACTAATCTTGAATTTTATTGAATCGCAAAGAAACTATCTGCTCCAAGTTGAAATCGATGAAGGGGTAAGAAAATGGCTGGAACGTTCCGATATCGAGGTCTCATTTGTCGAAATCGAAACGTTGAGCTTTGTCGAACAATGCCGTGATTTGGCGCCTTTTATTCGCCAAGAGGAATCCGAACATCGAACGTTCCGTGAAGAGGCTGGGTTGAACATCTCCTCTGCCGACTGCATCGACTTTCGTGTCATGGCTGGTATCAATGAAGCACTATACGGACTCGTAGCGGACTACTATCTAGCGTGGTTTGTGCTAACTCCGATATTCGATTCGCAAATTGATTACGGTAAATACTTCGAGTTTTGGAAGGGAGGTGGTAAGTACGCTCTCACAGAGTCTCAGCTACTAGTTTCAAGCATATGGGGGAGCGATGTGGGGTGAGTCAATTTCTTGGGAACGCCAGATTTGGTCTGTGGGCATGGTTTCTGAATTACATGAGCAAGGCCGAGTAGACAGGCCTTTTAGAAGGCCATGCCACGCGATAGAGTCCGGTCAGATTGGGACGCGAATTTGGTCCAAAACCGTTCGATGTTTCCGCGATGAAGGGCGATGGTAAGATGCACGTGATTCGCAGCCGAAAGGGCGTTCGTTGTGAGCATCAGTTGAAATGGTCGACAGAGTGTATTGTTCGCGGAAGTTTCGGAGGTTGACATCGCCATGCAGTTGAAAACAAATACACAACGAATGAAATGGACTTGCAACGCACGCGGCGGCTCGCAATACGCCTCTCAGAATGGCGCATCGAGGCGCATGCTAACGAATCAGACTACTCCGCTGACGTATGCTGCGGCGCGGGCCTAGCCTGCGGCGTACGGGTTAAACGAACAAATAGTCATTTCCGGCAATCGGTATCCGTTACTCATCGTTGGGAACATTCTGTGCAGCTACTTTGTTTACCAATATTCGCATAGACTTTGTGTATCATTCAAGTTGGCTCAACCGATATGGAAGGCATCCGCTGTGACCAGCCTAGTGGGACTTATCGTAGGCGCGGTAAGCTTGATCGCTTGGGGCCTGGCAGGCTAACGATGGGCTGTCAATCCGAAGGAGCAGATTTCGAACTATGCGACTTAAACCAGTAGAGTATCGAGACATTGTCACCCCTACGGGACTCATGCGGACCCATTGGTTTGCACCTCTATCGTCAGAGCCTCGCCCAGCGGTGATGTTGTTCTCGGAGATTTACCAGATGACGGGCCCAATTGCACGTACTGCGGCCCTCGTAGCAGGGCAGGGGTATGTCGTGGCGGTCCCCGAAGTCTATCACGAGTACGCTGAGCCCGGAGAAGCCTTTGGATACGATACTGCGGGAACTGAGCGTGGAAATCGGCTGAAAACAACCAAACCTCTCGGCCAATATGATTCCGATGCTCGCGCTTTAGTGGAACACTTAATGCAATCAACTGATTGCAATGGGCGAATCGGTTCCATCGGGATCTGCTTGGGGGGACATCTAGCTTTCCGGGCTGCAATGAACACGGAGGTTAAGGCGGGCGTATGTTTGTATGCCACAGACATCCACAAGCGAAGTCTGGGCGAAGGTATGCAGGATGATACCTTGGATCGCATGGCTGAACTGAAAGCCGAAATGATGATGATCTGGGGGAGACAAGATCCGCATATTCCTGAGGAAGGACGCAAAGTCATTTATTCGGCAATGTCACAGGCTGGAGTTTCATTCAGTTGGCACGAATTCAATGGCGAACATGCCTTCATGCGCGATGAAGGACACCGGTACAATCCAAGCCTGGCCCATCTGGTTTACAGCATGATCTTTCAGCATCTCAAGGATCATTTAGGGAGTTGATCCGCTGGATGCCGCCGCTGGCGCAAAATGGACAGCTTATTTCTTATCCTCAGCCGATCGTAGGCCTCGGTAGTACTCGCGAGCTTCGATAAACTCGGCTATGGCTTCGGGTGAGAGAATTCGTTGTTGCCGTTCAGTGACCGCTTCGATTTGTCCAATCAAATAATCAAGTTGAACTTTCGGTGGGTGGACGGGTTTTTGATCGACTGTGAAGTACCATGGAGCTGAATGCGCAAATTGTTTGCGACCGTTGCCCATCTCGGTCCATGTTCTCACAATCGCCCAACCCGATTTAGGCACTTCAATGGTACCTTCCCCTTCGAAGCGAAAAGCACCCGAATTTGTCTTTACCTGTGGCGGGGCAATTCTATGTTGCAGGACTCCATTAACGATCCATTCGATTCCGGTGATCGGGGTTGAGCTTTCTACTTCACATGTCCAGTGAAGAGGCGTGTTATTTGCAGTTGATCGTTCAAACGCAGCGCCCGCAAGTTTCCCCTCAACTGCGGCCAACAGCATGGGACCGGTGGTCACAAACGAACGACCTGCCTTGAGTCCGTCCAACCAAGCAGTTGCATTGAAATTATCTCCCGTATGCACATAGACACGGCTGTAGCCGAGTGGGACAGGGTGAACACCAGAAGCAGTGCCTGCCGTTGGACTTAAATGGAAGCCACAATTGAGCAACGCATAATACATTTCGAAGCCGAACTGTAACCAGCCCCATTCGGTGAGAACGCCTGGTGACTCTTGCTCGATTTCAGCCCACGGAGGAAGCGGCATCCCCGCTTGCTTAAAGCCAAAATTGGTACGCCAGACACTGTTGTTTGAAAGTTCAAAGAGATCAATTTTGGCGATGGCGATCAACATCAACGACCAAGGCCAATTGTGTTTGTCTAGATCGAGTAGTGCCCCTTGTTGTTTGGCTACTTCAGCGATGGGGCGTATGGGAGGCGCGGTCTGTTGGAAGGGTGTTTGGTGGTTGAGGATGAAAACAGCTCCTAAGACGTGCTGTCGATTGCCGATACCGAAGATCTCGTATTCCGTGTTGCGAGGAAAGATCACATATTGCGGCGAAATTTCGATGGGTTCATAACCACGCTCCTCTCGAAGCCCAAAGGGAGATGGGCCCTGTGCTCGCAGGGGAGATGGTTCGCGATCAGGTATTCGGTCCGAGCGGATGGTCCAATAGGTAACAGGAAAGGCAACATTAAGCTCTTCCGCTTGCATGACGTTCGGTAGCTCAGCGATACGCCTATGGACATGAGTTTCACCCGAATACCAACCCCGTTTGGCAACTTCGCTCCAACGTCGTAAACGAAAAGTGTGTATTTCTTGGTGATCGATTAACTCGTTAGAAATTGCGATGGTTTCTTGCAGTGGAATATACTCCTTGCCACGTTCGATTTCGATTTTATATTCGCCAGCAGGAGCATCGATAAAGAAGGGATGAGGAGAGACCGTTGTGTGTTGCTCTATCGATTCAGGCATATTGACCCATTCCTCCGTGTAGGAAAATGCTGAACCAGCGATACTCGCCGTTTCAGCAAAGTAATGGTTCCCCTCTGCGTTCACCACATAGATCCGAGCGGCGATCGGTTTGCCCGAATCCGCGTCTAAAATCTGGTACTCTTTTCTGTGGCTTCGCTTGTCCTTGGTTTGCTGAGCCCAACAAGGAGTGTGAACTACAACAAGAATCGCAATAGAAACGAGGAGAACGCGATGTAGTAGCATGTTAATGCTCAGGCTTGTACGTACAGTTGTACGTGAAAGGAGATTGGTGGGATAACAAGCGGACTGCGCGAACAATTAATTAGAAATCTGCGGATGATACTTGGCTAGGACTTTCTGATGTGATTTCGATGGAATCGATTTCCACTGATTCTGCCTGTGTTGGGAAGTAGATTCTTACGATGCCGAGCGTTGTATCCGCTGGAAGCTCTACTGCAACGTCTTGCCAAGCGTCTTCGGTGAGGCTGTAGGTCACGCTCTGCGCGTTGCCACCCACGCCATCGGGTAACCAGTCCACATGGGCTTCACCGGCCTTGGTTTTGATTCGAAATCGAACTTGGCTGACACCGCGATGTTTTCCCGCTGCAAAGCCTAGAAAAGAGCTTTCCTTCAGATTGGTGAGTTTCAGGATTCCGTTGGCACACGTGGCTTCTGAATTTCTAACTTTCCAGCCTTTTAAGGCGGGATCATTTTCTTTGAGCCCGGCTGCGTTGGTTCTGTTGTTGCCAAGGGAGGCTGACTCTCTTGGGGACTTGGTCACTTTCGGCAGGGCTTTTCCTTCAAGGCTCGGATCGTATTTGGTTGGATCAAAACGCGGATTGGCAATAGGAACAACGGCACCCGTTTTTGCGAGAAATTCCTCCACTTTGGAATCGAGTTCTCGTACAACATCGGGAAAATCGGCTGCTATGTTTTGTGTTTCACTGATATCTTTGGCGAGATCATACAGCAGGAAGCGGTGATCGCCATGCTCGCCACCATGAAAGATTCGAATCAATTTCCAATTTTGGTAGTGGACCGAGACCGCTGGTGGTAACCATTCTGGAACTGCTGGGCTGTGTGGGAAGTACTGGAATAAATAGCGGTCACGAATCGTCTTGCCTTGAAGAGCTTCAAGCATACTTTTGCCGTCCATCGGTTGCTGATGATTCAAGTCGAGCCCAAGCCCCTGCAGCAATGTGGGGTAAAAGTCTTCGGACTGGATCAGGGAGGCGTTTTTGGTATTGGGGGTTGTTACTCCGGGCCAGGCAACTACACACGGAACTCGTGTTCCACCTTCGAATAAAGTCGCTTTCCCACCACGCAAAGGCCTATTGCTCGTTGGTACAACTCCAGCCACTTCGTTGTACATGTTGCCACCATTGTCGGACGTAAAGATGATGATGGTGTTGTCGCTGATTTGCAGCCGGTCGAGCGCATTGAGCAGTCGGCCAATAGCATCGTCCATGCTTTCCAGCATCGCCGCATAAGTTGGACATTTTTGCTCGTCGCTTTGGTCTAGCCTAGCTGTGTGCTTGCTAATCAGTTCGGCTTTGGCGTCGAATGGTGCATGAACGCTAAACATCCAGTAATTGAGATAGAAGGGCTTGCCGTGTTGTTCTTCAATCCATTGAATGGCCTCGTCCACCATGCGATCTTCGATGTGTTCTTGGGGTACCTTGGAAGCAAAGTTCGAGAACTTCCAAGGTGCGACATAGCTACCGGCTGGGCCTGGACCGGAATGGTGCGGAAGATCAACATCAAAACCTTGTTGTAATGGCGAATATGGCTCGGCACCTAAGTGCCATTTTCCAAAATGTCCCGTGCTATAACCCGCTTGTTTGAGTGTTTCTGCTAACGTCTGGTGCTCTGTTTTCAGCCGAGTGACTGGTAAAGGTTGTATCGACTTTTGGTTGGGGGGAGCGGTTGTTGGAAGGGTGGCATCGAGGACCACTTGGGGAAGATGGCAATTCGGCGTGGTGATTCCAGTTCGAGCTGGACTCATGCCGGTCAAAAGGGCCGATCGAGTAGGGGAGCATAGTGGACTGGCAGAATAGGCGCTCGTGAAGGTGACACCGCGTTGTGCGAGTCGATCGAGGTTTGGGGTTTGATGGAACTTTGTCTGACCATTTAGGGAGGTATCACTCCAGCCTAAATCATCCGCGAGAATAACGATGACATTCGGCGGCAAGTCATCGCAGTTTGCCACCGTCGAGAAAACCATCCACAACGAACATACAGCAGTAATAAGCCAGCCCAAGCGAATCATGGGTATGTCCATTGTGTGTGCGATGTCGTGTTCTTAGTGCTACATGTGAAATCGAAGTTTATCAACTGATGATGTCGTGTATGACATGACCTTTTACGTCGGTTAAACGCATATCACGTCCACCAAAGCGGAAAGTGCTGCGGGTGTGGTCTACGCCCATTAGATGCAAGATGGTTGCATGTAGGTCATGCATTTCGGCACGATCGACAACCGCTTTATATCCGAAATCGTCCGTGGCTCCGTAGACAGTGCCTGGCTTAACACCTCCACCTGCCAGCCAAACGGAGAATCCGAATTGATTGTGATCGCGACCATCGGAGCCCTGTGCAAACGGCGTTCGTCCGAATTCGCCTGCCCAGACGACCAAAGTGTCTTTGAGCATGTCGCGTTGCTTGAGATCCTTCAATAGGGCAGCGATCGGTTGATCGACAGCCCGAGCGTTGTTTTCATGTCCTTCTTTTAGGTTGGCATGCTGGTCCCAGCGATCGCCACCAACTCGAGGACAGGTGAGTTCGATGAATCGAACCCCTTTCTCAATCATTCGACGGGCGATAAGACATTGAGCTGCATAGATACGGGTTGGTTCATATTCGGAGTCGAGCCCATACATGGTTTTGGTAGCCTGAGTTTCATGCTCAAGCGACATCACTTCGGGAACGGCCATTTGCATCGAGAAGGCCAGCTCATAGTTTCGAATGGCCGACTCCAGAGCATCATGTTTGCCGACTTGTTTTTCAGCGAGTCGATCGAGTTGTTGAACGACATCGAGTTTCGCGCGTTGAGATTCAGGACTAGTCTCTGTTCGCTCGATGTTGGCAACCCCAGTACCAGCAGGCTTAAACACAGAACCTTGATAACTGGCAGGTAGAAAGCCGCTACCAAAGCAGTCGAGACCACCGGGCGGAATGAGCCCACCGTTTAGCACCACGAAACCGGGAAGATTTTGACATTCGCTACCTAAACCATAGTTGATCCAAGCTCCCATACTCGGTCGACCTTGTAAGCCGCTGCCGGTGTGCAGGAAATAGTTGGCAAAGGTGTGCTCTGGAAACTCGGAGGTCAAGGAGCGGATAACGGCTAAGTCATCTGCGCAGCTGGCAATGTGTGGAAAGAGTGAGCTAACAGGTAAACCGGATTCACCATGTTGTTCAAATTTCCATGGGCTCGCTAGCACTTTGCCGTTGTTGTTGAATTGCGTCGGTTCAACCGTAAAGAGCTCTCCAGGGTCGCGACCATTGTATTTGTCCAGCAGGGGCTTAGGATCGAACGTGTCGATCTGCGATGGCCCGCCATCCATGTACAGGAAGATGACATTTTTAGCGCGAACGGCATGATGTGGACCATGCCCAGCGCGACCGAGTTCGGAACCATCGGTGGCGAAGCTGCGTTCAAGACTCAAGGCGGACAATGCTAGAGCAGCAAAACCGCTCGAACATTGTTGCAACATGGCGCGGCGCGATAACGATTGGGTGCGGTAGCGTTGGCAAGGATAATGCTGAAACATGTGCTACCTCAGATAAATAAATTCTTTAGTGTTGATCAGTACGTGAGCCAGATCGCCCCATTGATTGGGGTTGTTTGGATTTTTGACAACGCTTTTTGCAATTTGAAGTTCGTCATCTAGCGGTGGTCGGGCGAAGGCGGTGAGATACATTTTCCGAATTCTCTCGTCCGTATCTTTCGCTTGAAACAGCACTCTATTGCGCCATTGCGAGGCTTGTTGTAGAACTAAAGGGTCGTTCATGAGTATCAATGCTTGCGCGGGAACATTCGATACGTTGCGACGTCCCATGGTACTGAATGGAACCGGTGTATCGAACGCCAGCATCCAGGGTGACAGGAAGTTGCGACGCACGGAAATGTAAATGGAGCGACGCCCCTCGCCATCCAAGGGACCACTGGTACCAGGCCGACCACGACCATCCATAAACGGCGTGAGATGGATAGGCACAGGTGGACCAAATTGTTTGGTGTTGAGAGTACCAGAGATACTCAGCAATGCATCGCGAATGGCTTCACCTTCAAGCCGCTTGAGCGGGCGATGATGCCAGAGCAAGTTGTTGGGGTCTTTGGCCACTGCATCCGGGTCGGGTTGGCTGGACATCTGGTAGGTTTGTGAGAGGACGATGTAGCGAATCATTTTTTTGATGCTTTGGCCATCGTTCACAAACTTCGAAGCGAGATGATCCAACAGTTCAGGATGGGTGGGGCGTTGTCCCAGTACACCAAAGTCATCTACGGTGGGTACTATTCCACGTCCCATCAGGTAATGCCAGATACGATTAGCAATAACGCGATGAGTCAACGGGTTTTGTGGGTTGTTAATCCATTGAGCCAGTTGCAGGCGGCCACTACCGTGCTCGATCGGCATAGGGGCTTCGCCACTGATAGCCGCTAAGAATCGACGCGGCTCGACTTTACCAGGTTTAGATGAATTACCACGAATCAAGAGATGGTCGTCTTCGCCAGTTCCATCCATCATTGCAGGAGCGGTATGGGATGTGAAAATCGCTTCGGCTCGCAGTTGTTTACGTTGCTGATTCCATTCTGCGATGAGAGCCTGTGCCTGGGTGTTAACAGGCGTTTGGGAGGAAATATCAACAAACGTGAAGTCATCGACACCGATATTACCCCAGCCACCTTCGTGGGCATCGACGACTTGGATCTTGGCTTTCCTACCTTTGTAAGGAGCCACATTCCAACGCTGCTCATTCATGCGATTATTGCTGGCACCCGTTGCCGTTAATACAACTGCACCATCGACGATGAGGTTCACGCACGTTTTTCCTGCATGGGGGCCGCCACCAACCAGGAACTCGATCTCATCACAATCGACATTGAATTCAGGGGATGTCAATGTGCCAGTCAATTGGTCGCCAGCCTGGGTATTCGGGCCGACCTTGCGAATGTTGTGCGAATTAACAAAGTACTTGCCGCGATGGTTCACGTTTCCCTGATAATCGGCAATCGTTTCCGCGGTTTGCGGCTCTGTGCCAAAGGCCTCGCCTTCCGCTTTCCAATCACCATATTTTCCGGACTCAAAATCAGCGAATACACGTCGCGTTCTTTCTGTATGAAGATTGGCGAACAGGTCTAATTCAGCAGAAAATTTGGCAAAGGCTGACGCTTCCTGTGCCAATTGAGCGTCAAAATTTCGACGTTCTTCCTCGCTAATTCCTTGTGCCACAACATAAACGGCCAAAGATGAAGATGTGGCTGGCACAAATTCTAGGTGCAATCGATGACCAATGTACCGCTTAAGATTGAGATGAACCCAGCGCTCATTTTCGTTTATGCCGCGAATGGTGTCTCCATGCAGTGGGCCAGCGATAAGCCGATGGGAATCGACGCACGCCACAATGTGGCCTTTACCTTCTACACGACAGAAGACGTTGCCGTCGGTAACTTCAAAGGTGGGTGAACGGAGGGTGCGACCGGGTTTGGGTAGTTGATCCAGTTGACTGCTGTTGTGCACGGCTCCTTCCGTGATCGATTGCAGACCGTACCAAAAGGAATCGTTGACAGCGACACCATGGGGACGAACTTTTACAGCCCCTGTTTCATCGATATAGAACTCCCCTCTTCTTTTTGGTCCTGACCCAAAGATAACTCCATCTTGCATGAAGTCGTGTGCTCGAGCGTGAGTGTAATCCACCACAATATTAGAGATGGCGAGTGATTTGTTTTCACTCTTCGGGAGATTCAGATTGGCTTTCGATAGTAGTGCGGCCAATTCACGATTGAAGCGTGCGTCAAGCTGTTGCAGTTTTTCGGCCACGATTCGGTTTTGTTCCATTGACTCAAACGGAACTTGTCGGTAATCGCTGCTTTGCAAGAACCCAGATAATGCGTAGTAATCATTGGAGGATATGGCATCAAACTTGTGATCATGGCAGCGAGCACAAGCGACCGTGACTCCCAGAAATGTTTTCGACATAACATCCAGCATATTGTCGAATCGATCGGCTTCGTCTTTGCGAACGTCGACGGGTGAATGAACCCACTCACCCATAAACCAAAAGCCCGTACCGAGAATTGATTCGTTGAAATTTTTATCTGGATTTAGACGGGGGGGGGCCAGCAGGTCACCGGCGATATGTTCCCGTACAAATTGGTCGTAGGGTACGTCAGCATTTAGGGCTCGAATGACATAGTCGCGATATTGATAGGCGTTAGGGGTGTCGTTATCGAATTCATGGCCACGTGATTCGGCATAACGCACAAGGTCGAGCCAATGGCGGCCCCAGCGTTCACCGAATTGTGGTGAATCGAGCAAATGGTCAACGACCTTTTCCAACGCCTGGGGCGACGAGTCAGCAATAAATAGATCCACTTGATCAGCAGAGGGAGGGAGGCCGATGATGTCAAAATACAGGCGACGCAAAATGGCCAATCGATCAGCGGGGACAGCAGGCTTTAGGCCCGCTTGCTCCAGTTCGTGCAAGATAAAGTAGTCCAATTCACTCTTGGGCCAGTTTGCTTGACTAATTGTGGGTAAGTTTGGTGCGGCAATCGAACGCCACATCCAATGATCGGCAACTCGCTTTTGTAGATCAAACTTAGGCATGGAAACTTCAGCGGTCGGTTCCGGTTCGTTTGGCCAAGGCATGCCCATTTCGAGCCAACGACGAAAGGTCTGGATATCTTTGTCGGCAAGCTTTCCCTTGGGTGGCATCTCGTAGCCTTCGTACAAAATGGCTTGCATGAATAGGCTGGCATCGGGCGTGGACAAATCAACTGCTGCACCAGTATCGCCTCCCTTTAGGAGCGCATTTCGTGAATCGACTCGAAGGCCTGCTTGAAGCTTGATCGATTTGATGCTGTGGCACTCGTAACAATGTTCGACGAGCAGCGGACGAACTTCTCGTTCGAAGAAAGTGAGTGACTCTTCACTAAAATTTGAATTGGCCGGAATGTTTGTTGGCTCTTGGCCCGCGAGAAAATTGGGAGTCCATAGAGCGAACAAAGTCCAAGCAAGGGCGAGCGAAACAACATCGCGCAGCTTGGACGGTTGGAAGCGGTTCGATTTGAAACGCGAGCAAGTCCTTTGCATGAGTCGTCGAAGAAACATCCTTTACCTCGCAATTTCAATTAAGGCGGGAGTTCAATCTATCGCGTCGATTCCGATTTGGAAAATCTTGTTGTCCCCAAGCCCCAAAGGACCTAGGATGGATTGGCGCGTTACGATGGAATCGCGACACCGATAAATTGAGGTGAGACAATGTATTTTAGCCCCTTTGCGGTCGAAAATCGAGTCATTTTTGCGACATCGAATTAACGAATTGCGACATAATGTCTCACTGTGAGTAGCAGGTGGGCTGGCTTTTTCGTAAATCGGGCAGTTTTGGCCATGAAAACAGAGAACCGTCAAGCTCGACATCCGAAAGTCGGACTCTTGATCGAGTCCTCTCGTGGTTACGGTAGAGCGATGTTGCGCGGTATCGCCAAATATGCGCGGACACATACGGCATGGTCGCTACTTCATCAGGAAATGACAATCGAGTCGTTGCCACCTGCCTGGTGGGAAACGTCCGCGATCGATGGTGTCATTGCTAGAGTTGGTGTCGGGAACGTGGAAGCTCTATTGAAAATGAGAGTTCCGATCGTAGACGTTCGCTGTGTTCTAGCTAACAGTGAAATTCAAATTCCACAAGTTGAAACCGACGAACGTGAAGTTTGCAAACTTGCCTTCGAACATTTGTATCAATTGGGCTTCCGACGCATGGCGTATTGTGGGTTTCTGTTGGCCCATTATTCCCAAACTAGGAAACGATATTTTCAAGAGCTATCCCAACAGCATGGGTGTCCGTGCTCGATTTATGAATCGCCAGCGGACTCATCCGCATCGTTGCAAACGATTGAACATATTGACCAAGTAGACTATGGGCGATTAGCGGTGTGGTTGAAAAGTTTGCAGCCGCCAACCGGGATCTTTGTTTGTAATGACATCTGTGGTCAACAGTTGTTGAATGTCTGCCGGGCGCATGAGTTGGCCATACCTGATGATTTTGGTGTCATCGGCGTGGATGATGACGATGCGATCTGCCCGCTTTGTGACCCGCCGTTGTCTAGTGTTCGACCGGACGCCGAACAAGTTGGTTATCGCGCAGCTCAAAAATTAGATTCGTTGCTGAAAGGAGAATGTGTTCCCTGGAGGATTGAATATGTTCCTCCTAGTTGCGTGGTACAGCGCTTATCTACGGCGATGGAAGCGATCACCGATCGCGAGGTAGCAAAAGCCTGTCGATATATCCGAGAGAATGCTTGTCGAGGAATCGATGTAAATGATGTTTGTAGATACTCCACACTTTCGCGCAGGCAATTGGAGCGGAGGTTTCGCGAGGCATTGCAGCGATCTCCAAAAGATGAGATCACTCAGGTACAAATGGAAAAAGTAAAACAACTTTTGCGAGAAACAGATTTGCCACTCGATGGGATTGCTGCACTGGCAGGTTATGCCTACAAGGAACGTTTATGTGCGGTCTTCAAGAGAGAGGCCGGACTCACTCCTACCGAATACCGCACCGACCAACATAGTCATACGGATTTTTAGACCGCAAGGGTTAACAGCTATTCCTGCCAACTTGGGTTCGACGACTTTTATGGTTGGTAACTGAGGTTGGGGTAATCAATTCTTCAAGGGAATAGAGGGGCCAACGCAAATGCGAAACCCATCGCGAGAATCAGAGTAGTTTGGACCTGCTAAACCTAAACGAACAGCACATCGCGCATTGCCTGGTACATCAAAATAGTTTCCGCCCTTGCAGACAGGTCGGTAGTTTTCCTGTGTGGTAAAAAAATCTTCGTGGCCGCCCAGCGGATCAAAATGATCCAGAACAACTTCCCAAACATTGCCACACATATCGGAGAGGCCGAAACCATTTCGACCTCGTTCGCCGAAATGATCAACGGGGGATACAAACGCATATCCATCGCTCCAGGACGCACTCGCTAAGGGCCACTTCTGTTTTCGGTCCGGCAAGAAATCGACCGCTGATATGTTGAAACGTCCTTCACCATCAGCCAGGTCATTGCCCCACCAGTAGGCTGTGCTTTCCTGGCTACCACCGCGACAAGCGTATTCCCATTCAGCTTCCGTGGGTAAGCGATATTCGTAGCCTGCCGGAATCATGGCGGTTAGATGGGATTGCTTGTTGAGCCAGTTGGTAAACGCGCGGGCATCGGTCCAGCTGACACAAACGACTGGGAAATCCTCTTGCAATGGAAACTGAAAATTTGGATCTCGCCAACTCTTGCCTTTCATGGGATCCCATGGATGAACGACGTTGGTCCGCAGGTTATAGCTGGTCCATTTTGGGTTGAAGCACTGTGTGTGTCCTTCCGGCTTTTCAGCATCTGTTACATAACCCGTTTCTTCGACAAAGCGACGAAACTGGCCTACCGTAACCTCCGTGCGTCCCATCCAGAAATCGTGCGAAACTTTCATCTTGCGTGGTACTTCGCCTTCGTAAGATTCTCGAATCGTACCTGGCTGAGCCCCTCCTTCGATTCCTGTTGCCCAGGCTTTTTCTTCTGCGGAGCTTCCCATCATGAACTCGCCGGCTGGAATATGGACCACTTCCAGTCGAACGTCTTTACCGAGTTCTGCCACAATAGCTTTCGTCTTGTGGGGTTCCTGAGCAACTACCTTAACTGCGCCGAATAGATTGAACGAAGCAAAGACAGCACAGGCCAAACGCACCGATCGGCTAGCGTGAAAGAGTTTCATGGCGAGATCACTATACAAGGGAGTGAAGAGAGGAAGGTGTGGGGCAAGTCGTAGCTGCCACATTATGTGAGCTCGAACTGAGCGGCGTCAAATAAAATACTGTCTCAGAGACGTTGATGATCGAAATTGGGCGTGATCTGATCCGGGGATTCATCTCTAGCGTTAGTGCATGCCTAGCGTGATGCTTGAGTTTTGTCTTGCTTGGCGATTGAATCGTCCTGCTGGCTCGCAGCAAACGGAATGAGCAGCATCGACAGAATTGGAATCGTTTGTTGACTTTCTGGAAATTCGGGGACGCCGAGACGCATCAGCTCATGGGGTTCGCGAGGTTGAGCTTTATAGGTTTGAAACAACCGATCCCACCAAGGAATATTGAATCCGTAGTTGCAGCGGGTTTCATCGCGATAGATGGAATGGTGAACTCGATGCATGTCAGGAGTGACCACCAAGATTCGCAGGAAATGATCAAGTTTCACTGGAAGTTTGAGATTGCTATGGTTGAAAATGGAGCACGAATTGAGGAGGACTTCGAAGAGTATCACGCTGGCCGGACTCGCGCCGAGAGCTATAACGGCCAGGCATTTGACGAGCATGGAGATGGCAATTTCCAGGGGATGGAATCGAAGACCAGAGCTTGCGTCAAGATCGTGATCTGCGTGATGTACTTGATGGATTCGCCAGAGTAGTGGCAAGCGATGGAAGGCTACGTGCTGCCAATAGATGAGCAAATCGAAAAGGATTACAACCAGCGCATATTGAAGTACTACGGGTATGTTCCACCAATGAAATAAACCGATGCTTCTTGATTCTGCCCATTGGGCCGCCCCCACCGCAGACAGAAAAGGAATGAACCTAAATGCCACGGTGTTGATGCAGGAGAGGAGGAGATTATTCCAAGTGCGCGCGACTCGATTTTCAGTTCGCTTGCGTCGCGGAACCACGCTCTCAAGCACGAACATTATCAAAAAGCTTATTGCAAAGGCGATCGGGCGAAGCCAAGGTTCAGTCATTGCTACACCATTTTACTGGATCGAGAATACGAACTCTTGTTTCCGTCCGTTTGATACTCTCCGCCTTTTGAATCTAATTCGGTTTGGAGAATGAAGTAAAGAGGGGAAACGTTGGCGAAAACGATCTTTTAGGCGGAATGCGAACACGTGAATGTCAGTGCCCGGACTTTCTTGCTCTCAGAGGCAGTACGGTTGAATTGCATGGCGAAATCAGCGACAATCCGAAGACTTTGAAGAGCCGAATGCTTGGGCACTTCAACATTTACCTGCTCTCTATTCAACACGATCCCACCTTGCTTCCCTTCATGCCTGCTGGAGGCCAATATGTTTGTACGGAAGATTTCGCCTGCGTATTGGTTTTTGGTATGCCTCACGATGTTCGTCTTTGGGGCACCGTCCCAGGCACAAGAACCAGTGCTTGATGTAGAACGCCAACCGCTTGAAGCAGCGGTTCGGCGACTGAACGAGGCGCTTTCGTTTCTCGGTGAGCCTCTCAGTGAATCTATTCAAAACAAGTTCGTTGAACTTTCGCGAAACAATGATGACGCGAAAGTAGTTCACGAAATCCAGTCGATACTGGATCCTTATTGCTTGACTGTGGTATCGATCAATCCGGAAGGGCGGGTGAAAGTTGCAGCGGGTAAAGCAGCACCGCATTTAGTGGAAAAAGGTTGGCGGACATTTCTAGTAAAGGTAATCAATGAAGGTGGAGTGACTTCGCCACTGCGTTGCAGTAGCCCCCAATCGCAAGCGATGGTCCGCCCTAGCACTTCCGCTGCTGAACCAGAACTAAAGATTTCGCCGGCGGAAGCTAAACGACGTTGGTTAGACATCGCTCTGCCCGTACAAGAGCCAATGCTCCCCAATCTATCGGGTTTGAAAGTCGAGTATCGTGTAGTGCAACTCTACAGCCGCGACGCGGGGGCCTGGGAAGCGACGCTGGCGTTTGATGTGGGACAAGGTTCACAGGATCTTGGGTTTCGCAGCGAAGTTCCCATGCTGTTTCGTGTTCAGCCGAGTCAAAAAGTGGTAGTACAAATCAAAGATCATGATGGCAAGCCAACAACGTGTGCTTTGCTCATTCGAGATCAACGCGGAAGAGTTTATCCTAACCCCGCTCGACGATTGGCTCCGGATTTTTTCTTCCATCCACAAATCTATCGGCATGACGGCGAAACGGTTACCTTGCCTGCTGGTAAGTATTTCGTGACGGCGACACGTGGTCCAGAGTATTTGGAAAGTTCTTTTGAGTTTGTGGTACCAGATAAAGAGGTGTCTCCCACGCTGGAAGTCCAACTCAAGCGTTGGATTCATATGGCTGAACAGCGTTGGTTTTCTGGAGATCATCATGTGCACGCAGCTGGTTGTGCACACTATGAGAACCCCGTTCAAGGTGTTGGTCCAGAAGATATGATGCGTCATATCTTGGGAGAAGATCTTAATGTCGGTTGCGTTCTCAGTTGGGGACCGTGTTGGTACCACCAAAAGCAATTCTTTGACGGCAAAGTTTCCAAGTTGTCTCGAACCGATTATCTGATGCGATATGACGTCGAGGTGAGCGGCTTTCCGTCATCGCATGCAGGGCATTTATGTTTGCTGAATTTGGTAGAGGATGATTATCCGAATACCACTCGCATCGAGGAGTGGCCTTCGTGGACGGTTCCTGTGCTGAAGTGGGGCAAGGAGCAAGGAGGTGTTGTCGGATACAGCCATAGTGGCTGGGGGTTAGCCTTGCCAGATTACATGCCGGATGGAACACGTGGACCACTACCGAATACTTGGGGTGGCAATAATCAGCGTGGGGGGAGAGCGGCAGATAAGCTCCCCGACTATGCCATGCCACCATTCGATGGTATCGGAGCCAATGAATATATCGTCGCTGCCCCGAACGATGCTTGTGACTTCATCAGCACCGTCGATACGCCTGCTGTGTGGGAACTGAATATTTGGTATCACGTTTTGAATTGCGGTTTGCGAACGCGCATCAGCGGTGAAACCGATTTTCCTTGCATCTATGGTGAACGCGTTGGCTTGGGGCGTATCTATGTGGAAATCGATAAAGACCAGCCCCTCACCTACGATCAATGGGTAAAAGGACTCGTGCAAGGACGCAGCTATGTTGGTGACGGTGCCAGTCACATTCGCCATTTTCGTGTGAACATTACAGATATGGGATATCAAGGAAATGATGGGAGCGTGAGTGAAGTGAAGTTGGCTCAGCCCGGAAAGGTGGAAATTTCTACAGCGGTATCAGCATATTTGCCAGAAACACAAACCGAAGTTGGGAGAACCATCCAGCAAAGACGTCTTGATGAGAAACCGTATTGGCACATCGAAAGGTCAAGAGAGGGAGAGAGCCGAAAAGTAGCGGTTGAGTTGATCGTAAATGGGATCGCTGTTGAAAAACAGAAAATCGAGGCAGATGGGAATTGGAATGATCTCAAATGGAGTGTTGAGATGAAGGAGTCCAGCTGGGTGGCGGTACGGATTTTTCCCTCACTACACACCAATCCTATTTTTGTTACCGTAGGTGATAAGACGATACAGCCGAGTGCTAAAAGTGCACAATGGTGTCGAGACGCCGTTGAGGTTTGTTGGAAACGGAAGCAACCGCAAATTCGAGCGTCCGAGCAAGAAGCTGCTGCAGCGGCGTATGACGTTGCTCGGAAGTATTACGACCAAGTTTTGAAGGCTGCAACTCGCGATTGAGTTGAGCAGCTAAGTCTCTAACATTTTGAAACTCATTGGGAATAAGAAGTTTATATGGGGCGAATTTCGACAAGTGATTTGCACAAGCGGTTACACAGCAGTGGTGTCATTGCGGTTTTGATTATCGATGATGCGAACGATGCTGTCCCGTTGGCCCGTGCTCTGCATGCGGGGGGAGTCGACTGCATTGAATTGACGTTGAGGACGGACAGCGCGATCGAATCGGTTCGCCGAATAGCGGCTGAAGTTCCGGAAGTTGTAGTTGGCGTGGGGACTATCCTCACTCCACAACAAGCTGATGCGGCTAAAGATGCAGGGGCTGATTTCGGAGTTGCACCTGGCACCAACCCACGAGTGGTTCAGCGGGCGATTGAAATTGGCCTTCCTTTCTCGCCGGGTGTGTGCACACCGACAGATATTGAAATGGCTTTGGAACTTGGTTGTCGAGTATTGAAATTCTTTCCCTCCGAACCCAGCGGTGGGCTGAATTATCTCAAGTCGGCTGCTGCACCTTATATGCATCTCGGGGTCAAATATATCCCGCTGGGTGGAGTAAGCGGTAAGAACGCGGAAGAGTATTTGCGAGATCCTAATGTCATGGCTCTGGGGGGATCATGGTTGGGCCCGCGCGACTTGATTCAAAAGAAAGATTGGGCCGCTATTACCAAATTGGCGAGTGAAGCTAACGAGATAGTAAAACGCGTTCGCGGAACCAAGGCATGAGCCGAGTTGTTGCTTTTGGGGAAATCATGGGGCGATTATCGCCGCCGGGATTCCAACGTTTTCAGCAAGCGATGCCTGGAGCTATCGAGCTAACTTTTGCGGGGGCGGAAGCGTCGATTGCAGCCTCTATCGCTTTTTTGGGAGGGGAAGCCGCCTTTGTCACCGCGTTGCCTCAGCATGCTATTGCCGATGCGTGTATCGCGGACCTGCGAGCCATGGGCGTGGATACTCAGCATATCATTCGAGCTGACGCCGGAAGGTTAGGCTTGTACTTCTATGAAAAGGGAGCCAATCAGCGGGCAAGCCAAGTGATCTATGATCGCGAAGGGAGTTCGATTTCGATCCTCAGCGCTGAACATTATAATTGGCGAGCGATTCTCGCTGGGGCAGGGTGGTTGGTGATTAGCGGAATCACGCCCGCCATTTCGCGAAATGCGGCTGAAATAACCAAGGTGGCGATGAGCGTCGCGAATAGCTTGGGTGTGAAAGTTGCTTGTGATATGAATTATCGCAGCAAGCTCTGGCAATGGGAGCCACCACTATCGGCTCGAGAGTTGGCGACTAAAACCATGCGCGAACTTTTGCCGATGGTCGATATGTTCATCGGTGGACTGGAAGATGCGAGTGAAGTTTTGGGGCTCACATCTGCTGGTTCAGATCCAGGTACTATTCGGATGATATGCAAAGGAATTGCCAATTCTTTTCCGCGACTTAAGTATGTCGCTATGACTCGTCGCATTGGGAGTTCCGCCAATCGAAACGAATTTGGAGGGATGTTGTTCGACGTGGAGAACCAAGAGATGGTTTGGGCACCGCAGCAGGACAATCAACCTTCCCTGTATGTCATTGATGATATCGTTGATCGTTTAGGGGCTGGTGATGCTTTCACTGCAGGTTTGCTTTACCAATTCACCATTCAAAATCCTCTTGTGCTTCAGCGAGCGATCGATTTCGCCACCGCAGCTGGATGTTTGGCTCATTCGATCGAAGGTGACTATAACTATGTAAGCCGCAGCGAGATTGAAGCTATTGCGGCGGGAGATCGTGGCGGGCGGGTGAGTCGGTAGGGGGTACGTTCGAGGGCTTTTGGCTGCTCAGTTTGCTCGCTTTAGTCAGGATACGATCGAGGGCTGACGCGAACTCGCTTCGATCGCGTGGAGAGTAGGGCTGAGGTCCCGATAGTTCCATACCGGCACCACGTGCTGCATCAAAGAAATCGCGAGCCGCCAATCGTGAGCCGATGTTGGATTCGTCCAGAACGTTGCCGCGCGGATCTAACACAAAGACTTTTTTCGCAACCAATTGAGCTGCTAATGGAACATCGGCTGTGATGGTGACATCGCCGGGTGAAGAATGGTCTACAATGTATTGATCGGCGACGTTTGCACCGTCACGCACAGTGACGCTTCGAATCAAACGATACCCCTCGGGAGCCGCGATGGATTGATTGGCTACGAGAATGACTTCTACCTGAAGTCGTTTTGACGCGCGATACACCAATTCTTTGGCATCTCGAGGAGCTGCGTCAGCATCAATCCAAATTCGGAACATAAACACGGGTACTTGGCTGAGGAGAGATCAGTAAGGATAGAGCCCATTAGATGGTAGCCGATCGGTGTATTCAATGGGTGCAGTTACGGATGCATCAACCCTACTGATGTGCCCGGATCGCGATAAACGCACTTCCATTCTCGTTCGCACCGGGAGATTCTGACGTTGTTTTGCCAGTTTGCTTGGGAGAATAGTTTTTCTGCTAAAGGCGAACCGGAGGGGACAATGATTCCCTCACCAAAAGAACAATCGATAGCCCAAATGGCGTTCGCTTGCTGAGCAACACAGAGGAAGAAATCAATTCTTCCATTCGATTTCGAGCGTCTACGATTCTCATGCAGTGTAGGTGAGAAGAGGCAAGTAATTTAACGAAAAAGCCCCTGCGCAAACAGGGGCTTGGATGGAACTCATAACGCGTTACGAAATGAATTTTGGGTGAGCGTCAAGTGAAATCAACGCTTACTTACCTTTGAATTTGTCATGGCACGCTTTGCAGTTCACGGCGGCGCCGAGTTCTTCCAAAGCACCTTCACGACCGGTCACAACTTTAGCGGCAGCAACCAGAGCGGTACCGGATTGCATCTTCCATTCGGTCTCGTCACCCTTTGGTGCATTGTTCTCAACAAGATCGATTAGCAAATCCAAAAATTGCTTCTTCTCTTCGTCCGAAGCTTCGCCACTGGTGACCTTCTTGCACAAGCTGGTGTTGCCTGCGAAGCCTGCTTTCATGACTTCTTTAACGGTTTTCTTTGGAGCCAGATTGCTTGCGATAGCGATTCCGCTGATGCAAAGCAATGCGAGCACGGCTGGTAAATAACGACGCATGTGGAACCTCTCGAAAAGTGAAAAATGCCGGAAAAGACCGGTCGGTATTCTGCGGAAATTCGCTAGTTTATGCCAGTGCAGTAGCAGAAAAGTACCCAAAATCGGTCGGTCCGGCTCGGTTTTCTGCCTAGTTGAGACTCTGTCTCAGTGAATCGTCTCTTTCAGGGCTCATTTTGGTGCGATTTTTGCGAGAGAAGGATGCGATTGAACCTGCTAATTCGCTACGATTCTGTGCGGTCGAGAAGTTAAGTCACGAAGAAATTAGTGAGACGCAAGCCCATGACCGCCGCCGAAATACTTAACGAGTTAAAGCCGCTTGGAAGCGACAGTTATAAGCGAGTGATTTTCAAGCATGGTGTTGCTGAACCATGTTATGGCGTGAAGATTGGCGACATGCAAAAGATCGTCAAGCGAATCAAGAAAGACTATAAACTCGCATTGGCTTTGTATGATTCTGGCGTCTATGACGCGATGTATCTTGCGGGCCTTCTTGCTGACGATGAAAAGATGACGAAGAAGGATTTGAAGCACTGGCTTAAGGGAGCCTATTGCAGACCATTGGCGGGTTGGACGGTTGCCTGGGTTGCGGCAGGTAGTCCGCACGGTTGGGAGTTGGCGCTCGAGTGGATTGACTCAAAGGAGAGTCTCACAGCGGTAGCGGGCTGGGCGACGTTGGCGAGCATTGTATCCGTCAAAGCAGACGACCAACTTGATCTGGCCGCTCTAAAGAAACTCATAGCACGAGTGCAAAAGTCGATCCATCAAGAAGCGGATGACGTTCGGTATCACATGAACACTTTTTTGATCTCGCTTGGTTCTTACGTGGAACCGTTGAAAGATACGGTGCTGAAAGCGGCAGATAAGATTGGTCCGGTGACGGCAGACTTGGGAGATAATGACTGCAAGACGCCCAGCATCGCTGAGTATATTGCCAAAGTTGAAAAGCGTGGGGCAATCGGAAAGAAACGCAAAACGGCAAAGTGCTAACGTTGTTTAGCGATAAGGGATTGAATCGATTCGCCATTCGCTATCTTCTAAGATAAGCTGCACACTTTCTTTGGGCCTTCGTATTCGTTTACCATAGAATGCTGCTGAGATCTTGCCTTTCAAGCGGTCGACAAAAGAAGCCTGCTCGACCGATTCCGCTTCCCCTTCCATCTCTGTACTTTCCCAAGATGCGTCGCGAACGACGGCGATGATATTCGCTTTGGCTTTCTGTGGAGATAGCGTGAGATCGGTGGCAGCTTCGAAATAGTGAAAACGGAAATGCTGGACAAAACCTGTTTGACTTGGGTGCGTCGGATTTGTCTCGTGGCGTTGATAGTTTTCAATCAATAGTGGCTGAAGCTCTGAAATGAGCTCGGGCCAATGTTCTACTTTCGGAAAAATGTCCTTCTTCCAATGATTGAGTCGGTTTTGGAGTTCTTGCTGAAATTCTTCTGGCGTGAGTGCTTGATTAACACTGCGAAGCGCTGGAAAGTTGGTAAAGGCTTCGTCGGGAACCTTATGCAATTCAAGCGTTTGGCTCGCCTTTTCCATAAGATCTGCTTCGTTACATAGTTCATCCACAGCTCGTATGAGCATGTAGGTGAAGCGACTGCGGAGCATGTTGGAATAGGTCAAGTATTCTGCTTGCCAGTTTTCTGTGCGGACCGCTTCGCAAAAGGTATCGAGCGTTTTTTGTGGAGTGTCAGTGGGGCGGGGGGCAGGTGTATTTGCAGGCTGGGCAAGAGTGACGGCCGGGTGAAGGCTGATGAAAACGAATGCAAGAGTTAGGATCCATTCTCGCATTGGACATGCTGTTTGGGCTGCTGAAAATGATCTAACCATACTTCAGTTTGATGCTTGAATTTGTTAGTTGGGAAAAATGATGGATTACAGTTGGGGGGCATCGAAGCTGTAAAGCTAGTACCCTGGATAGAGTAGCAATCCCCAATAGTGGAGGCTACGGCGAAATGTATTCCGTTCTCCCCCGATGATCTCGACGGTGTGATAGCATATTCGTTCACGGTTCCAGCGATTCGAAAAGGGATAGATGATGTTGATGAAAAGATTAGCGTTGATTTTAGGGTGGCTTACTGTGAGTGTGGTTGGTCAGTGCTCAGGTGAAGAGCCGCTGAGATTGCGGGTTTTGTCGTACAACATTCATCATGGCGAAGGGGTGGATGGCAAGTTGGACTTAGCCAGAATTGCCAAAGTAATTCGAAGCGTGCAGCCCGACATCGTGGCTTTGCAGGAAGTTGACGTGAATGTGTCTCGAAGTGCAACGGTTGATCAAGCAGCCGAATTGGGGAAACTAACCGAGATGAAGTCGGTTTTCGGCGGAAATATCGATTTGCAGGGGGGCAGATATGGGAATGCTTTGCTCACACGATTCGAAATCGTCAATCAGCAGAACGAAGCCTTACCGAATGTTGCCAATGGTGAACAGCGTGGAGTACTTAAGGTTGTCCTTCAGCTTTCCAATCGCTCGCAACACTTAACCGTTTACGCTACGCATTTAGATCATCGACGTGACGAGAGGGAGCGGGTGCTTTCCGCTGAACGTATTAATGGACTCGTTGAGGAGGCAGCGCTGGGATTGTTGCTGGGTGATTTGAATGATGTGGCTGGCAGCAAGACGCTCGATATTCTGGATGAGAAATGGACGCGGACGAATAGCGAAATACTCGCCACGATCCCTGTGGAGCAACCCAAAAGACAGATCGACTTTATTGCGGTTCGGCCCGGCGGGTACTGGCGTATCCTTGAAACGAAAGTTCTCGACGAAGCAGTGGCGTCCGATCATCGCCCAATAATGGCGGTGGTCGAACTGAAGTAAAAGTGTTTACTTGGCTGGTCGTAAGGGCTATCCTAACATGGTCGTGGTCCTTCAAATTCAATGAAAGTAGGGGAATGTTATGGGTAATGTAAGTCGCCGTAGCTGGCTTCAATCGGCCGCTGCCACTTCGTTCGGATTATGGACTGCTTCAAGTAGTGGACTCCTGCTCCCCAAGTGCGAAGCCAGTTCGATGGCTGATTCCCTTCCTATGCAGCTCTACAAAAGCCTGACAGAAGAACAACGCAAGAAAGTTTGTTTACCGAAAGATCATCCAAGACGCGGTTATGTGAATAACTGGTGGTACATCCTCCCCGAATACCGAATTCCAACGACCTTCAACGCCGAACAGCAAGAGTTAATCAAAAAGATTTTTGATGGCATGCACAGTGTAGAGCATCAAGCAGCTGTCAATGAAGCAGTGCTCATCGATCAATATGGCGAAGAAAAGAACGCTCCCGCCGCAGGCTTCTTCGGCTCGCCCGACGATGAAGATTTTGAATTCATCTTTACTGGTCACCACGTGACTCGCCGCTGCAATGCGCATACAGACAAAGGATTAGGCTTCGGAGGGAATCCGATTTTCTACGGGCATTATCCTCACTCGATGACCAACATGCGCGAGAATTTTAATGAAGCGAAAGAACATCCCGGTAATCCCTATTGGTATCAAGGGAGGCTGTTCAACAAGTTTGTGCAAGCTCTTGATGGAAAGCAACAAGAAAAGGGATTGGTAGGCCACGAACCTCGCAGCGAGAATTCGAACGTTGTCATTCAAAAGACCAAAGATCTGAACGGTTTAGCTTGTGCTGATTTATCTGCCGATCAGAAGAAGCTTCTGTTGGAAACGATGGGGGGCATGTTGGCGATGTTCCGACAAGATGATGTCGATGCTACTGTTTCAGCTATTGAGCGTCGAAACCTGTTAGATGAATTGCACATCTCTTGGTTCGGTGGTCAGTATGACATCGGGCAAGACAAAGTTTGGGACACTTGGCAGATTGAAGGTCCCAATATGGTTTGGTACTTCCGTGGCTACCCCCACATTCATTGCTATTTCCATTTGACCTAGATCACCTAAAGCGAACTTCTGTCCGCATGGGGCGGAAGTCCGATGTTTGGTCGTTGTCTGGAAAGTCCCCTTTGCGCTGCAGAACTTCCGCGGTGATGTCGGGAATTATCGTTCCCTTATCCCATTGAGTTACAAACGTGAAATCTAGAAGCGAGTCGGGATAATCATCTTTGCCATCGCGGTCGTTGTCGGCCCAGTTGTTATCGATCGCTTCTTTCGGTTCGATCCATTTCCAATTTCTGGATTCTAGGAACGCGTCAAAAGCTGGATTCCCTTTTTTCGATTTGAAATCATAGTCAAAATTGTAGCCCCCAACGGCAATACACGGGATGGTTTGTTGTTTTCCCCACTCGGCAAGCAGAACGGCTTGCGTCTTGCGGACAACATCGCTTCCTCGATGGAGTTTGTTCATGACGACCTTAAACTCGAAGCCCGTTGATTTGTGTTTTAATTGAACGACCAGGGGAGCGATTTGATTTCCGGGGCCGAAGCTCTTTCCATCAATCGTTTTCAATTCATCCTTCTTGATCAACTCGAATACGTTTGGGTTCCACGATAGGAATAAGCGTGACTGCCCTCCGCTTTGGCCTAAAACGCTTGCTTCTGGGCCCCAGACTTTGCTGAAAATTTCTGCTGAACTTTCGGGGACTTCGCTGAGCGCAAGAATGTCGAAAGAAGGGAGTTCGGTAAGTTGTTTGGCGATCACTTCGTGATTGCTGCCTGGGGACTCTACGTTCCAGGCAAGAATGGAAAACGACTTGGACTCTTCGGCGTGGAGCGTAAGTGCCAATACGCTGCTTAGAATCCATGAAAGAACGTAGAGGAAAGTAGGGCGTTGGAGATGTCGATTCATGATTGGGTTCTCGTCGAGTTGTGGAGGAGGGCTTATTATCTTACCCTCTCCAATGACCATCCACAAACTATGGTTGCATGCACTAGAGAACTTTCATGCGACCTTCATTCATCTTCGGGCTGAGTTGGCGCGGCATCCAGAAACTTTACGGCCGGATTGCGCTGTAAGTACTCGAGGGCGGATGCACTGAATTGAGCGCGAGTGCCAAGGCGCAGTGTCCGCTGATGTTTGGCTAAAGATTGGGCAGTTTGATCGCTGATTCGGCCAACACTTTGTATCGTCAAAATTCCTTGGTGCTCGCCCAAAACTTCGGCGGTTTCGTCCGACAGCGTGGTAAGTCCGTTGAGGAGTAGGCTACATTTTGCGGCGACGAGTTCGCGGGCAATATCGGGGGCTAAGTGTTTAAGCTTGTTGAGTTGAATGTAGGAAGGATTGCCTGCCGCTAGAGCTCGCGCAAGCCGGACGTCGGTGAGTTGAAGAATGTTGCTTAGGCTTAGCTTCCCTGGTCTGGACAATAACAATTCCATCGATTCGGGAGAAAGTTCTGTGATTCGTTCTAAGGCCAGCTTGCCCCGATGTTGACTCAAAATGGCCGCTTTTTCTTTGGTAAGTGATTTGATTCCTAGACCAAGCGGGCCTTGAACTTTGGCAAGTTCTTTCAGGGCCTCATCTGAAATCGATGTGAGAGAATACAGTTCCAGTCGATCGCATGTTGCTGCCAGTTTCGCAGCGAACTTAGGTGACTTTATTTCTGTGAGATCGAGAAGTCGCATCGACTCTCTGTGCAATGCTAGGTGCTCTTCGGCCTCAAGGGTAAGCTCGACTAACTCAGGGATTTCTAAGCTAAAGGGGATTTTGGCAAGTTGTTGAGCGTGTTGAGATGAAAGCTTGGTGACTCCTTTCAACGTGAGTCGGCAGTTGCATCTTGCTAAGGCACCAGCTTGCTGATCGGTGAGTGAAGTGAGGCCACTCAAGATGAGATAACTGGTGTGTTTGGCAAGTTGGCTAAGCGTCTCGGGAGTGGGATCGTTGAGCCGCAGTCTCAAAGGCCCAGTGTGTGCAGCAAGTGCAGCAGCAGCTTCGGCGTTAAGAGAAGTTAAGCCTTCAAGAGCGAGGGTTCCTTGGTGGGGAGCGAGTTCGAGAGCTGAGTCTGATGTGAGCGACGTGAGAGCAGGTAGTGACAATTCCCCATTGGATTTGGAGAGTTCACGAGCGATCTCTGGCGGTAACTCCTGTAGGTTAGCAAGTGTAACGAATGATTTGAAACCCATGTTTTCACTGGCGATTTGTTGAGCTTGGGCTACGGTGAGGTGTGTTGCCTTGTAGGGCGATTCTTGGGGCAGAACGGTGGAGCAAGCGGATAACCAACAGCAGCAGAGAATGAAAGTGCGAATCATCGGGACACCTCGGATCAGCGAGTCAAGGCAATAGCGCGAAGAGGGACTGCTTGGTTCAAACCCATCTCTCATTGCTTGGATGTAACAGTTTTGTAACAGGCTATGTTTGGGGCACGCCTACTCGAGCTTGATTCCTCGAAAGTTAACGCGACGATATAGGAGGTTGCCAAGGGATGTTTCCCGCCCGCTGAATATGCTTTTGAATTCGTTTCGAGAGATCCTGCATTTTCTGGCGTTGGCTGTTAGCTAAGTTCTTCTCTTCTTGCGGGTCATTCGTAAGATCGTACAACTCCCAAGGCGAAAAGGGATCGTTCTGCATTAGTTTCCAGCCGTCATAGATGAGGGCTTCGTACGCTTTACCGCCATATTTGGGACCCCCTTCGCGTCGCACGAAATAGAGTTCACGCGGGTTGGTGCTGGATTTTCCTTGCAGGACTGGGACTAAGCTGACGGCATCGATATCTAACGGAACGGGTAAGCCAGCAATATCGAGGAGCGTGGGATAAAGGTCGAATGTAAGGCCTTGATAGTCCGACTTTGTTCCGGCTGAGATTCCTTTAGGCCATTTCATTACGAAAGGAACTTTTAGTCCACCATCGTAATGACTTTGTTTTCCGTCACGCCATGGATCGTTATTTTGAGCATGTGGTAGTGAGCCACCATTGTCTGAAGTGAAGATAACCAACGTGTTCTCGGAAAGATCCAGTTGTTCCAATTTGGCCGTAACGAGTCCAACGTGATGGTCGAGATGTTCGACTAGGGCGACATTCTTGGCTCGCGCTTCGGACAGGTTGGGCTGTTTCTGTTTGACTTTCTGGAACCAACTTTCAGGAGGTTCGATGGGGAAATGGGGCGCGTTGTAAGCTAGATACAAGAAGAAGGGTTGTTCCTTTACTTTGGCGCGGGATTCGAGATATTCGAGAGCCCAGTCGGTAAAGACTTCTGTGGCGTGGCCGCTCGGTGTGATTGTTTCCCCATTTAGTCTCATGTAATTTTGGCCGTGTCTTTGGTGCGTGGTGTAACTGTCCATCATGTCACCGAGAAAACCGCGAAAGAGATCGAAGCCACGTTCATTTGGGAGGTTTGGTGACTCAAGACCAAGATGCCACTTCCCAATGGCAGCGGTATGGTAGTTCTTACGCTTCAATTGTTGTGGCAGTGTCTCAACGCCGCTTAAAAAATAGCCCCATGAATCGGCCGGATTGGTGCGGATGACACCTGGTACGCCTACGCGATCGGGATAACGACCCGTGAGAATCGCTGCGCGCGAAGGGGAGCAGACAGTGCAGTTCGAACGCATGTGCGTGAATAGCATGCCGTCGTGAGCAAGTTGGTCGATATGTGGCGTTTCGATGTCGCCTTGACGATAGAGTGAAACATCACCATATCCATGGTCATCAGCCAGGATCAAAATTATGTTCGGCGGTTGGGCCGCGAGGGAACGATTAAAGTTCATGGAAGCGCAGAGTATAAGCCAACATAGAAGCAATATGGTATCGGTTTTCTGCATCGAACTTATCTCGCTGCGATATTATGGTTTGGGGAGTGGGATGGCGAGCATATCTTCATGAGGTTCGATATCCTTTTTATGGGCCTCCATTATCTCCATCAATTGAGCCACGATCTCAGGATGTTTGTCGGCGAGATTATGTTTCTCAGAGAGGTCGTGCTCTAAGTGGTACAACTCGGGTTTGGATGGAGCAACGGCTTTGGAATAATTTACTGGCTCACGAGTTTTGATGTGGAGTTTCCACGGACCCAAGCGGGCGGCGTGCAGTTCGGCATTGGTCCAGTAGAAAAATTCTTTGCGCGGACTTGGCTCATTGCGCAGAAGGGTGGGTGACAGGTCGTAACTATCGAGCTTACGATCGGTAGGTATTTGGCTCCCCGTAAGAGTAGCAAACGTGGCCATGAAATCGAGCGTCGAGCCAAGTTCATGTTTCACGCCAGGTTGAATGTGGTCGGGCCACCAGAAAATGGTAGGTACTCGCTGGCCACCTTCAAAGGTCGTGCCTTTGCCGGCTCGCAATGGGCCAGCTGAGCCACCGTGTGTATCGAAAGCTAGCCATGGGCCATTGTCTGAAGTAAAGACGACCAAGGTGTTCTTTTCCAGTTGAAGCTCACGGAGTGCGTCGATAATTCGGCCCACGTTAAAATCGATCTCTTCGACGACATCCCCATAGAGGCCTCGAGCGGACTTTCCACGGAAGTCGGGTGATGCAAACAGAGGAATGTGTGGAAGATTGTGAGGGAGGTAGAGAAAGAAAGGACGAGTTTGATTGGCTTTGATGAACGCAATCGCTTCATCGGTGTAGCGACGAACAATGGTGTTTTGATCGGCAGGACGTTCGATGATTTCGGTATTGCGCATCAAGGGGACGTTGTAATGCGCTGTTTCCGGATAGTAGCTATCGTCCTTAACAATCTCCGCTTTGTAACCAGGGCCACCCGTTTTATCCATGTCGTTGGAATAGGGTATGCCGAAATATTGATCAAAGCCTTGTGTAGTGGGGAGGTACTGTGGTAGATGACCGAGGTGCCATTTGCCAACGATTCCAGTTGCATAGTTTTTCTGTTTTAGCAGTTCGGCCAACGTTATTTCATCGGATGGCAAACCACCACCGGAGTCAGGAAAGAGCACGCCCCGCTTAGCGCTGGTCATGCCGTTGCGAATAGGATAGCGACCCGTGAGCAATGCGGCACGACTTGGAGTACAGACAGGTGCCGCTACATAAAACTGAGTCCACTTTTGACCTTCCTGGGCTAGTTGATCAAGGCGTGGCGTTCGAATGGTCGGATTGCCGAAACAACCGAGATCTCCCCAACCCATATCGTCGCAAAAGATGACAACAATATTGGGCAGCGTTTCTGCTTGGGCTATCGACGTGATGCAAGATAGAAACGTCAAAGCAAAAATAGAAAATCGAACGCATAGCCGGTTGTTTATTGTGGAGTTCATGGTGCAGAGCTGAAAAGATGCTAGAGGGAACGAGAATGAAGTGGGGGACAAATTAGAGAAAGAGCAAAGAGACTAGTCGTGTTTTCCACGTAGGTGCTGGGCCGCGCGATAGATCATCAGTCCAATGCCACTGGTGATTACTCCTGAGACCAAGCCGATGAACGATCCGATAATCGCACCGCCATACCAAGGTAAATTCCAAGCTGAATTCAGCCATGCTGCAATTGCTCCAATCAATCCAAAGAGCAACACGTTTCCAGCAATAAAGATTGCCTGAAAAATGTTATCCTGCTTTCGAAGATTGGCGCCCGTCACTAGATCTGTGATCATATTATACGTTGGATCAGAGACTGTGGAACTCTCTGATGTGGCGGTCGGCTGAAGCGGTGGCGTAAAGGGATCTTGGGAGTCGGTCATCGCTGGTTCCTTCTGCCAATAGGCGAACCATCAGTTCATGCGGATGAATAGATGAATGGGAATGGGGCGGGTTGGAATTCGGTTTTACCCCCGTCATCTCCCAATAGCAACACTAGGTGAGCATTTAGGGCATAACTCTTTGGCTTAGCGATGCAAATTCGTAGTGATTTACAATTTGTTGCTTGAGTAAATTCGATCGGATAGGATGTTCGCACAATTTGTAGGCAAGCGAAACAAATAGTTATACGTGATCTATATGAGATCTAAGGGTGACGTGAATTTCTGGGGAGCAGTGGGAGCAACAAAGATGGCGGACTTGGCTGACGGGGAAAGTGTGGAAGTAAAGGGCTCAGGTGCTAAACCCTATGTGTTGAAAAATAGTGGTGGAGTTTATTCCTGTACTTGTCCCGCTTGGCGCAACCAATCGATCGGCATCGAAAAACGTTCTTGCAAACATCTGCGCAAACTAAGGGGTGATGCAGCTGAAGAGGAACGAGTTGGCAACGCGCTGCCGCAGAAACCTGCTAAGAAGGTTTCCGGCGAGGGCGATGATGAGGGAGGCACTGAGCCCCCTGTATTGCTGGCTGAGTCTTGGGACAACGCACAAGATTTGTCAGGTTGGTGGATGTCGGAAAAGTTGGACGGCGTCCGCGCGTATTGGGATGGGAAGCAATTCTTGTCACGCCAAGGTAACCTTTACCATGCGCCAGATTGGTTTGTGGAGGGACTGCCTGAAGTGCCGCTTGATGGAGAGCTATGGTTGGACCGCAAAGCATTTCAGAGAACGGTGAGTATCGTCCGAAGGCAAGACAAGAGTGAGCATTGGAAGACGATTCGGTTCGTGATCTTTGATGCGCCACAAGCCGCTAAATTGTTCGAAGATCGGGTTGGGTTTTTGAAAGCAGAATCTGCTCGATGGCGCAATTCTTATGTGGAAATCTTAGAACATAAGTTATGCGAGGATCTGAATCATTTACGTACTGAATTAGTACGAGTCGAAACTTTAGGGGGCGAAGGCTTGATGCTGCGCGAGCCTGGCTCAGCGTACGTTGCAGGACGCTCAACTTCTCTGTTGAAGGTCAAGTCATTTCATGATGCCGAAGCAGAAGTGATTGGGCATGAGCCAGGGAAAGGGCGACATGCTGGTCGATTAGGAGCGCTTTCGGTTCGACTTCCCAATGGCAAGATCTTTTCCGTCGGAACAGGTTTTTCTGACAAACAACGTGAAGCACCTCCAGCAGTTGGGGCGTTGATTACCTTTCGCTATCAAGAGCTATCAGACGCTGGCATACCGCGTTTTCCAAGTTATGTGGGTGTGCGTTCGGACGTTGAGGGCTCTGCGAAATCGAAGGTTGCACGAGAGACCGAAACGGCCGCGAAAACTCCTACGAAAGTGACTGCCGGAAAAGCCAAAGTATCTCAGAGCGAGACGGCATCAATTGTATCGGCAGGCGAGAACGGAAAACGATATTTTGAATTTAGCGAGGACAACTCTCACAAATTTTGGGAGATTTCTGCAGCGGGAAATTCGGTAACTACGCGCTGGGGGCGAGTAGGAACCGACGGACAAAGCAAAACGAAGGAATTTGTTGACGAGGCAGCGGCAATCAAGGAATATCAAAAACTGGTAGCCGAGAAAACGAAGAAGGGTTACGAAGAGAAGTAGCTTGCCTCAAATGCGAACCCCGCAGCCATTTATGTTGGAATTAGAGCATTGGGATTAAGCGGTTCAATTCGTCGTTCAATCCCGAATCCAATTCCGAACTTCATATTCGATTTCGTCATGTTCAATATGTTCATGGGTTGCCAGTAGGTCGCTGACTGCTGCGATTGCGGCCCACCAATGGTCTTGAGAAAAGCGGCGATGGAGTAGAGCCACCGTTTGTTCCAGTAAGCGTAGGCATTCGATATCCGATTTGAGTCGTGGCCGAACCATTTGCCAAGCTTGCTTCCAGTCATGTGCCCACTCAGGAACGAGGCCGGGATGATAAGGTTCGTTAGTGTATACCATTTCAGCCACCGGACCTGCCAAGGAAACGGCCATCATATCTCGCAAGTCTGCCTTGGATGGCCATTGAATGTCAACTAAACCGTGAAAGCCATCTTCTTCCGGATCGACCGTTGCTCGCTCCACCGTTGCACCACAGAGAACTGCCATGACACAATGTCCGGCTTCGTGATACGTCGTGCGATCAAGTTCTTCATCTTCTTCGTCGTCGTAGCGCATTTGTGATTCGAGTGTAAAGGAAGGGGGATACAATCGCTGTTATTCTGTCTCGCCCCAAATCTGAATACAGCTTTCGAAGTTGCCTGGGTCGGTGGCTTTAATTTCAATGCTTGTAGGGACAAAGCTATCGCCCTGGTATTGAGGCGCAGCGGAGTAGCGCGTTACAACACCGCGTTCGATCAAAGACACGATGATATTTAGGTCCGTGCTTTGTTTTAGGTCGGAGATACCGATAGGAACAAAAACACAATTCATCGGTGTCTCCGGCCCACCAAATTCAAGCGGCATCAGATAGAGCGGCTCCAAAACACCAAGTTCGACAAGCTCTTGGACTTTGGCTGCACTGTTGATATGGCTGAAATCAGGGCCGCGATACTTGCTGGTAGTTCCAGTCATTTTTTCTTGCTCCTTAGGCCTTGTGTGCGGCGTTTACCTTCCGAGGATATGGCCATGCTACTGCGTCGAGTGAGCTTCTTTATTTCGGTAGCCTTTCGGAAACGCAGAGCGGTCCAGTCGGAATCGATCGAGATCTGCCTGACCGGTTCATAGCCAGCATCCCCCAAGACACTCCAGCCCTTATCGCGATTGAATTCGCAAGTATAGTTCTTCGAGGTTCCTTTTGGATAAGCGATCCACAGAATTGAATCTTCGCTGACGGAACGGACCAGCGTCTGGGAGAGTTGATCCAGCTCTACTTGGCTAATTGCAAACGCTATTCCGAAACTAACCTTTTCTTTCGCGGTCGATTTTCGCTGAATAGAAACGTCGACCAAAGCGGCCAGTTCAACGTCAAATGACTGTGGCGCGTTCAAGACCAGGATTTTCGATTGCTGCGCGAGGTTTAGTTTTTTCAATAAGGGAGTCATGTGTAAAATTGGTTCCCTTGGCTCATGGTAATTCACTTGTTAGCTCGGCTAAGATTGATTCTATGCCTTCGGGATTATACAAGTGCGTGAAGAAGTTCAGCTTAATCTTTTTTCCGTTCTTGAGAACGATGATCAAGCGAGCGAGGTCCATTTCGTATGCATCCGAAAGAAAAAACTTTCCGATGGTCCCCATTGTCTTGCCCGATTTTACTTCTCGTATATCGTCAAAGCGAAAAGCACTAAGGTGAATTGAGAGATGCGCCAAAACAACTCCTTTTTCATAGATTGATACTCCGGTCATCCGGAAAAGCCGTTGATGGTTGAAGTAATCCAGAATGTTTACAATGGCGACGATCGCGAAGGTGGTAATCAACGCGTAGGGACGAGCCTCTTTGAGCGGCATCATTTGGCTGAACAGCCACTGCGGAATCATCGACAGAAAAATCATGAAGACGATCCATTGATAGAAGATATAGCCGAAAAGGCCCAGACGGCGAGCCAGAAAAACTGCGTCCGATTTGGCGGTAGGGAAGACATGAAAACGGAGCTTTCCAAGCGACAACCGTTGGGCTTCGATGTCAAAAGCAGGCAGAGGTGAGTTAGAATCCATTTGGGACAAGTCCACATCGGCGAGTTTTCAGCAAAAGTGTGTCAACGCAATTTTAGTGTACGGATAAGTGGGGAGTGAAGTCGCTGCTTTCTTGAATTACAATAAGCTATTCGGCTGGCAATATCAGCCCAGCTTAGGCAGTAAGTTCTTTACCGTTTCCGCGATAAGGCGGGGATGCGTCGGCACTCTAGGAGTTTTCTCGACAATGGTTCGGTCTGAATGCAGGGAATTATTCTATCGCATGTTGGGTACATGCGTAGCTGCATTCCTTTTGGCGTATTTGTCTGCCGACCGTGTCTGTGGGCAAGACGCGAAATTAGATAAGACTATCTACCTGTCTATACATGCAGACATCCATGGAATGAAGTCGGACCAGCGACTTGCGTTGCTCCCCTGGGAAGTTTTTTCTGCTAGGTTCAAAAACTTAGTGGGAGTCGATCCTTTCTCTGGGGCGGAATTCGATATGGAACTCGCCACTCGAGAAGAGGGGGAAGGTATTGCAGCTATCCGTTGGACTGGATCCCACGAGATAAGCGTCTCAGACCTTTCCTCACGTCGGTTTCTTAAAGTGAAAGACGCTGAAGGAGCAATGCGTGAAGACATCCGGCATTTGGTTGACTCGGAGATTTTTATACAAAAGCTCGAGCAAGTTTGGTATTTAGGGACGATGTCAGCGCTCACTGGGTATGCAGAAGCGAAGCAGTTGCCGACACCGGGAGCGACCGACCGCAACGGTAGCTCACCTGCTTATTTGACAGTAAGTTTGCATCTGGGTGTGATCCGAGACGAGCTCTCTCAAAGACTGGATGCCGAGTGGGTACTTGATGAGGATGTAAGGACGACTCTTGCGAACTTGATCGAGCGTCTCGAACAAATTCACGTGGAGCTTCTTCCGGGAAGGCCTGTTGAGTTGAATGTGATTCTCACGGCGAAGGAAGGGACGGATACAGCTACGATCGTGGAAATGGTACGAGCGCTTCAAATGCCTACCGTGAACTATTTACAAGAGGCGATTGGGAGACGTGAAAGCGCTTTCCGATTGAGTCAAAGGGAGCAATTTGCATGGGAGGCGTATTGTGCACGCCTCAAGCAGTCCTTGCTGGAAGCTCAACCCACGGTGCAAGGCCAAACGGTGAGTTACCGTTTGAAATCATTGGTGAATGTTCCCCTCATGACCATAGCGGGGATGGGAGTGTTGGAAACATTTGAGATGAGTCGTTTAAGCAACGATCGCTTCGGCTCGCAATACAAGCTGCGTGAACTCCATGAAGCGATTGAGAAGTATATCGAGGCCAAAGGTAGTTTTCCGTTGCGAGAGATATTGAGTGAACAAGGTGATTCGTTACTGAGTTGGCGAGTTGCGATGTTGCCGTATTTGGGATACGAATCGCTCTACAATAAGTTCCATTTGAATGAGCCTTGGGATAGCCCGCACAATATTGCATTGCTGAAAGAAATGCCATCGATCTATCGCACCTCGAATCCGAAAATTCCTGAAGGTTACACTGCGTTTGTGGCACCATACGGCTGGACATCCAAGAATCGCAAAACGGTCTGGGACATTGTGCCATCCAACCTTGACGAACTGCTGGTGGATAGAGATCCGTTGTTGTTAGTAGAAGTAGAACCGGAGGGAGCTGTTCCTTGGAGTTCGCCTGAAGACATCAACGTAATGCAGACCGATTTGAGAACTTTATTGCGAAGTCCGCCAGAAGGAAACGGCTATCTTGATTTGGATGGCGACACGGATTTTGTATCTAACGCGATCAGCACCCTAGAACTCATCGAGCTCTTGAATTGCTCTACGGAAGGAGAGCGGTAAAGAGTATGGGACGAATGGTAACGACATATTGGATTAGTGTGGCAAGAATCACCTTCGGTCTATTAGTCGGTTGGTTGCTAGTTGCCGTTTGTATTTCGACGCCTGTGAGCGGGGAGGAGGAGACGGAGAGTTTTCTTCCTGAGGAAGGGATAGTGCTGTGGAGGTTGCAGCCGTTCAATATTAGTCAAGCTAACTTTCTCAAGCTGTTGCCTTTAGAGCCGTTGGCCGCACTGAGTAGCGATGCACTTGGGATAGATCTATCTCGCTGTTCGATTGCGGCGGGGACGGTTTCCGTCGCGGAAGATCTTCGTTGGGAGTTGGCTATTCGGTTTTCACCATATCAGAACACCGATATCCGGTTCTTGAAGTCATCACAGTTTGGGCCTATCCGAACGACGCAAAGCAATCCCGGCATCCGTCTACGAGAATGGAAAAATACTGGGCTGAGCGTGCTACAAGACAATGAGCAATGGCTGGCTGGAACAGAGAAAAGCTTGAAGACGATGTTGAGCCAAGATAGTAGGCCACATCGATTGATATCATCGCTACAAAATCGAAAAGAGGCGATCGCCATTGCCCTCGATATGAAAACACTCGCCCCTAAGCTCTCGAAGATTTTGAAAGTGTTTGAAATTTCTCCTTTTTCAGAAGAGGCTGTGCTCGCAAGTGAATGTTGTTCTCTTTTAGATCATGTTGAGTGCGCTATAGATATTGGGAGCACCACGAAAGTTCAAATACGTTGGGTTGCCAAGGTCGATGCGGATATCGAAAAGTGCGGCGACGTAGTCAAGAAAGTTCTCAGGCGTTGTGGTGACTTGCTCGTCGTACAAATCAGTCGAAATTTCGACTACAGCGTTGGAACCAACGGTGCGAATGGTGAAGCACTTGATGCCTATTTTGGCCGAATGAAAAACGCTTTGAATGACTTAGTCACCACCAAGATCCAGCAAGGGGAGGTCGTAACAGAGTTGGTAGAAATCGAGGAAGTGCTGTCACTGTTGGTCGTGGCTATGACTAGTCTACAAATTTCTGATGAATTAGGAGATTTTCTGCCGCAACCGCAAACTGAGCAGAATATGGAGATGCTAATAGACGCCCTGCATAGTTACGAAACAGTGCATCGACGGATTCCTCCTCGGACTGTCAAAGATGCAAATGGAAAGCCATTGTTGAGTTGGCGGGTGTTGTTGTTGCCATTTGTAGGCGAAGAGGAACTGTATAGTCAGTTTCGTTTAGATGAACCTTGGGACAGCGAACATAACAAGAAACTCGTCGACCAAATGCCCAGTGTTTTTGCCAATCAAAATGCAGACGCTCCGGTAGGCTACACCTGTTATTTGGCCCCGCACGGTTTTATGGATCGGCGAGAGCAGACCATTTGGGATGCTGAGCCGCTTTTGTTACGTCAGGTCAATGACGGATTGGCGAATACGGCAGCGATGGTCGAAGTTGAACCGCAATCAGCGGTGCCCTGGACAAAACCTGAGGACTTCGATCTCAGAGAGCGAGATTTGTTGGAACATTGGGGTGCGCCGCCTGCCGGTGGTTTAATCGTGATGCTTGATACAACTTGTTACGACTTCACCAGGCTGAAAGAAAAGAAGAAGCTAAAAGCAGTGCTGACGGCCAATGGAGGCGAGGCAGTGAACGCCCCGTTTTGATGGCCGTGTGAGGTCAAAAAGAAACCCCGAGGAGCCGTAAGACGTATCGGGGCTTCTGTCATGAGTTGTGAGGTGTGATCGACTAGGCTCGCTTGTCGATTTCGAAACCGGCTCGACTTGGACGCGACAAGAACGAGTTCGCTTGATCGTCGCCGACGATTTCACGCTTGGTTGGATCCCATTTCAGTTCGCGGCCGACGCGCATCGCGATGTTGGAGAGATGGCAGATTTCAAGCATGCGATTGTGGGTCCAAACATCCGAGATCGGTTGTTTGCGTGAAACCATCGCATCGATGAAGTTGGCTGTGTGATTTTCGCTGACTTTGCCACCGTATACTTCTTCAATGGCACCGTCTGGCAGCGGCTTATCTTTCAACTCTTCTACAGGCTTACCTGTGATCTTGCCACGATTAACAAAGAAGCGGCCTTCGGTTCCTTCGAACAGAATTCCGTTATCGCCTTCGCTGGTAATGACCATTTCAATATCGTTTGGCATCTTAGCCAGGATCTCAAAATTGGTTGCCGCATTGTATTGGTCGGCTACCGTAGGCTGCCCGTCTTTGTAAGGCACAGGGAGTTTATAGCTCTTGGGTTGAACCAAACTCGGGCCTGTATCGCTGGCTCCAATGGCCCAGCAAGCGATATCGACATGATGAGCGCCCCAGTCGGTCAGTTTACCACCGGAATACTCATGCCAATTACGGAACGAGTAGTGGGCGTTGCTGTAAAGGGGCACGCCTCCGCCGTATCCTTCGCGTAATTCGGGCAGTGCGCGATAGGCAACTTTCGGCGCAGGGCCCAACCAAAAATCCCAATCGAGCCCACCAGGAACTGGAGCCTCTGGAATAACGGGTGATGCTTCCATGCCATTGATACCGCAGGTCACCTTCGTCACCTTGCCGATACGTCCATGCTTCACAAGTGCAACAGCCAGCAAGAATCGCTGATCCGATTCGGTGCGTTGCATAGTGCCAACTTGGAAAACCCTTCCAGTCTCTTTGACAACTCGTTCGATGAGTTTGCCTTCCGCGATGGTGAGAGTCAACGGCTTCTCGCAGTAGACATCCTTGCCAGCGTACATCGCTTCAACGGCGATCTTGGTGTGCCAGTGATCGGGGGTGGCGATCATGACGGCATCGATATCTTTGCGGGCTAGAATTTCGCGATAGTCTTTGTAGGCGTCCGGTTTCTTGCCTTGATTCTTTTGAACTTTATCAACGTTTTCTGCCAAGACGTTGGCGTCCACATCGGCGAGGGCCACAAAGTCCGCGAACTTGAACGACTTGCTAGTTATGTGCCAACCTTGGTTACGTAGTCCAATCGTTGCAAACGTCGGACGCTCTAACGTGGAATGAAAAGCGACAGCGGGTCGATTGGCTAGCAAGGCACCAGCGGCCAAACCACCGGTAATCCCAAAAAAGTGACGCCGTGTTGTCTGAAGATGAGAGGACATAAAGTTTCCTATTCACGTCATGGTAGGGGAGAGAATGAGAAATGGGACGAGTTTCGGTTCGACGGCAACCGTGCAACCGTTCGTACCACGCCTCTATGATACCGATCTAAACCTCTGTCGCGAACCAAGCAGGTTGGGAGGTGATCGTCGGGTTGTCAAATATAGCCTTGTTGACGACCACTTACTTCCAAGGATGTGAAAAAACACAATATAGCTGAGAAAATTCACAGACGGGACCTGGGAAAACTATTTGCAGTCGTGGATGTAGGCCTTCGGCTGGCGCAGTTTCGAGGATGAGCCTGCCGGGGGCTAATCGGCGATTTGCGGGCGAGCGATCACGAGTTACGACGACAAGTTACGACAACCAGGTACGACAACCAGGTACGAGGTACGAGCTACGCATTTCACCGCGAAAGGTTTCAGCGTTGCGAGTTTTCGTGGTTTCTGACAAAAACTCACATCATCGTTTCAATAGAAAGCGAACCATGCAGCGCGAATTGCTTAACCGTTTGTAAGACCAATTCGCGACTGTTTTCACCATCGATGAGCAAGAGATCGATATAACTATTTTGCGTTCCGATCGCACCACCTACGGTGCGGCCGCTGAAGTTGTTTTCGAGTGCCTCTTGAATCGCGTCTTCAATGCGCGAACGCGAATCAACGAGATTTTCGACATCCAAATTGGAAGTTGGAAATTTCAAATAGGCGATTTCAGCCCCAAGTTTCCTCAGCGAATCATCTTTGAGGGGCTTGCCGCGTTCAATGTACTCCGCGATGACGTTGGAAATAAGCGTTGTACCGCCAATCGAATCGGCTCGCGGCCGCTTTGTATTCTGTGTTGGGAGTTCATAAAGAGAATACGAATTAAGGATCGATCGAGGCTCCCAGCCATGGTAGCGGCGAGCATGTTCTAAGTACGTGGGGAACTCTGCGAGCTTCATGCTTTTGGCATTGGGTGGAGGAGCGCCAAAGTCAATTGTACCGATGAATTGCGAGACGCCAAATTCTCCTAAAGCTTCGTCCAGTAAGAGCATCAATAAAAAGTCTCGTTCGCCTTCTGCCATGTTGGGAAAGGCTGGGTGGGCACAGGTTATGTGAAAAACGTTTTCTTCGCTGTCGAAAATCGAAGCGATCGTCAAATTCTTAGCATCCACTTGGGTTCCATTTTGCAATTCAATTGCTGCACCAGCTAGGCTCTCGGGGGGCGTGGGTTGTTTGGCGGGATAAAACGTCCAGCCCTTCAATTCCGGCGCAATTTGATGCCAGAATTGTGCAAGAAGTTGCTTGGGCATGTTACCTTCGCCGGTTAGCGTAAACGAATGTTTGTTCTCACCATCACCGGGACCAAACGCCCACGCAAAACCAGGCAGAAGAACGTCAAGTTTGGATTCGACATCACCGACCAGTTCCGTACTTTCGTTTCGCGAAATCACGGCGTGAAACCGTGACGCATTTTCGGAGAACCACTCCCAGAATTCATGTATGCGTGACTTATAGCTATTGGATAGTGTCTTGGAAACCGATTTTTTTCCCCAACCGAACATGCTTTTTGAATCCTAGCGGTTGATAAAATTGTGCGAATGAAAGCGAGTGGAAAGGTGGGACGGACTGAGATTTAGCGAGATACTTTTGTTAGAATCAAAACGACGTGCGGGCCTGCGGAGATTTCGTGTTGAGGAAATGTGACGCATGATTTTTCGGCAGCAAGAGAATCGGTAGTTTTGGAAAAGTTAGCTGCTCGATAACGACAATGAAACTCAGACGACAATGAAACTGATCTTTAAGTCTAGAGAGTTAAAATTACGTTTACAAGGTCCGATTTTTGGGTCCCAACCTTCCATTGGTCTTTCACTATTTAAGAGACCAGCAAGTTGGTAAAGAGTTCCATGTGTATCGATGTGCTGGCAACGCACCCAGTTTAAGAGGCAATACAATCGTGAGACTATGCATTATCTTGGCGTTGGTGTTTTTGAGCTCACTCAATTTACAAGCCCAAGACACCAGAAATGGAAAAGCGGCCCGGAGCTATCCACCCAAATTGGATGGGGCTACGGAAGAAACGTACAAAACGGTCGGTGATGTCTCACTGAAGTTGTGGATATTTCGTCCTCCGCAGAAAGAGCCAGCTCCAGCTATTGTCTTTTTTTTCGGTGGAGGCTGGCAAAGCGGGACTCCTCAACAATTTGAAGAGCAATGTCGATATCTCGCAAAACGTGGCATGGTAGCCATTGCTGCCGACTATCGAGTTGCCAGTCGTCATCAAGTAAAGCCCATCGACTGTGTTGCCGATGCAAGGTCAGCGGTCCGCTGGATGCGTGTTAACAGTGAAAGATTGGGAATTGATCCGAATCGAATCGCGGCAGCTGGTGGTTCCGCAGGTGGACATATTGCGGCTTGTACCGCCTTCATCGACAAGTTTGACACGCAGGGAGAGGATAAGAATGTAAGTGCGATTCCCAACGCTTTGGTTCTCTTTAACCCAGCATTGGTATTAGCGCCCATCGATGGTTTTGATGCCGATGGCTTTGGCACTCGTGTGCCCGAAGCGAGGCTGGGAACTAAGCCGATCGAAATTTCACCAGCGCATCAGCTAGTCGCGAATGCACCACCTACGATTATTTTCCATGGAAAAGAAGACACCACAGTTCCCTATGCTTCAGCGGAAGCCTTCGCGAAAAAAATGAAAACGCTTGGCAATCGGTGTGAGCTCAATGGATATGAGGGGCAAAAGCATGGCTTCTTCAATAATGGAAAATTCAAAGAAGTCACTCTTCAAGAGACAGACAAATTTCTAGTTTCCCTCGGTTGGCTATCTCCCCAGGCGCTGCGCGAGTAAGGAGAGAGGAGAGAGGAGTAAGGAGAGAGGAGAGAGGAGAGGCGTACTTTCGTTGGATTCTCAGGCTGTGATGGGTGATCAACTTTCGGATCAAATAGTAGCTGGCTTTGTAGGTTTACCCGTTACGGCTGATTCAAGGCAAGCGTCGAGAACCGATTGCGTGGCGAGTGACCATCTTGGCCATTGTGCATCGGGATTCTTGTGGATAACAGCGTTGGAAAATGTGCGGATCATGTTGGTTTCTTGAGCGTTAGGCCAGCTGTTGGCGTATTCCCTCACAGCTCGTCGTTCGACATGACGCTCCATGTTGAAATCACATCCATTGACATGAAACGCGTGGTTGGCGATATCAAAACTCAATTCGCCTCCGAGATAGGGAAGCACAAAGTCGTCCACTTGGACGTAGCCTTTGCTGCCGCAAAAACGGACAAACTGTTGATGTTCGGTGATGAACGAACAATAGAATGAAGCGGAGACATTACCTTCAAAAAATAGTTCGGCAGAAAATTCCAGAGGTACATTGCCTGGACTGGCTGGTTGTTTGCCGGCGGTCAAAGTGCGGGCGGAAACTTCGAGAGGGAGTTTTCCATCCATGGCCCACAACATCATACGAATACAGTACCAACCTAAGTCACCCAGACAACCTTGAGGTTCCATTTGCGAATGGGTGCGAATGTCGCTCTGAAAGAAAGAGTCTGGGCCGCAGAATGAGAATTGGATTCCGATTCGTCGCAATTTACCGATGCGATTTTCGTCATGAAGGACGGCTTTCATGGCTGGCAGCCGCGCGCTGTGCATGAACATGACGCCATCCATGAATTGAACATCGTTCTTTCGACAGGCATCGATCATCATTTTGAGTTCTGCCAGATTCGACGCACATGGTTTTTCACACAGCACATGTTTTCCAGCTTCCGCTGCCGCAATGACCCATTGTTTTCGCAATGCGGTCGGGAGAGGTACATAAATCGCGTCGATGTTTGGATCTGCAATAAGGGACTCGTAATCACCGTAGGCGACTGGCGCAGATGCAAACGGCGTGTTAGCTTGGTTCTCAGCGATGAACGAGCGTGCTTTATGGATGTCTCGACTGGCGACTGCGGCGACAGTTGCATTTTCGGCGTGGAAAATGGCTTTCCAATTTTTGCGACCGATGCCTGCAGTGCTCAGAAAACCCCAGCGGCAGATACTTGCCATCGTCGATTACCTCTGCGATAGAAATTCAGGTCAAGGTTGTTTTGGTTGGTTGGGTGGTTTGATTCACCATATGGTGTGAGTAAGATTGATATCGACCTACCTCCCACCTTGTCAATTGGTACTCCCTTTTTCTGAGGAACTCATATCGATGATGCGTCCTAGTTCTTTACTCATTGTCATGGTGACTATCGTCGTCAGTTTCTCGAAGGGAAGTTGGGCCCAGCAGTTGGAACCGGTTCGCGTTTTCGTAATGGCCGGACAGTCGAATATGGAAGGTCAAGCGGTCGTCGACTTGACGGGTAAAGATTACAACGACGGTAAAGGTACATTACTCGCACTGCTAAATCGCGAAGACTGCCGAGACAAAATCTCCCATTTGTTGACGGAACAAGGGCGCGGTAAGCCACGCGATGATGTGTGGGTAAGGTACCAACGAGAGGATCGCCCGCTGCTGGTTGGGCCTTTGGATTTTGGCTTTTCCGTCTATGGGGATAGGCACCACTTCGGGCCGGAACTTCAATTTGGTCACGTAATGGGGGAGGCGCTCGATGAGCCAGTACTGATCATCAAAACCGCATGGGGTGGAAAAAGTTTGTATCGTGATTTTCGTCCCCCCTCGTCGGAAGGCGACACAGGTAAGTATTACTCTCTGATGATTGCTCAAATTCGAGAGGCTCTTCAGCAATACCCGGCAGAAATTCCCGCTCTCAAGGGACGAGATTATCGCCTATCGGGATTGGTTTGGTACCACGGCTGGAATGATGGTGTTGACCCTAAAAATGCCGTACCCGAATACGAAAACAATTTGAAGAATTTGATCAATGACGTGCGGCGAGATTTGCGCTCCCCAAATTTGCCTGTCGTCATTGGCGAAATTACAGGTCCTTGGCGGAATGCACCTCCTGAGTGGGAAAAGCTGCGCAAGGCTCAAGCATCTGTGGCCATGAATCAAGAACTGGGGAAGTTTGTGGGCTTTGTTCCGACACGTGATTTTGTGCGTGCGGCTGAAGATTCGCCCAATCCCACTCACGGTCATCATGAGTTTGGAAACGCGGAAACTTATTTTTTGGTGGGAGATGCATTGGGCCAAGAGATGGTCCGCCTCTTGAAAATCCCCAAGCACGAGGAATAGCACATCCCACTATCGTCGGCGGACTAGTCGTCCTTGGATTCAGTGATCAGCGAACTTGCGAAATCGCGAAAGCGAGCCAGCGCGCGTTGGTATCTTTTCTTGGCCGTTTCGATCGGAATAGACAACATTTCGGCGATTTGAACTAAAGTGAGTTCATCTTTGTGTCTCATCTCTAGGATCTCGCGGTCGTTCACTCCCAGTTGTTCGATCAGCCCTGCGACTTTTCTTGCCAATTCGGATTGTGAAATCCGCGATAATACCGATGGCATAGAATCAGATAACTGTTCCGCGATGAAGTCGTAACCGCTATCGTTGACAACCATTTCTTTGGCTGGAGATCGAATGGCACGGAACTGTTGACGATGTGTTTCGGCAACCAGGTTTTTGCACAGGAGTCGCAACCAGACAACTGGGTGAATCGTCGGCGAATCGAGATAATGGTCCAGGCTTTTCAGAGCTCGGATATAAGTCTCTTGTACAATATCAGAGGAGTCAATACGCGAGTGAAGTCGCGAATCGAGACGGGCGGCTATCATCGCCCGAAGATTTTCGCGCATGCTGGAGAAAAGTTCTGTCAACTCTTCTGCGCCTCGCGATCTAAGGCGGTTCAGGATCTGCGAGTCTTCCATCGAATCACGGTCGTGCACCAACGGAATGACTGGACCGATACTCGAGGGCGAATTGGACCAAGGAGTAAATTCACTCATTTACTTCGCTCCCGGATACGTTTGCTGAACGGCTGCCCCAAGCTCTCGCTCGAGTGCTTGCGAAAAATCGAAAGCGGCGGCGGGGAGTTGGCGTAGTCGCAGATTGACATTGTAGAGCCAACCTCGGAGATGATCATCGGGCAATTGAAGTTGTTCAAGATTTTGAATTTGGAAATAGGGGCGGCCTACTAGTGCGGTTAGAATCGATTCGGATTCCGTTTCCGAGATGTGCTTGTTGGCAACGGCGGTCGCAAAGAGACGAAGGACGTGGATGCCATTCACTTTTTCTTGTTGATTTAAGTTGGAGTGTTGCAATAGCAGCGATGCTCTCATAACCCTAGTTGCCGCAGGCAAAGTGGTTTCCCGGTATTTATGCAAGAAGTCGTTGAGCGTTTCTTTGGAGATGCCCCCTTCTTCCTTTATTTGTGCCGTCAGCTTATCCACATGTTGACGAAGCTTGTTTTTGGCTTCATCAGAGTAATGGAGCTTATCTGAAGCTTCATTAATCGACTCTTCAACGTAGTCTGTTACGATTTCCAACATGTTGTCATTCCTCGAGTCGGCAAGTTGGTCGATCAAGTTGACTGTTGAACGAGATACGGCGGGTCGTGGGGCTTCACTAAGTGTTTTGCTATTTCTGGATCGAGCCAAACCCCATACGACGCCGGCAGTCATACAGAGCGACAAACAGCCCGTGCTTACCAGGACCATTTGCCGTCGGCTTCGTTTGTGGAATTCATGATCGGGAAGACGCTTGCGCTTACGACGGTCGCAGTTTACCTTTCCGTCTAAAAAGCGTTGTAATACCACCTGCAATTCGCTTGCTGATTGATATCGATTCTGCGGGTCGAATTCGCAGCATTTCATGATGACTAATGCAAGATTGAGCGGAATGTTTTTGCAAACATCTTGAATTAGCGGTAGGGATAGATCTTTTCGCTCTGATTCGGAAAGTAGTTTGGACCGTTCGTTCCAAACATTGACCCCGGCCGCTAGTTCGTAGAGTGTGATGCCAAGTGAGTAGACATCACTCCGCGCATCACATATACCTCGCAGTTGCTCTGGAGCCATATATCGAGGAGTACCGATCGCATCGCCGGTGCGACTCAGAGAGCGTTGTTGATCATACAGCTTAGCGAGGCCGAAGTCGGTAATCCAAACTTTGCCTTCTCGATCCAAAATGATGTTGGCAGGTTTAATATCGCGATGAACTAGTCCGCGATCATGGGCATGTTGCAGGCCTGAAGCGACAGCCCAACCGAAAGTCGCAAGTTGATTCCAATCCTTTCGAATTTCATTCAGCCAATATTGAAGGCGATAATCGGCACGTCCATGTTGGAGATCGTAAATACTCGCACCGTGGATCAATTTCATGACGATAAATGCGAAATTTTTGTCATGTCCATACGAGTAAACCGGCGTGATATTTGGGTGGTCGACGCGGCCCATCGCTTTGGCTTCTATCTCGAAGCGTTCTATAGCGCTTTGATTACCTTCAAGTGGAATCACTTTTAGGGCAACAGATCGGCCAACGTCTAATTGTTCTGCTTCATAAACCGTACCCATGGCTCCACGGCCCAACTCGCGAATGATTCGACATCCACCGATGAGTTGGGATGTCTTCACCGTCGGCGGTTTCTTCTTTTTTTCCATCGACTTCTCGATCAAAGCCAATGCGGGAAGATCTCCGCGGATCTGGTCGGCTAAATGAGGGAAGGTCTGAGCCAAGACTTCGATGGGAAGTTCGACACCGCGACGTAGTTCCGAGATGTACATGTCGGCGATGTTGCTAAAGCTAATGTCGCTCGGCTTATACGATGGTTTACTCATCTTTCGTGGACGCTGACTCAAATAAGTGTGTGGAATCCTATATAGACTTTCCCGTGTACCTCGTGGGGTACGTGGAATAGGATGCCAATTGCGATCGAATTTGTGCGTTGGCAACGCAAACGACCTTATGAGAAACCTAGCTTGTGAACCGCTAGAATGACGACATGCGCAGAATAGCACGAGTCGGTTGGCAGTTGACACAGTAGGTTTGTGTCGAAGAATCCGATTATGCAGATAGGGTTAGGCTTGAGTGAGACGGCTACAGCACGATTGGGTGGAAATACCGTATCAAAAGCGGCTGCCGACTTGTCGCTGAGAAATACACTGGACGTAACAAAGCAACCGAGAAAGGCTAGTTAGAAGCTACTATTTTATTTTGGCGATGCCAAATCTACCCTCACTTCCCACGGCGACCAAGGTTCCGTTTGGGTGAGCGTCCAATACGTGGAACCCCACCTTCGAAACGCTTCTCCAAACGGCCCCATCTTGGGAAGCATCGGTTCCCCCCGGGCCTGTGGTGAACCATGTTTCGGATTTGGTAGTTTGACTGAGAAGTACGACTACAGAGCTTCGAAATGCACTCGGTTCAACTTCCGCAAGTTTCCAGGTTCTCCCTTGATCGTCCGAGTAGGCTGCGGTGTGAAGCGACTTAGCATCACCACGGTAGTCACCACCGACAGCCACTAAGCGACCTGATAGGGAATTCACGATGGAGAATATCCCAGCCGCCTCGGCGGAAGGAATTGGTATGAAACTATCTTGCCAGGTTTGTCCAAAGTTAGCGGAGCGATAGACTCGGGCTTGGTCGCTCTTCACCCCGCCCGTTCCAATCCAAGCCTGTCCTGAATTGCCAACACATAAGGCCGAGTTGCTGGCGGCAAACGCCGCTTCTCCTGCTTGCAGTTTGGGTAGCGAGTTAGCGCTGACTTCCTTCCAGGTTTGCCCTCCGTCTTCTGTCGTGAGAATGAGCCATTTATCGTCCACGGGATCGCTAAAGAGAATGCCACGTTTCGAGTCGTAGAACTTTAACGCATCGAAGAATGCCTTCTCTTCTGTTCGACGCAGAACTTCTTTCCAAGTCTGGCCCGCATCGTCCGTCCGTAGAACGACTGCTGGCGTACCTGCACTCGCGATTAAGGCTTGATTGCCGTTCCATGCATGGATCGAACGAAACTCTAATTTGTCAAAGCCACTCGGCGAAACATTAGTCCATGATTTTCCCAAATCAGGGGAGCGGACGACGGTTGAATTGGCTCCACAGGCCCAAATCGCCTGGCCGTCGTCACAGAGTTCTAGGCCCCTTAACGATGCGGTAACGCCGGTTGGCAAGACCTGCCAAAATTCCTCGTTGTTTTGAAAGGCGTTCACTGTGTTACTGAAAAATGCAGTCGCGAATACCACATACAGTGCTGCTAATTTGGGTACAAACCCGCGAAAATGGATTCGGTGTTGCATCGAAATACCTCACAATTTGAATCAGTAAGATAGTTATCGTATCATGCGACGAAGTTGAATGTCACTGGGCAACAAGCTCCACCTGAATAAGTGCCAAAGGAAGTTCCTATGCGATCCATCAAGTCGCGATGTATGAGCATCGTTGTGTTAGCCATTGTGAACTTCTTGGGGTTGGGTATTGAAGCTACTGCAGATGAGTTTCCACCGCTTCGCAATACCGATCCTGGTAATGCGATGCCCATGGAGGCTGCTGAAGCGGCCAGGTCGATGCAACTCCCTGAAGGATTTGTGGCGAAGTTGTTTGCTGCGGAACCTGAAGTACAAAATCCGATTGCAATGACTTGGGATACTCAGGGGCGGTTATGGGTCGCAGAGAATTTTACCTACGCCGAACGAACGCAGCGTTTCGATTTGTCGCTTCGCGACCGTGTTTTGATCTTCGAAGATAAAGATGGCGATGGTAAAGCGGAGTCGCGGAAGGTCTTTACGGATCAAGTTCAAATGCTGACCAGTGTCGAGGTGGGGCGAGGGGGTGTGTGGTTAATGTGCCCACCCCAGTTGCTCTTTTTGCCGGATCGAGATGCGAATGATCAGCCTGACGGTGCAGCGGAGGTGGTGCTGGATGGTTTCCACGTTGCGCAGGACAATTACCACAATTTCGCCAATGGTTTGAAGTGGGGACCGGACGGTTGGCTCTATGGAAGATGCGGACATTCATGTCCTGGTCAAATTGGTGTACCTGGAACTGCTTCTGAAGATCGCGTGCCGATTGAAGGTGGGATTTGGCGGTTTCATCCTGAGAAGAAGACTTTCGAAGTGTTATGTCACGGAACCGTTAATCCTTGGGGACATGATTGGGACAAGAATGGTGAGCTCTTCTTTATAAATACGGTGATCGGCCATCTGTGGCATATGATGCCGGGTTCACATTTCAAAGAATCGTTTGGCGAGAGTGTGAACCCTAATGTCTTCGAACGCATGGACATGATCGCGGATCATTATCACTTCGACACTCAAGGAAACTGGTCGGATAGTCGCGATGGCAAAGCGAACTCACTCGGCGGAGGTCATGCTCATGTTGGGATGATGATTTATCAGGAAAAGCTGTGGCCCGAGAAATACAAAAACCGATTGATGACGCTCAACATGCACGGGCTGCGCGTGAATGTCGAACGATTGGAACAAACGCTATCAGGTTATGTCGGTAAACATGAGCCCGACTTCATGATCTCGAAAGATCCTTTCTTTCGAGGAACAGAGCTATCCGTAGGGCCGGATGGGAATGTGTATGTCCTCGACTGGAGCGACACTGGCGAATGCCATGAACATACGGGTGTGCATAGAACCAGCGGTCGAATTTACAAGATTGAGTACGTTGGAGGAGAAGCAGAACAAGAAAAGAAAGATCTCATTGAAAGAGCGTTTGTGACTCCTCGCTGCTTAGCGGGCGATGGCGAAATTACGGTTCTATGGGAAAATTATGCGAAATACTCTTTCGAGCAAGCAGACTTTATCGGCAGCCATAATTCCAACAATGAACATGTTCGAGCGTGGGCGATTCGCTTAGTGACCGATCATTGGCCGCTCGATCGAATTACTGGTCCGAACCCGAAAGCGGTTTACCCAAACGCACCAGATACCTTGAAGACTTTAGAAAAGATGGCCCGGGAAGACGAATCGGGCCTCGTCTTGCGCGTTCTAATTTCCACACTACAGCGTCTCCCTGTCAGCGAAAGAGCCCGAATTGCTGGACCGATTATTGCACGTGAGAAATTCAAAGAGGAACACGATTTAGCGTTGTTGGCTTGGTATGGACTTATTCCGGTTGGGCAAAAGCACCCTGATCAATTGTTGCAACTTGGTATCCAATCGCGCTGGCCAACACTCACCAAAATGATTGCGAGATTTTTGGGTAAAGAAATCAAAACGAATCGGCTCGTGCTAGAGCGATTATTGTCGGAAGCGGGAAAATTGCCCGAAGATTGTCAGACTTCCATCGTTAACGGCTTGTACGATGCGCTGCGAGGCGCGCGTAAGCTGGAAATGCCAAATGGCTGGGAAGCTTTTGCAGCTTTGCCAACCGTTGCCAAAGAGGAAGCTAAGGTGCGTCAGTTATCGACCTTATTCGGTTCGGGCCGAGCCTTGGATGAATTGCGGGCTATCGTTTCGGATCGCACTGCGGATCTATCGACGCGTTGCAACGCACTTGAATCGTTTATTGAAGCCAATCCCGCCGACACCCGTTCCCTGTGCGAGAGTCTTTTAGACACTCGTGTTCTCAACGCAGTGGCGTTGAAGGGTTTGAGTCGCATCGAGGATCCAGCGATCGCCCTTTTATTGGTTCGCAAATTCCGCTCCTTTCAACCAGAAGATCGCCCCGAGCTCTTGCAAGTTCTGTTATCGCGAAAATCGTCGGCGGCTATTCTGTTAGAAACCTTGGGGGCAGGACGCGGGCCGATCATTGCCAAGGATCTTTCAGCCTCTCATGCTCGACAAATTGAAAGTTTGGGAGATGAAGCATTATCGAAACAATTGCGCGAAGTGTGGGGCGAGCTTGGGGAAACCGATGAGGCAATGAAGCAAGCTATCGCTGAATGGAAAAAGCGTTTGGCCCCTTCAGAACTTTCGAAAGCCGATTTGCCGAAAGGCCGAATTCTTTTCAATAAAACGTGCGCAAATTGTCATACGCTCTTCGGAGCAGGCGCAAAGGTCGGTCCCGAATTGACAGGGGCGCAAAGAAACAATCTCGACTACTTACTCGAGAACATACTCAATCCAAGTTCCGTAGTTGGCAAAGACTTTCGCATGACCGTGGTTCGAACGACGGACGGTCGCGTATTGAACGGCTTGGTGGTCACGCGCGATGCGCAAAAGTTAACGTTGCAGACTGCCACAGAATTAGTAACGATCCCGGCAGAGGAAGTTGAGGAAACGAGGATAACCGGTAAATCGGCGATGCCTGACGGATTATTGCAAAATCTTTCAGCTGATGAAGTTCGAGATTTGATCGGTTATTTGCAGAGCCCAATTCAAGTGGAAGCAGCCAAAGAGTGATGGAGGAAGGCCGCGCCTGTGGCTTTTGATGTTGCGCATTTAGGCCTGAAAAGTTGGTACAACCCTAGCCGTGGCTGCTTAAGACACGGTTGGCAAACCATGAGAGATGGCAAGCCCTGAAAGGGCGATACACTCCACGTCTATCGAATCAGGTGCCTACCGGCCCGGCAGAGGATGTGCCGGGCCCTCGGCCCTAAAAGCAATTCGCGCAACATCAAAACCTGTGGCTAGAGGCTCACACGACCGCCCTGAGTTCATTGTCGCTGAAGTCTGATTAACGAAAGTTGAGCAGCCATTTACGACAATGCTGGAGTTTTAGCCGCAGGCACCTAGCTTATTAGCGGCTCGTTTTTTGGCAGGTGGCCACGATCACGAGCATACGATCCTTCTCATTGGGATCGAATGTTGCGACCAAGAGGCTGCGTCCTGCTGGCAGCGGCGTTTCACCAAAGGCAAAGCGAATGTTGCTCACTTTCGGAACTTCAAGGCTCGCAGTGGTGACGCCATTCTTCGAGTTGGTTCGGAAGCTAACTTGGGCTACATCTTCCACTTTCGAAAGTGAAACAAGCATGTTGAGTTTGATTTTATCGTCGATCAATTCTGGAGTACAATCGATGCTCATACCTTCAGCCACAAGGTAGGCATCTTCTAAGTTGAGTTCTACATTTGCCCGTTTGACAAAATCAGCCGCATAAGCTCGTTCGGAACCGGTGAAAATCGTCGCCTTTTGCCCGTTGTGTACGACGAGCTTTGGAGCGGAAAGGCACGAATCCGACTTGTTCGATAGCATACGAGTTACTGCTTCGTCCGTTTGCTTCGCATCTAGGTCCGTGACAAGGATCGGTGGCGAGAAGGGCTGAATGGCCGCAGCGTTTGTTCCTGGAATATTCTCTGGCTTTTCGACGCGAATCGACCATGTAAGATCCAATTTCTCGAAGTTCTTTTTGGATATCGAAATAATCTTCGTGGTAAGTGCGAGTGGCGTGGAGCCAAAGCGATTGAGATGCTGTATGGTCTCTTTGACGGACTCATGTTGAACTGGCGTTGCCTTCACGATGAGTTTCTTGTCTTCCTGTAATTGCACCTTTTTCGCAAAGGCTTTAGCGCTTGCCGCCCATTGTTCAGGGGACATCGGTTGGTTTTGGTGTACCGTTTTAAGGATCGATGCCACCACAAGTTGTTGCAAGGATTCACGAGACTCTTCTGCTGATTCCTCGACACGAAGTTTGGCGAGTGTTTCCGCTACATCATATGTGACCAATGTTTCGACTTGTAATTGTTGTGGTGGTTCTGTTGAGGCTTCCGTGGAATTGCTTGGTTGCGGAGTTGCTACTGTTTGTGCGCTGGTCCCGCCAGGGACTGCCAGCAAAATGGCAGCGGCCATCAGTACCAAAATCGATCGCGGCGTCCGTGCGTGGGCTTTGGTTTTGAGAGACATAATTCGCTTCATCCTTTCAGCGTTAAACTCCATCGCTCGCGTTCCCGAAAAGGTAACGCTTGCTGGCGATGGATTCCTAGTTTGTAGAACTAACAACATACTTCGAGCATAGAGCAATGGTTTGTGGTGCAATGCGGCGACGGTTTCTTCGTCGACACATCGTTCCGTTTCTTGATCGAGTCGCCGACTTGCATAATGCATGAGGGGATTGAACCACCACAGCGATGTTGTGAAGAGCTGCAGCAGTCCCCAAAACAAATCGAGACGCCGAATGTGGATGAGCTCATGCATCAATATCGGACGAAGAGCATTTGCGTCACACTGGGCGACCAAGTGGGCAGGCAAGATGATTTTGGGCTGAAATAGGCCGACTACGGCCGGTCCAATTTCCGCTTCGACTACCATCACTCGAAGAAACCGTCGCAATGGATGTATGGGCATAACTTGCTCGAGGCACTCCTGAAGTTGCACTTGGGCCAGTTGATAGCTGGGGTGTGATTCGGGGAGGCTCGTTCGAGCTGCAAGCTGTTTTAAATTTTGGATGCGATTCATGGTCCAAAGGACGCGTACTACGGCAATCGCCAGCCAAGTAGCACTCAAGATTGGAATGGGCAATGAAAGCCACGATGTCAGCTTGTCGTTCGTGTTGCTGGTTTCAACCCTTTGTTGAGGCTTACTTAATTGCGGATACGTCGCTGTCTCAGGTGGCGTATTTAAGGAAGCCAACGCTGATTTATCGGGCGTTTGGCCAGAGAGGGTGTGGACGCTGACAACAGTCGTAACGGTTCTAGGTTGTGGCGCAGGA
>Ga0075163_10000300_pt1 | contig 62402 bp, 56 predicted proteins | sample JI1023141ADNA_FD_71478 | JGI IMG/M metagenome (GOLD analysis project Ga0075163, IMG submission 71478) | Wastewater effluent complex algal communities from Wisconsin, to seasonally profile nutrient transformation and Carbon sequestration -... | ecosystem: Engineered > WWTP > Effluent > Algae... | reverse complement strand
TCGCTACTCAACAACAAACTAACTACTAGTGTCTTTGCGTCTGGGTATTATTGGTTATCCACTTACCCATACGCTTTCTCCTTTTATTCATCAAGCTTTTCTCAAGCAATTTGGCATGCCCGGTAGCTACGAAGTCCTACCTTGCCAGAAGGCTTTAGATCAAATTGCCCTGGCTCACGAGCAGGGTTTTAAGGGCTTAAATGTCACTATCCCTCATAAAGTAACGGTGGCTGCCGCTCTCAATAAACTGACAGTGCAAGCCAAGCTTGTCGGTGCCGTCAATACTATTAGCTTTGTCGATAGCGAAGGCGATTATAATTTTGTTGATACCGCTGGTGGTGATACCTTGCGACGCGGTCAGTCTAATTGGCAGCAGATTAGTGGACATAATACCGATGTGGTCGGTCTTGCTCGTGTGCTCCGGGCTCATGATGTCCAGGGGCAAGTAGTTATATTGGGGGCTGGAGGCGCAGCTAGAGCAGCACTGGTGGCTCTCGAAGCACACGGTTGTCCCGGAGCAGTTGTGGTGGCAAGACAATATCCCAGGGCTCAGTCGATGCTGCAATCATTGCTTGAGGCCGGTCTGTCTCCGGCATTTCTTGCTAATTGCTCGATATTATCTATAGAGCAATTGCCGCACAAGCTCGATCTAATCGCGCGAGCTGGCTGTTTTATCAATGCCAGTCCTATTGGGCAGGGTTTGATTGAATTGCCCTTTTGGTTGACACCGTTTTTGAATAGTTTTGGGCGCGATGCGCTCATCCTGGATCTGGTCTATGCCAGGGGCGGACGCACTGCTCTTTGTCAGCTGGCTAAAGGCACGGGATTTAGACGTGTAGAAGACGGACGTCAGATGCTAGTGGAGCAAGCGCGTCAGGCGTTTAAGATCTGGACTGGTCTTACAGCCGCATACAGTGTCGGTTTTGATGCACTCGAAAAAGCACAAACAATTGACTAATAATTTTTTGAATTAGCCTTCAAAAAAGATTGGTACAAGCTTCATGGCCAGACCAAGCTCTCCGTCTACAGCCAGGGCTCCAGAGAGAGCTGCTGTCATGGCTGACATGCGACCTTCCATGATCATCTTGAGGTCATCAGCATCGACTGAAATAGTGCAGTCACAAGGCACTGATGAGTTGTCTTGATGGGGAATAAACTCGAGCTTGCCATCATCGATGCAAGTCAAAAATGCGCCGCCATCTTGACCTTTGATATTGATCAAATAAGTGGCGGTGAGGTTGCGTGCAGCCTCTGGTTTAAACCTTTTTTTTAGCTCATTAATGGCTTCTTGGGCTGGCACTATCTCTTTCCTCAAAATTGACGACTGTAAATTATAGCCCGACTTGGTTAGACTTGACCTGATGGATAGTACAAATGACAAAAATTCGCATCAAAAGGTAAGTGTGCCAAATGCACTGCCTAAGCGTAAAAACAAAAACTTTTCTGATCTTTCTGCGGTCTTGCCAAAAGTCGTAAGAGCGCTGGGTATTGATAAACGGCTCAAAGAGCACACTTTTATCAATCTGTGGCCCCATATTGTGCCTGAGCCCTTTGCCTCGCGCTCACGTCCACTCTTTATAGATGCCGATCGCAATGTCGTCGTTGCTGTGCAGGATGCTGTGGTGGGGCAGGAGTTTGGCTTTGCCAGGCAAGATGTGCTCAAACTAGTCAAACGGGCTGGACATAGTCTGGGGTTGGAAATAAACGGATTGCGTTTTGATATGAAGCGCTTTTATGAAGGTCGGCTGCAGGAGACCTCTGTTGAAGAGACTTTTAGCAAGTTGCCTATGCCGACTGATCAACAGATAGCTGCTGTGGTGCTCAGCGCCGAAGAAATACAACAAGCTGAAGACTTATATGCGGAGCTGAAGAACCGCTCCGACTCAAATGATCCGGTAGATGTGGAGCGACTGGGCATGCGCATGAAGTTGCTTTATGAAAAGGAGCTAAGACTGAAGCACTGGCGAGAAGCTAATGGTTATCCACACTGCACTTATTGCGGTAGTGTCACTACGCGCTTACATGGCACAGATCTAATATGTGCCAATTGTTTCGCCTCTCATATGTCCATGAAGGGCCTCTAAGCTTTGTACTTGCTGTCTGGTGTATATCGGTGCCTGCTTGCACCATGGCTCACAGGCGGAGCTTGGCAATGGCTCTGCCTTTCCTTAATCTATACTAGGGTTCTTAACGGTGCCAATTTACCTCGTGACTACTGTGTTATCATGAGGTGCTTCGGTAAGGCATATGGTTTCTCAGGTATAGCTTGTCTATGATTCGACTGCAAAATGTCTGCAAAAACTACGGTGGACGCCCAGCGCTGTCCAACGTCAATCTGCACATTGCTCTGGGTGAGTTTGCCTTTTTAGTGGGACCCAGCGGTGCTGGTAAGTCCACTTTGATGCGCTTGCTCTATCGTGAGGAGACTCCCACCAGCGGTAATGTACTTATCTCTGGCGTCAATCTCAATCGGCTCTCTGCCGGTCAGATACCGCTATTGCGTCGTCGCCTCGGCATTATTTTTCAAGATTTTAAATTGCTCAATAGTCAGACTGTTTTTAACAACGTCGCTTATGTACTGCGTGCTCTTGGTGTTGATGAGCGCGAAGTCGGTAAACGAGTCTCGTCGGCTCTGGCTGTAGTAAATCTAGAGCATAAACGTGATGCTTATCCTACCGAGTTATCCGGCGGTGAGCAGCAACGAGTCGGTATTGCCCGCGCTATCGTCAATGGACCGCCGGTACTGCTCGCTGACGAGCCCACTGGTAACCTAGACCCTGCTACCAGCCTGGAGATTGTTCAATTACTTGAGCGCATCAGCCAGCGTGGCACCACAGTTTTGATTTCGACCCACGACCAGCCCATCGTTAATGCTATGCGCAGACGTGTTATAGCGCTCAAAAACGGCGAGCTTGTAGCTGATGTAGACAATGGATTTTACGAACTGGAGATGGCATAACCTATGCTTCGTTCACTGAGAATTTTTCGTCGAGTGATTATTGAGACTCTCCTGGGCATCCGCGCCAGTGGCTGGTCTAACTGGCTTGTGGTGAGCATCCTGGCTGTGGCTCTGACTATTTTTGGTTGCGTTTTGCAGCTCACTATGACCCTCAAAAATCTAGTCAATGCCTGGGGCAATCAGATTCAAATATCGGCCTATCTGCCTGATAGTGCCAATCCCAAGGCTGTCGCCCATGAGATCAGTAGATTTCCTGAGGTAAAACAAGTTGAGATAGTCACTAAAGATGTAGCCTGGAATGAAATGCAGCATACATTCAAGGTCGCCTCAATTGATAATCCTCTGCCCAATACTCTTCACATCAAGCTGGCCAGTCCTGATCAAGTCGAGACACTGGCACCAAAACTGAGACTGATGTCCACCATCGAAAACATCCGTTATCCACTTAAGGTTGCTAAAAAAATCAACGACGTCAGACACTTCCTGGAGTTGGCTGGACTATTTGTCACTGCCGCCCTCTCAGCGGCTACCCTGACTGTGATTGGTAATACTATTCACCTGGTGATAAAAGCCAGACACAAAGAAATCGAAATCTTGAGCTTGATGGGTGTAGGACACTTTTATATCAAATGTCCCTTTGTCTTCCAGGGTGCAGCTTACGGCGCTATGGCAGCGCTCCTTGCCACCACTGTGTTGCTTGGCATACACCTCTATATTGACCCTTATGTCAAAGATCAATTGCTCAGTCTGGCTCCAGTGCTGACTCAAAATCTGGAGTATGGGCTCGCCCAAACCGCACTGCTTATGGCTGCCCTGGGTGTAGTCGTAGGAGCTGGCGGTAGTCTCTGGACAAGCGGTCGCTATATCAAGATCTAATTGCTTAGCATTGTTAGTGCTGATTTAAATTCAAGATAAAAGGTCCGCTCTAACTGGGAGCGGACCTTTTATCTTTTGATTACTGGCAGCTACTGTCTTATTTGACAGGAGCCATGACAGACAATGTGGTCATCTTGTCGCCGACTTTGATGCTGTCTACAACATTTTGTCCTTCGACAACTTTGCCAAATACGGCATAGTTCATATCGAGGAAGCTGGCGGGTCCAAGAGTGATGTAAAACTGGCAGCTAGCGCTGTTAGGATCGTTTGAACGAGCCATAGCAAGCACACCTTTGCTGTCGTGCTTGAGGTTTGGTTTTACTTCTAGAGGGACATAGCGTGTTTTGCCGGTAGCAGGATCGACATAGTTGCCAGTACCTGTGCCTTTAGGGCAACCGCCCTGAATGACAAAGCCGGGCTCAACGCGGTGAAAATTCAAACCGTTATAAAAGCCTTTGTTGACCAAATCGAGGAAGTTATTGGCTGTGGTGGGAGCCTCTGTTGTAAAGACCTGGACTTTGATGGTGCCTTTGCTTGTTTCGATTGAAACGATTGGATCTGACATTTACTTATATTGTTGGCAGGCCAACAATCTCCTTTAACCTTTGACCGGGTCATTTTAGCATCTCGAAATCAGCCTAAAGACTGGAATTGGATAAAAGTCGCCTGTAAATAAAAGAGGGCACCTGGGGCGCCCTCTTTTAAGCTTTGCTATGGCATCATCTGTGATACCAGTTATTTGATTCCATGAATCAGTTGTTGGCTTTGTTGTTCAGCTTATTTAGCAACAACTTCAGTCACTTTGTTGATTTTGTCGCCGATTCTGATTGAGTCGACTATATTTTGACCTTCGAGCACTTTGCCAAACACTGCATATTTGCCGTCCAAAAAGTGAGCTGGCGCTAGTGTGATGTAAAACTGGCAGCTAGCGCTATTGGGGTCATTTGAGCGAGCCATGGAGAGAGCGCCTGTGTCGTGCAAGAGATCGCTTTTGGTCTCAAGAGGAATGGTGCGTTTTTGACCGGTTTTGGGATCGGTAAAGTCTCCGGTACCATTACCATTGGGGTCGCCGCCCTGGATGACAAAGCCAGGCTCTACGCGGTGGAAGTTTAGACCGTTATAAAAACCACGCTTTACGAGATCGATAAAGTTTGCAGCAGTGATTGGTGCATCCTTTTTGAAGATTTCTACTTTGATAGGACCCTTTGCAGTGTCGATGATGTATACAGGATCACTTGCATCGCGCTTGGCTCCAGCTTTTGATGGGGCCGAAAAGGCTGGCAAAGCAGTCGACACTACCAGTAGTGCTGATGCAAATAATTTGACGGTCTTGCTTCTGAGCATTTTTCTTTTCCTATTTGATGTTCTGGGTTTGGATGTTTGGTGCGCCTGTGTTTTGTAATACAGGCACGCCTGATTTTTGTGAGTAAGAATTGTTATTGCTTACAATCGGGATTGTAAGAGAGCCACCACTTGTGGGAAAGGGCGGCAAAAGTAAGGGCAAAGAGAGTGATTTGGCGTCTTTAAAGTCGCTCTCTAAAAATGCTACCCAGCCGGATGTTTGATCGTTTGGCAAAACGACTCGGCGATTGAGTCTTCCTGCTTCGATTTCGTGACGCCCGGCGTCGCGTCCAATTGCTGTCCCCATGCTGCGCTTACGGTTTTCTTGGGGGGTCATCATTTCGTAAAAAATTGGTCCAGCTAGACCAAACGACAATAGACTGACTCCTGCCACTGCTGCTGCACCACCAGGACTGATGATGGAGTTATCCATTTTGACAATGCGCTCTTGATTGACTGGTGCAATCTGTGTGCCAGATGCAGTCGTCAATTTGACTTGATCTCCCTGTATCACTATCGGATCTTTGCCTTGATTATCAAGAGAGACTGAGACAAAAACCAGCCTCGGCCCGCGGTACCTGGTCAGAGGACTGGATGGCCAGATTTGTGCTTTGGCTGTGAGATTGGTGGGTATTGGTCCAGCAATTGTAGTGGCGGCTTGACCACTCAGTTGTGTGCCACCACTTGTTGATTGACTGCCAGTCTGGATGCGACCATTTTGCACTGCTCCTGGCACCATGCTATCGACTTGTGCTGGAGTTACTGGCAGAGGTTGTTCTGGATTGGCGGGCACATCACTTTTGTCTGCACCGATTTCGATTGGCTTATACCTGAGGGGCAGTGGCTCCTGGGCTAGTGCTGCTCCAGCCAATAGTGTACTGGTTAACACAATTCCACTTGAAAAGGCGCTGAGAACTGACAAGAGAGGTACTAAGACCAGTCTTTTACTTGATACCGTTTTATACACTTTTACTTCTCGAACTTACTGTCTTTGCTGGTAACAACCAATCAATATTTTGAGCTGGTTTTATTATTGACTCGATTTACTGATTTTTGTTGCTCAAGCTTATTGTCTTTGACCGACCAGTTGATAAGTGACCTTGGCTCTTTCTTCCTTGGTTTCTGGTTTGATAATAGTTATTCTCTCAAGACCAGAGAAGCTTGCTCCACCATTTTGAAGCTCCATTACGATTGCTTCTTTTGCCATGGTTTTGGAGATGGGGTGTTGATAAAGGATAAAGGCAGTATTGCCAGCCACTTTGTGGATATTGAGCTTGGTGCTGACGCCCTGATCTGTGGTCAACATATAGCCGGAGCTTGGATTGCCAGAGATATTCCAGACGTTGCGGGTGCCAGTTTGGAAAAATTGACCCATAGAGCCTTGATATTGAGGCAGAGCCTGCATATTGCTGCGCTGTCCCTGGACTACCCAGGCACCCATAAAGCCTTTTGGCAATTCTACTGATTGTTGCACTTGTGCCTGGATTGGCCTTTGTTGCGGTGGACGCTGTTGTTGCTGAATAGCGGCTTTTTGTACTCTTGCGGGGCGGACCGAGTCTGGCGTCGGTTGCATCATTGTCGGAGCGGGATAACTGTAGTCATTGCTATTGGAATTTTCGATGAATTTTTGAGCCTCAATACCGCCTTGCAGCGGATCTGCACTGGCGATACCAGGAGCTGCCAACATCAAAATAGCTAGAGTAGATAGGAGGTTAAATCCTTTACGCATGACAAATCCCCAGAAGAAGTATTGGACCATTCTATAATTTTTTTAAAGGCTTGGCTTGATCTTTATTTTGTTGGCTTATTGGCAGCCACCAGGCTCTCATCTACTTCCTGGCTAAAGCCCATGTCGACGAGGCGCTTGTAGGCGCTCTGACCAACCGCTGAGCGGGGATCGGCAATGACTATTTCCACCAGGGGCGAGAGCGCCTCAGGGCTGCGATTGCATTTAATGAGCAAGTCAGCTTTGAGGAGCTGGGCTTCTCTTTTGAGTTGGCCAAAGCGTTGATTGAGTGATTTTTCGGCTTGAGCCTGACCTTTAGTCAGGTCGCTTTTGGCAAATGCCAGATACATTTTGTAGTGGGCGTCTGCTGCGTCAGTGAGCCATTCGCACATTTCGTAGATGCGATCTTGTACGTCTTGAGGTCTGCCGTTTACCAGCTGCGCCCGTAGCTCATCGATGCGTGTTTTGGCATCCTGAGGGCTGAGTGGGAGCTGACGATAGGGGCTTTTGCCGGGGGAGGCAGTGGGCGCCCCGCTTGAGCCAGTGGGCAAAGTACCGGCAGCTGTGGTCATTTGCACGCCGCTGCCCGGTATCGGGGCGGAGCTGCGACCGGGTATGGGGGAGCCCTGCTGCGCCAGCGCACTACCTTGTAGTGTCACTGCCATTAAAACTGCCAATCTGACGTATCTGCTCACTCAACGCACCTTATGTTTGCTGTATCAAAACAGGATTCTATCAAACTGTTAAACTGGTCCCTTATCTACACATCATCTCAGTGGTAACCCCGCTTTTGTTTCCTATGAAAAAGAGCATAATTGTCTCCAAAAAGCTGGCGCGAGTGGCTAATAAACTCATGACTTGCATGCTTTGTCTAAGCTTTGTCAGTCCAGGCTTGGCTGCCGGTGGTGCCGCCAAGGTCGACAAGACCCCTGCCATTACGCCACCTGTGGTCGACAACAAAGCCTTGAGTCCGACTGAAAGACCACACTTCAGTCCCATGGATAAGGGTTTCATTGAGAGATTTCTCAAAGCCGAGGGATATATACCGGTAGATGAAATCAAGCCGGGCATGGAAGGCTACGGATTGACAGTCTTTCAGGGCACCAAAATCGAACGTTTTAATGTCAAGGTTATTGGTGTCATAAGGCAGGTCTTGAGCGGTCGCGACGCCATCCTGGTGCGTACATCTGGCGCCAATATGGGCAAAAACAATGTCGTGCGCGGTATGTCGGGCTCGCCTATCTATATAAACGATCGCCTGGCGGGAGCGCTTTCTTATGGCTTTGATTTTTCCAAAGAGCCAATCGTTGGTGTGACGCCTGTTGTCGATATGCTCGACGCCCTCTCTTTTGATAGCTCTGGCGCGCCCAAGCGTTTAACACATTTGCCTAAATATCAAAAGCGAGACATTGACGGTGTTTTGATGCCATCGAGTGGTCCCACTCAGGTCCAGTCTGGCTCACCACATCTGGTGCCACTGATGGCGCCAGTGTCGCTCAGTGGATATTCGACAAGAGCCAGGCAATATCTAGAAGGCGAACTCAAAGACGTCGGACTTGCCGTGTCCAGCGGAGCCACTGGTGGCCTCAGTCCAGAGCTAATCAGTATGGTCAAAAACGGCGGCATTAAAAACAGCAGCATCAAAAACAGCAGCAAGAGATTGGCGCAAAAGCCGGATACTGATGACAAACCAACAATACATATTAGTGGCAACAAAAAGGTAGTACCGGGACAGGCAGTCTCTGTAATGCTCTCCACCGGAGATTTTGCCAGTGCTGCTACTGGGACAGCCACTTGTGCTTTCGACAATAAATTTATTGCCTTTGGACACGCATTTTTAGAGGCGGGCTCAGTGAGCTTCCCACTAGCTACTGCATACATACACGAGATTTTACCGAGCTTGTCTGTGTCATTTAAACTATCCAGTCCCATGGAAGTAATCGGCACGATTTTTGCTGATAGACCCTGGTCTGTGGGTGGTCAGGTCGGTCGAATGCCTGAGCTTTTGCCAGTCAAATTGACAGTCTCCGATGAGGAGCGTGGTGTCCGCAAAGTCTATAACTGTCAGGTTGTTGAGCACCCCGACTTAACCAAAACTCTTGTCACCGCCGCCGTTATGTCGTCGATGGATGCTACTTTTCAGTCGCAGTCGCCTTATGTTGTAAAAGTAAAAACCGATATAGATGTTGAAGGTCATGGCCGAGTCGAGCGCACTGATAGATTTGCTGTAAATTTCCCCGCGCATCTTGGTGGTGCGTCTGATTTACTGGCCCGTATGCACATTGTGCGTGAGCCAGTCAGCGGCTTTGTTGGTGGTCTGGTCGATCGCATAGTCGACAATGACTTCCAAAAGGCGCGAGTGACAGCTGTTAATGTCGATATTACTGTCGATGCTGGTCGCAAAGTCAGTCATATTGAGCGCATCGCCCTTGATAAAGGCACTGTCGCCCCTGGTGACAAAGTCACACTGAGTTGCACTCTAAAGCCTTTTAATGGTGAATCTCAAATCGAAAAAATGGTTTTTACCATACCGCGTGATTTGCCTGATGGCGATGTCGCTATCGGTATTTGTGGCGGAGATGAAGTGGAAGCCCTGCGCAAGCGTATGGGTGTAGCCGACCCACAAGCTGAAAATCTCGGTCAAATTATTGGTCGCATCAAGCGCCGCGAAAGAGCTGACAAACTCTGCGGTATCATCGCTCTGCCGCGTCAGTCGCTGGTATTGAATGGTGAGATATTGCGTAATCCGCCCGCACAGTGGATCAAATTATTTTATTCTGACAAAGCGACTAAGCCACCGGTTTTGGTGCGCTCCGAAGAACGCGTCACTCGCATGATGGACGATATCATCGATGGCGCTCATGTTGTAGCAGTGACAGTCAAGCGCGCTGATAAGCTCTCTGCTAAGCCCTTGCCATTTGTCGTCAATCCGCCTGTGGTCAGTGCTGCCGATGGCATCTATATGACCGAGCAGGCACGCAAAGCCCTTGATAGCGGACGTAAAGGCGATAGTGCTAGCCCAAGCAGTCTGGCTTCGATGATGGCTAGCATGGTCTCAGGCGCCTCTAGTGGTGCTGCGGCAGCTGCCGCTGCTGCTCCTGCTGCTAGCGCACCGGCCACCACTGAAAAAGCCCCTGCTGCTCCAGCAATTTGGTCTGTGGCGCAGAGCTTTCCCCATATGCGGGGCGTCAATGTATGGCGTCTGGAGCAAGAAGACAAACTCAGAGCCGGGCTTACAGACGGTGTCATCGTCGACAGTATGGGTCGCATTTATCCCGGATTTAAGGAATTGGACCGTGCCCTCGTAAGCAACCAATCTCGTGTATTTGCCAGTGCTGTTTATAAGGGTATCTATTATTTTTGCGCTGGTAAAAGCCTCTACAGCTACAATCTCAGCACCAAGTCAATGCAAGAGTTGGCTGACCTGCCTGGGCTATTTATCACTACTCTGGTGATTGATGACGCTGGCAAAGCCTATCTCACGACAAGTGGTAAGGGTGAGATATATACCTGCAATGTCACTGATAGCGGCAGTCTTGCCGGTGCGCCAGTACTTATTACCCATACTAGCGAAGAAGTGATTACAGCTGCCTGTCTGGATCAAACTGGCAGACTCTATATCGGCACTGCTAGCTCAGGCAAAGTCTATCGTCTGGACAAAGGCGCACTAACTCTGCTTGGTGATCTCGGTCAGGCTCACATTACAGCGTTGCATTATTCGACCTATGACGGCAGGCTTTATGTCGGTACAGCTGAACGCGGTATTGTAGTTAGCTTTGGTGATAAGCTCGATATGCGCTCTGAGTACGAGACTGGAGAGCACATTGTCACTGGCGTAGCTAAAGACAAGAGCGGCAACCTCTACATCACCACTGCTGGACAGGGCAAGTTTATGCGCATAACTCCGCGTGGTGCCGTTGATGTTGTGGCATTGAGTGAGGCTTTTTATACTCTCTTTTATGATAAGAGACAGGACAGAGTCTATTCCGGTGATGCCGAGGGTGATATCACTCGCATTGAGGTGGATAAGCTGACTTTGCAGCCGTACTTTTTGCCGGTGTGTCATACCGAGCAAGAGGCAGTGCTAGCCATAAGTGCCGATGATAGCGGTCATCTTTTTGTCGGTACCAGCAATATCGCCCAGGTAATAGCGTTATCAATTGCTCCGACGGCAAAGCCTACATATACGTCTACTGTTTTTGATGCTCAAAAGAAAAGTAACTGGTCGCGGTTTAGATTGTTTGACCAGGACAATCTCGAGAGTCCAGACCTATTTAATACCATCACTGTTGAAACCAGAGGTGGTGTCACAGCGATGCCTGACTCAAGCTGGTCCGATTGGTCAACAGTAGCTTCTAGCGACGGCTCTAATAGTGCCAGACAGGTTGTGACTGCACCATCTCGTTATTTGCAATATCGCCTGACCTGGCAAGCAACAGGTGAGAAGTTGAAAAACTCGGTAGGCGCGACTGAAGTGACTTTTCAGCCGACTAACTCGGCTCCGTCAATCAGTAGCTTGTCGATAAACAGCACTGGCGCTATTGCCGGTACCGAAAATATCAGCATCACCGGTAGTGATCCTGACTCTGATAACTTGCTTGTGGCGCTGGAGTTATCCGGTGATGGCGGCAAGACCTGGACTATCCTGGATGGTGACTTGAGAAGTCGCAGTGTAGAAAAAGACGCACGCGCCAAAGCCAAGCGAGCTGCTAAAGATAAGGATAAAGAGAAGGATAAAGACAAAGAGAAAGCCAAGGGCAAAGCTGAAGCAGGAAAGAACGAAGCTGGTAAGACTGAAGCTGGAAAGACTGAATCAGGAAAGACCGAATCAGGTAAGACCGAAGCTGGCAAGTCCGAGGCTGGTAAGACCGAATCAGGAAAGACCGAAGGCGAGAAGTCCGAAGCTCCTAAGAAACCAGAAGTCAGCAAACCAGAAGATAGTAAACCCGAATCAAGCAGCTCAGAAGCTGGCAAAAGTGCGGTCTTGAATTCGCCTTCAGTAAAGCTTGAGACGCCAGCTGGTGAGTCCGCTCCAGCGCCTTCGTCCAAGGATCCTAAAGACACTCCAGACGCCAAAGATTCCAAAGATTCCAAAGATAGTAAGGACTCTAAAGACATCAAGGACATCAAGGATTCTAAAGACTCTAAAGACTCTAAAGACTCCAAAGACTCCAAGGAAACCAAGGAAACCAAAGAAACCAAAGACTCCAAGGCGGCTAAAGACTCAAAAGAAGTCGTCAAAGAAGATAAGGAAGAAAAAGTCGACGCTCCTAAAACTAAGGAAGAAGGCTTTGTCTCCAGCGAAAAATTTACTTATGTCTTTGATAGCAAAAAGCACAAAGATGGCGAATACCTGCTCAGAGTGACAATTAGCGATAGACCATCAAATGCTCGCAACTCTGAAATGGCAGTTGCTTTGAAGAAAATAGTTGTGGACAATACCGCCCCTAAAATCGAGAACTTTAAAATCGAACAGGGCGACAATGACCGCATCGGTATCTCGTTTACAGCCACTGACAATCTCACTGCCATAGCTGACGCCACTTACAAGATCGAAGGCTACGAGCCATTTAGCCTCTCGCCTGCTGGCGATGCTGTAGCTGATGGATTATCAGTGCAACTTAAAGCTGCTAACATCTTTGCTCCCAAGTCATCTAAAAAGATAACGGTGGAAGTATTTGATAGAGCTGGCAATAAGACTGTCGAAATTTTTGACAGAGCTGGAAGCAAAATCAAAACAATCGTCTCGCAACCCTGACACCCCTTGAGGCCATGAATAAGTTAAAAGCCGCCATGATGCGTGTAAAGTCCCCTGAGACCCTCATTGCCGAGGCTGAAGGCGGCGAGCATGGACCGATGCACAAACATCTAAGTGCTTTTGATTTGCTGGCGTTTGGTGTTGGCGCAACTATTGGTTCTGGCATTTTTGCTCTCACCGGCACAGCCGCTGCGGGACAAGCGGTGGCTGCTGGGCACTGGCTCTCGACACCACTGACTAACTTTATCCTAGGCTCGTCTCTGGGACGCGAAGGCGCCGGTCCAGCCATTGTCATAAGTTTTATGATTGCTGCAATTGCTTGCGGTTTTGCTGCCCTTTGCTATGCCGAGCTGGCCAGTATGATTCCAGTGTCTGGCTCCGCTTATACGTTTGCCTACGCCAGTCTCGGTGAGGTTATCGCCTGGATAATTGGCTGGGATTTAATTCTTGAGTACGCCGTTGGCAATATCGCAGTGGCTGTGAGCTGGTCAGATCACTTCCTCCATCTTGTCCATGGTTTGACTGGACAGGGCTTACCGTTATGGCTTACGTCAGATACCACCACGGCGCTCTTGCGACAGGCGGAGCGAGCGACAAGCCCACAATCAGCCCTGTACAGCAGTTTTGACTTGCCGGTAATCTTTGGTCATCCATTTGCTATGAATGTGCCAGCATTTTTGATTGTCGCCGTAATCACTTATGTCCTCATTATCGGTATCAAAGAAAGTGCCAGAGCCAATACCATCGCCGTCGCTATAAAAGTACTGGTGGTGCTGTTTTTTATCATCTATGGCGCCACTCTGGTCAAACCCCAAAACTGGGTGCCCTTTGCTCCCAATGGTCTGGCTGGCATTATGGGTGGTGCAGCAATTGTATTTTTCTCTTTTATTGGTTTTGATGCAGTGTCGTCTACGGCTGAAGAAACCAAGAATCCACAACGCGACATGCCAATCGGTATGCTTGGCTCGCTGGCAATCTGTACATTGCTCTATGGACTGGTATCAATGGTCCTCACTGGTATCTTGCCATACAAGCAATATGCCAATGATGCAGCACCTGTAGCAACAGCTATTGCCAGTGGCGGCAACAACTTTGCTCATATCATTGTCTCGGTGGGAGCACTAGCCGGTATGACTTCGGTGTTACTGGTATTTCAACTGGGACAGCCCCGGATATTTATGGCAATGGCTAGAGACAGGCTACTGCCGTCGTTTTTTGCAAAGCTACATCCACGCTACCGCACGCCCTTTATCCCGACACTATTGACGGGTCTCCTGGTTGGACTTGCATCACTATTTGTAGACATCGGTGACGCCTCTGAGCTGACTAATATTGGGACACTTGCCGCCTTTATCATTGTCTGCTTTGGTGTAATATTTTTGCGTAAGGCAAAGCCTGACACTGTCCGACCTTTTAAATGTCCACTGGTGCCCCTTGTTCCGATATGTGGAATTGTTTTTTGTTTTATCTTGATGCTCTCCCTGCCTGTGATCACCTGGATCCGATTTATTGTATGGATGGCGATAGGATTTGCGATTTATTTTGCATACGGCTATAGACGTACTTCTCAGTTAGACGTTTGAGGCAATTATGTATTCAGAACCATCACCCAAGGCCAAGATGCAGACCATGGGTGTAGTCCTTATGCTTGTAAGTTGTGTCATGGCTGCTTATCTTTGGCTCGTACACTCTGAGAGTCTGTGGCCATCAACAGCTGCTACAGTCAAAAGCTACGACTGTGTTTATTACACATCGCCACCTACGCGCAGATACAGCTCCAGGCAAAGAGGCTATAGGTTGGTGCTCAAATACGAGTATCGTGCTGGTGAAGGGCTTTATACAAATGAATCTGAGGCCGGGCGCTATAGCGATAAAAATGCCGCAGCAGAAGCAGGCAATAAGCAGGTCGGCACACAGGTGCTGATACATTACTCACCCTCCAATCCCAATACTATCTGCTTAGAGAGCGTGCTTGCTCAAAACCGTCCAATAGCCGGGATAGTACTCATAGCCATGGCTGCCTGTGCCATTGTCGGCGGTGTGATGGTGGCTGGCAGTCGGACTTAGTTATTTTTTGCACTGACAATCACTGTGCCGACCTTTGCACCAATAAGCGTGGCTGCCGCCGCCGCACATGTGATTAGTGAGGCTGAGACGATGGCTGAGCCGGAGTCTCCTTGCATATCAAAGTTGCTAAAAAGGTTGGTATCAAAGGCCAGATTGAACAGGTTGAATATTGTGAATGGTAACGTGGCAAAGAATGACGCGCTTATTGCTCGCGAATACTCAGTCATCCGGCAATTGTAGGTGGCCAACGCAGCCACTGCGATAATTGCAGCGAAGTCAAAGCCCATTGTCAGAATCCAGTATTTATAGCCTTCATAGGCAAATGACATTGACGTTAGAAGTATCATCACTTGTGTCGCTGGCATTATAAGCTTCAACGGTATAGTGCGAAGAGCTAGATTTTTGTATATGATTTCTCCGATAAATAAAGCTCCGTATAATGGGAGCAGGCTGATAACCACAGCCATTAAGACGGGCAGGAGTATCTCAGAATCTGTCAAAATTCTTTCAATAGATTCTTTGCAAATTTGCAATACAGTTGCCAGTTCCGACGCAAAATCAGTTGACACTTCATTTTGGATCAAAGGCAAAATGAAAAATACCGTCGCCCAATAGGCAGTTGTCTGCAAAACAAAAGGAGCCGTGGCAAAGAGTCTCCACCAGCCTGGAGCATTGCAGTGGATACGTGCGTATCCAAAGTAAAGACCAATTGCAAAAAGTGGTATGGCAAGGTTTTGCATTATCAATGCCGTCAAACCTTGCTCCCAGCTCACTTCCCGTTTGAGCACCAGCTTAGTTAGCTCGTATCCCCAATTGTGTTCAAGCGATACTGTGTTAGAGGCGCAATAGCCCATGGTAGCGCAGACCATGATTGTAATGATGAGCTGCTTCCACATGGATAACACCTGGCAATGTAGTGCTTCAGCTAGTCTATCATTCAAGGAGGTTCCACAATTGCAGACTCCTCTTTGTTATGGTCCAGGGACGCAGTCTATGGCTTGATTTGTATCTTTCGATTGTATGATTTTTGTATTTGCTAAGATGGAGATATGCCTGATACACATCCTCAATCTTCGCCACCTTCCGCAAGTAAATCCTGGGCTTTGCTCCGTGTTTATTTGCTCCTTGGCGCTATTGTCTTCGTCCTTATGTATTTGTTTGCAAATATGCCGTCAGAGATTGGAGAATCGTACTTACCAGATCCTCCAAACGGAAGTAAAACTCCTCCGTACTTTGCAATCACTACCATCGCATTGCGGGATATTCCCGCCAATACAGTATTGACTAGAGACGACGTGGGAGCTGGACGTGTCTATATCCGAAGTGGCATTAGGCGGGATCTCACGATAGATTCATTTGAGGATCCTGCTTCTGTAGTGGGCTTCAGGACTAAGTTTAAGTTGTATCAAAATCAAGAGATTTCGAAATGGGACTTTGAAAACCCCGTTTGGTATTACAAGCGAGTAGTAGTTTGTCGTAGTGATATATCACGAGGCACACTGCTAACGCGACAGAACATCGCTCTGGCGTGGGTTGGGGACCCTAAAGAGCATTCGCGGTTTGGATTCAATGATTTAAATGATGTATTGGGTCATCATACCGCAGGAGGATTAAGTCGAGGCCAATTTATTATTGATCGCGATCTCATGGAAAACTCCCCGTAAATGCCAAAAGGAGGAGTCTTGCGACCCCTCCTTTTGTGGCAGTATTTAAATCAATTACTTGATTGCTACTTCTTTGGCAGAGCGCACTTCTGTTTTGTGGCTTCTGTTTTTGAGAGCGCCCATGTGGTTTTCGAGAGTGCCATGGGTTACTGGAATGCGGATAGCAGCGGTTGTTTTAGGTACGCTGATGAAGAGCAAGCCTCTGTCGAGACGAGCTTCGATATGCTCAGCCATGATTTCGGTTTCGAATTCAAATTCGCGAACCATCAAGGTTGAAGGAAGTTCTTTGCGCAGGTATGTTGCACGGTCTTGGAACATAACTGGTGTGCGCTTTGCAGTTACTGTGAGGAAGTTTTCTTCTACTTTAACTTCGATATCATCGAGGACTACGCCTGGCAATGCGAGTTCGAGGATAAACTGATCGTCGAGTTCGAGAACATCGGCAGAAGGAATATCCCAGCCTTGATTTTGCAAGGTGGTTGCTTCATAACCATAACCGTAATATGAGCGGTTTAGGTGGTTTCTCCAGGGGGTGTTGGATTCCTTGTTGCTGTAAAACATTAGATGTTATCTCCTTAAGATATGTCCAATTCGCGACCAGACCGAGCCAAAACAACTGATATCACCAGTGGTGTCAGCGCTTTTTGCTCTTTTGATCCAGTGCTTCCGTTTCGTGCCAGTAATGTTAGCTCAAAACCCAGTTAATATGCGGATTTTCCAAATCTGTTTGGCTTTGCACTTGCCAACCTTAAAGCGCTCTCATATTCACCGTTTCGCAGCTTGACAGCTTTATTAAATCAAGTAAGACCGGCTGTTGATGAGGCTCAACCATATTTGGGTGAGGCCAGTCTCTCGCTGCATCTAAACACGCGCGATAAAAGCAGCTTTGTGGAGTAAATCGCTTAATGTATTAATTTACGTTTTTGACTTTTTGCCTGAGGATTTGCAGCCTGCAATCTCTTATTTATGCGATCTTTGAGATTTTGTAGTTCGGCTACTTTAGATTCCAGTCTCAATATTTCGGAGCCGCTATCATTTGCTTCGTTTTGAGCATTTTCTAGCTCGCGTCTGCTTATTACGCCTTCCTGAAAGAGAGCCTCAAAGTTAACAGCGCGCTCTCGTCTTTGATCGACTGAACGTTTTTTGTTGTCTAGTTCTCTTTTTGCATCATTTAGTTGCAGCCCAATCTCTTTGTCTTTCTCTTTGAGATTTTCTCTGCTCAAAAATTCCAGAGGCATCGCTGCACCATAATATAAAGATAGCCCTGCTGGATCTGCCAAAAACGAAGGAGTTGATGGTGGTGGTGGCGGTACAAAGCCCCCGGCACGACCGACTCGGGGGGCTTTTGATTTAACTGTAGTCTTGGCGACAGGTTTTGCCTCAACTGGAGCCGCTGGTTTTGCTGCTACTGGAGCCGCCGGCTTTGTTGATACCGGCGTCGCTGGCTTTGTTGCTACCGGAGCCGATGGCTTTGCCGCTACCGGAGCTGCCACCTTGGCTTGAGGCTGGCTAGGCTTAGCAGGTGTCTGGGCAAGAGCTCCTGGGACACCACAAATAAGCAATATATGTAAGCAAAGGGCGGGTTTCAAATTCATAACAGGGTCTATTAGTGTAAGCTCTATCAATGCAACAAGGACAGTCTAGCTCATTAGTTTCTATCCTCTTCCTTGGAGACGTCATAGGCAAGCCCGGACGTTCCGTAGTGAAGAAATACTTACAACACCTTAAAGCGGTAGCGGATGAGGGCGGAGCGCCTTATCCAGACTTTGTGGTGGTAAATGTCGAAAACGCCGCCCATGGATTTGGCGTCACAAAAGAAAACCTCGCTGAGTTTAGAGAACTCGGTGTGGACGTGTTTTCGGGCGGTAATCACACATTTGATCGTAAAGAGATTTTTGAATTTATTGAGACCGAAGAACGACTTTTGAGACCGGGCAACTATCCGGAAGGCACTCCTGGTAAGGGTCTTGTCCTCCTGGAGAAGAACGGAATCAAGTTTGCTGTTATAAATTTAATGGGAAGAGTCTTTATGGAGCCTTTGCAGTCGCCTTTTTTGGTGGCTGACAAATTGCTTGAGTCCATCACCGAAAAATGCATCATCTTAGTCGATATGCATGCCGAAGCCACTGCCGAAAAGGTAGCTCTGGGCTGGTATCTGGATGGTCGAGTAAGTGCAATAGTGGGCAGTCACACACATATTCAGACTGCTGACGAGAGATTGCTCAAAAAAGGCACTGCCTATATTACTGACGCTGGTGCTTGTGGACCGACCGATGGAGTGATAGGCATGGCGCTGGAAGGCGTAATGCGTCGTATGGTCAAGCAATTGCCTTCGCGCTTTGATCTGGCTGACGGACCTGCTGCGGCCTGCGGCGTATTGATTAAAGTGGATAGCGAGAGCAAATGTGCTACTAGCATTGAGCGCATCAGGTTTGCCGACAGTTGATTGATTTACATCTGCACAGTCATTATAGCGACGGTACCTGGTCTCCAACCGACCTTGTAGAGCACGCAGTAGCTCTCGGTATGAGCGACATTGCTCTCACCGATCACGATACTACCAGTGGTATTGATGAGGCAATTGTCAGAGCGGCTGGTCGGCTCAATATCATTAAGGGTGTGGAGATAAACACACTATTTTATGACGCAGATGGTGCCCATGACGTACACATTTTGGGCTATGGCATAGACCTGGAGTCGCCAGCACTGCAGACGCTCCTGACTTACCAGCAAAGCGCACGCATCGAGCAGATGCAAGCAAGCTGCGCTGCTATCAGGGGAGCGGGTGTTGATATAACTTTTGAGCAGGTGGCCGAGTTGTCTGGGCGCGGTGCTGTGGGTAAAGCCCATCTTACAGAGGCGATAGTGCGCGCTGGTGGTGCGGCCGATGTGATGGAGGCTTATACTCGCTATACAGCCAAGTCTTCACCATACTTTGTGGAGCGCAAGAGTACAGACCCATTTAGTGCCGTCAAAGCAATAGTCTCCGCCGGTGGTATTGCATCAATTGCGCATCCTGGCTCAGAGTCATATGTGGTGCCACTGATTAGCCAGTTGATTGAGGCTGGTCTTGGCGCTATTGAGGTCTATCACCGCATCCATGACGACGCTACTCGCCTCAAATATCGCGAGTTTGCTAACGCCAATCACGTTTTAATTACCGGTGGCTCCGATTGTCACGGACCATACAGGGCCAGCGAAACAGAGTTTTATCCATCAATCATGGGTGAGATCGTTTTGCCAGCTGATGACTTTGCCGTATTGCAAAAGGCTTTATTGACTAAAGTGCTATCGGCAAAATCATAAGTATCTAAATGGTTTTCCAATAGCAAAATAGTCTTCTAATAGCTAAGTCTCTTAAACGGCTAAATCACTAAATCGCTTATTGCGCCAGGGCTTTGTCCAACTGGGTGCTGAGCACGCCGGTCTCGACTTCACCTATTTGACTCCAGGCTACTTTGCCGCTCTTATCTAAGATGACTTCAAAGGGGATATAGCCTTTGTAGTGATTTTTGATTAGCGCTTTGGCCTGAGGTGTTGAGGGGTGGTCCACGTCTACCAGGATAAACTTCACGGCTTTGCCGCTGGCTTGTTTATAAAGGTCCACAAGGCGCTTGGCCTGTCTATTGACGTTGAGGTCGCCCGAGGCACCAAAAAATATTACTGAGGCTTTGCCTTGCTCAAGGTCGACGTCTTCCATGCGTTGAGCCTCAATAGGAAAGCCTGAGTCAGTGTCCTGACTGAATGACAGACCCTTTTTGAGGTGCAGGTCCTCAGCGGCAGGAGCCTGGCTTGTGGAAGTAATGAAAAGTGCCATCAGAGCGAAAGCCTGGGAAGCTAACACCAATCGACCAACACCACTATTGCCAAACATTTTTTGCTCCTTTGTCGCATTGTGCCGCAGTCACAGGCTTTTCAGTTCCTCTCGGGGGCACGTGCTAATTGAAGACAAAAGAATACCAAGTAATGTTCCGGATTTAGAAGGTGCCGAAATCCGAGGCTTTAAGCTTGTGTACAAAACGCGACCATTTTTGCTGCTCGTAGCTCATCGAGTACTCATACAAGCTTGTCAAAAGCCTCGATCCAGAGCTGGAGTTGCCCTTAAATTGGGCATAAAAGTTTTCTTCATGGGCCATTACCGAGGTCTCGCGCGATTTTGACTGGCTACCGGGGGCGTGACCGCCCACCACGGCTATTTCCATCTGGATGACGCGCTCGATATTGGTGGTTGGGGGATTTTTGAGTCTCTCCAGTAGCCAAATTTTAAGAGCCTCCCCGGCTGGTAGCTCAGGGCGGCTGTGAAGAAATTCGGCGAAAGCTTCAAGAATCATTTAAACCTCCATTTAGCGACTATAGCACGGGAAGCCAAGGGTCAGCAGAGGGGTATATTTATGAAATTAAAGGAATCATTGTTATATACATGGATGGTTAGGGTTATAATCAAGCTACTTGAGGACGTACCTGGCTCAAGACCCTTTTACTTATAAGTCGTTTGAGTAGCCCCGAGCATGAGCTTTGCCGTGCCCAGGGGGAAAAGGTCCTCAGTAGCCAAAAAATTCGACAATCATTTTTTGATTGATTCGGCCGGAGAATAGTCATAGTCACTACCAAGAGCCCAGTTCACCAAGGCTCCACCACCACAAGAAATTCCATTCCTGTTCAAGCTGAGATTTCCAAGCGGCTTGTGGAAGAATTTTTGCCCCGCGTCAATAAGCCGGGTCAGTATCTTGGCAATGAATGGGGTGCTAGACGCAAAGACTTTAATCAATGCCGGGTGCGTATGTCCCTGGCATTTCCTGATCTTTATGAGCTTGGCATGTCCAATTTTGGACTGAAGATTCTTTATCAGATCATTAATGACATCGACGGCTACATGGTGGATCGCACCTATGCCCCTGATACTGACTTCGAGACCATATTGAGAGAGGAAAAATTCCCACTCTTTGCCTTTGAATCAAGACAGGCGCTTGTTAATTTTGATTTGATTGGTTTTTCGCTGCAGTATGAGCTTACCTATACAAATGTGCTCAATATGCTTGAGTTGGCTCAACTACCAATCCGGGCTTGTGAGCGGAGCGATATTTTCCCCCTTATATTTGGTGGTGGACCCTCGGCTGTAAATCCTGAGCCCATGGCGCCATTTTTTGATTTTTTTGTCATTGGTGATGGAGAGCAATCGCTGCCTCACTCAATGATGATTGTCGATGATTTTAAACGCGATATCTTGCCTGCTTTGCCCGCTGATAGTGCTGTCCAGCAAATCATGCGCAAAGTCCTGCTGGCCAAACTCGCTGTCAGCGTACCTGGTGTTTATGCTCCTGCTCTTTACGAAGAGCGCGAGGCACCGCCGGTGCAACCAACTAATTTGGCTGAGCTGATTGCTCAGGCACGCACAGTGCTTGCTCCTCATATGACTGATGCCCTCTCTGCTTATTTTGATAGCTTTAAAGAAGAGATACTGCCTGAGCGAGTATTGCGTCAGGTTGCTCCACTACAAGATAGCAACCAGCCAGTGCGCAATCTTGTGCCGTATCTATCTCTTGTCCATGACCGTGAAGTCCTGGAAGTTAGACGCGGCTGTGATAGAGGTTGTCGCTTTTGTCAGCCTGGTTATACATTTTTGCCAGTGCGTGAGCGCTCAGCTGAAGAGCTTGTGGAGCTATCTAAAAAAGCTCTGGCTAATTCGGGGCACCAGGAATATTCGATGCTCTCGCTTTGTGTCTCTGATTACACAAGCTTGCAAGAGAGTGTGCGCAGCTTAAACCGTGAGCATTCTTACAAGCGTACTTCACTATCTTTCCCTTCTCAGCGCGCTGATCGCATGTTCCTCGATGTAGACGAGGAGTATAAGGCTGTACGCAGAAGTGGTATCACACTGGCTCCTGAAGCCGGTACCGAAAAAATGAGAAAGGTCATTAACAAAGGACTTTCTCACGAACAGATTCTCAATGCTATCGAGACTGCTTATGATTCAGGCTGGGACTCGGTCAAGCTCTATTTTATGTGCGGATTGCCCTTTGAAGACGATGATGACCTGGCTGGCATTATTGCTATCCTCAAGGAAGCGACACTGCATTGCCGCGCTATTCGCAAAAAAAATCCCAGTGCTCATAAGCGCGATATCGATCTTACCTGCACTATTTCAAACTTTGTGCCCAAGCCATTTACACCATTTCAGTGGTTTGCTCAAGTAACCCCTGCTGAGTTTGCACGCAAGCACCAGGTCTTGCGCGATAGGCTGAGAGAGAGTGGCTTGCGCAATGTCAGGCTAAATGTCACCTCACCTCACATAAGTCTTTTGGAGTCTGTCATAAGCCGCGGCGATAGACAGACCGGTGAGATGATTTATAACGCTTACAAAGCAGGCGCCACATTTGATGCCTGGGACGATAGACTCAAAATCGATGTCTGGCGTCAGGTCGCTCAAGATATGGGCACTGATTTAGTCACCCTGGGCTCGCAAGAGCGTGTTGTCGGCAGCAATCAAGCATTTGATATTGTCCACATCGGCCTCCATCAGTGGTGGCTTGTACGCGAATGGGAAAAAGCTGTCAAAGAAGTTGAAACAGCTGCCTGCACCGAGAATACCTGTCATGCCTGTGGTATTTGCACCGAGCTGGATACTCACCATGTGCTCGCCAATCCCATACCAGCTGTGATGAAGAAAAATCCTTTTGTCAAAGAGCTAAATGCTAACAAGAGCGATCCTGATTCTCATCCGTCATTATTTTTTGTCGCTCCGCAAGGGGCTGGCGCTGCTGATACTGGCGCCGGTACGGACAATGCCGAGGAGCTTGTGATGAGCAAGCGTATGCGTCTTGTCTTTACTAAGCTCGGAGATTTGCGCTTTATTGGGCATCTCGACTTGCAGCATCTATTTATTCGAGCATTTAGACGCTCGGGTATGCAAATGAGTTATACACAGGGATTTAATCCCTCACCAAAGCTGTCTCTCGCTGTACCTCTTCCGTTATTTCAGGAAGGTCTCCGTGAGCTAGCCGAAATTGAACTGGACAATCCAGTGGAAGCATTTCAACTGAAGGAAAGACTCAACCGTCAGTTGCCACCGGAAATACAAATCATAGAATGCTACGAAATTGAAGAGGAAAAACCGCAGACGGCTAAAAAGTCGCTGCAGTCGCAAGTTGGCATGGCTACTTATAAAGCTGTGCCGATGGTAAAGGAAGCGGTCGCATCTGATATTGCCACCAAGCTGACTAATGCCATCGAGGACATCATGAGTAAGGAGCATCTATTTGCCCAGATGCCTCAAGATAGTGATGCCAAACCAAATAGAACTGCTAAAGAAAGTCCCAAGCCCAAGGATTTGAGACCACTCATTCATTCTATAACTCTGCATTCTCTTCCCCAAGTGTCTAACGAGCTTCCCTGGTTGGAGCTCAAATTAGCGACAGGTTCAGAAGGACATATCAAGCCCCAAGATGTGCTTGATCTAGTTTGTCCTGACACCACTTTTCGTGTGACCAGACTCGACATTTTATCTAAGTCTGGTGAGCCTCTCGTGCCTGTATCCGCAGCAAAAACCTTGAATTAGTCAGAGGATTCTAATGAGAAAGTCAATTGTAATTTCAGAGCAAGACAATATCGCTGCCTTGCTAGAAAACGACCGAGTGGTCGAGTTTTTCGTCAACCGAGGCGAACTACTGTTAGGCGATATATACACCGCATCCGTAGAAAATATTCTGCCTGGTATTGACGCTGCTTTCGTCAATCTTGGCAAAGACAAGATGGGTTTCCTCCACGCCAATGATGTGCCTGGACAGGGACCATTAAAAGAGCGTCTGGTACCAAAGCAAAAGCTCCTGGTGCAAATCACCAAGGAGCCCACTGGTCACAAAGGACCGAGAGTATCAACGGCGATAAGTTTGCCAGGTAGATTTTTGGTACTGGTACCAGAAGAACGTGGTGTCAGCATCTCACGTCGTATATCTGAAGCACGCGAGCGCGCCAGACTCAAATCAGTAGTCAATTTGATGAAGCCTCCAGGTGTGGGCATCATCATCCGTACTGAAGCAAAAGGTCAGGGCGATCAAGAACTATTTGAAGACTTTGAGCAGCTCTGGGACCGCTGGCAGACAATCGTGTCTGAAGCAGAAGCCTCAATCGGACCGACCCTCATATACCGCGACCAAGACTTGCTCTTTAGAGTAATCCGCGATGCTTACAGCCATGAAGTAACAGAAATCATCGCTGATAGTCCAGAAGGTCAAAGAAGAGCGCAGGAATATCTCGCTGGTTGGGCACATAAGCAAACCAAAGTGATTTTCCATACTGCTGATGAGTCACTCTTGCTCTCTAAGGGCATCGACAAAGAAATCGAAGCAGCTCTCTCAAACCGTGCTGAACTCCCCAGTGGCGGTCACCTTGTGATTCAGCCTACTGAAGCTCTCACAGTTATCGACGTTAACAGCGGTCGCTTCACCAGCTCTCGTACACAAGCCGAGACTGTGCGTCGCACCAACCTGGAAGCAGCTCAAGAAATCCCACGTCAATTGCGCTTGCGCAATATCGGCGGCATGGTGATTGTGGACTTTATCGATATGGATAGCCGCAAAGACCAGCAACAAGTCCTGGAAGCGTTTCAACGTGCCCTTGAAGACGACCGCGCTAAGCCACAAATCGGTCAGCTCTCAGATCTAGGTCTTGTTGAATTGACCAGACGTCGTCAGGGTCAAAGTTTGCGTGAACTCTTCACCCATACATGCAACAGCTGCCATGGTCACGGTGTCACTCCAGTATTGGAGCTTGGACCTGTTGATGACCGTCGCATCATTGCCTTTAAGAGTAAGGAAGAAGAATCACTCAACCGCAGAAGTAAAGGCAGAAATCGCCCACAGCCGCTGCGTTCAGCTTCGGTCTCCAGCGGTCGCATCGTGCCTTCGCAAATTGATGACCACGACTCCCACCGTGGTGGCAGCTCACGTATTGATGAGCATGACCACGACCATGAAATTGATCACGATTTGCATGACCATGGTGATCACCAATCAGATTTAGATATGGACGATGTGCCAGAAGAAATCCTGGCCATGATGCCTGAAGATCTGCTCGATGCTAGAGCCCAAGGTAAGCCTGCCATGAAGCAAGTTAACTTTGACGATGAAGATGACACTAATGGTGGTGGCGAACTCGAGGTTGAAATAAAGACCGAAAATTTTCAACCGAAGTCGGCGCTCTTTGAAGACACAGTAGTGGAATACGAAGAAGAACCGACTCAGGATATGGCTTCTGATCTTGCTCAGAGCGTCTCTGCTGTAGAGAGCGTTTATCAAGAGTTGGATATGTCGTTAGGCTCAATGCCTCCAGTTGAAGAACTGACAATCGAAGATCTCGTGGACGAAGCCAATGCCCCTGAGATGGAAGAAGCACCAGCGCCTGTTGGTACTCCTTTTGTAGAGCATGAGATTGAAAGTCCTTATGCTGCCGAAGTAGATCCTGTTACTGGTATCTATCGCATCAAACCCAAAGCTCAAGAAGAAGAGAAGTTTGAAGCGCCTGCTACCAATGACTATGGTCAGATGAAGTTTGTGGATGTATATCAAGCAAACAACAGTGGCTATAGCCAGGCTCAGGAAGACAGCGTTAGCCAACTCACCATCCCCACCTTTGCTTCAAATAGCGAAGAGTCCGATGGTAATGAAGAAGACAGCAATAGCTAAGTTACTGCCGTAATTACAAAAGAAGCACCTGGTAACAGGTGCTTCTTTTTTTTAGGGTGGTGTAGAGCTTGTCTTGAGTATCTGTTTAGTGCTTTTGTTTTACGCGCTAGCCTAACGCTTTTGTTTAGCCATCGATAAACTGTAGCCAAATCTGCTGCCGCTAGCTACAAATTCTTGAGGCAATTTGCTGGCATCTACGCGGGTATCGGGATCGCCTCTGAACAGTTTGAAAATGTCTTCTGGATCTTTGGTATAAATCTGGTCCTCAACAAAAAAGGCACCACCAAAAATACCCTTGTGTACAAAGACCAGACAAAGCGAACTGGTCGATGGTACTGAAATCGCCAGGCAAGCAGTGTTGCCATTTTGAGTAAAGTTAGTCATGTAAGCATTAAACTGATCTAGCTCATTGAGCCCATCTTCGCGAGGCTCAGGAAAGCCCAGGAAGAGTGCTGACATAGCGCCGGTAACAGCTTCAGGTAGGTCGTAGATACTGACCATGGCATCTGCTGCTTGCAGGTCATTAAGCATGCAGTAGAGTGATTCTTCGGTAGGTCTTTGTTCTGGTGCTGATTTGGAGCCATAGATGCAGCCTACAGCTTTGCCGCGATACAAAAGCACGGCTGATCTCGACAACTGTTGCTCTGATGTAGACTTCATGCAGCCCGTTCTCATACCGCCTTCGAGGTCGGTGATGAGCCATTCGAGATCATAATCAGCCATGTTGAGTAAGGTCTGTGATTCGATATCAATGGGCGGCATGACCAAGTCGATTGCCCGTCTCAGTCTAAAGCGTTTAGTTGGTGTCTGCTCCTCAATTGGTGATTGCCACTGCTGTTGAGGCGCTTCGTAAGTTTCTTGGGAGTAAGGTTGTGGCTCTTGCGCAGCATTATCTGGCATCTGGAAGGGCGAGCGCTCATGAGCTTGATAAGGGTTTTGGGCCGGTTGTTCTTGGTTTTGCTGACCATAGCCTGGCGGTGCGTAATTTTGATTGTTGCTGGTTTCGGCAGTGGCAGCTTGATCTGGATTGTCTACTTGCTCCATCCAGTTGGTCTGAGTCTTGGCCGGTAGCATCGAGCCAGCCACTCTGTTTTGACCAAACAACGGTGATAGTAAAATGCGACCATTATGGACACAAACAAATTGTGCCAGGACTTCTTCACCGGGACTGTGGTGAGCATTTGTCCGGATAAAACCAGGCAAGTTGTCCTTGGGGATAGTTACGGCAAAACCGTCAGCTTCCGCCTTGACCACTCTACAGATTACGTTTTGACCAGCTTTATACCCTGTTGCCTTCCAGGGATTAATCGGTCTACTCATTGCGGTTCCCTTGCATGCAATCTCACTCACGGACTAATCCGAGGTTGTGAAGCACCAGGCGCTTCACTCATCTATTTTATGCCCAAATGACTCAGTTCCAAGCGATTTCATGAAAGTAACTCAAAAGTTCTTTCATGAACGTTTAAAAACCGCCAACACCAAATTAGATAATCCCCGCAAAGCCCCAAAAATCCCATTATTTTCCTTGGAATTTGCTAATGAATTGCCGCAGCCAGAAATAGCCGCCCCACTGTTTACCGGGGCTTTACTATGACAACTGATACAGCTGCCAGAACAATCTGATGCCACATCAGACCAGTTATTGCAGCGTGGGCATAAAAGTCTGGTGCCTACTTTACTAGCCGTATCCAGCGGATACTGACAAGACTGGCAAACTACAGCTGGAGTGGCTTTCAAAGTGACATTGAATTCCATGATTACATCTCGCGGATTTCGATCAATGCTGCCAGTTGTCTACCTACGGCCAGTTCCATTTCGTTGCGGCAGATAATTACCGGACCGCCAGGAATGTTTTTGGCAATTGAAATTTGCGAGCCTTCACCGATGCCAAAGCGCATCGCTTGAAGTGTCACTTCATCGCTTTTAGTGGCTGTGACTAAAAATGTCTTACCCTGTTTGGCGTCGCCAAGTGTCATTTGATTGGTCCTCTTGTGAGCTTGCCGCTCTTGCAATTTGGGCAGAGTCCAAAAATTTTAAATTGGGCATCTATCACTTCAAAGTTGTAGCGTGCACCGATTTTTTGCCCGGCTTCTTCCAGGAAATGATCCTCAAATTCGAGGGTCAAATTGCATCCAGTGCAAATTATATGCTGGTGGGGCAGTGTATCTTGCTTTAGCTCATAGTGTTTGTGACCTTCGGCAAAGTCCAGCTCGCGCAAAAGCCCCAGTGATGATAAGAGTTTAAGAGTGCGGTAAGTAGTGGCCAGGCTGACCGAGCCACCGCGTTCAACCAGGCGGGCATGCAATTCTTCGGCGGAGAGATGCTCGCCATGGGGCTGATCCCTAAAAATTTGCAGGATAGTCTCTCTCTGCGCAGTGATGCGGTGACCGCGCTTACGCAGGCTATCAAAGACTGGATCTGAGTTGTCTTCCATTTCTTTGGGTTGAGAGTTTTTGGCGATGTTCATGACTTTATATCCAGAGCGTTGATCATACCCCAACCTCTGTCAGTTATGCCCATTTTACTTGCTAGCCAGTGAGCCTTTTGCCACAAGTCCGTCCGAAAGGTAACGTTTGAGATATTCACCGGTGTGTGATTTGGCTCTGGCGATTTGCTCGGGCGTGCCCTCTGCTACGAGGGTGCCGCCTTTGTCGCCGCCCTCTGGACCCAAATCGATGACCCAGTCGGCTTGTTTAATGACGTCAAGGTTATGCTCGATGATCAGTACAGTATTGCCTGTATCGGCGAGACGGTTTAAAACGTGCAAAAGTTTATCTACATCGGCAAAGGACAAACCTGTGGTGGGCTCATCCAGGATATATATCGTCTTGCCGGTGGAGCGTTTGCTTAACTGTTCAGCCAGCTTCACCCTCTGTGCTTCGCCGCCGGACAAAGTGGTGGCAGGTTGACCAAGTTTGACGTAGTCGAGACCGACTTCCTGCAATGTTTCCAATTTACTTTGTGCTTTGGGGATGTTCTCAAAAAACTTGAGACCCTCTTCTACAGTCATCTCCAGCACTTCTGAGATTGAGCGTCCTTTAAACTTTACTTCCAGAGTTTCGCGGTTATAGCGTGCACCTTTGCAGACATCGCAAGTAACAAAGACCGAGGGCAAAAAGTTCATTTCAATTTCGTTCATGCCCTCGCCGCGACAAGCTTCGCAGCGTCCGCCTTTGACGTTAAAGCTAAAGCGACCGGGTAGATAGCCGCGCGCTTTGGCCTCTGTTGTCATCGAAAAAACTTCACGGATGACATCGAACAAACCTGTGTAGGTAGCTGGGTTTGAGCGTGGTGTGCGGCCAATCGGTGATTGGTCGATGTCGATGACTTTATCGAGGGCATCAAGACCGGTGATTTTATCTACACCTTTGGGAGCTGGCACTGTGCCCGAAAAATGGTGGCGCAGATATTGATAAAGCAAATCATTGACTAGAGTTGATTTACCAGAACCCGAAACCCCGGTGACGGCCACGAATTTGCCTAGAGGAATACTGAGCGAAATATTTTTGAGGTTGTTTAAGCTGGCGTCTTTTACTTCTATAAAAAGTCCGTTGCCCGGTCTGCGCTTTTTGGGCACGACAATTTTTTTGCGGCCACTGAGGTAGGCTCCAGTCGATGAGCGCGGTGCCACCATGATGTCTTCTATGGTGCCCTCTGCCACAAGCTCGCCGCCGTGCACACCCGCTCCTGGACCGATGTCTATGATCCAGTCACTCTCTCTCATTGTGTCTTCGTCATGCTCGACAACCAGTAGTGTATTGCCCAGGTCGCGCAGTCTTTTAAGTGTATTTATGAGCTTGGAGTTATCTCTCTGGTGCAAACCGATAGAGGGCTCATCCAGGACATAAAGTACACCCGATAATCCAGAGCCGATTTGTGTTGCCAGTCTAATGCGCTGAGCCTCGCCACCAGATAAGGTGCCAGCTTGTCTGTCTAACGTCAGGTAGGTCAGTCCCACATCACTCAAAAATTTCAATCTGGCATTGACTTCTATAAGCACCTGGTGGGCGATTGTGCGCTGTTTGGTGGTTAATTTGTCAGGTACATTGGCAAAATAGTCTACGGCTTTTTCTACTGAGAGTGCTGATACTTGAGCGATTGATTTGCCGTGGATTTTGACAGACAAGCTCTCTGGTTTTAGTCTTGCCCCATTACATTTACTGCATGGCATTTGCGTCATGTAGTTCTCTATATCCTGACGCACTCTGTCGGATTGAGATTCTTCGTGGCGTCTTTTGATGTTATTGATTACGCCTTCAAAAGACTTTTTATACTCCCAAAACTCTTTGCCATCAAAACTATCGTGACCGAGCTTGAGTTTTTCGGTGCCGGAGCCAAAGAGGATTACACCTTGTTCTTGTTTGGTCAATTTGCCAAATGGTGTGTTGACCGAAAATTTATAGTGCTTAGCTACGCTGGCCAAAAGTTGATCGTAATAGGGATTGTTGGTTTTAGCCCAGGGATAGATGGCGCCTTCTTTGAGTGTCTTTTTAGGGTCTGGTACCACAAGGGCTGGATCGACTTCAAAAGTACATCCCAATCCGTGACATTCTTCACAGGCACCATAAGGACTGTTAAAACTAAAGATGCGTGGAGATAGCTCGGCAAAGCTGATGCCGCAAGCACCACAGGCAAAATTTTCGCTAAACAAAAGGTCCTTGCCAGAGCCTCCGCCGGTACCAATGGCGGTATCAACCAGGACATTTTGCTTGCCCCATTTGAGTCCGAGGGCGATACTATCAGCTAGCCTCGATTGGATTCCTTTTTTGATGACAAGCCGGTCTACAACCAGGTCGATATTGTGCTTTTTGTTTTTGTCGAGCTTGATTTCGTCTTCTAGCTCGTGCACTACTCCGTCTACTCTTACACGGGCAAAGCCTTCTTTGCGCAAGTCTACAAAGAGTGATTGATACTCGCCCTTTTTACCTGAGGCAAGCGGGGCTAAAATCTGAATCTTAGTACCTTCGGTTAACTCCAGCACCTGGTCGACAATCTGGTCAATTGTCTGCGGATTAATTAACCGGTCGCACTCGGGACAATGTGGTGTGCCAACTCTGGCAAAAAGTAAGCGTAAATAGTCGTAAATTTCTGTGACAGTACCAACTGTCGAGCGAGGGTTGTGGCTTGTGGATTTTTGATCAATCGAAATGGCTGGTGACAGCCCATCGATGCCATCGACATCTGGTTTGTCAAGCTGTCCCAGGAATTGTCTTGCATAGGCAGACAGTGATTCGACATAGCGTCTTTGCCCCTCGGCAAATATTGTGTCAAATGCCAGAGATGACTTGCCTGAGCCACTGACACCAGTCACAACTACGAGATTGCCACGCGGTATTTTGATATCGATGTTCTTGAGATTGTGCTGCCTGGCTCCTCTGACCACAATGTGCTCATCGAAGCCGCGTCCCTTGAGCTTTGACACGCTGATTCCTTGCCTTGAGTAATAGTTACATATTATCCGCTACTGGCATGTTTTCCCCTACCCCGTCACTCGATAGAGATATTTAGACATATCAAATTAAAAGTACTTACTAGACAGGTTATGTGGTTAATTGGGGGACCTGGGGGGTAGATACTCTTAAGGTAGCCAGCGCAATTACCAGTAAGGTGGCTGGTCAGGAGGCATAGGTATGTGGCCAGAGGCCAAGGGCAAGTCAAAAGATAACAAGCCTGATAAGCCTGGCAAAAATCGGGCGACCAAAGCCAAAATCAAGGCGATGTCCAAAGAAGCTGCCGAGCAGATGGTTAAGGCTGCTCAAGAGGAGCAAGCTGCTCTTGATGCTCTGGCTGCTCAAGCACGTGCTGAATCCGAAGCCGAACTAAGTCTCAAATATGAATCTGCCAAGCAAGACACTAATCCGGATATGGGCAGACCTGATTTGATCAAATTGCCGGCATCTGCTGGTGAGCGCAACGACGATAAAATCGCCAGTGTCTGGAAGAGCCGTATGATGGGCAATATGCGCCCAGCTGCGCAAGATCCACAGGTGCAAACTGGGCCGCGACAGGCCCTCGAAAATAACGAGCGGATGCGCATTAACGCTCAGCACGAAGTGATGATCAACCATGTCGACAAAATGTTCGACCACTTCCAAAACCTTGCCTACGACTTTAACCAGATGAATCCTGCTGCTGAGCTTGAATTGACCTGGATCAGACCAACTGTAACTCGCGAAAACATCAGTAGCTGGCACCAGAGCGCGCAGTACATCTCAGTTTTTACTGGGCGCATATCCACCAGATTTTGGACTCTTGTTGTGCGCGGTACTTTTGAAGGCATTCTTGCCTATATTATTCCGGCCGACAAATTACTGGCATTTACAACTCAGCCCACACAGTATGTTTGTGCTGTTGAGTTTGTCCCTTACGACACCGGTCACGGACTGGTTTTTGGTGCCGAGGGTCAGGCTATGACCGAGGGACAATTAGCTCTCACATATCGCGCTTTGCTAGAGGCTCTGATAACTGTAGCCCAGGAAAATGTTTTAACTGGCAGACTCAATTTGCATGCGCTCGGTGTGTTTGATGGTGGCGTGCCCAGTCAGGCGCCCTTAGGTCAAGTTGAGGTGCAAGCTGCTGCATCCAGTAATGCTGATATTGATTATTCGGCCAAGTACAAACAACATATGGCTGATTCGCAGACTCTTTCTACCAATTCTTTTCAAAGCACATCCAACTCTGGTGAGTTTTTTCAAGATGGTGATCAATATAAGAGCAGTAACAGTTATCCGCCAGAATTTTCTGTAAACAATATCCAAAATCAAAGTCAGTCCGGTTCTTTCCAGGGTCCTGCTGCGCCATTGCCGTTGCCTGGTGCTTCTGCGCCATTGCCTGTTAGCCCTGCTCCATCCAACTATCAATCTCAATCGGGTCAATTTGGTACACAATCTCAATCTCAATCAGGCTCTTTTGGCACAACTCCTGCGGCCAGCCAGTCTGATGACGACTGGAAGCCTGTAGCGCAGCCGGGACGCGGCTTTGGTCAATCGCTTGCGGCGATGGCCGAGGGCACTGCCACATCCAGCAGCAATGCCAGTGTTGGTGGCGCCCCCAATGCTGCCAGAGAGCCAGCAAAGGGTGGATTTTCAGCTGATGCGTTATTTCAAAACGTACAAAATTCCATGCCACCGCAGATGCCTCAATCCATTGCTCAGGCAATTTCGCAGACTATTTCTCAGGGCAACCCTCAGGTACAGTCTGGACAGCAGCCCCAATCAATAGCTCAGGCGATTTCGCAGAATATTTCTCAGAGCAATCCTCAGGTGCCCCAGGGGCAGCAGCCTCCAGCTCCGCCGGCTAAAGACGTGCCCTGGAATTTTATGCCTACCAAAGTTGACCCGGCGAGGTCGGCCCTTGGTACTTCTGCTTCGCATCCGGTTGTGCCAGCCTCTCAGGCTTCTAATTCTGCCAATTCAGGTGCAACAGCCCGCAGTACTATACCTAATCTGCCGCCACTGCCACCTTTGCCCAGTAGCGCCCAGATGCCACAGCCCGAGCCACCATCTGTAGTGCCACCTGTTTCTCCCCTGGAGTTGCTTGGTCAGGTCGACATCATGTCTGCCCCCAATAAGTTTGGCTATACTAGACCTGCTCCACCGCCGCCTTTGCCCCCTCGTCAGGACAGTAGTGCCGTATCTAATGTCGGTAATTTGGCAGAGAGCAGTGATACTGCACCAGAGATAGTCTCTGCCTCGTCTAATCAGCCCGAGCAAGCTGAACAAGCAGAAGTTAGCGAATTTGCTATGCCTGATAGTCTGCAAGTAACCAATATGGCGTTTTTGATTGCCAATGAGCCTGTCAGTCCTGTCCTTGACCAACCTGCTAGTGCAGTGCCAGACTCCTTCCCCACTGCACCCATGTCCGGTGATGTTACTCAAGGTGATCCTGTGGCTGCGGTACCGTCTACTTATGATGGGCAATCCATTGATACCCAATCTGCCTTAGAACAACTGGCAGTTACAGCCGACCTTGTCACATCAGATATTTTGCCTGCCTCTAGTGAGGCGGCTGCGCTTACCTCTATCGAGGCAGATTTGCCTGCCCAGATAAATGACTCCACTGCTAGTGAGTTAGCGGCACCAGCGCCCGACGAGAGTGCTGTCTTTAGCTTTAGGCATAAGCTTGATCAAGTGCTTGATTATTTTGATCGTGAAATGGAAGCTGTTGCTCAGAGAGGTTCTGAGGCTTTTGCCAAACGGGATCTTAAAAAGGCTGAAAGTATGATCAAGTTAGCTGAAGAAATTGGTGAGCTGAAAGAAGCACTGACTAAGTTTAAAGAGCAGCACCAGGACGAATTGTCCTGAGCGCTTGTATTGAGTAGCTTAAGACTACACTTTTAGCCTGTGCCATCACCGCTGCAAGCAGAATATTACTATTGTGAGTCGCCGCTAGAGGGACTTGTGTCACTGCTTTCTTCAGTGGCTGTTTCCATGGCCGGCTGATCGTTATCGTCAATGGTGTCAGTTTGCACCGGTGGTTCCTTTAGATCTTCAAGACCTGTGGTCTGTCCGGTGCTGCTATTTTGATTTGTATCTTCTACGGGATATTGATAAGGACTTGTGTATTCAGTTTCGCCACGCAAAAGTGCACGAGCTACATCTGACAGAGCTTTGGCTAAAAAATCCTTTTGACTGAGCCCGACTATAATTAAAAGCGACAGTAAAAGACTAAAACCAACAACAGGTAACATCCTTGACTTTGGTGGGTCTTTTGCCGCTGTCTTTTTGCTACGTTTTTGCGCACCTTTGTCTTTGACAGAGACTGCTTTTAAATTGGTGCGCGATGTTTCTTTTTTGCTTACTGGGCGAGGCTCTTCTTTTGGTGTTATTTCTCTATGCTGCGGTGTTTCGACTGTCTTTTTGCGCGCTTTTAGATTGGCGTGACTGTCACTTATGCGTGGTGCCTTATCTGTTGTATAGCTAAGAGCTGCTTCCAGATCCTTGCGCATTTGAGTGAGGGTCTGGTAACGATCGTCTGGCTGTTTAGCCATAGCCTTGTGAATTATTTTTTCGAAGTTGGCAGGTATTGTCAGATCTGGTCTTACTTCCGACAGATTTGGGGGTGCTTCACTAATTTGTTTGCCCATAGTATCGGCATAATTGCGTCCCAAAAATGGGACACGTCCTGTCAGGCTCTCAAACATAACAATGCCCAGTGAATAAATATCAGAGCGCAAATCTACGGTGGCACCCATACACTGCTCTGGACTCATATAAATAGGAGAGCCCCAGACTTCGCCCATTCTTGTCAGGCGCTGGGCTTCTTCAGAGATCATGGCAATACCAAAGTCGACGATTTTGACATAATCGACAGTGCGTCCTTGCCTGGTGAGCATTATGTTGCCTGGCTTGATATCACGGTGTATAGCGTTATGTTTGTGGGCGTGTTCGATAGCTGCACAGACCTGCACAAAAATATCCTGAAATCTCTCAGGAGCTAAGTGATCTTCTGCTTTGAGCACATCAGTTAGGTTCTCGCCGCGCAAAAAATCCATAACAAAATAAGGTTGTCCGCGCGCGCTGGTACCGTAAGCATGGAGATTGACGATACGGGGGTGATTGAGCCGGCTAAGTAGCTCTGCTTCTCGCTGAAATCTCTTGACCAGCATCTCATCAGTTAGTCCCTGGGTGCGCAGTGTTTTTACTGCCACGACTTTGCCGGTATCTTTTGTTTTGGCACGGTACACGACACTCATGCCACCTTTGCCAATGACTGATAAAACCCAGTAGCGGTTGCCCAGAGTGGCGCCCACCAGGATGTCTTTAAAGTTTGAAGGCACTTTGACGCGATAAAGGGGAGGTCTACCACTTCTTGCCAGTGGTATCACTTTTGGTGCAGGGCTACGTCCTATTTTGGATTTTTGCATCTCAGGGGGCAATAGCGTTAACGACTATCTGTACAAAACCCAGCATCAGTCCTATAAATCCTCCGAACCATTCAAGAGCTTGCAGCTCTTGTTTGCAAATACGCTTGATGAGATTTTCTAATTGTTGGGCCGAAAAGAGGTCGATTTTTTGAGCGATTACGTTATACATACCCAGTTTGGGAATGGCTTTTTCTAACAGTTCGCCCAGCTCTCTTTTGAGATAACTATGAAAGAACTGAGCCAGGTCCTGTTTGGCTCTATCGAGCCAGGCTTCGGGGATAGAAGCTGGATTAAAGCGGACTATAGCCTGGCGCACGGTGCTCATCGCTTCGCCTTCTACTTTGCGCACTGACAGGATAATATCTTCTTTGTGCTCGATTAAAAACGCCTCCACAAACATCACCATGTTTGCTTTAAATTTGGCTACTGTTTGCAAAGGCATAGAGCGCAAATCAAAGTTTGCGATTTGCACAGCCATCTGGTCTTTAATGCCAAATCTCTTAATCATATCGGCGATGATTTTGTCTGCTTCCTCTGGTTCTTTTTCGAGGAAGTTACGCCATTCGTAGCAGACTCGTTTGACACCGATGATACGGGCGAGCAGTTTATAGGGGCCGCTGGCGTGAGCCCCGATGGACTCATCCAGGCTGCTTATATTGCCTGGACTGAGCAGCGTAATGAGAGCTTGACGCACCTTGGGTGGTGTCGCAAACGCTTCCAGTATGCGGGCGGCAAATTCGTTTGCTTGCTCAAGAGATATGCGTGTTGTGAGGATGACCTGGTCAAAGACTTTTTCGGTGATAGCGGCAACTTTTGTATCACGGCCGGCTTCGAGAGACTCAATCGAGCTGGAGACAAAATGCTCAAGCAAGGTCGGACTGAGCTCGGCGATGTCCGATGCCAGTCTGTGTAGTTTTGTCGTATCTCTAAATTCTTTTAAAATCGAGTCAAAGAGCATACCGATGGTAATGCGGATGTTGTCTTCGGTAAGTAAATGCTCGACTTGATTTTTGATATCAGCCGGAGTCAAAAGAGTGTCAGTAACTGTGGAGGCTACGGCCTGGGCCAATTTGCCCCGTCTTTTAGGAAAAATGCCGGGAGTTAGCGGCAACTGGATTTTGGTAAAGGGAAAGTAATGTGCCTCGTATGGGCGAAATAAAAGAACTATAGCCATCCAGGTGGCCAGATAGCCATGGGCGAAATAAAGCACAGGTGGCACAATCACCTTCCAAAAGATTGCTTCCTGACTCGAAAATAGGGTCGCCCAGTGAAAATCCATGTCTGCCTTTTTGAAATTATCCGGCGTAAGTAAGACAAGACTTATTCTATAGGCATATCTTCACCTTGACCTCCTCTTATAATTACTTGTCTTAGCGCCGTCGTCTCGGAGCTAATTAGCCAGAGGTGCCTGTGTCTCTTCTAAAACCAATTTCACTTGTTGTCGCCTTTTATCTGACACTTGGCTCTCTGGCGCCAGCGCAGGCGCTAGACCTGCTCAAGGGCAAAAACAACACACAAAAGCAAGTCGAAAAAAGCGAAAAGCAAGTGGAGATGTTGCTCAGCCAGGGCTCTCCCGAGGCTTTGCGTCAGGCCCTCAATCTGATTGAACAGGGCGCTGCCAACCAGTGCGATAGTGCCAAATTGCATCTTTATCAGGGGCGTATATACGAAAGGAGTGGTGACGATGACAAAGCCATCATGTCCTATATCGAATGTCTCATTTTGCTTAACGCCACTTCCCTGACTCCTCAACCTGATACCTTGCAGGCGCGTGAGGCACTGGGCGGTCTCTACATGAAACGCGGCAGTTTTGATGAAGCCGGTGGGCAGCTGCGCAAAGTGCTGGAGTTAGCTCCTGGAGATATCAGGGCTCGGGGCAATCTTGGCATTTGTATGATCCAGCTGGGCTTTTATAAACAAGCCGTTGATGAATTCAAAAAAGTGCTCAGTAGTGATGCCAAAAACTTTACCGCCCTTTACAATCTTGGGCTTGCGCTCAGTGCTCAAAACGAGCCAGGACTTGCTGCTAGTTATTTTCAGCAGGCAATCGCTCTGGGTGAGAGCACTCATGAGCAGCTATTGCCGATGGCTTTGATTGGACTGGCCAACTGCTATCGTGAACAAAACCAGTATGCATCAGCATTAAGGCTGGTGCAAAGAGCTAAAAACCTAGCTCCGCGCAGTCATTATGCCTATCTTGCTGAGGCTCAAATATTTGAAAAAACGAAACAGCCTGGTAAAGCCATTGAAGCTGTGAAGAAGGCAATTGAACTGAATCCCCAGGATCAAAACTGTAAGCTGGCGTTGGGTCGTATCCTGGAGCGGGGCACGGCTTTTAATGCTGGTAACGCTAAAAGCGGTGGCAGTGGCAGCATTGCTGCTAAAGCCGCAAAAAATCCAATCTAACAGTAGACAAGACATTTTCAGGAATCACTGCACACAATCAAGTACATAAGAGGACATAAGTAATGCATTTTCGGAACATCAGCCTTAGCGTATTGGCAGCGGCAATGACCCTATCATCCCTCAGTCTGCCAGTTTTAGCAGCTCCTGCCGAAAACGGCAAAGATACTGAAGACATGAAGAATGCCATATTTCGTTATAAGGCAGCAGTAGAAGCCAATCCTACCAGCGGTCCCAATCATCTCAAGCTTGGACGCGCCTATTTGACCGGCGGCGAATATGACAACGCTATCAAAGCCTTTCAACAAGCAGTCAAGTTTAACCCCGAAGACCCCGAAGGCTTCATGGGACTGGCGCGGGCTTATGGCAGCAAAGGTGAAGTCAAAGCCGCTTGCGACAGTATCAAAGAAGCTGTGCGTCTTGCTCCAAATCAAATTCAGTATCGTCTCAAATACGCTCGCTTGCTATCTCGTGCGGATCAGCTTGATCAAGCAATCGTCGAGTTTAAAAGTGCAATTAAGTTAGATGGCAATGATGCCAGTGCACACCGTGATTATGGTGCTGCAATCGGTCTCAAGGGCGATATCGCCGGGCAGATACTGGAAGAAAAGAAAGCTCTGGCTCTCTCTCCTGATAACGCCGATGCTTATTTTTACCTGGGTTCGGCTTATGCTGCTCAGGATAAAAAGCAAGAATCTTTTACTGCTCTCAAGCGTTGTGTCGAGTTGGACAAGACAAACGCTGATGCCTACAGGCTTTTGGCTGCTATCAGTGCTGCTGAGGGTAAAAATAAAGATGCCCTTGAGTACGCCGAAACCGCTGTATCACTCAAGCCTGACAACAAAAACTATATTGCTACCAGAGACAAAATAAAAATGAAGATGACCGCTTCCAAGTAGGAGAGGCGGGAATTAATTTTATCTGATGGCGCGGGGGTAAAAGCCCGGCTGGTTATATTTTTGGGGTAGATGCAAAGGGTTTGTTCGCACCTGTTGGCAACCCTTTGGAAGACGCCAACTACGGCACTAAGGTATGTGAAAAGGTTAACTACATACGATAGGTAGCAACTTGCAAATGGACTAGATAGGTTCTACCATACCTATATAAGCGCTGGTTGTTACCCTTTATTGGTGGCTTTTGCTTTGCCAATTATTGCTGGCGTCAAAATTGTGATAGTTAAAATTAGAGCGAGGTCCAGAAGCTGTGCTTGAGCGTTCGGATAAAAAAGATCAAACACCCAAACCTTTCGAAATGAAAGCCAACATCAAAGTGGTTGGTTGTGGTGGAGCGGGATCCAATGCCGTCAACAGAATGATCGCTGCCGGATTAAACGGTGTCGAATTTTGGGCATGCAACACAGATGCACAGGCTCTTGATCTGTCAGCAGCCAAAAACAGATTGCAAATCGGCTCCAAGCTGACTCGCGGTCTTGGTGCTGGTGGCAACCCTAACATCGGTCAAAAGGCTGCCGAAGAAAGCCGTGAAGAGATTGCTCAAGCCCTGCAAGGCGCTGACATGGTCTTTATTGCTGGCGGCATGGGTGGTGGTACCGGTACTGGTGCTGCTCCAATCGTAGCTGAAGTAGCTAAAGAAATGGGCGCTCTCACCGTAGGCGTTGTTTCCAGACCTTTCCTCTTTGAGGGCAAGCGTCGCAGCAATCAAGCTGATCATGGTGTCAATGAGATACGCAGCCGTGTCGATACTCTGATCATCATCCCTAACCAGCGCTTGCTAGAAGTCGTAGATCACAGAGCCTCTATGCAAGAAGCCTTTGTCGAAGCCGATAAAGTCTTGATGCAAGGTGTGCAAGGTATCTCGGACATCATCACTGTACCTGGTTTGATTAACGTAGACTTTGCTGACGTCAAAGCTGTTATGCAGACAGCTGGTTCAGCTTTGATGGGTGTCGGTCGCGCTACTGGCGAAGGACGCGCTGTCGAAGCCGCTCGCAATGCTATCAATAGCCCCTTGCTCGAAACCACCATTGATGGTGCTTCAGGCGTTATCTTTAACGTCACCGGCGGACCTGACTTGACCTTGCACGAAGTGCAAGAAGCTGCCAACGTCATCTACTCTGCTGTATCTGACGAAGCTAACATCATATTTGGTGCAGTACTCGACGATCGCCTCCATGGCGAAGTGCTCATTACTGTTATTGCTACTGGCTTTGATATGCTCGTGCAAAATCAACCAAAAAACCGCTACCAGTCAAAGGCTGAACCTACTCAAACCAAGCAGGAATCAAAACCACAGCCGCCACAACCTCAGCAAGGTCCTAAGGTCACTTCCGACATTCTGGACATTCCTGAGTTTCTTAAGACTCGCAACGGTCGTTAAGTAATAGACTCCATTCAAAGAGCCCGCTTTTACTAAAAGCGGGCTCTTTGCTGTATTTACTGGCAATAGTGGATCACGATGCTCAAGGTCAAGTGCTAAAGCTTTTGCGCCGCGATGTGCAGGCGGAAGCTGCTTTTAAAAAGGCACTGACTCTCGCACCACCCCATGAACACTGGCTGCCACGCAGTCATCTGGCAAATTTTTATGAGCAGACAAAAGCTCTCGATAAAGCCATCGAGCAATATCAACTAATAAAGCTGGAGCCTCACTTTAAGAGTAGTCCGGGCAAACAAGATGTCCATATTGGCCGATGTCTGGTGGAGTTAAAGCAGTATAAAAAAGCATTGCCCTATCTAAATAGTGCCATGACGAGTGGTGTCACATTTGAACTATTGCAATTGCGTGCTCGCACACTCGATGCTCTCGGTGACAAGGCTGGTGCGGCAAAAGACCGGGCCAAAATAAAAGCAATTGAGGCAGACTTTTAGTTGAAGTTGAGCAGTACCTGAAAGTCAGGATTTGCTTCACCAGCTGGAGGGTTTTTCCATAGATGGACGACGGCTCTGGCCGGCAGAGTGCTCAATGTCAGAGCAAAGAGCTTGCCGTTATATGGACTCATGTTGTTGCAGCCGCCCGGATAGCCGCAGCTATTGCCAGTATGGATAAACTGGTCGATAGCAATTGGTGCAAAAGTTTTGCTAACACCTGATGAATAGGTTTTGGAGATACTGATCCAGTTAAAGCCCATGTCTCTAGCGTTGTAAGCCACTATATCAAATTCAAGATTGCGCAAGTCTTGTCTGCAATGAGCGGCCTGGGCAGTTTTTGCTAAAAAGCCTGTGATGTCGTAGTTGATTTCTTCTCGTCTAAGTCGAGCGTTGTAGACAGTGCTCTGGGGCGCGCAATCGAGTGGGATATCTGTACCGGCTAAGTCCGCCATGCTGCCAAATTGACTCTGGCTATAGCTCAATTTTTCAAAGACTATATTGGCTTGAACAAGCAAAAATGGATTAAACAAAAAACGTGATTCTTCAGCATCACCTTCGATACTGCGTTCACCAGATCCATAAAAGAGTTGACCATTCATGCCCCACCAACCTTTACCGTCTTCGATGCCATCAAAGACACTGGCTGCTGGCGTGTAGCGGTAGTACAAAAGTTCTGGGTGCTTGGCCACGCAGGCTTCGCGCTGGTTCAATATATTTTGTCTGGTCAAAAAGTTGAGTGGTCCCGGTCCATTGTAATTAAGATAGAGTGGTCCAGATACTTTTGCCTCTTTGCCCAGAGCCAGTTTATTGGTGGATTCGGGCACGGCTATGACTGACTGTTTGAATGTCAGGGCAATTAAAGCAAAGATGAGGCTCAGACCAAGCCATTTGTAAAGCGGGCGCACAAAACTCTCCAGATGCTCCCTACTAGTTTAAAATAAGTTGGAGGTAAAAGCATGCAGAAAATCGGTAGTCTCGAACAAGCTGGGCTGATGCCAGCAAAAATGCAAGATGGTCGCTTGATGCTGGTGGATCAAAGGCACTTGCCTTTTGATTTTGGGTATTTTGATGCGACAGAGTTTGACCAGCTCATTTACGCTATCCAGGAGATGGTGGTGCGCGGGGCACCAGCGATTGGGTTTGTGGCTGCTTATGGACTGGCTCTTAGCGCTGAGCAGCTCCGGTCCTCTGGACACAGCCCGGTTGATTTTGAGCGGCTCTTTATGGAGCGCTGTCAAAAGCTGGCTGCAGCCAGACCGACAGCTGTTAATTTGCAATTTGCTGTCGCTAAGGTGCAGGCCAAAGTGCTCTCAGCATTGCCAGACCTGGCAAAAGCCTGCCAACTTGGCATGGCCGAGGCGGAGAGACTTGACCAGGAGCTAGTCCAGGCAAATTTAAAATTGAGCCAAAATGGATTGCCTTTGATTGCTCGTGGTGACACTATCATCACGCATTGCAATGCTGGTCCGCTGGCCACTTGTGGTTATGGTACCGCTCTTGGTGTCATCCGCATGGCTCATTTTGCCGGTCTGGATATTAAAGTACTCGTAGACGAGACTCGTCCTCGTAATCAAGGCGCACGCCTTACCATGTACGAATTGATGCGTGATCAGGTGCCCTGTCAGTTGATTGCTGACAATATGTCGGGCTTTTTTATGGCTCAAGGCAAAGTCAATCTTGTTATGACTGGTGCCGATCGCATTGCCCTCAATGGTGATACTGCCAACAAAATTGGTACCTACAATCTGGCGGTATTGGCGCAGCATCACGGTATTCCTTTTTATATAGCGGCACCGCTATCCACTTTTGATTTTGAGCTAAAAGATGGCAGCGGTATACCAATTGAGTTTCGCAACCCTCTTGAGCTGACAACTTTTGACGGTCAGCCCCATAGCTGTCCTGAGGCTACTGCCCTTAATCCAGCCTTTGATGTGACACCAGCAGCACTTATTGCCGGTATAGTCACTGAGGTTGGAGTATTAAGACCGCCCTATGACTTTAGCTACTTAAAAAACACGTACTCAATGGCATAAGTGATACTAAAAATGCCACTGAGAGTGGCACTACCCAAAAATCTAGATTGGATCGGGAGCTTTTGCTGGATGATGTAATTTCCCGCTAGAGAGATGGGCATATTGGCCAAAAATGATTTGCAGCCCACCATGATAAAGTGACCGACTGCCTCCATTGGACCCATATCGAGCTGCATGTGGTGGGTCGCCATGTAGATAATAAAAACATGGCGGGCAATCCACAATGGACTAAAGTAAGCCATAGAGCCAAGGGTCCGACCGAGCCAGTTGAGAGGGTGGTTGTTTTCAGCGGCGGTGGCAAATATTAGGCTAAAGCGATTCTGGATTTTGTCCGATACTCTCAGCTTATCGATAAAGCTAAACCAGGCAGGTACCTCAAAACGATACAAGAGGCTACCAATGAGAGTGATACAAATTGTCCGCTCCAAATTAAAGCCACCTAAAATTAGCTGACCTATAAGATCTCCAATTGGATAGAGCAAGCAGGCGACAATGGTATTTAGAAGATGCTGGTTTGTTGGTTTTACAACTGCTTCTGACATTTCAGCATTTTAGCAGCAATTTATCTGCCCACAAATTATGCTATAAAAATATGGTGGATCCTTATTGGTGACAAAATGAAAGACAGTTTTAAGATTGCTTTGATTTTGCTTTTAGCTAGTGTAAATGCATTGGATGCTATGGCACTACCTGCTGCCACTACTGGAAGTGCCACCAGTCAGACTAAACTGAAGCGACTGGATTTTAGGCTAGAAAAAGTCAGCTGTGCTCGCTGCATCCTCAACGTCAGACAAGCCCTGCGCAAGGCTGATGGTGTGACAAAGTGCGAAATAGCGCTGCGCAAGCCTTATGGCGCTGTGGTGATTTTTGACCCGGCTAAAATCAATCAAGCCAAGATCGTTAAGGTAGTGGAGACCGCTGACCCTGGCACTCATCCTGAGGCGCTTGATTTTATCGAAGAAAATGTAAGCCAGACGCCTCCGGTGCTTATGCCTAAACACAACCCCTTTAGTCGACCTAGCAAAGAGCTTTAGTAAATAACCGAGCTTGTCACAAACAAAAAGCTCCCGTGTCGGGAGCTTTGATAAGAGCAACACTATGAGTAAAAATCATGGTGGCAGTTTTGCTACCACTGGCTCCATGGCATCAGCCTTAAACTGTAAAAAGGCCGGACCAAAGGGCACTGGCACAGGGAAGTTGCAAGTCACAGTAGTCTGGACATATGCTGTGTCGTTACCATAGGCAGCAGGATCCAGGACTGCTGAATCAAATAAGCAAATCTTGGAGCCACCACCGGTTTTTTTGAACTCATTGGTCACTTCTACTACGGAAGCTTGAGCCAAAGGTAAAGTGTCTTTGTTGGCGGCGGCTCTAGCACAGTGTTTGGCCAGAGCATCATTTTGAGTCTGGCAGACTACGACTGCTGCTACATCCACCAGGAACAAAGCTACGATGATAATAATTATCGAGCCGCACACAGTCTCAATTAGACTGCTGGCGCGCGCAGCTCTCCTTTTATGCAAAGTCGGTGCCTTATGTTTTATTGCCATCACTTCCTCAGTTCTTGCCTGTTTCTTCCATAGGGCGCTTGTCGATGTAATTGAAGGTGACTGGTTTTGTCAGACCGTCGATGTTGAGTGCACTCAAGAATGGCACACTACCGAGGGACATAAAAGGATTGACCATGACCTGAGTGTTCACTTCCACAAATTGGTCAAATTCATCGCCCCCAGCTAGAGTCTGAGGAGCTTTAAAATCGTTTTTGACAATTGAGGCACCGGTGAATTTTGCCAGTCCATTATTGAGCCAGGCTGTGTTCATACTGTCGCGAGCTGTAGTCCAATCGGCCGGTCTAGAAATTGAGCAAGCTCTGGTCGTCATCTGGTTTAGATACCAGCCGCTGCAATAACCCACTGACAGGTAGATGATATCTATCATCGGAAAGAGTATGACCAACAGCAGAATCATTAGCGCTGGGGCCAACTCAGCCATCTGAGAGCCTCCGTTTGCTTTTCTTCTTAATCTCATGCTTTTAAATACTCCAAGCTTTGCCGCCAGCAACATGCTTCCTGAAAGATTTTTGTTCTAAATTTGCGTCCAGGTAAAGACGAATATTAGTAAACAATAGATCTGCATACACTGTGGTTATGCCCGCCACTGTCACCTTTTAAATCGTCAGGGTAGCGGCATTTTGGTATTTGTTAGCAATATTTAATCTGCTTCTTGTTATTATAAAACCACTTAAAATCAGCAAGTACCAGAAAGAAGAAATCAAATGGCATTATCTAAAATGGTCTATCGTAAAAAGCTGATTGTCATGGTTGCCGTGACATTGTTAACGAGCTCCATGGTCAGCATAAACAGCGTACGGGCGGACGACCTCAATGCCCAGGCTGAGCACTATCATGATCTTATCGACGAAAAGAAGCTGACAGAAGCTCAGTTTAATGAGCTAGCCAAGCTCGCCGTGGCTAATCCCACCAATGCCAAACTGCAACTGGCCTATGGTCTGGCCCTAGATTTTGCTGGGCTGCCAGAGGAGGCCGAAGAGCGATTTGCACTGGCTGATAAGTACGGTCCTAAGGACCCAATGGCTTTAGTCAATTTACTCAGACATTTGCTATCAAAAGGCGATCAAAGCGCTGCTCGCAGTATTCTTGAGCAAGCGATGAAGCGTTTTCCGGATAGTCCTGATGTCGCTTTGATAGTCGGGCGTGCCCTCAAAGAAAATCGCAATTATGTAGAAGCCGAGCGTGTATTGGCTCGTGCCTATAATATGACTCCAGCAGATAAGCGCCCCCTTGGTCTGGCCACACATTTAGCCGAAGTCTATGTCCAAACTGAACCTGCCATGGCATTGCGCCTGATTAAAGAGGATCTGGCTCGAAACCCTGATTTTTTTATGGCGCAGTCGCTTGCTGCTAACTCATATGCCAATCTAGGCGAGTATCGCAAAGCCATTACTCCACTTTCCAAGCTCTTTGCCAAAAGCGGCATGTGGGGCAATACTTCCGAGCTATATACGCGCTGTCTATTTTGGGATGGCAGATACAATGAGGCGATTCAGCCTGGTCTGTATTTTTTAGCCAAGACATCAGGCGCTATGGGCGGCAAATTACCTGCTGTTCCTATGCTTTCGGTGCTCTTTGATCATGTCAGTTCAAAACAGGCCAAGGCAGCCATTGACCAGTTTTATCAACGCACCGCCAAAGAAGACGTTGTCAAACCGCCATTTCACTATTACTTGGCGCGCGCACTTGCTCTGAGTAATAGAGCTGACCTTGCACTTAATGAGATTAATACGTTTTTGTCTTTTGACAGCAGTAGTTTTGATGCCATTTTGTTTAAGGCTCAACTATTAGAAAACAAGCTGGGTGAATATGATCAGGCTCTTGCTTGTTATCGTCTGGCTCATGCCATTTTGCCTTACAATGCCGTTTGTACCAACTCTTTGATGCGACTGGAAGAGCGCATCGCTAGCCGGCGCACTGACCTTGCCTGGCAATTCAAAGACTTCTTGCGCAAGCTATTGCATTTGCCCCCGGATTAGGGCGGGAGTTATTCATTTTTGTTTTTGTACCTTATGACAAACTTGGCGACGCACCAAATGTAGTGGTGGATGGAGCTGCCAATCCTTATACAGTGTTGACTCTCTCGCACTGGCCTGGCAACAATACGCCCGCTTGCTATAAACGCGACCTGTCTGCGGAGATTGCCTTTAGTGTAATAAGCGATCCTGCCTTTGTGCCACCAGCCAAAATTGTCAGCAACAATCATTTTGACGAGGACGGTCTTGTTTCTGTCTTTGCACTTATCCTGCCTGAGCGCGCCTTAGAATACAAAGAGAGCTTAATTGACATAGCCAGGGCTGGTGACTTTGGTGTTTACCAGGACCTCGCTTCAGCAAGAGCTTCTTTTGTCTTAAATGCCTGGGCTAATCCGGCTATATCTCCCCTCAACGAAGGCGTTTTTAAAAAGCCTTATCACGAGATTACCGCTATCCTCTATGAGGAGCTTTTGCAGCGACTCCTCAGTGTGATTGATAAAGTGGAGCATCTGGAGCGATACTGGCGTGAAGAAGACGCCTTTTTGCAAGCCAGCCTGAAGGCTTTTGATAAAGGTTTGATTGAAATAGAAGAAGACCAGAAGCGGAATTTAGCAATTATCCGTATTGATGATGCTGTTTTGCCCAGAGTTAATCTAGATAGGGCAACGAGCTGGGTCTCTCAAGTGATTCACCCGATGGCTATTCATAATCGCACTGATGCCATGCGTATACTTGTTATTAAAGGGCGGATGCAAGAGTTTTATTATCGCTATGAGACTTGGGTCGACTATGTTAGTCGCAAGCTGCCACCCAGACTGGATCTCCACCAGCTTGCCAGTCGCCTCAACGAGCTTGAGAAGGGGCGCGGTCGATGGAAGTTTAATGGAGTCAGTGAGATAATAGCCAGGCTCAATTTAAACGGGCACAATATGAGTGAAATTGGCGAAGTACGCTTTATCAAAGAATTGCGTGAGAGCTTAGACCATGACAGTATCTGATACTAGCGGTCATAAAAAACCTAAGACTCTGAGTGCCAAAATTGCCTGGCTGACTAAGCGTCTCTTTAAACGCGGTATGTTTGAAGAAAATATCGATTTTTATGGTTTGCTCTATGCCCAGTCTAAAGTCACATTAGAAGGTGTCGAAGCTCTCGAAGCCTGGCTTGCTACTGGGGCTTCGGAGCGTTGCCAGATTGTGCGCGACCTGGAGCATCAGGCCGACGAACAAAAGATTGATTTGCAAAAAAAACTTGTGGATTCGTTTGTTACGCCAATGGACAGAGAAGACCTCTATGACCTATCGGTGCGTCTGGATGAAGTTATAAATGCCGCAAAAAATGCCGCCCGCGAGGTAGAAGCACTTAATTTTTGTCCGCGCGATGATCGTCTCGGGCAGATGGCGCAAACATTGACCGAAGGCACACGCTGTTTGCACAATGCTTTTTATAATTTGAGTATCAATCTCAATGAGGCTGCTGAGCAAGCAAAGCTTGCCCGCAAATCTGAGACCAGGTTTGAAAAAATCTACAGGCAAGGTATGCGTGAGCTCTTTGAACTCAACGACTTTAAAACGATACTGCGCACTGTCGAAGTCTACCGGGCCATGATCAATACTGCCCATTGTATTGATATAGTGGCCGAAAAATTGCACCATACCATCGTCAAAATAAGCTAAATGGAATATTTTGCGCTGGCTATAATCATTATGCTTGGTTGCATCTTTTCTTATACCAATGGCTTTCAGGACGGCAGCTCAGTGTCTGCGGGTCCTATTGCATCGCGCTCTCTGACACCGGCGCAGGCTGTGTTATTAACTGCTTTGTTTGAATATCTGGGAGCCTTATTGGGCGGCTCCGGTGTTGCTAACTCTATTTCTGGTATCACCAATTATCCCCGGGGATTTTCTTTTATGCCAGTGCTGGCGGTGGCACTAGTTGCCGCTATAAGCTGGAACTTTTTTACGCGGCTCATAAGAGTGCCATCAAGCTCTACCCACGCTCTTGTCGGTGGTCTGATTGGTGCCCTCTATGGCATCGCTGGTGATTTTAAGTATGTGATTTTGGGTGATTGGGGTTACATGATCCATGCTACTGGTGTGGTCAAAGTATTAATCACTCTCTTTATGTCGCCTCTTATTGGCTTTTTTGCTGGCTGGTTTTGTCTCAAGCTTTTGATTTTGCTGCTAAGTGGTGCTACTGCTCGCATGCACAAAGTATTGCGCCGTCTGCAGTGGCTCGTAGTGCCAATACTGGCTTTTGGTCACGGTGCCAATGACACTCAAAAGGTGATGGGACTGCTAGTACTTGCTCTGGCTTGCAGTCCTGATAGTAGTTATGCCACGACTTGTTTTACTGCTGGTAGCATTACTAGTATTCCTCTCTGGGTGAGACTATTGGTTGGCTTTGCCATGGTATCGGGAGTGGTGGCAATGGCGCCGGGCATTGTCAAACGTGTTGGCTCTGGTATTTATAAGCAAAGAGGATTGCACTCTTTTGTCTCAGAGTTAGCCTCGGCAATAGTGGTCGGTGTTGGCTCAGCTACTGGCGGACCGGTATCGGCCTCCCAGGTCATTGCCTCGACTGTAATGGGTGCAGGCTATGCTGCTCGGCGCAAAGGGGTGCACTGGCTTGTCGCTAGAGAAATGTTTATGGCCTGGTTTTTGACAATACCTTGCTCTGGTTTGCTTGCCTACACGCTCTTGTCAATATTTAGAGCGCTCTGGCCCTTTTAAGGTAGAGCCTGCGGCATCAAAAATATCGTTTTTTAGAGTCTAGCGATTTTGAGGCATCTCGCCGGGATAAATCCACGGGGCCTCATATTGACTGGCCGCATGAGTAGGATGGAATAGCCAGCTATTGGAGGTGGCTGCCAGAAGTCCGACAATAATGGCAAGCCAGGCGCGGCTGGGCTGCACTTCATTCATAGTGTGCTCCTCTGACTTGATGTTTGTTACTACTTTTATGCCCGGTTAGATTAGAGCTAAACCCTATTGTCAAGCGGCTATAGGCACTCCATTTTGCTATACGCATAGGCTATAGTTGTGCTGTCCCGGCTACTTTTGCGATGGGACCTACTCGCCTAGTAAAGCGTGTAACTTTTTTGCTCAGGAGAAATTGAATGAGATTTGTCACTAGGAAACCAGCTGTTAAAACAGCACTTAGCCTGGCTATGCTTTCGACTATTTTGCTAAGCGGCAATCAGTCTGCGTTTGCGCAGCTTGGTGGTATTGATTTAAGTCAAATTCCACAGATGCTTGATATAGATACAAGGCGCACAGCCCTCGAAAAAGCAGTCAATGATGGTCTGGCCAGTGGTCGCCTGACAGCCACCGATGCTGCCAGTCTGCAAAAGGATCTGTTGACTATCAAGGCTAATGAAGAAGCCTTTAAACAATCCGGCAAATTTAGCATCTGGCAAAAGACCCGTATGTCTCTCCAGCTCGATGTTATATCTGGCAACCTAGACAGAGCCATGGGTACACGTCAGACTGCTAATCTCACCGATTTGCCCGGACGCCAAGCCGAGCTCAGTGCTCGCATCCAAGCAGCTCTCAAAAGCAGCAGCCTGAGCAGCCTGGAAGCAAATGATTTAAATACACAGCTCGATCTAATCAAGAACAAAGAAGCATCATTTAAGACTGCTGGCACATTGACTAGCTCTCAAACACTTGAGGTAGCTCTCGATCTCGACAAACTGTCGAGCCGTCTAGAGAGTCTACTTAGAGCTCATAACGGCTCCGATGTTAACTTTGCCACTCGTCGTACCGAGTTGCAAAACCGTCTCAGTGACCTTGTCACCACCGGCCGCATCACATCTACCGATGCTACTGCCATGACCCAAGAAATCGAGCGCATCGCCAATCGTGAAGCGACAATGAAACTGGGCGGACGCACTCTCACCACAGAAGACAATCTGTCACTGGCTCTTGATCTTGAGCGAGTCAACTCCAGGCTCGAGCGCTATACATCAGGTATTGCCAATACAAGCGGTATGCCTGGTATTGACGCCATGCAAACCGAACTAGACAAAAAAATCAGCGATGCAAATCTGGCTGGCAAGCTTACTTCTCAGCAAAATGCCGACTTGAGACAGGACTTTGAGCGCATCAATCAAATTGAACGCAATTACAAAGCTGATGGTACTTTGACCGATAGCGAAACTTTGACACTGTCTAGTGAATTAGAAAGCCTCAACAAGCGTATCGATAGCACACTAGCTGGCAACACACCGGCTACAACTAATAGTCTCGCTGCCAAACAAGACGACTTGCTCAAAAAGCTTGAGTCTGCCAAGACAGCCAATCGTATTACTGCCACTCAATACAACGACTTGCGTGTGCGCCTGGACCAGGCTGCAGCCAGAGAGAGACTGTACCGCGCTGATGGTGTCCTCACTGATGTTGAGACCCTCAGTCTGGCTAATGATCTCGATGGTGTTAGTGCTCAGTTGACTAGCTCAATGTCGGCACTGCCCGATATCAATAGTCTTAAGACAGCATTGCAAAATCGTATCCAGGAAGGTCTTGGCTCCGGTCGCCTTTCGTCCAATGCTGAGAGCGATTTGCGTGCTGATTTAGCTCGTGTTACTCAATTAGAGTCAGCATTTAAGAGTGGTGGTCGTCCGTTAACAGATGATCAAGTGACTGCACTGGCCAATGAATACAAATCTATCAATGGACGACTGGATAAGACCATGACTCCTTTGCCAGCCGTTGCCGACAAACGTGCAGCTCTTGAGCAAAGAGTTAGTCAGGGTGAAGCCTCAGGCGTACTCAGTGCGACACAGTCTGCCGATATGAAGCGCGAACTAGGACGTATTGCCTCTGTCGAGTCAAACTTTAGAGCCTCTGACAATGGGCTGTCTGACTGGGAAGCTATGACTATCAACCGCGATCTAGATAGATTGGATAGCGATCTCTCTCGTTTGCTCACAGCTGCTCCCGCTCCCACCGCCAGTGGTGCGGCCGCACCGTTTGATACCAAAGGTCACTGGGCCGAATCTTATGTCGGTCAATTGACTCAGCGTTCGATTATTGGCGGCTTCCCTGATGGTAGCTTTAAGCCAGATGACGGTATTACCCGCGCTCAGTTTGCCGCCATCGCCGTTAAGGCTCTCAATCTGCCTCAGGCCAATGGTCCAGCCGCGTTTAAGGATGTGGCTGCCAATTACTGGGGCGCTAAGGCCATCGCAGCTGTCAGTCAAGCTGGTCTGGTGACTGGTTTTCCTGATGGCACATTTAAGCCCGAGGACAAGATTACCCGTGCTCAAGCACTGGTCATCCTGGCCAAAGCATTGCCTGCTGGTATTGCCGATGTCTCTATCCTCAATAGCTACCAGGATGGTTCTCAGGTCCCAGCCTGGGCTGCTCCAAGCGTAGCTAAAGCGGCTAAAGCTCGTATCCTGGTGAGTTATCCAGATCCAAGCGCGATCAGACCAAATACCAATGCCACAAGAGCTGACGTGGCTGCTCTGACCTATCAGACTTTGATCAATCTTGGTCAAAAGCTGCCTCAAATCAGAGTCGGTCTGGAATAAGTGCAAGGCTAGTCAGATTGCCTGGTAGTCAATACTCAGCTGATTAGAGAAAGCCAAATGAATGAGAGGAGCATCGGAGTAATCTGGTGCTCCTCTCATTTCATTTGGTGTTTATTTAGCCTTCATCTCGTACCAATTTTTTGTACTGTTTACGATTTTGACGACGGATAACATCACCGGTACTTCAATTAGCACGCCTACAACAGTGGCCAGGGCTGCTCCACTATCAAAGCCAAAGAGACTGATAGCAGTAGCCACGGCCAATTCAAAAAAGTTGCTAGCACCAATTAGTGCAGAGGGACAGGCAATTGAATGCGGTACTTTAAAGAAGCGATTAAGCAAATAGGCGAATGTGGAATTGAAATAGACCTGGATCAAAATCGGCACAGCTAACATGGCGATAATAAGGGGCTGTTTGATAATTGCCTGACCTTGAAAGCCAAATAAGAGAATCAACGTCAATAATAGTGAAAGCAGCGATAGCGGGTGTAATTTAGCTAGCAGTCTTTCTAAAGACTCCTGTCCAGTTTTGAGAATTGTTTTGCGCCAGAGTTGTGACAAAATGACCGGCACGACAATATACAGCGCTACTGAGATTAGCAAGGTGTCCCAGGGCACTCGAATTGATGATAGTCCCAACAAAAGTCCAACAATTGGTGCAAAGGCAAATACCATGATCAGGTCGTTTATTGCGACCTGACTGAGGGTGAAGTAGGGATCGCCTTTAGTCAACTGACTCCAGACAAAGACCATGGCAGTGCATGGAGCTGCAGCAAGTATTACTAAACCAGCGATGTAGCTATCGACTTGGTCCTGTGGCAGATAAGGAGCAAAGAAGTGGCGTATAAAAATAATTGCCAGTAATGTCATCGAGAATGGTTTGACGGCCCAGTTTATAAAAACTGTTACTGCCATGCCTTTCCAGTGCTGTCTGACCTGTGAGATTGCACCAAAGTCAATTTTTAAAAGCATCGGAATAATCATTATCCAGATTAGCAAGCCCACTGGAATGTTGACTCTGGCTACTTCCATACTGCCGAGAATTTTAAATTGAGCTGGAAAAATTTGACCTGCTACCACACCAACGGCGATACACAAAAATACCCAGACAGTTAGCCATCGCTCAAAAAAACCGATAGCTTTTGCGTCTTCGTTTGCACTGCTCATTTACGTGACCTGGGTCTGATTTGCCAGCGCATCTAATGCGATGAGCAGTGCGATTACTTTAGTTTTGATTTCTTCTCTGGTTTTGCGTACTTCATTTATCGACTGACCTTTAGGATCCGGTAAGGGCCAATCCTGACGCTCAAGTCCTGGCACGTAGGGGCAGTTTTCGCCACATCCCATTGTCACTAATAGTCTGGCGCCCGCTGCTAGTTCTTGAGTTAACAGCTGCGGTTTGGCTCGACTTAAATCGATATTTTCTTCTAGCATGGCTGCTACCACCACATCGTGGACCTGATTGGCTGGCTCTGTGCCCGCTGAAATTGCTCGCGCTTTATGCGGGTCGGCAAACTGATTAAAAAATGCCGCCGCCATTTGCGAGCGTCCAGCATTGTGGACACAGGCAAAAATGACTAAATCGGTTTGCTTACTCACTTAGAACAGCTCTTTTTGTCGATGCTCACTGCTATGGACGATACTTGAGTGTCTGCATCAGGGGCACAGCAAGCCGAGTTTGCTTGGCCAGGCAGGTCAACGTCCTCACCATAAGTGGTGGCGGAGTCAGTGGTGTAAAAACTCTCCCAGGCGATGCCCTGTGGATCATGCACCCATGCTTTATCTGATTTTGCATAGCAGCATGTGGTTTGTTCTTGCTCCAAAAGTGGCTTTTGTGCTTGCTTTAGCCTGAGCGATATTTGTTTGAGCTCTTCTCCATCATCTACCTGGATGCCCAGATGATCCAGTCCTGGCTCGCGACCACGAGTTGAGATGGCAAAATTGATGAGGGGATCGTCGAGCATCCATTTGGCATAGTCAGACTTGACCACGGTGGGAGCACAATCAAAAAACGTTGAGTAAAACTCGATTGATTCATTTAAATCCTTAACTGCCACGTGGGCGTGAAATCTCTTCACTAGCATTTACCTCCATTGTCGGCACAGCAGTTTTCCAGTAGATAACTGATTAACTCCTGCATTTGTTCGTAGTTTGCTGCATAAATGATCGAGCGACTGGCTCGTCTGTTTGTAATCAACCCAGCTGTGGTCAATTCTTTGAGATGAAATGACATTGTGGCTGGTGGCATGGCAAAGTGTTCGCTGAGTGCGCCAGCGGCCATGCCGGTTGCACCCTTGCGTACCAGCAGGCGAAAAATCTCGAGTCGTGTTTCTTGTGCCAGCGCTGATAAGGCGCCGACTGCCTGTGTCGTTTTCATATTTCCAATATAGTCGAAATATGGAATCGTGTCAAATGCCAAATCACTTAATTAAGTGTTTGCGATGGCCTGGATGCTTTTGCCATCCAAACTAAACTGCTGTTAAATGAAGTCATTTACTTTGCCAAAAACCTTATTAGGTTTGATTTTGACCACAGGATTTGTTTACCTGTTGCTTTTGCCTGCCAATACTTCTTTGTATGACCTGATTATGTTTCCCTGTCCCGACCCGCGCACTCCCGCTGTCGCTTGCGAAATTTCTCGGATTTGTCAAAACGGCATTACCTGCCAAGACATCACACTTAAATCGGCCAACGGTAAGCTCATCTATGGCTGGTTTTTTGAGCTGCCTGGTACCAGGCGTGTCTTTTTATATAGTCAGGGCAAAGGCAATAACCGCTATCGCAAACTGCATATGGTGGCTAAGCTCCTTAAATGTGGTGGCTCAGTACTTGTCTATGACTATCAAGGATGGGGGCGCAGTCAGGGGCGGGCTAGCGTGCAGGGCTCCTGCGATGATGCTGTTGCTGCTTATGATTATCTGGTACAGACTGCCGGGCGCAAATCTGGCGAAATAATCGCTTATGGTGAGTCGTTTGGTAGTGGGGTGACTGGTCAGTTAGTTGCTAAAAGAAAGGTCGCGGCAGTCATTTTGATGTCTGGTTTTGCTTCTCTTAAGAGTGTTGGTCGCGAGACTTACCCTTTGCTCAGGTTTTATCCTGATTGCACTTTTCCCGCTCAGATTATGGATAACACAGCGGTCTTCAGTAAGCCCCATGCGCCGCTACTGATGATTCATGGTCAAAAGGACCATGTAATCAGTTTTGCTAATGCAAAAAGCTTGTTTGAAGTGGCCCGTGAGCCCAAAGAGATGCTTGTCTTAGAGCAGGGGCGTCATGTCAGTTTTGGCAATAAAGGCGAATGGTCTTGCGCCATCAAGAATTTTATTGCCAAATACAAACTCTAAGGCTGGCTCTCAGTCTTTGGTCGCCCAGTCAACGCATAAAGTGCGTCATCGACAAATACTTTTTCAAAGTCCAATTGATAGGCATGGTTTAAGACGATGTCCATCATTTCAGTTAGCTTTTGTGCTGGTACGCCGTCTTTGTGCACCAGTCTTTTGATATCGAGAATTGTTTCGTCTTCTATGTTTTCGCGGGCTGCTATGTAAGCCAAAACTTTGTTGTCGTCTTCCAGCACTACAACCAGACCGTTATGACCAAAGTAATTACCCTCGATATTGCGCAGGTCATTGTCTTTGCCTTCTAGCTCAAAAACCTGCTCAAGAGGCTTATAAGAGTCCTCTGTCAGTGCTCTTATTTCCTTTTCGTCCTGTCTATTTGCGATTCGCGTTTGCATAATTTATTCCAAAAAAAATGGCCGGGGTTACCGGCCATTTTTTGATTTTGTTTACTTGATCAAGAAGGACACGAGTAGCAGCGCCACGATGTTCAAAATTTTGATCATCGGGTTGATGGCTGGACCAGCAGTGTCCTTGTAAGGATCGCCTACGGTATCGCCAGTCACAGCAGCTTTGTGAGCATCGGAGCCCTTGCCGCCATGGTTGCCTTCTTCGATGTACTTCTTAGCGTTATCCCAAGCACCGCCACCGGATGTCATCGAGATAGCGACAAATAGACCGGTAACGATCGAACCTACGAGCACTCCACCAAGAATTTTGGCAGCAGCGTACTCGCCTGGCAGAGCGTGATTTAGCCAGAAGGCGCCGAGCATAGCGATGATCACGGGTGTGAGCACTGGGATCAAAGCTGGCACAACCATCTTCTTGAGAGCAGCAGTAGTTACGATATCCACGCATTTGGCATAGTCTGGTTTAGCAGTACCTTCCATGATGCCTGGGATTTCTCTAAATTGACGTCTTACTTCTTCGACAACCAGACCACCTGCGGCTCCTACTGACTCCATCGCTAGAGCAGCAAAGACGAAGGGGATGAGACCACCGATAAAGAGACCAGCCAGTACATAAGGGCTGGAGAGGTCAAAGGTGATACCAGTTGTACCACCAGCTTTGTGGATAGCCAAATTGAGTTCTTCGGTATATGAACTGAAGAGCACGATAGCAGCCAGACCAGCAGAACCGATAGCATAGCCTTTGGTTACGGCTTTAGTGGTGTTACCAACGGCATCGAGAGGGTCGGTGACGTTTCTAACTTCTTTGGGCAGTTCAGACATTTCGGCAATACCGCCGGCGTTGTCTGTGATAGGACCGTAAGAGTCGATGGCGACGATGATACCGGCCATGGAGAGCATGGACATGGCGGCTAGCGCTACACCAAATACTCCGCAAAGCGAGAATGAAATCAGGATACCAGCAACAATTACGAGTACAGGATAAGCAGTGGACTTCATCGATACAGCCAGACCAGCAATGATGTTGGTAGCGTGACCGGTTTCGGACGCTTTGGCGATGTATCTGACAGGACCGTATTCGGTGGATGTGTAGTATTCGGTGATCCAGACGAGCAGTCCGGTGACAACGAGACCTACCATTGAGGCAAAGAAGAAGCTCATTGTGCTTACGTCTTTACCGCCGATTTGCAGGTTTTTCATCATCATGTCGGTGATGAAGTAGAAAGCAATTGCAGCTCCTACGCCAGCTACGATTAAGCCTTTGTAGAGAGCACCCATGATGTTTTTGTCTTTGCCTAGTTTGACGCAAAGAGCACCGACAACAGAGGTAATGATGGATGCGCCACCAAGTACCAGAGGGTACATGATGACATCAGGGGCAGTGCCAGCCTCGATTTGAGCGGCAAATGTCTGGTGTGCCAATAGCATGGTAGCTACAGCGGTTACAGCATAAGTCTCAAACAAGTCAGCAGCCATACCAGCGCAGTCACCGACGTTATCTCCGACGTTGTCGGCGATAACAGCAGGGTTTCTCGGGTCGTCTTCGGGGATACCGGCTTCGACTTTACCGACGAGGTCAGCGCCGACGTCAGCAGCTTTGGTATAGATACCGCCACCGAGTCTGGCAAATACAGAGATCAAACTGGCGCCAAAGCCGAGTCCGATCAGGGCGTTTACGTCTTTGGTGACAAGATAAAATCCAGTCACACCAAGTAGACCAAGACCAACTACCAGTAGTCCGGTAACCGATCCGCCTTTAAACGCTACTGATAGAGCAGCTTCCAGTCCGTTTCTTGCCGCTTCTGCTGTACGCACATTAGCGCGTACAGATACATACATTCCAACAAAACCGGAGACCGCCGACAAGATGGCGCCTACTGCAAAACCTGCAGCAGTTGTCCAGTTGAGTGTCAGTCCTACGATGAAAAACAAAACAGCGCCCACACCAGCGACAGTGGTGTACTGTCTGTTCATGTATGCGCTTGCACCTTCCTGGATGGCACCAGCAATTTGCTGCATCCTTTCGTTGCCTGCACTGAGAGCCAGTACGCTAGTACCAGCCCATCCTCCATAAGCAAGTGCCACTGCGCCGCAGCCCAGCACACCATAAAGCGTTGTATCGCCCGTCATCATTTACTCCCTAAATTCGCTTAACGAGATCCTTTAGTGGATCTGATAAATGCCAGGGTGAGTCAATTTGCTAAACCCACGGCGCTTGCAAGATTAGCAGGTGGTGATGCTCTTCGCCGGAACTCTATTTAATTTAGGGGGAGCATTTGGACCCAATTGAGAGTCTATATATAATTGATTACTTCTTTGAAAAGACCCTTTAGTGTTATGATGCTCCTCTTTGGATCTAATCAAAAGCTATAACTAGAACAGGTTTAAGACCATCCGGGTATCAAAAAACAAACGATCAGGTTTGCTCCTGGCAGCGCTAGTGCTCGCTGCTGGGGTTTTGAGTCCCTCAAGTCCAATCTATGCTCAGGGCTATGACGCTCCCAGAGGACCTGGAGTAAAGATTGTCTCTATTAAGGATGTAATTTCAGAAAGCGAAAAAGCAATATATATTCGCACCCAGAGCCCCGTTGTGGTCGGTCGTCCGACTTTTAACTATTTGCCAGGTGAAGGCGGGGACACCATTTTGACCGCTGACTTCGACGGTCTTTCATACAATTCGCCCACTAGAATTATTAGACTCAATTCACCTGAGAATCGTCTCAATAGAGAAAATTCACAGCCAGGCTCTGGCAATTTTAAGCCGCGTTTTGCTGGTATCAAAGAGATCCATGTCGGACAGTTTCAACAAAGTCCACCTAAGTTTAGAGTCAGTTTTATTGCCGGTGATGCCAAAGCCCTAAAGTCAGTATCGGTAGGTGCGGCCCCCGGTATGCTTAAAATCAGTTGGGCTGACGGGCCTGCGCCAGTCGCCAGTCGAGGCAAGACTGCAGGCAGCGGTAGCGAGATTGCTAGCACAAGCGATAGCACCACATCCGCACCAAAGGTGGCACCAAATGTGGTTAAGCCATCTCTAGCTCCACGTTTAGCCGGTGCTGCTACTCCACCAGTGGCACCGCCAGTCAAAGGATCTTTGCACTCTGGCAGTGACTCTCAGCCAAAATCTAGCTCAAATAAAGCTAACAACCAAAAATCCAAGGGCGAAAAATCACACACTGAAAAGGCTGGCTCTCAGAGTGTTGTCACCGAAACAACCGCCACCGAAAAGTCAGTCAGCAAAGTGTCATCTGGTGGCTGGTTGTCGCGCCTTAAGACTCGCACCCTCGATATGATCGGGTTGGCTGACGAAAAATCTGAGCTAGAAAAGGGACCACCGGCAAAGCCCGAAAATAGCAGCAGCATGACCGAAACTGCTTTTGTGCCTTCTACTTCGGCCAATATGCCCGCACCTCAAGCCGCTGTCGCTAGCCGCGAACCTATCCCTGAAGACAACGGACCACCGCCCACGATAACGCTCGAAAAGGTCGATGACCAGGGCTCTGGCGCTACACTCGAAATATTTAGAGTAGAAATGCCAGATAGCCGAGAGCTGTCTTTTAAGTCTTTTAGACTGCATAACCCTGAGCGTTATGTCATGGACATACCTGATGCTCGGGCCATCACGTCGGCTACTTTGCCCGATATTACGCGCTCTCCCCTGGTCAAATCGATACGAGTAGGCGTACCCAGCGAAAACGAAGGCGTGGGTCGTCTGGTACTGGAGCTGGAAGGCAACAATGTTTCTGTGGATGAGCTAATGCATGCTGGCTCAAGCTATATGACCATTACCCTGGCTAAGGGACTTGGTACTGCTGGTGGTGCTACCACCTCGCAAAGCTTTGGCGCGGTACCAGTGACACCAGTGCCTGAAGGTCCTATCATCGTGCCCAGGGCACCACAAGAGACTGTGGTGGTGCTTGACGCCGGACATGGTGGCAGTGATCCTGGTGCTCAGCGCGGTGACGTTAACGAAGCTGATGTAACCATGGCCATCATCAACAAACTAAAAAAAGTGCTCGAAGGTAAAGGCGCTCGAATAGTTATGACTCGTTCGGACAATACCTTTATTTCCCTTGAAGAAAGGGTGCGCATCACCAACCAGGTCAACCCTAATTTGTTTCTATCGGTTCATATTAATTCGCTGCAAAGTACATCAGATATCCGCGGCATAGAAACTTATTATCAAACTGACCAGAGTCGACCACTAGCCGCTCGTGTGCATGAGTCTCTGGTCACGGGACTCGGTGCACCAGACCGCAGTGTGCGCAAAGCTCGGTTTTATGTCATCAATCACACGCCAGTGCCAGCAATACTGGCAGAAGTGGGATACATTACGAACAAGACGGAAAGAGACAGGTTAATCTCTTCTGATTACCAATTAAAGATTGCCAACGCCCTTGCTCGCGGTGTTATGCTCTACTTGCAAGATGTAAATCGTGGTGGTCAAATGGCGGGTAACGCCAGACAGGGTGTCCGTTAATAAGAGCCGATATTGCAAAAAGATGTCTAATAATACCTACAAAAAAATTGGCTTGTTTGACTCCGGAGTAGGTGGGCTTTCTGTCCTTAAACAGTTTGCTAGCTCACAACATAGTCCGATGCAATTTGTATATCTGGGCGATACCGCCAGATGTCCTTACGGCAACAGAGACAAAACAGAGATTGAGTCTTTTGTTCAAGAGATAATCGCTTTTCTCACCAATTTTCAGCTGGATGCCATCGTTATGGCTTGCAATACTTCTGCAGCACTTGCCAAAGATGTGGCTGTAGAAGCCGCTAAGCGCGTACCATCTCTAGCGTTGTTTGACTTGATTGAGCCTACTGCGCAGTATATCTGCACCCAAAAGACAATCAAAAAGCTTGGTGTCATGGCTACTCATGCCACAGTCAAAGCAAAAGCATTTAGCCAGGCTCTTACTCAAAACAACTTTGACGGCACTGTTGTTGAGGTAGCATGCCCGCTACTGGTGCCAATTATTGAGTCTGGCAGACTGGCAGAGATAGAAGTCCAGGAAGAGCTAAAAAGCGCCCTGAGACCTTATTTGAATGAGCTTAAAGGTTCTGATGCCATTGTCTTAGGTTGTACTCATTTTCCTTTTGTTGAGAGCTTTATCAAACAACTGATTGAGACTGAGTTTAAATCCGATTATCCAGCCGATATGCAATTGATAGATCCTGCTGTTGTTCTCTGTCAGGAAGTCTTTAAGCTAACGAGTGACAAAAATATTGCTGCTAATTATTTGAGCAGTGCATTTTCTATTTATACGACCGGTAGTGCTGAAGCCTTTAAGGCTGGTGCAGAAGCTTGCCTGGGTGAGCCTATACCCTTGCCTAAAGTGGTCCCCACCACAGAGCTCAAAGCTACCGACATGATCTCATTTGGAGTATCCGAAGCTGTAAGAGGCTGAATGACTGCATCTACAATTAAGAGTTTTGCCGGTAAGAGCTTGTCCGAAGTCGAGACTATCGCTAAAGATTGTCGCGACTGTGATCTTTGTCTCACAAGAGATAAGGTGGTTTTTTACCGCGGCAATCCTCAAGCCAAATTAATGATCATAGGCGAAGCACCAGGCGCAAATGAAGACGCCACTGGTAAACCCTTTGTCGGTAGAGCTGGCAAATTGCTCGACAAGATCCTGGAAGCGGGAGATATCGATGTGGAGCAAGAATGCTATATCTGCAACGTGGTCAAATGTCGACCACCACAAAACCGCGTGCCCACCAAAGTGGAAGCAGCCGCCTGTCGTAAATATTTGGAAGCACAAATTGATTTAGTTAAACCAAAACTCATACTGCTAGCTGGCGCAACAGCCGTGCTTTCGGTGCTTCAGGTAAAGGAACCGATAAGTCATATCCGCGGAAAGTGGTTTGATTTTCGATCCGGTGCTAAAGTATTGCCGATCTTCCACCCATCTTATTTACTGCGCAATGACTCAAAAGAGCCGGGCTCTCCCAAGTGGCATATGTGGCAGGACATCAAATTAGTAAGAAAAGAGTTGGATAGCTTACAAAATTTTCTAAACAGTTAACTCCAGACCATTTAACTAAAGATACGTTATATACGTTAGGGGGCTTATAAATGGCTACAAAAGCAGAAAGTTTTTACGCTGATCTTTTGACTGCGCAAATAGCAGATGCTGTCACCAATGAATTTGGTCGCGCCATACTCAAATTACCCAATCAAGGGCGTGGCACTGTGCACGAGGACGTCGATGTGTATTTTTCTGCTATAGCGATGGAGCAGGTCAATGTCATCGCCGAAAAGCATGGCATAAATGATGCTGCTGCCTTGCATGAGATTTTTCAGTTGACCAGACAGAATTTGATACAGGGTTTTAGAATCGGTCAAAAACTGAGAGGCAGCTACCAGCCGCACTAG